>Ga0209918_1000912_pt1 | contig 17536 bp, 19 predicted proteins | sample SalPonD_shore_MG_FD_185712 | JGI IMG/M metagenome (GOLD analysis project Ga0209918, IMG submission 185712) | Salt pond soil microbial communities from South San Francisco under conditions of wetland restoration - Salt Pond MetaG... | ecosystem: Environmental > Aquatic > Marine > Intertidal zone...
GACTACGACCGGTTGGCGCTGGAGACTCTGCCCGCGATCCCACGCGACCGGGAAGGCCCGGTGTTCGGGGCGCCCTGGCAGGCCCAGGCGTTCGCCATGACGGTCAAGCTGCACGAGGCCGGGGTTTTCGAGTGGACGGAGTGGGCCGCCGCCCTCGGCGAGGAGATCCGACGCGCCCGGGCCCGCGGTGATCCCGACCTCGGTGACACCTACTATGAGCACTGGCTGCGCGCGCTGGAGAAGCTGGTCGTGACCAAGGGGCTGCTGAGCGCCCCGACACTGGTGGCGCGCAAGCAGGCCTGGGCCCGGGCGGCCGCCGCGACGCCGCACGGCGAGCCCATCGAGCTGGCGCGTGCGGCGGCGGACGACACGCTGCGCGACTAGGCGGGACACACCCCGCCGGGCCGGCAGTCGCGTCTGCCGGAAGAGCCGGAAAGCGCTCTTGCGCCGCGCGGCCGGCCTTGCACGTGTCCGGGCGGGGAGCACGCCAGGTCGGATGCCCGCACCCCCGCGCGGCGCGCTGTCACCCCGGGAAGGGGTCGTCCATACCTTCCGCCACCGGCACCTCGAAGGCGTTCAGGGTAAGCGACACCAGGCAGTAATAGCCGATGACGCTCACCAGCTCGATCAGCAGGCTTTCGCCCAGAGCGGCCCTGGCGCTCTGGAAGGTCCGCTCACCCAGGCGGTGCTGCTGGAGCAGCTCCGTTGCCACCTGGTAGCTCAGCGTGTCCTTCACCCGGGTGAACGCGGGCTCCCGGCCGCGCCGGATGGCGTCCAGGGCGGCCGGCTCCACACCGGCGTCCCTGGCGAAGGCGGCGTGCGCGGCGAACTCGAACTTGGCCCGGTAATGCGCTCCCACCGTGCAGATCGCGACCTCGCGCACGCTGTCAGGCAGGGACGTGCCATAGCGCGCCACTGCTCCCAGCGCCTGGACCGCGGTCCCGATCTTCGGCGAACGCGCCCACACGCCGAAGGGGCCGACCAGGCCCACCTTTCCGGCTTGTGCGCGCGGCCCACGGTTGATGGCGTCCCAAAAGGACTGTTGCTCCTCCGTCAGGCGCTCGAGGCTGAGTGGCGAAAGGCGTGACATGAGTGATCTCCGGTCCGGTGCCGCAAGGGCTTCCCCGTTGGCGGGCGAGCGGCCTGGATGTGGGCAGCCATTGTGCCCTGCCCCGCGGCTTCCGGGGAAATGCTGCCGCGCGCCCGGCCCACCCGGGGACCGGGAGACAGGTCCCGGCTGGGGCCGTCGGCCGCAGCGCCGTGGCTGGCGCGCGGTTGAGCAGGCCCGCGATCGCGTTGGAGGTCACCGTGCCGATCCCGGCGGTGGCGAGGAACAGGGTCGCGACCACCGCCGGCAAGCCGCCGAGATGCGGTGCGCCGCACATGAGAAGCAGCGCCGAAAACACCAGTACCGCGGGTGAGCCAATGCGCAGCAGACGATCGTAACCGTAGCGGGTGACCAGCCGGCCGTTGGCATAGTTGGCACTCAGGATGGCCACCATGTTGCAGCCGAAAAAATAGCCGAAGTGCGTGGCCAGCACCGGCAGGCTGGGCAGGTAGGTATCGATGGATAGCGGCGACAGGGCCGCGAGGACGGCGAGCAGGAGAATCAGCCCGGTACCCGGACTTCGCGTTCGTGTTGCCAAGATCCCGCCGCCGGCTGGAATCGGGGGGATCTGCTGTCACGCAACCGGGCCGCCCTCGCGCGGCCGGCCCCGGGGCGTGATCACCCGGGGATCGCCGGATTATCGCACGGACACGCGCTGCTGCTCCTAGTCCCCGGTCCCTTCAACGATAAGCAGCTCGCTCTCGGCCGCCTGCCAGCGCAGCGTTGCGATCTCCTGGTACTCCGGCGAGTCGTAGAAGACTTGGGCTTGCTCGAAGCTGTCAAAGCGCACTACGACGGTGCGGTCAAGCTGGCTGTTGTCACCTTCCCGGAGCGTCATGCGGCCGCCCCGTACCAGGAAGCGTCCGCCGTAACGGGCGACGACGTCGGGTGTTTGCTCGGCGTAGCGGCGATAGCCATCGGGGTCGTTGACCTTCATGCGGGCGATGACATAGGCAGGCATGGTTCGTCCTCCGCGGCCGGCGAGCAGGGTCCCGGCACCGTATGCAGGATGGCAGGCCAGTAGGCGGGCGGGCCGCACCGCGTTCGGGCGTCAGTCCGCTTCCTTTGCGGCCTGCCACCGGTCCAGGATGGCACGGGCGCCGTTCCGGGACGGGTCCGTGGCGGCGTCATGGTCGGGCATCCGCGCGGCGAGCTCGACGACGTAGCCGTTCGGGTCGCGGAAGTAGATCGAGTGGATGAAGCCGTGGTCGCTGACGCCACGGGTCTCGATGCCCCGCTCGCGGCCCTTTTCCAGCATGGCCGGCAGCACGTCGGGCTCGACCTCCAGCGCGACGTGCAGGTCGTAGTCGTGCTGCGGCTTGAACTCGAACGGCATGTCCGGCGCCTCGAAGAAGGCCAGGAAGGAGCCGTCGTCCAGGCGATAGAACGTGTGCAGCACGTTGGTCCGGCGCCCGGTCTTGCTCTCACGGATCTCGAGCGCCGCGGACAACGGCATGCCCAGGAAGTCCTCGTAGAACCGGCGCGTCTCTTCCGAGTCGCGGCAGCGGTATGCGCCGTGGTGCAGCTTGCGGATCATGGTTCTCCCCTTGCGGTTCGGGCGACGGCGCGGGTGCCCGGCCGCTCGTGCTCGCGCGACCGCGAGCCCTGTTTCAGGCAGGGCTTGCGTGGGCCGCGAATGGCCCGCCGCGGCTCGGGCACCCCGGGGCCGCGCCGGCAGACTCGCGTGCGGACATGCGCTGAACGTCACGCCTGTGAACAGTCCTCTCAGAGCGTCCGACCAGTGTAGCCGTTCGCGCCCGGTCATGGCTGGGATCGGTCGCTGCAACGTGCCTTGCGATTGGCGGCCCCACGCCTATATTTTTTTCGCGCCGGCGGGAACGTGCGGCAATGGACCGCGCGCGAAGCGGCGCATTCCGGAGGAGTCAGAGAAATGCCCAGATTCGTCATCGAGCGGGAGATCGCCGGTGCGGGTGACCTGTCCCGGGAAGAGCTCAGCGTGATCTCGCAGAAGTCGTGCGATGTCCTGCGGTCGATGGGCCCGCAGATCCAGTGGCTGGAGAGCTACGTTACCGACGACCGGATTTACTGCGTCTACCTGGCGCCGGACGAGGCGACCATACGGCGGCACGCGCAGCAGGGCGGGTTTGCTGCCAACCGCGTCTCGCGCGTCCACGCGGTGATCGATCCCACCACGGCCGAGGTGGCCTGACGGCGCCGGCTGTGTGCCCGCCCGGGCCGGACGCGGTGCTGGGGCTCAGCCAGGCGCTGCGGACCGGCTCCCCGAGATGCGCGTGGAGATCCTGCAGGCGGTTGCGGAAGACGACCGGGTGGCCGTGCGCGTGCGCTGGAACGGTACTCACCAGGGCCGGTTCCGCGGGCTGGACCCGACCGGCAGGCGCGTCAGCATCGAAGGCATGGTGATCTGGCGCATCTTTGCCGGGCGCATCGCGAAGCGCTGGGCCGTGCCGGACACCGGGTGGCTGCTGCGCCGGCTGCAGGGCGATCGGGCTTGAACCCGGCCGATGCGGGCCGACGACCGCAGCTAAGGCTGTACGGGAGGCCCCCTGCGATGCCGCCAGGACCCCGCTTGGGATGCCGGTCTGACGAAGACCGTGCCGGCAACACCGGACCGCGCCGCTCGACGCGCCCTGGTCGGGCGGCATATGGTGGCCCGACCGCCGGTCCGGAGAGGACCGGTCCCGTTCACCCGGCACACCCGATCGGAGGCAGCCGATGTACATCGCCATGAACCGTTTCCAGGTGAGGAAGGGCTACGAGGAGGAGTTCGAGCGGGTCTGGAAGAGTCGGGACACCTACCTGAGCGCGGTGCCCGGCTTCCGCGAGTTCCACCTGCTGCGGGGACCGGAGCACGAGGAATACACGCTGTACTCGTCGCACAGCCTGTGGGACTCGCGCGAGGCCTTCGAGGCCTGGACGCGCTCGGAGGCGTTCCGCAAGGCGCACGCCTCGGCCGGCGGATCGCGCGAAATGTACCTCGACCGGCCGCACTTCGAGGGCTTCGAGGTAATCCAGCGGGTCGGGGCATGACCGTCCCCGGGTCGCGCTCCGTGGCTCGCCGCCGGGCGCCGGCTCAGGCTCCGGGCGCGATGTTCCGGTTCACGCAGAAGACGTTGTCCGGGTCGCAGCGCCGTTTCGCCTTCGGCAGGCGGGCATAACGCTCACCGTATGCCTACCGGACCCGTCCCGGGGGCGCGGGTGGCGTGTCAGCGTGGCTCGGTGCCGCTCTCACCACCGAAGCGGGGAAGCCCGTCGGCCGGTGTAGTCCATTCCACCCGATCGTCCCAGAACGAGTGAGCCCGAGGCACTGCACCGTGACCAGGGGCGAGCGATGCCACGGCGATGTCGATGATGCCCGGATTCGCCCCATGCCAGCAGAACAGTGAGCTGCCGCAGATGCTGCAGAACGCGCGCGTACCCGCGGCCGAGGAGCGGTACCGGGTCATGGCGACCTCACCGGCGGTGATGCGAACGCGAGCCTTCGGTACCGCGGCCCAGGTGACGAACGCGGCGCCATGGGCCCGCTGGCACATGCTGCAGTGGCAGTGTCCGACACGCTCCAGCGGGTCGTTGACCTCGAAGCGCACGGCGCCGCACAGGCACGCGCCGGATACATGCCGGGCCGGGCTCTTGCTTGGCCTGTCACCCATTTTCACGCTCCCGGTTTAGCACCTTCAGATCGTCGCAGCGGCGAGCAGACGCTCCATGTTGCCGAAGGCGGCGACCTGGTGCTCGCCGAACCGCCGGGTCGCTTCCTGTACCCGGGGCTCGTCCAGGTGCGGCGGAAGATCCCGCAGGGGGTTGAGACGCGAGGCGCTGACCCACTCCTGCACGTCGGGTGCCTCGGCCCAGTTCAGCTCGGCCTGCACCTGCAGGAACAGACCCCGCACGAGGTCGACCGGGCGGTTCGGGTAAGTGTGGGTCGGGCAAAGTCGGTTCTTCTCCTCCGTGCTCCCGCGCGTGGCCTCCACGAACCCGGCCAGCGCGGCGCTGAAAGTGAACTGGGCGAATCGGATCGACTGCGGCGTGATACGCCCTTCCCCGAACAGGGGCAGCGGGGGCGCGTGATTGAGGCCCGGTGCGGCACAGTGGACGTGCAGGTGCCCCGGGCCGGTGGGAATCTCCCCGCCGTCGAGGAGGATGCGGTCCCGCTCGATGCGCCGGACATGCCCGAGCCGTACGACGTTCTCGATGCGACGCAGTTGCTCGATCTCCGCCTCGCTCACGGTGGCGCCCTTGAACATCGTCGGGGCCACCTCCTGGTCGACGCGCAATACCCAGTCCTCCGCTTCCAGGCGCTCGAATACCTCGCCCACCGACCCGACTTGCGCGATGGCCTCCGTCACGAGCGAGAAGCCCTCGTACGTTCGAGCGACCATATCGCCGCCCTGATAGTAGGCCCGGTTGAGCAGCCAGGACTCGCGCGGCTTGATCCAGCAGAGGTCCTCCGGCGGCACCCCGGTTTCCAGCAGCCAGACGCACGCGTCCATGGCGGTCTTGCCGCCGCCGATGATCACGTAGCCGTCGGGCGGCGCGGCCACGCGGGGCAGCTCGCCGACCGGCACGCAGCGCAGCGACGGCTCGAGGTCGAACGGCGGCGCGTAGCTCGCGGGCACGCGCGACTCGAGGTAGCGCGCGTCCACCAGGCTCTTGCGCACCTTCACCCGGTATTCCTCGCCGGACAGGCGCGAGACGAAGCGGTAGCCGCTGGCGTACTCGCACATGGGAAAGTAGCGGACCCGCCCCGACGCCAGCAGGCGCTCGCGCATGACCCGGTCGTAGTAGGCGCACAGCTCGGGTCCGCCGGCCAGCTCGTAGAACCCCCGGTTGAAGCCACGGGCGTCGATGGTCTGGTTGCCCAGCGGCAGCGAGTTCACCCCGTAGAAGGCCGACGGCTGGTGCAGGCGTACGAACGGGTAGGACTCGACCCAGTGTCCGCCCGGCGCGTGGTGCCGGTCGACCATGATCACGTCCGCGTCGCCGGCATCGATCAGCGCATCGGTGAAGGCCATGCCGCCGGCGCCGCAGCCGACAACCAGGTAGTCGGTTTCCAGTGTGCCTGTGCTCACAGCATCTCCCTCCGGCCGGCGGGGTCTGCCCCGGGGCGTCCACCGGCGCTTGCGGGGTGCGCCGGGCGCGAGGGACAGTCGCCGCCGTCCGGCACCCGGCGCACCGTCACGACTATTCCCCGCCGCGGCGGAGCGGCAGCGGCAGCAGCATCGGCACGCGTCCGCGATAGGCGCGGTAACGCTCGCCGAAGTGCCGCAGCAGGTCGCGCTCTTCGAGCTGCAGGGCGGTGACGATGTACGCCGTGGAGACGGCGGCGAACAGCAGGTGCCCGGCGGTCATCCGTGGCGTCGCCCAGAACGCGATCACGAACCCGAGCATGATCGGGTGCCGGACCACCTTGTAGAGAAAGCGCGTCTGGAACGGCAGCGGCTCCGGCCGGTCGCCCCGGACGAAATGCCAGGCCTGGCGCAGACCGAACAGGTCGAAATGATTGATCATGAAGGTGGACGTCAGCACGACCAGCCACCCGAGCGCGCACAGGGCCCACAGGATCCCGCTCCCGAGCGCCCCGCGGACTTCCCAGACGGTTCCGGGCAGGCCCTGCCACTGCCACATCATCAGGGCGAGCACCAGGCTCGAGAACACCACGTAGGTGGTGCGCTCGGCGGGCTCCGGGATGATCCGGATCCACCAGCGTTTGAAGCCGCGCCGGGCCATGCCGCTGTGCTGGATTCCGAACAGTCCCAGCAGCACGAGGTCGGTGACCGCGGCCGCGGTGGCCCCCATCGACGACGGGGTATTGACGGTCACCGGCACCCCGATCCCGGCGACGAAGGCGATGGCATAGAGGAATACCCCGAGAAACAGCGTGTAGGCTGCCAGCGAATAGACGAGCATCAATGCTTTCATGACTCCTTCCCCCCTTCTTTATGGCCGGGTCTCCGGCCGAATCGCCGAATCCGGCTCCACCGGATCAGGCCGGGTTGCCCGCAGTGATGAACCAGGTGCTGGACGGTCCCCAGACGCCGTCGGGTCGGGCATACGGCTCGAGCACCTCCCGCAGCGCCGCGACCACCTCGGGCCGGCGCTGCTCGCCCGCCTCGCCGGCCAGGCGGATGATCTCGCCGGCGGGCCCGAGTGACATGGCCAGCTCGACGGCGTCGTCCAGGTCGCGGCCGATCCGGATATCGCAGTCGTACCGCTCGAACGTGATGCGCTCGAAGCCGGCGGCTCGCAGCATGGTGCTGACCATGTCCGGGCCGGCCATGGAGAACGGTCCGGGTCCGCAGTGGACCTGGTCGGTGTCCTCGTGGGAGACCACCGGCACGATCTGCTTCACTACCTGTTCCGCCTCGTAGGCCCAGGGGTTCTCCTCGCGCCGGCGCCATACGATCTGGGTGAAGGTCCCGCCGGGGACCAGTGCCCGGCGGATGTTGCGCATGGCCGCGCCCGGCATCTCGAAGAACATGGTGCCGAAGCGGGCGAAGGCATGGTCGTAGGGGCCCGCGAGATCGCAGCTTTGGGCATCGCCGACCAGGAAGCGGACGTTGTCGGCGCCGGCCTCGCGCGCCGTCCGTTCCGACTCCCGGATGAAATTGGCGGCGCAGTCGACACCCACCGCCTCGCCGTCCGGCGCGACCTGCCCGGCGATATGGGCGGTGCTGTCGCCGAACCCGCAGCCCACGTCCAGGATGCGTTCGCCCCGGCGGTAGCGGCAGCGTTCCAGCGCCGCCTCGCTGTGCTGCGAGAGTCCCTCCACGAGCAGGGGCCGGAAGCGGCAGAACTTGTCGAACAGGACCGTATCCCAGGCTTCGACGATGACGCTGTTGGCTTCTTGCATGACTTGTGTCCTCCGCTGCGGGCGAGTGCTCAGGATGCCGGGGCGATGTTCTGGTTCAGGTGGAAGAGGTTCCCGGGATCCCACTCGGCCTTGACGCGGGCGAGGCGCTCGTAGGATGGACCGTAGTTCTCCCGGACCCGCGACTGGTCCTCCGCCTCCATGAAGTTCGTATAACCGCCCTCGAACCCGGAGAAGGGGTGAACGGCGTCGTAGTATCCCCGGACCCAGGACTTGAATGCTTCCGTGTCGGCGGAGTCGGGCCAGAAGCCCACGATGTTGACGGCGAAGCGGGCGTCCCGGGAGCCGAAGGCGGTCTCGTCGGAGCCCACGTCGGATACGGCCCCGTCCAACGGGTAGATGTGCATGGCGGAGTGCACGTTGGGCACCCGGGAGCCGTGCTCGAGATGCGCGGCGATGGCAGCATCGTCGATGTCGCCGCCGAAGTCGGACTTCCAGTAAGAGCAGAGGCCGGCTGGCAGCAGGGCGTCGAAGGCGCTCTGGAGGGCGGGGTAGGGCATCGGGCCCACGTGCTCGCCGATGACGGGTCCGGCCTCCCGCAGCGGGGCGAGCGCCTCGTCGGCTCCGGCCGGGTCGCCGCTCCAGCACGTCACCAGCATGCACACATTGTCAAGGTGGCGATCTTCGGGGATGAAGGGCAACGGGGGCGCCCGGTGAAAGCCGAAGAAGGCTCCCAGCTCCCGCGGCGCTTCCCGCAGGTAGTCCCGCCAGATCCGGATGACGTCCGGCGCGGCCTCGAGCTCGAACACGATGGGCCCTCCCACGATATCCTTCACGGGATGAGTCCGGAACTCGAACGAGGTTACGACGCCGAAGTTTCCGCCCCCGCCTCGCAGGGCCCAGAACAGGTCCGGGTTCTCGTCGCGGCTCGCCGTGACCCGCCGGCCGTCCGCGGTGATGACGTCGGCCGACAGGAGGTTGTCGCAGGTGAGCCCGCAGCGGCGGTTCAGGTACCCGATCCCGCCGCCCAGGGTGAGACCGCCGACCCCGGTCGTGGACAGGAAGCCGGCCGGCACGGCGAGGCCGTAGGGGTACGTCGCGTGATCCAGGTCTCCGATCGTGGCGCCGCCGCCGACCCGCACTGTCCCGGCCTTTGGATCGACCCGGACGTTCCGGATCGAACCCAGATCCAGGACGACACCGCCATCGCAGGTGCCGTAGCCGGGAGCGCTGTGCCCTCCGCCGCGGACGGCAAGATCGTGGCCCCCGTCCCGTGCGAAGTTGATCGTGGCGATGACGTCGCCTTCGTCCAGCGCCTGCACCACGACGGCGGGACGCCGATCGTGGATGGCGTTGTAGACCGTGCGGGCCTCGTCGTAGCCGGGGTCCTCCAGGGTGATGACCGGGCCGCGCACCGCGCCGCGCAGGCCCTCGAGATCGCTGCTGTTGAACATGACCGTAGCCCCCCTGGCTGTGTGCCTGATTCGGAGTCTAGGCGGCGCCGGCGGGGTTGCCATCGGCAGGATTGATCAAATTGCAGCGGCATCCCGCCTAGTCAGAAATGGCTATCAGGCATCCAGCAAGTCACGTTCGCGGGCCCAGGCCGCGGCCTGGGTGCGGTTGCTGGTGCCCGTCTTGGCGAGGATGTTGCGGACGTGATTGGCCACGGTGTTGGGGCTCAGGAACAGGCGCGTGGCGATCTCGCGGTTGCTGCATCCGGCGCCCAGCAGCCGCAGGACCTGGACCTCGCGCCGGCTCAGCCCTTGCGGATGCGCATCTTCGTCCACGGCCAGCCGCGACTGGCGCGAGAGGCGCTCGATCCGCTCCAGCACCGTGGCCATGCCCAGCTCGGCGGCGGTGGCGCGGGCCTCGACCAGCAGCGAGCGCGCCGTGTCCCGGTCGCCGGCAGGGCCGTGCGCCAGGTACAGCCCGGCACGGTCGAGCTGCCCGCGGGCCAGGCACGGACGTGCGCCCGTGCTGCGGTCCAGGGCCATGGCGGCGTCGAGGTGCGCCGCTGCCGCGTCCGTGTCCCCGCGCGTCGCGGCCAGCAGGCCCAGGTATCGGTCGGCCGCCCCGTAGCAGGCCACCGTGGTGCCTGCGACCACGTTGTGGCCGGCATAGGGCAGCAGGTGTTCGTACAACGCATCGGCGTGCGCGGCGTCGTCCAGGGCCGCGCAGACCTCGGCCAGGTAGGCCAGGCAAGTGACCCACAGGCCGTCACGCGGGACGGCGGCGAAGTCGTCGGCCGCCAGCCGGTCCAGTTCGCCGCGCGCCTCGTCCAGCCGGCCGAGCTCCGCGTACAGCAGGGCCATGCCCGGTCGCCAGGCCCGGTTGGCGCCGGCCCTGGCCAGGAAGCGCTCCAGCAGGGGGGCGATCGCACCCAGCCGGCCACGCTCGCGCTCGATGCTGAACATCTGCACGCTGAACACGCCCGCCGCGTCCAGCCCCTGCCGCTGGCCGACCACGAGTGCCTCGCGGGCACGCGCCTCGCTGACGTCGAAGCGCCCTTCCAGCAGCGCGAGGGCGGCCCGGAAGGTCGCGCCGATGTAGAGAAAGAACGGCTGCCGGAGCCTTTCCGCCAGCTGCGTATGATGTTCCAGCGCGGTATGCAGACCGGCCATGTCGGCGGACTCGAGCAGGTCGAACAGCTGCCAGCTGAGGCTCGAGAACATCATTTCCCAGTCGCCGGCCCGCTCGGCAAGCACGGCCGCTTCCTGCGCGGTCTCGAGGCGTTCCTCCAGGCGCTCGGGCTGCCAGCGTGCCGACAGACCCGCGCACAGCGTTCCCGCCAGCAGCGCCGGGTCGTCCAGGCCGCGGGCGAGACCCGCCGCGCGCTGCTGGACCTCGCGCGAGCGTTCGACCTCACCCGTGAAGATCAGCGCCCGGGTCAGGGCGCTGAGCAGCCTGGCCTCCAGGCGCGGGTTGCCGGAGCCGACGGCGGCGAGCGCGTCCTGCAGCAGCTGGCGGGCGGTGGTACCCGGCAGCCCGGGGCGCCAGCTGGCCTCCTCGTAGCCCAGCGCGGCCCGGGCCAGGTCCTCCGCCGCTCCGCGACGCCGGGCGTTGGTGGCCGCGTTACGGAAGGTTGCCATCGCCTGAACGTACTCGCCCGCCCGGTACTGGGCGGTGCCCATCGCGAGCAGCAGGTGGCAGTAGTCCGCGTCGCGCCCGTCGCCATAGCGCTCCTGCAGATCCAGAGCCATGCCGTAGAATCGCACCGATTCCTCGTAGGCGAGCAGCGCCTCGGCGCGCCCGCCGGCGCGGGTCGCGCACTCGACGGCCCGGGTCGCAGTACCCAGCGGCGCGGCCTGCGCGAAGTGCCAGGCGAGCCGCGACAGGCCTGTCTCTGAGAGGTCTGCGTGCAATGCCGCCAACTGTTCGCCGATCTCCCGGTGCAGGCGCAGGCGACGCGTGGTCGGGAGCTCGTCGTAGAGGGTTTCCCGGATCAGCGCGTGGCTGAACTGGTAGCGGCCGGGTTGCGCGAGCTCCTCGATCAGTCGCGCGCCGAGAGCCTCGTCCAGGGCCTCCAGTACGTTGGGCATGCCCTGGCCCGTTTCCAGCCCGGCGAGCAGCTCGAGCTCGAAGCGTCTGCCGATCACGGCCGCGGTCGCCAGCACCTCGGCGCAGCGTTCGCTCAGGCGCGCGACACGCTGTCGCAGCACGTCCCGGATGCCCTCCGGGATCGGCATCTGCACGCCTTCCGCGAGCGCGTTCCGGCCAGGCCGGAGGAGGTCCTGCTGGAGCAGGGTCAGGGCCAGCTCCCGGATGAACAGGGGATTGCCATCGCTGTGCGCGAAGACGGCGGCGGCCAGTGCCGCCGGCGGCTCCGGCAGCCCGCTCAGCTCCGCCAGGAGGCGGTCCGCGTCGTCACGCTCCAGGCCGCCGAGCACCAGGCGTCGCACGTGGGCGTGTCCGGCCAGCTCACTCAGCGTGGAGGCAACAGGATGCTGGCGTGACAGCTCGCTGGTGCGCCAGGTGCCGAACAGCAACATCGGTGATGCGGCGATCTCCGGCACCAGGAAGTTGAGGAGTCGCAGAGATGCCACATCGGCGGCGTGCAGGTTGTCCAGGACCAGCAGCAACGGCTGGCGGCGGGCGGTACGCTGCCACAGCCGGACGACTGCCTCGAAGAGTCGGAACCGGGCGTGAGTGGCATCGGCCAGCGGCGGCTCCTGCTTCAGCCCGGGGAGTCGGCGACCCAGCTCGGGCAGCAGGTCGAGCAGCAATATGCCGTCGTCGCCGACGGCCTCTTCGAGGTGCTCGTCGTCGGCGGCTTCCAGCCAGCCGCGCAGCAGCTGTAGCCAGGGCCAGTAAGGCGGTGCCCCGGGGTCCTCCAGGCAGCGGCCCCAGAGCACGCGAAATCCCAGCCCGGCGGCACGAATTGCACATTCCTGTGCCAGCCTGGACTTGCCGATGCCGGGCTCGCCCCCGACCAGGAAAAGCCTGCCCTGGCCGGCCCCGGCCCGGGTCAGGGCCTCGTCCAGCGCCAGGAGCTCGTCGCTGCGCCCGACGAAGGTGCCGCCCGGCACGCGGCCGGTGCTCAGCGCATGGCCGCAACCGTCGCAGAAGGCAGCGCCGACGCGATTGTCACGGCCGCAACGTGGACAGTTCACGATCCCGCCACCCCGGCGGGCGAACCCCGCCGAACCCGTGGCCCCGGCTGATCGGATCGATGGCCGACAATGCATCCCCCCTTCGCCGACTGATCCCGGCATGCCGGCGCATGCGCGCGGGCGGCGAGAATTTACATTATACGCGACCGTGAGCCGCCCCGTGCCAAATGCGGCTCGCGCAGCAGCCACTGACCAGCTTAGTAAATACAGACGCCGCCCGCATGCCGTTCAAGGCATCCACCATCGCCCGGCGCCGGGGCGCTGCGGAACCCCCCCGAGCGGCGGCGAGACAGGCAGGGAGGCGCAACTGTCGGACTGTGCTACAGTTATTACGGCTGTTCCCGGGACGGGTCCCGGTCCGCGTGGGCCACCCCGGGGCGTCGACAGCCGTGGCAGGGAGGGGGAACCATGCCGCTGTTCCTGGTTGAGCGAAATTTCGCCGATGCACTGGAAGTCGACACCGAGACCGTGCGCACGGTCACCGAGATCAATGCCGAGGTCGGGGCCCACTGGCTGTTCTCGTTTCTCAGCGCCGACAAGAAAAAGACCTATTGCCTGTACGAGGCGGCCAGCGCCGAGGCCATTCGTGAGGCTGCCCGCCGCGCCGGGGTTCCGGCGGACGTGATCGTCGAGGTAAGCGAGGTCAATCCGAGCGCGTTCACCTGAGCGGAAGGTTCAGGGATTCCGGCCGAACGTCCGGTTCCACTCCGAGACGTCCTCCCGGATCGCGGCGTCCAGGGCTTCCAGCGTTGGCCTACGCAGCCGTAGCTTGGTTCCCGTGAACGCCGTCCGGTCCAGGTCGGCCAGCGCCTGCGCACGCTCGTGAACGGCGGCGTTCAGTTGGTCCGCGGGCACGACCTCGTCGAGAAAGCCCGCCCCCACTGCTTCGCGAGGGGCGTACGCGCGGGCGGTGACAACGGCATGGTGCAGGTGCGCGGGCGCCAGGCGCTGGCGGCCGACCTCCAGCGCGAAGCGCGGCAGCGTCATTCCGATGGCCACCTCGTTGACGTGGATGCGGTAGTCCCGCTCGGCGCCGATCCGGGCATCCGCCGCCAGGAGGAGGAACACGCCCATCGCGATCGCGTGCCCGGAGCAGGCCGCCAGGACGGGCCGCGGGAACGAGAGCAGGCGCTGAGTGAGGCGCGCTCCCCCTTCCAGCATCTGCTTGAGCGCGTCGCCACTCTGGTCGAATACGCCCAGGTCGAAGCCGCCACAGAAGATCTTCTCGCGCCCGCCCAGCACCACCACCGCCTGGTCGGCTTGCGCGCGGCCGAGGGCGTCGTTGAGCTGGCGCTGCATCTCCGGCCCCATCACGTTGGCCTTGCCGTCGTCCATGGTGATGGTGGCGACGCCCTCGTGGAGCGTGTACTGCACAAGGTCAGTCATCCGCGGTCTCCCGGCTGGATTGTTCGGTGTCCCCCGCCGCAAGCCATGGCCGGCATTGCCTTCCGCCTCGATCGTGCCCGGCCCGTGGCAGGGGCCCCGTGACGGCGAGCGTTGCGGTCATGAGTGGCCGGAGTTCGGTTCGTAGCGCTCGGGGAACTTCGGCAGGTCGTCCTCGATGCTCCACCAGTTTGCCTTGTAGGCGGTGTAGAAGTGGGCCATCGGCCGGGTGTCGAGATCGCCCTCCAGCGTTCCGGCCCGGATCCGGATCACGTCCGGGAGGTTTTCCCGCTGACTGTAGATGGGCGAGCCGCAGCGCCGGCAGAACACCCGGTGCTTGCCTGTGGAGGACTCGTAGGCCCGCAGCAGAGCCTCGCCGCTGAGCAGCGTGAAGGCGGAGCGGGACACGGGAATGTTGGTCACCAGCGCGCTGCCCTGGGCCTTCCGGCACTGGGAACAGTGACAGATCTGGATCGGCTCAAGCGTTCCCTCGATGCGGAACGTGATTCCTCCGCAGAGGCAGCTTCCTGTGTACATGGGCGATGCCCTCCCTGTCGGGTGGAAAGCACGGTACCTGGATGCCGGGCCAGGCTGGAGGACGTTTCGAATCGCTCGCAGCCTGCCAGAGCCTAGCATTTGCCACCCCCGCCGGTGCCAACGCGATGCTCGGGGTCTCACGCGCGCCCGACTTTCGGCCGCCGCGGCTGGCTTTCCCGGCGACCCGGGCTATGCTTCCGGGTATGTGGCGACCTTTGCCAATGTGGCCCGGGCCGGCCGGGGCCGTGATGCCCCGCACGGACCGCATGCGAGCGGTACACGGCTGCGTCTGCACACTGCTGCTGCTGGCTTTCCTGGGCGGCTGTGCAGCAGCCGACTTCGCGCCGGGCTACGATCCGCAGACGGCGACGCAGGTCGCCGCAACCTACAAGGCTGTCACCAGGTTCTACATGCGTCTGCGCGAAACCGCGGAGGGCGAGCGCGCCTATGCCGGATTCGCCCCGGGCTACGACGAGGTCGCCGTGGAAATGAAGACGCTCGCCTGGAGCGCGCGACGCCAGGCGCACAACCGGGCGAGCCGCGACATGGCCCGGCGCCTGCAGGCCGACTGGCGGGAGATCGAGGCCCGCCACCGCAAGCGCGACAGCTATGCCGACGCCCTGGCCGACATCGACGAGCAGCGCTTGGATAACCTGCTGGACGATATGGCGAGCGTGGAATCCCACAAGCGCAAGCTGCCCGACGGAGACTGAGTGACATGGAGATGGATTTCGAGCAGGTCTTCCGGGACATGCTGGCCGCCGCCCGCGACCGGCTCGATGCACGCGGGCCGCAGGCGAGGAACTACCTGCGCGAGGTGATGGAGCAGCAGAAGGACGTGCTGGCACGGCTCGCGCGCGACCGCGTAAGCGGCGCACTTTCCGACGAGGACCTGCGGATGGAGCTGGAGGCCGTGCGCGCGGACGTGACCGTCGCCCTGGAAGGCCTGGAAGTGATCGCCCGGGAGACGGCGGAAAGCGCCTGGAACGCGGCCGTGAAGGTGCTGCTGGAGGCCTTGACGGCAGCCATCTAGCAGCACCCGACGCGGATACGCTGAAACCCCTGCAACCAGGGGACCCCGGAAAATTCCCGAACCCGAAACCGCCCGATCGGCACTAACATGGGAGATGCATGCCGATTCCACGGAGGTTTCCATGATCGTAGCCGGGGTCGACGTCGGCGGTACCAGCGTCAAGACCGGGATCGTTGGCGAGGGTCACAAGGTGGTCTCACGGACCAAGCAGCCGACGCCGCAGGAAGGACCGGAGGCGCTGATCGCAGCCATCCGGGGCCAGATCGCGGCGCTGGACGAGCGTCCGTCCGCGGTCGGGGTGGGGATTCCCGGGGCGGTCAGCGGAAACCGGATCCTGCACGTCCCGAACCTGCCCGGATGGCCGGGGCAGGGTGATTTCGGCGAGGAGTTGTCGAAGGAGCTCGGCGTGCCGGTGGCGCTGGGCAACGACGTCAGCTGTGGCCTGCTGGGTGAATGGCTTGCCGGCGCCGCGAGGGGCGCCGACAACGTGCTCGGGGTCTGGTGGGGCACCGGCGTGGGTGGTGCCCTGGTCATCGACGGGCGCCCGTTTGCCGGCAGCCGGGGCGCCGCCGGCGAGATCGGCCACGTGCTGGTCCGGCCCGGTGGGGCGTTGTGCGGCTGCGGGCGACGGGGCTGCGTCGAGGCGTACGCCGGCCGGCGGATGATGACCCGCACGGCGCGTGACATGCAGGCCTCGGGGAGGGAGACGGCGCTGTTCGAGATTCAGGACGCCGAGGACAAGGACCGGCCGACTTCCAAGGTGTGGGAGAAGGCGCTCGAAGCCGGCGACGCGATCGCCGCCGGGATCTTCCGCGAGGGCATCGAGGCGGTCGGCACGGGCATCGGGTCCGTGCTGAACGTGCTGGATCTGGAACGCGTGGTGATCGGCGGCGGCTTCGGCCAGCGCATGGGCAAGAACCTTGCCCGGCAGGTGGCGGAGGTCGCCGTGCCGCGGATCATGGCGCCCAATCCGGCGCTGCGGTTCGTCGCCGCGAAGCTCGGCGACGATGCCGGCATCATCGGCGCCGGCGCCCTCGCCCGGGCGCTGGTCATCGAAGGCTGAGGGCCGGCCGTTGCGGCGTGCGCCGACGCGATGGAAGATGACGTCCCATGGGCATCGATACCTGGTATATCCTCGGCGCCGGCAACATGGGCGTGCTCGCCGGAAGCTATCTCGCCGCGTCCGGGCTGCGCACGCGTTACCTGGTGCCGGGCGCGGCCGGTACGCGCGAGCGTACACTGGTGTTCGGCCGGGACCGGCGCCGCCAGCGCGTGCGTCTCCAGTGTCTCGATCCCCACCGGCTCGAGGGGGCGGTCGGGCGCCTGCTGTTGGCCACCAAGGCCGGGCAGACCGCGCCGGCGATGGCACCCCTGGCGGGCCGGCTGGACGGCTCGGTCGAGATCGTGCGGCTGCAGAACGGCATGGGCAGCCTCGAGCCCGTGCCGCTGCCGCGCGCCGCGCGCGTGATCCAGGCGGTGACCACCAGCGGGGGCTGGCGCCGCGGCAACGAGCACCACATCGTGGCGGAAAACGCCACCCTGCTGGGCGACGGCGGCGCCTTCCCGCCGGACTGGTTCGCCACGCTGCAACCGCACTGGCCGGGGCTGGAATGGCGCCTCGACATCCGGCACCAGCAGCTGCTCAAACTCTCCGTCAACGCCGTGATCAATCCCCTGACCGCCGTGTTCGACTGCGCCAACGGCGAGCTGCGCGAACGTCCCGACCTGCTGCCCCTGGTCGAGGTCGTCGCGCGGGAGGTGGACGAGGTGCTTGCGCGGGTGGACCCGCGGTGGCCCGGCAACACCATGGATCGCTGCCTGGAGGTGGCGCGCGCCACGGCCACCAACACGTCCTCCATGCGCAGCGATGTCCGGGCCGGACGTGCCACGGAGGTCGATTACATCAACGGCTGGATCATCCGCAAGGCCGAGAGCCTGGGCCTGGAGGTCCCGGAGAATCGCCGCTTGCTGCAGGCTGTTCGCGAACGTCATCCCCCGGGCCGGGGCGGTTTCGCGACGGGAGCCGCGAGATGATTTTGCGCGACGTTGCCAACCTTGCCCCGATGCGGCGGGCCACG
>Ga0209918_1000913_pt1 | contig 17530 bp, 29 predicted proteins | sample SalPonD_shore_MG_FD_185712 | JGI IMG/M metagenome (GOLD analysis project Ga0209918, IMG submission 185712) | Salt pond soil microbial communities from South San Francisco under conditions of wetland restoration - Salt Pond MetaG... | ecosystem: Environmental > Aquatic > Marine > Intertidal zone...
ATGTTTAGAATCACCATTTAAATCATCTTCTTGCAAATGAAGTTGAATTACATCATCTGCTCCTGGTCCTTGCTCAATTATCGCCTTCTGGTCATTTTCATTAAATAAATGTAATTGTTTCCACATACTCATAATTATTACCTATTGATCATTTGAAAATTCTAATGGAAGTAATTCAAATCCCATACCGGTTGAAATATAATAACTACCTTTATCAGTTACGTTATCGCTATCCAACCGAACTACACAACCTGCTGAAAAAGAACTGAATCCTACATTTAATTCTCCATTTCTAATCTTTTCAGTAATTTTTTCAGGATAAGAACCAACATTGTGAGAAGTAACTACCCAATTAAAAAGTTCTTCATTGGAACGCCCAATAAATTTGGTTTCCGAAACTTTTTCATAATGTTCAATGGAAGGTTCAATTGGCTCACGTCCCAAAAATTCTCCATTTTCATCATAATTACGTTTATCAATCTTACCAGTGAATCCGTAATCAAAAGGAGAAATGTTTTTGTGAGGATAGAAAACACTAACTTTTTTCATAACTTTGTTTATTTGGTTATCATCAATTATCTGATCAGATCTTACGAAATATTATATACAATGTCAAATTTATTTTTAAGAAACTGCATTATTTATTTCTCTAACCATTTCAAAATCAAATCCCTTATCAGAACGATAATAAGGAAAATTAATAAATTCATCATTTTTCATTGCAGATTCATATAACCAACTTTCCAATTTATCTAAATCAATATTAAACCTTGCTTCAACCCATGCTCCTATTTTCCACAATTCATCTTCATACCCCGCCCAAATAAATTTTCCGCATTCACCTGAGCCATCCATTAATTCTGCTAATCTCAACGATTCATGCAAATCTTCATATTCTTTTCGGATAAGTTCAACAGCAGGCCTGAACATATTTTTTGAATTTAATTCAGGTGGATTTCCTACCACAATAGGTAAATTTTCTGAGGTTTGATTCAAATTCATAATTTATTGATTAGGTTATCACTCATTATCAGATCATAAAATATGGAAAATATATGAGAATGTCAAGCACAATTTTTAAGTTTTTCAATATATTTTTCCGTATCAATATTAACACCACAGTATTTATAATAATTCTTTTTTTGTAATATCCGTTTTGTGATACGTTCAATTATGATACTATAATCACCTACACCAGGTTCCCAATCATTATAATACTTATCAGGAAATGTGTTATTAAATTCCGCCACAACATCAAACCCCCTACAAATTGCTTCTAAGCGGATATCATTAAAACGTTTGTGTAGATATAACCCTTTATCATAGAAGAACTTTACATGCCCTTTTCCTAATCGAAATGAGCTAGGAATATCAAATATCCCACGCCTACCATTTAATGATTTTTTAAATTGACCAGCGAGTTGATTAATTTCTTTTAATTCTGCAATTAAATGCTGGTCTGTTAATTCAGATGGGTCTACTAAATTTATACGAGTCATATAATGAAGTTAATTATAATTAATTTAAAATAATATAATCAATTAATTTATAAATTCCAAATAAAAAAGGGAAGTATTTCTACTTCCCCATTTCTCCCTCTTCTAACCAACTTTTCTTTTTTAGTGCGAACAATCACTACATGCTTCACCTTCACCACAACTACACCCCGAATTTCCTACAGATATAGAACCAAATTGAGGTTCATTGTGTCCACAATCGATATGAGCATCACTAGCATATATATAACCAGATGATGTCCCATCAACTTGAAGTGAAAAACCCCCACTATCTAAAAATTTTCAACTCTAAGAACTTTCACATTCCAATTCAATTCAGAATCATCTAAAAAATCCTTCAATAAAGTTGCTTTTGCTCTATCTTCTGATGTCTCAACTACATACTGTGGTTCCTTGACTTCCACAACTACATAATTTTCGTCTTTTGCAAATGCAACTAATTCGAATAATTTTTTACTATTATTGCTTCCGCATCCAAATGTTATATTTCCCATAACTTATTTTTCCTCTTGTTTATTTTTGTTTAAAAATTTAATAAATTCATTAAGACTTTTTTCATATAAAACTATCTGATCATGATACATTTCTCCACCAAATATTAATCTAAGAGCATATTTCAATTTCCACCAATATGATAATTTATACTTTCTATATATAGCTACATCAACCATATCATTTTTATAATCGTTTGTAACTACTAAAGTTTCATTACCACATCCGCAATGAAATTCTTTACTTTCCCTTACTATCGACATTTTGTGTATCTTCATCTTTTTTAAATGCTTTTTTGAATCTACGTTCCCATTCTTCATAACTAATAGACATGGGGCGTCTATCTCCATCTTTACCGTTTTGACCAGATTTTCTATCCTTCTCCATTATTCATCAAATGAAGTTTTTCCTTCCTCAATAGAATCTTCCTCTTCTTCGGGCTGTGAACCTAACTCTAATCCACATGCCGCACATACCATAGTTTGTAACTGAACATGTCTATCTTCTGCTTCGCCTGTTAACAATTTACTCAATCGTTTAAATCTAAATGCAGGAATAAATAATTGACCACCACATCTAGCACACCCTACATCAGGTGCATCCATTACATCTTGTCGAGTAACTTGTGGTTGAGAAGGTTGACCTTTTTGTTGTTGTTCTTTTTGAAATTTACTTAAATCGTGTATATCTGCCATAATGTTATTTTTGTATTTTATTTTTTAATTTATTATAAATTTCTTCTCCGCTATATCCATTAATTACTATTTTACTTTTACCATTGGAATAAATTATTTCCATATAACCATTATTTTTCTTTCTTCCACTAATAAGTTGATAATTTTCACAATCCCAATATTTAGCATCTATTAATTCATTCATAAAATTTAAATTTAGTATTCTCTTTTAATCGTTTTCCATTACAATGCCTGGAAACAGTACATTGATTAATTCCAAAATATTGTGCAGCATCATAAGTAGAATTAAATATTTTTCCTGAACGTATATGAATCACTTTTTTTCTTATTTTATTTAATGTACTTTTTTTATGAGTTCTACCAACCCAAGGATGTTTATTATTTTTATAATATTTTTTCATTCTAATACTATGTTCTTTTTTTGTTTCATCCGAATGATGTTTCCCCTCCATTGGATTACCATGTATTTCAATCCATTTTTTAACAGATTTACTTATTTTTTCTTTAGTTGATTTTATATGCTTATTACCTAAATGAGATTTTCTTATTTTATTTTTTGTTTCATCAGAATGTTTTCTTCCATTCATTGAAAAACTTCCATTGGGTCTGTGATAATTTTCATTCAATGGATTGTTCCAATATTGTTGAATTAATTCATCTTCGTAATCAAAAGCATCTTCTCTTGTTTTAAAATCAGATTTAATAATTTCCTTTTCCAATCTATTTTCATTTATTGGTTCCCAAGTTTTATATGAACCCATGTAATTATCATCTTTGGGTTCACATTCACATTGTCTACTTCCAATATAAAATTGTTTTGTCTCTGGGTCTGTTATTTTATATACATAAAAATACATTACCCTATTGTTTCTAAAATTTTAATTACCAATGCCATTGCATTAATTTCCTTGTCCACTACAAAACTATCTTTATATGATGCTTCATTTATATGTAAAATAATTTCTGCTTTATGTCCTTTCCCATATTCATCTATTTTCTCATACAATACTTTGAATAAATCATTGTAATTTGATTTTCCTTCATCCAATAATAATTGCCGAATATTTGTAAATCTATTTTTAACACTATCATTGGATGATAACATTTCTACAATTTTTTCATCTACTTCCGAAACTCCTAATGTATCATCATCCAATACAATTTCACTACCACGAATGTTTGCTTGTAAAACTCCCTGCATTCGGCGAATATCCGGATAATTTTTATTTACCACAACTTTCAATGCTTCCAACTCAATATTTAATCCTTCTTCTTTTACAATATGCATCAATCGTTTTGCAATATCTTTTTTGGAAGGAGGTTCAATCTTAAAAGATTGACATCTACTTTTAATTGCAGGAATTATTTTATCAGGATAATTACAAGTTAAAATAAATCTTGTTCTATCTGCAAATGTTTCCATCAAATTACGTAATATTGCTTGAGCATTTGGAGACATATAATCACAATTATGTGTAAGTGTATCGCTTTCTCCTATAAAAAAGTTATGATTTCCTTCTACTGATAAATCATACACTTTTCGCTTTTCTTCTTTTTTCTTTATAGATTTTATCTTAATCTTTTCCATCAATACCTTCTAATAACTTATTTAATTGCTCTTTATTATTTCCTTCAAATTTATTTAAATCAATATGTTCTAATATATTAAATTCATTTATCCACTTAAAAGTATAATCATTTTCTTTACAATATTCAATTATTTTATCCATTTTGTGAGACTGTTTCAAATAATATTTTTTTGGCTTTATTTCATATAAAATATTTTCATATTCATCAAAAAAATCAGCTATATATGTTTTTTCATTACCATATTTATCAACATAAGGTATTCTTATTTTTTCATATTTCAATCTCTGATTACAATACCAAAAACAAGCTTCCCAACTACTTCTAAACTTTTTAACACCATTATCTAACTGAATGATTGCATCCCAGTGTGTAAATGTATTTGATATATTTGGTGTAAAATTTCCATTTTTTATTTTTTCTTTCATTATCTTAGACTGAATTTTCGCGGTTTCTTTTATTTGCTGAAGTCCTTCATCAGTCTTAAAATATTCCTTTAATGATTTACTTATTTTCTTGCCATTTGCTTTAGCGACCTTTTTACCTTTATCTGTATTATAAAATTTCTTTTTCGCTTCACTTATTTTTTTACCAACACAGTCAGGTCTATTACTTTTTATCCAAACTTTATTTTCAACACAATTTGGACAATATTTTCCATTTTTTTGTTTCGAATAAAATTCATCATTACAATATTCACACTGTAATAGATAACCGTTATCTATACAATCCTTACACCTTAGCTGATTTGGGGTTCCCTTAAAATCATCACCACATTGTTGACAAATATGTTCTTTTTCAACATAACCACCAAGCCCATTTTCAATAGCATGTTTTCTTAATTTTTCTTTAGTAGATTTATTCACAATATAAATGTTTTGTTTATCATCTATATATAAATATAATCTACTTGAAAAATATTAGTCATTTATTCTCATTGTGGTGATAAAATGTGATTATATTTATGCAAATCAATTGTTTTAACAACCTCAACGTTACCGTCTGGTTCTTCTACATACCATTTGTGGTCGCCAGTACAAACCACCACTTCACCATTTTCTAATTCTATTTCATAAACATCTTGCTTTCCTTTATCCCATAAATAAAAAGGTCTATATTCAATTTTATCATTATCTACATTATATGATTTAACTAAATCATTATGTTCATCCACATCTTTTATTGGAACTTTTATATCATCGCCATCTCTTAAAATAGTCACTAATGTATTTTCATCCAAACATTCATCCAATACAATAATTTTCCATTTACTAAACCCTACAGTAGATGCAAATCCTTTAATTTTATCTCTTACTGTATCAACACTATTTTCATCCGATGCGTTTATGTAGATATCATCACAATCAATGTTGTTAACTAATATTTTTGCCATTGTTGTTTTCCCCGTTCCTGCTTTTCCATGAAACAGTAGATGAGGAATTTCATCTTTTTCTATCCAATCCGCAAACTTTTCTTTAATTCGTTCATTGCCCACATATTCATCTAATGATTGTGGTCTATATTTTTCTATAAATAAATTCATTTACTATCTTTAAATCTAATTTTTCCTGTTTTGTTATCCAACCAAACTATTCCTGGTTTACCATTTTTAAATTCTTCTTCTGTTAATTCCTTAACAGAACCACTGCTCACTGTAATAGTAGTATAATATTTTTTATTAATGTTCTTCAAGATATTTAATCAATTCTTCTTTCATTTCTGCCATAATTTCATCAATTGTCGCTCCTTCATCTGTAGCAACTTCTACTTTAAAATCGTAACTTAATCTTTTAATAGGTTGATAATTTTCTTTATCTATAATATCTTCAACCTCTAATTTCTTTATATATTTCATTATCTACCTACTTCTTTTAACCGTTTGTCTCTGAAATCTTCCCAACTAGTTCCAATCCCATCAGCATAAAATAAAACTTCATCTTTTATTCTATCCTGCTTTAATAATTTTTTATATCTGCGTTTTGCTTTACGTTTCCACCATTTATCTATATATTCAACATCTTCTTTAAACTTTGTTTTCATATTAAGTTCATCTTCCGAAATTTCCCTTCTAAGGAACTCTGGCCCATTATGATACATCATAGCTAAATAAACTCCACGTTTAAAACCATGATTATATTGAGAATGTTTTATATTACATTCACTGAATATTTTAGATAAAATCTTTTGTTTAATCCCACTAACTGGCCCAGAAGGTCCGTCTCCTGTACCCATATTTTCACCATTCCGAATTCGTTCTTGCACAATTTTTTCTTCATACCATTCAGAACGATTTTCTTTCAACCATTGATGCCAAGGTTCGTAAAACTTATCATCAGGTTTAATATTTATTTTACCTTTTGATGTCCCCAATGTTTTGTAATGAGGAATACCATTATACATAGAATGTATTCCATACAATGAAGTAGTTTCAATAGCTATTAACTTATCTCCATAATAATTTTCCCAATGATCTCTGAACTTTTTAGTAGTTAACATCATTGCTGCAAGTTTACCACCTAAGAAATTATATCCCAAAGGTTGAGTTCCCATGATAGTTGTTCCAATTGCTGTATGATTCAGCATATTGTGTTTAAATCTATCATCTCTACTCCATCCTATATAATTATCTCTAACTCCCAATGCAGTGATATCCGAACCCAAACATAACATTCCTAATATTTTACCACTGTTTTCATCTTTAACAAATGCTTTTACATTTCTTCCTGGATTAGCAGTGAATTCCATAGTATGAGTTAACCTTCTTATAGCTATCCATTCACTAGCTGTATCTTCATCAACTAATTCCACATACGGATGTAAGTTTTCCAACTCTTTCAGAGTTTGTTCTTCATCATAGATATCTTTAGGTTGCCAAATTTTATCATAATAACGAACAATATTATATTTATCCGCTATCATTGATGGTTCATTTAACTCAACCCACTTTTTATAAAGTGTTTGTTCTTCAACACTCATATTATATAGATAATCCATATTATCTATAAGTTTTTGCTTCTCCTTCTCAAAATCGAATTCTTCTGGAGCACCTTCTGTATCCCAAAATTCCATATTTATTTGGATTCTACAATATAATATTTGCTTTCAAATTCTCCATCTTCAAACTGAATTCTACATAATCCATTAGTAGAAATTTCCATTGATGATTTTTCAGAATTTTTATTTGCATCTAAAATTGCTTTCAAATAATCTGCATTAAATGAAATTGGAGAAACATCTCCACTAACATCTGCATCTACTTCAATAGAAATTCTATTTGAATTAATTGATGAATACCCCAATACAATTTTAGATTCATCATTTTCAGATATAAAAGTAAATGTTTTTACATCTTTCAATGCTTTTTTGGATTTGCTAAAAGTATCAATGAAATCACCATTAATATTGATTTTAACATCAAAATCAGGAAGTGTTTTCAAATCAGGCACTTTAGGTATAACAGATGCTTCTGCCAGCATATATTGAACTTTCGTTTTAGAATCTTCAAAAACCAATGATTCTTTAGTTGAATCAATCTCAATATCAACATCCAATACATTTAACATGCCCTGCAATTGAGAAGTAGTATATACTCCAAAATCTCCAACTGGAAATTTATCATCATTAACAGATACTTCGCCTAGCAATGCTTTATCATCTGATATAATTCCCACAGAAAGTTTACTATCTGTAGATTGCAACATTACTGATTCTATTTCACCACCAAGTGAATATTTATCAATGAAAAGATTTAATTTATCTAAATTCATACTCTCTATATTTTATAACTTTTTTATTAATTTAATTTTTCGTTAACAGTCCTAAACTGTCGTATAATTGTTTCTATTGTTTCCCCATTATCATTTAAGATATATGCTTGTGTATTACAATATATTTTAATATCTTCATTATCTCCACATTTTCTAACCCAAATTTCTACATAAAAATTGGATAAATTACTGCTCAGATAACATTTACATTTTGGATCATTATCAAAAGATACTGGCCAATTTTGAATTTCTCTACGTGTAGTATTCCATTCTATTTCATCTACTTCAAATAATCTCCATTTACCATTACTTCCAGGAATTTTTACTTTTAAATACATAACTTTCTCTCTTACTTATATTACTAATTAACTATATTCAATATAAGTATTTTACACATTTGATTCAAAAAATTCATGTTATGCTTCATTAAATGGCCACTCAAAAAGATGTTTCCATGTCTCTCCTTTAACAATTTTTCGTATATTGGAAGGAGAAACATTAAAATTTCTTGCCATTACTTTTATATTCCTATGCCCCTTATCCCATAATGTTCTTATTTGCCTAACCTGCTGTTCTGTTAATTTAGAAGCAGGATGGTTTTCACCATATAATTTTCCCATCGTAACTATCATTTTAAAAACTAAAAAACTTTTCTGATTGTAAATTAACACCTTCAAATGATGTCCAATCCAATGCATTATAAAAATCCATTAGTTTACTTTTTAATATTCTATCAAACATTTTATCATAATCAAAATATTTTCTAATAAAATCAATAACTTCTTCGGGATCTCCACTACCTTTCAATCCTATTGATTCAAATCCATATGGATTTTCTTTTAAATATGCCCATACAATTTTTTCACCATTTCTGATAGGTTCATATTTATTATCCAATTTTTTTATTTTAAGAAAATCATTATAATAAATTGCTGATTTTACATGAGCAGGTGTTCCTTTTTTCACAGTACCCATATTTCCATCACTTTTTCCATATTTTTTCAAACCTTTAACTCCCGTAGGTTTGCAAACATACATCAAATCCTTATTCTTTAATTCATCTTGAAATGTTACAATTTTCCTATCAATAACATCTTTCTGAACTCCATTCAATAAATCCTGTAATATTTCATTCATAAAATCTTTAAATGCTTTTGGAAAATCAGAACGCACTACATCTAATCCTTTGACATCAATATCATCAACTGTTATACCATTTTCCCAAATAATTTTTTGAACATACCGTTTCTTAGCAACCCAAATTGCCCTACGAGCAATATTTTCCTGTTTGATTTCAAACCTATGTTTTCCTTGAATATTAAACATACGTTCAGCCATTACATCATAACTTTTATTGATAAAATTTTGAACTTCTGATGCAACTTCTGATATTTTAGAACACATTAATTCTTCATCATCTGTATTAATATCAGGATACATATGTTTGATAATAGGAACGGCAGATAAAAAAGTAGAATCTGTATCAGTATAGATAACCCAATCTTTATTAGAATTCAATTTTTTATTATAATATGCATTAGCCATATTAGAACTAAATTTAATCACTTCCTGCCCTACAGATGTAACTGCTAAAGCATTATCTACATCATACCATCTCCATCCTCGTAATCCCAAACAACCATATACAGAATTAAGTAAAATCTTTTGAATATGCTGTCTTTTATTAAAAAATTCAAATTCTTCATCATTTCCAGCATTTCCATGCTTTTTCATCAATGATTTAAATTCCACTCTTTTATCAAACCAATCTCTAAGAATCGCTGGAATTACGCCATCTATATCAGTTCGATATAAAATTCCATTAGTAGATATAGTATATTCATTTTCAATTATAAACTGTTTCAGTTCATCCCTGCTCAATTCTAAAGTTTCATCAGAATCAAATCCATAAACTTCATATGTATCTTTTTTATTATTAGTAAATTCTTTAAAACTCCAATCAATAACTTTTCCTACTTTAGTTTCAGGAGATATATTCAAACTCATTATAATTGATGGATACATTGATGTCAAATCCAAATCAAATATATAATCATATCTTCCTGGCTTAGGTTCTTTTACAAATGCTCCAGCGAATCCATGCTCACTACCTTTATCAAAATTCTTATTATTAGCAACTCTATTACCGTTTCTCCTTAAATATGATATTATAGCACCTTCCAAAAATTTAGATGAATGATATATATCTTCATACTGAACATGTCCAATATGACAAATACCCGTTGCTAATTCAATAAATTTTAATTTATCTTCTAATTCTTTAACAATCTTGCAGTCAACAATATTATATTCAACGAATTTTTCAATATTATTTCTTTTTAAATCATCTAAATTACCTTCATATTCTATTTTTCCATAATCCAATTCTTCTTTACCGACTGTATCTAATCTGTAATTTGATAATTGAGTAAATGTAAAATTTTTATATATTTGAATATAATCCAAACAACTCACACCTGCTATAAAAAACCGTTCTTTGCGTTTATTCCAATATACTTTTCCTATTTGGGATAAACGATTTGCTATAGATTCATTAAATACTTTTTTCAACCTCCGATATAAATAAGGAACATCAAAAAAATCAATGCTCCATCCCGTAACAATAGTAGGTGCAATTTCTTCCCATTTATTCAGAAATTTCATTAAAAGTTCTTCTTCATTTTTACATGGAACTATATCATATTCCGAATTTATATATTCAGGCAGTTCTTCCATGCTATCTTCAATGAATATACCATATTTATCTGCTACTCCATCATAATATGCAATAGATGTTATTTCATTATTAGCTGTATCGACATCAGGCAATTCAGGTTCCATAGAAACCTCAATATCAAATACCATAAATCTTTGATATGCAGCAGGTTCGTCTGATTCACCATACAATTCCACCAATAATGCAGTTTCAGCGGGAACATCTGATTCAAAAGTTTCCATATCTTTATTCCAATATGTAACTTTTTCAGCTTTCCTGCCATCTAAAGTATTATATTCTCCATAACGGGAAGGTCGATATGCATGCTTTTTCCATTCAAAGCATTGATATCCATTTTTATCATCCCATAAATGAACATTATAATCATTATAACCCGTTCTATCTAAATAAATATTTTGATACATTAACTTAACTCTTTATTCAATTTCTTTAACATTCTTTCTTCATTCTCCGATAACTCCCAAGCTCTATTCAATGCTTGAAGTTCCAATTCTTTTCTATAGTTATCATCATCCAATATTCTATCTAATAATTTAAACAAATTTTTCCTATAAGTAAAAAATAATCCATTTGGCTGAATTTCCCTATAGCAATCTGATTCTTGAAATATCATAGGTGTCCCATTCATCATACAATCAGTAGCTGATACACTCCAACCATAATTTGATTGCCGCATTTGCATACCTACTTTACAATTTCTTAACCGTTCATAATACTTTTGCTTAGGTAATTTAGTATTATCTATCCAATCATGTTTTGGTCTACCATTTAATTGAGGAACCCATACTGTGAAATCTTGTCTTTGATTTCTATAATCTTCCATCAATTCAATAAATTTTGGATATCCTTTATAACCCGCCGCTCTGTGATTAAAAACAATAATATTTTCAGGATTTTCATCAATCATATCTTTTGATATAATATTTGATTTTTCAACACCCAAATGCCATACAGTTAATATATCATCCAATTTGTCCACTATATCGCTATTAAACCACGCTGATGCTTCTTCTAACACTCTATCTTTTTGATCTTGTGTATTGAGATAGCAGGTTTTCATTTGTAATACTCCAAGCAATTCTACTGGAATCCACCTCCATTTCATTTTTCTATCAACTGCATTAGAAGATTTCATTTCCCACCAATGACAATACCCAATTATTTCAATATCAAAATCTTTTTTATACCTACCAACTTGAGGCCAATCAGGAAGATGTGAATAAATTACATCATAATCTACATTTTTTAATATTTTATTCATATCGGGAGGATATGTTCGCATTTTAATCATATCTCCTGAAAATGGTAAAATATGCTGTTTTACATTAGATAGGTTTAATTTTCTAACAGGTGTTGGTAAAATGATATGCCAAAAATAATCACCAAAACTTTCCAATCCTTTTATATGATTATAAATTACATCTACAAAAGAATCTTTTTCAATATTTTGGGAATTTGTTATATTAGGTATAACTAAAATTTTCCGACTATTTTTATAATCAACATCCCCCCAAAATTTACTCATACTCTCTCTATAACCTTTATTTATTAAAAGAGCGGAAGGCAAGGAATTGAACCTGCATCTCCAAACTGGAATGTCTGGCGAGTTTCCCTTAACTCCTCTTCCGCAAAAATAGATCGGGAGGGCTGGAACTGCACCACCTTCTCCACACTGGTTAGTGCGGCGGGTATTCTCTTAACCCTTCTCCCGAATGTATAATCAATATAACCTAAATCTTAGGTAATTTCAATTTATTTACTAAATGCTCGAATATTTTCTGAACTGTTTCGATACCAGCATATGCCACATAATGATCTTCTGCTTCAAATTTATCAAACCCTAATTCATTCATTACTTCGGCCGTACATACAACATACCCATATTGAGAATGAAATTTTTCTACGCACACCTCCCACGCATTAAAAAAATATTTATCGAAAGAATTAAATTGAGGAGAACAAAAATTTTGTTCTGATGCAAATAAATAAAGAACATAATCACCGATTTCAATAGGAGCAAAAGGAGATTCATCATATTTAAATTCTCCTGTTTGTTCATCATAATATTCAAAAATATCATCAGATTCTTCCATCAGATAATCTTCAATCTGCAGATATTCTCTGAAATCTATCATTACACTCTCTCTATTCGTTTCTTTCATATAAATATAAAAATCCTTAAAATATTACCAATCTTTTATATAGGCATCATAGTAAGTTTGAAGCCCTTCTTCCATCTTCATATAAAATCTATCCCAATCTACATCCAATTTCAAATCTTTTGCTAATTGCTTCCCACGTTCCCATGCATCAACTTCTGTATCCCAAATAGCCAAACACAGTTCTTTTTTAGTTGCTTCTCCATCTTCTACTTTACATGCAACTTCTGCTTGATGATTATTAGGTTGGAGAGCATGCCCAACTTCATGCAAAAGAACTACCAAACCATTTTTTTCCATATTGAAATTATGATGAAGAAATATTCGATTGATAGAACGAATATAACAAGTAGATTGAGATTTCAGAACAACATCAGTTCCTTTTTCTTTCTCAATATAATCAATAACTTTTTCGAAAGGTTTCATATCTTTGAGTATTTGGTTATCATCAATCATCTACTAGATCATAACCATTTTTTTACTCAATGTCAAGTATTATTTTATTTAATTTTAATTAAAAATCTTCTTTTACAAATTTATAATTTTTACCTATATGGTCAGCAAAATTTGAAATATGATATTCATCACCTTGCTCTGAAAATATAACTATTTCGTTTGGGTCACAAAATCTTTCTTTAAATTTTTGTTCACCCATCAATGATAATCCATCAATTATTTGCTTCCAAGCAGGTTTCAAATAAATTGTAACCATACCAGTTTCTGCAACTAATTGTTTATCATAATCAATAGTTTCTTTTGTTTGATCAGGATATTGTATATAATATCTCATTCTTCTACTTCTTTAAATTCCAAAACTTCATCGGAATTATAAGATATTACCAATTTTTCTTTTCCATACCTACCGCCTTTTTCTAATTTATAAAAAGATACAAAATTTCCTTTTATTTTGTGAAAATCAGCATCAATTTCTTTGGGTTCTCTGATTTTATATAAGTTTACTTTATACATTATTCACCTTTAATTTGTTGTTCACGCCATTCTTCATAACGATCTTTTTGAGATTTCCAATCAGTATATTTTACTAATTTTGTAACTGGAAAATTTTCTTTATGCCCACGTCCTTTATCTCCTTCATACCAAATATGCTGAACCCTAACACCTTCAACATAATCTCCTTTTTCAACTCTGAAATATCCTTTTCTTCCATGAGGAGTCCGTTTGTGTTCGTAATCAATATCAGTTGCTATTGGAACTCCAACTTCTATCACTTTCATTGGATACCGTTTACTACGTTCATTTGCTTCTTTATCATCAAATTTGTAATAAACAACATCACCAACTTCCAATGGATATTCATATTCCAATCCATCTACTTCTCTAGCAAAACTATCATTCCAATAATCTACTTTTTTACTCATAATTAAACTACTTGTCCTATTTGTTTACCATTATGAAAAACTTTTCCAGTACCTTCTTCAATCATTCCCTTTTTCTTTAATTGTTCTATTTCGAACAAATAATCACTTTGAGGCTGATACATCAAAAGTTTCCCACCAAATCGTTTTTCCAATACATCAAGAAAATATTTTTCATGCTGGTCAGATTCCATAACATGTCTAGCATAATGAATCCAATTAGATATATGTTGATGGGACATTTTTTCTACTGGTATCGTAACACCTCTAAAAGTATTTACTGAATCAAACATTTTCAAATCCTTCGTCACGTTTAACATTAATTCCGATTGCTCTATTCTTATTTGGATTATCAGGATGAATATCATTAACTAAATAACGAATACCACGATTCATATTCATTATCAAACCATCATATTCAATTCCTGCTTTACGTAATTGATTAGTAGTAAACAATCGTTTATCCGAACTTCTAGCAGTTGTTAGAATAATTTTATGACCTTCACTACGTTTTTCTGTAATCCATTCAATTACACCAGGAAGAACTTTTGTTTTCTCATAACTCATTTCATCAAATGGAACATATTCTAACAATGTGCCATCAATATCTACGAAATATGTGTCTTTTTTCATTTTTTTGCTTTTTCTATTTTAGGATATTGAATCTGCGTTTCTTCAACAAATTCATTATGATAGTTAGAGTAATATTTATTATGCTTTATCTTTCCTTTCAGAATATAAATAATATTTTCTTCAATGTCAAGGACTTTTGAACCTTTGTAGTAAAATAATCTTCCATCTGAATCTACAAACTCATAAACATGCATTATTCCATATATAGTTTCAAATGAATAAGTTTTTCGGAAACGAACATAATTTTCAAATTTATCTCCTTCATTTCCAAACAACCCCTTACGTCGAAAATTTTCTTCATAGAGTTTCAATGCTTTATCTTTCAATTCATCAATGAAAATAGTTTCACCATCAAATTCAATCAAAAGATTTTGAAGTTGTTTTTTAAGAACAGGAGATTCTCGATAAGTTCCTTTAGTCTCGGACCAATACCACCGTTTGTAATCAGTATCATCTACATCAGAAAACTTCTTCTTTTTATATGTTCCAAAAAGAAAAATATTTTTATGATAATCAATCCCTAAATCTTTAGAATAAGAAGATGAGCCACGCAACGATTCATCAATTACAAAATCGTTAACATCAGGATTGTCTTTTAATTTTTGAATTGCCTTCTCTTTCTCAAAAGAAAGATTTTGATGATAATTAAAAAATTGAACGGTTTTGGTTCCATACCATTCTTCTTTTTCAATGGGTTCAGTAACTTCCCACCATGTCCAATATTTATTAGCTTTCCCAATTACATGGCCAGAAGTATGATATGAATTATATCTTTTCATAATTTCATCTTTCGATTAGTGTTATCATCAATTCAACACTAGATCTTATGAAATTATTTTATCAATGTCAAGTACTTTTTTTAACTTCTTTAAAATTATTTTTAAAATATTCTTCCGAAACTAACCATTTATCATCATGATTTTTAGGATTTCTGGCTATCATATCTCCTTTTTTTGGCGAACCATTTTCTATATCTTCATCAGATATAGAAATATGATTCTTACCATTATTATCCAAATAACCAAATGTATTGTAAAAAACAATATCATCATCAGTTACTTTTCTCATTTCTGCATGCCCAGTCCTAACATATTTTCCCCATTCATTCATTATTCTACAACCTCTTGTATTTTACTTTCTTTAGATTGTGTAATAGTCCAATCAGTATTAGGTGCTACATTATTCAAATGAGTAGTAATTTTTGCTTCCGACTCCGTAACCGTTTGAGCATCAACTAAAATATATTCTTTCCTAGTTTTATCTCTACCAGTTGAAGTTTGACCAGTTACAAATTCAACTCTACATTCAAAGTATTTTGTTTTTCCGTTTCCCATATTTTTTATTTATTTTTAATTTTTAATATTAACCAAAATCATTACTGATATTGTTATCTTTGTTATTTTTTCCTTTTAATTTGTCGTATTTATTTTTTAATTTTTTACGTTCTATTTGTTCTTGAGCATTTTCTATATCTTTATTATTAACTCTTTTATCAAATATATGAAATTTACCAGTCATAGTATCCATTTCACAATCAAATGTCATTCCATCAGGCCCAAATCTGTTTTTAATAATATGAGCCCTTGCTTTATCATTAATTTTATCAATATCTTTTCTAATCAAACTCATAATAAAATCAGCAGTCATTACTTTTTTATATGAATCTGCAATTGATTCCGCTCCAATAACTTCTTTTTCTAATCCACTTCTATTTGTTTGTGTTGCTGTCCATATTGGGATACCTAATTTTTTAGATATACCTCGTAATTCTTCATAAATCCCTCCCATATCAGAATAATCATCACCAGATGCATTAACACCTCTTCCCAACAAATCTGCATAATCTAAAAGTATTAAATCATAATGTTTTAATTGAATTGCTTTTTCAATAAAACCTTCCAACCCTTTTACAGTAATTCCTCTTGTAGGAAATTCTGAAACATCTACATTCCCACCACATTTTTTAATGTCCTTCAATCTTTTAATTAAAAAATCTGGTTTCTCTCTTAATTCTGTAAATGGTTCTCCTGTTAATATTGTATCATACCTACGTAATACATAATCTTTCGGAAGTTCCAATGTAATATGTAATACTGAACTTCCATTTATTGCTGCATTATGACCTAATTGACATAACACCCATGTTTTTCCAACACCCGATGGTGCTGCGACAACTCCAATCTCTCCTGGCCCTAATCCTCCATCTGTTATATTATCTATAGCATCCATATAAGTAGATGTAGGATTTCTCAAATTTTCCAATCTAAGATTTACATCATCAATCCAATTCTGTCCAATCTCATTTTTCATTCCTGCTTTTAATGCTTCATCAACTAAATGTTTTATTTTATCGTATTCACCTCTCTTTAATAATTCAGTTGAACGAATAATAGCATCTTTTAATTTCTGATTCTTACAAAATGTTTCAAACTGGTCTTTTACAAAATCTAAATCATTTAAATTTTTAGCTGTATATATTTTCTGTAACCTAGTTTTTACCGCATCTTTAAAAGTATCAGAACTAATACTTTTAACTCTTATCGCAAATACTTCCATTGTGATAGTAG
>Ga0209918_1000915_pt1 | contig 17523 bp, 12 predicted proteins | sample SalPonD_shore_MG_FD_185712 | JGI IMG/M metagenome (GOLD analysis project Ga0209918, IMG submission 185712) | Salt pond soil microbial communities from South San Francisco under conditions of wetland restoration - Salt Pond MetaG... | ecosystem: Environmental > Aquatic > Marine > Intertidal zone...
AGCTGTGTGATATAGATCACAGGAATACTAAATGGTTCTCCAATAATATCCCCATAGAAATTATTTACCTCAACTTGTCCAAGATCTAATTGAAGATGACAAAAAGGACAACAATTTATAATTATATCTACCCCCGCATCTCTCATATTAACCAATTTTTCTCTTGTAAAATCAGCAGCCACTTCTTTAACAGCCGTTCTTACTGCTCCTCCAGCACCACAGCACATAAACTTATCCTTATAGGGAATACTCTTTGCCCCAGTTATCTCGACAAGTTCATCAAGAAAGGTTGGATATTCATATTCTCCATTCCAAGGGCGTTTCTCGCTTGGTTTAACAATATGGCATCCATAATGTACTCCAACTTTAAGATCTGAAAATTTAAGTTTAATGAAGTCCTTCACATAATCAAGTCCCATATCCAAGTATAATGACTGAACCACATGTTTCGGTTCATATTTTCCTGTATATTTTCTTCCAACCTTGGCCAGATATTCATTCACTTTTTTCTTTTCTTCAGGATCATGCTCAAGATCATACCATGCATCTCTTAATGTTCCATAACACCCATTACAGCCAGTGATTGCAGAAGCTCCTTGCTCTTCAGCTATGGAAATATTTCTCGCAGCTAGCACTAACCAAGTAGGAATATGGAATGCTCGAAAGACTCCTGGAGCCGGACAGCAAGAAGCTCCCGGCATTTCTACTATTTCAGCACCTAATTCATCAAATACGTCTCTTATACTTCTTTCAATCATAGGATACCTGTTTGGAATAACACATCCTAAGAAAAAAGCATATTTCCATTTTTCATGTTCTTCCATTTTATTCTCCTCCTTCTTCAGCTTCTTTATTCTTTGCCGCTCGTTCTTCCTTTACTTTATGCGCATGATCTAATAACTTTCTAAAGCCCGTTAAATCCATTAATTTATGACATTCTTTTACTGCCTCTGGATAACTATGAACAGTGGGAGGTAATGCTGGTAATCCATATGATTCACGTAAATCCCGCCATTTCTGATGTTCCGGTTGGTTTGCAGGTACTCCATGGCATGTCTTATAGAATATATCATCTGCTAAGGTTAAATGATTATCTAAAATAAAGCCCTCCTCAACAGCAATATTTCGAAGCTTTATAATCATATCTGTTACAGGAATATCACGTGGACAGCGTTCATAGCAATAATAACAAGTTGAACACATCCAAATGTCTATATCTTGTAATACACTTTCATCCCCTCTTAAGGCTTTTCGAATGGCTACCCGAGTTCGAAATGCTGTTCGCCTGCCTGAGGGACAACTACCTGTACAGGTACCACAATTGATGCAAGCGCGTATCTTTTCCAAGCCAGCATCAGCAAATTTCTTAGAGATACTGTCACTTGTACCCGTGAATGTTTTTCTTTCGATATATTTTTCTACGTTATCACTCATAATGTATCAATCGTTTATACTTTAATTTAAATCTAGAGTTAAGAATGATTGTACAACGTTTCTTAACAGTCTGATCAGATATTTTATTTAAATTTAAAGTTTCTATAAAAGAAAAATAAGAATTCTTAAAAAAATTTGTTATAGATTGAAATAATAAATATAAGGAAGAGGATTAATAATTATTTGAATTTCATTTATAAGGCAAAGTTAGAAATAACTTTTTGATAATGAGTCTAATCGCACATCTTAACAAATTTTAGATTATTTTAATAGCTTTAATTATTAACCATAAGGATTTGTAAAAGAGAATCGTGTTTTCATTTTAAACTCAGAGGAATCTAAGAAAAAAATCCAAAAAAAGAGGATTATATTTAAATATTAGAAAAAAAGTATTAAATATTAAGCAAAAAAATAATTCCCAAAAAGAATGGGAAATAGATGGGAAAAATATCATGTTTATAATTTTTCCTAAATTAGTCTTATTTGTGAATAGTGAGAAAAAAAAATAAGACTTAATAATTTTTATATGTGAGAGAATTATGAATCAAGATTATAAGAATAGACTCCGTTCTAAAAGAAACAATGGTGTTGATGAATCTCCCCCACCAATTCAATGCTGTGATGATCCTTGTTTTGAAAAAAGAAACGGTAATACCGTATGTATTAATTGTGGGATGGTTGTTGGAAAAGATCTCGTGGGAAATGAAAGAAGGGCTTATACAGTACAGGAAATTGAAAAGCGACGGCGTACTGAACCTCGTTGGCGGGAATTTGGACCAAGAACTACAATTTCCAATACGAAAACCGATTCAAAAGGTAAAACTTTAGGAGCAAAGGGTAAAACACTCTTTTCTCGTTTATCAAAGATTCAGCAATCATTAATCTCGAGTATTGAGCGAAATTTTTGGGAGGCGAAACCCAAATTAAAAATGCTTTGCTCTAAAATGAACATTCCAGAATATATCAAAGAAACAGCATGGAAAATTTATTCAGAAGTAGCTAAGAAAAAGCTTACTATGGGAAGATCTATTGATGGTTTTATTGCGGCTTCTTTATATGCGGCAATACGGGTTCACGAATTTCCACGGTTATTGGAAGAAGTAAGTGATTTTTCCATGACATCTCGAAGAACGGTTATTAGATCCCTTGGAATGATTGTAAAAGAGATCTTACCTGAATTAAATCTCAAATATCGTCCCATTACAGCTGAACAACTCGTATATCGCTTTGGAAATGACCTTAACTTATCAATGAAAACTCAGAGAAAGGCTGTAAAAATGTTAATACAGGCCACTAGAAATGGGCTCATTCGGACTGGAAAAGATCCTAAAGGATTGGCAGCCTCTGTAATTTATATGGCTGCAAAAAAAACAAATGAGCGAAAAACTCAAGCGGAAGTTGCAGAGCAAGCCCATTGTACTGAAGTTACCCTTCGTTCGCGAGCAAAAGATATAAAGAGCCGATTATAAAATCGGTTTAAGATTCTCAATTAGTTTATTTCATTCAGATCTTTTTTACTTAAATAGAAATTTTTAGATAATAAATATGATCTTTTTAGTGAATTTACCACTTTCCAATTTTTAATTTAATAAAATATTTTAGCACATTTAGATTAAATAAATCATTAGCTCATAACAAATAATAATACTATAGTAAGATTATGTTTGCTTCCACCACTCAAAAGGGTAAAAAAATCAATTATGAAAGATTGTTTTATCCACGAGCCATTGGAATCATCGGGGCTTCATACAATCCTACCGGGGGAGGGTATTTTATCCAGGTTATGAAGGATCGATTTAAAGAACCTATGTATTTTTTTAATCCAAGATTAAAAGGAGAGAAACTTTATGGGATTCATGTATATGGGTCTATATTAGAAATTCCTGATGATAAACCAATTGATTATGTAATAATTGCCGTTCCTGCCAAAATAGTACCAAAAGTCTTAGAAGAAACCGGTAAAAAGAAGGTAACATTTGTGACCATCTTTAGTTCTGGATTTAGCGAAGTTGGAAATGAAGGATTAGAAGAGGAAGTGTTAAATATAGCCAAAAAATATGGAATCAATGTTATAGGTCCAAATTGCATTGGAATATATTGTCCGGAATCTGATTTATATTTTGGAAGAAATCAATCTAAAAAATCGGGAAATTTTGGGGGAGTTTTTCAATCTGGAGGTTTAGCTGTTAATATATCCCAATTAGCAGTATCACATGGTTGTTATATATCAAAAATGATTTCAGTTGGAAATGCTATTGATTTATCATATCCCGAATTTTTACAATATTTCTTAGATGACGATAAAACAGCTATTATTGGTTTATATCTTGAAAGCTTAAAGAATCCAGAGCAAGGGCGCAGATTTATGGATGTTGTTAGAAAATGTAGTTTAAATAGAAAGCCTGTTATCTTATGGAAATCTGGTTTTGGAGAAGCTACAAAAGATGCCATTAAATCGCATACGGGAGGATTAGCAGGAAATAATCGCATATGGAAAGCAATGACAAAACAAACGGGAAGTTGTTTAGTTGATAATTCTCTTGAATTAGCGGCTTTAGCATCTGCCTTAAAATTGACTCATCTTCCGGCTTCAAGAAATATTGGCTTAATAGGAATTGGTGGTGGAGCAAGTATAGAAGCAGCAGATACATTGGAAAAACATAATATAAAAATTCCTAAATTAACTAATAAAACAAAAGATAAAATGAGCAGATTCCTTCCGGAAGTTAATACAAATTTTTCAAATCCACTTGATTTAGGTGCTATGGGTGCATTACCACATATCTATTATCGGACAATTATTACGCTTGATAAAGACCCTAATATCGATGCTATATTATTTGTAAAAGATCCCGAACGTTTTCAAGGGTTAGAAAGAACAATGATCTCAAAAATGGGTTTTAAAGAAGGAGTTGATTTAACTAGAGCTTTTGTGAAATATATCGGAAAAGCAAAAAGAATATGTACAAAGCCGATGTATTGTGTAATGTTAAAGATTTCGGAGGGATTCGAGGAGTACAAAAGCAGATACAGATTTAAACTGAAATTATTGAATCGAAATGTGCCTGTCTATGAAAATTTTGACTTAGTAAGTAAAGTAATAGATAAACTTAATACTTATCGTGAGTTTTTACAATCTCATGGAAAATATCCTAAATAGGAAAGAAATAGCACCATTTAAATTAATAGATATTCTCAGCAGTTTTATTATATATAAATTCTATTCTTTATTTTTTCATTTCTTCTTTTTCTATAGGTTTGGCGGGAATACCCAAGTAATATTTCTTATCTTCTTCACCCATCCAACCTTTATGCAAACCTGAGTGTGGATAAATCGTAACATTTTCTTCAGTGAGGGATCCAGGTCCTATTATGCATCCCGGATATAAAATAGTATTTTTCCCTAATTTAACTTCTTTTATAGTTATTTTTCCAAAAATAGATTGAATGGCATGGCTTGATATTGCAGATGTAGGATAGATAAAAGAATTGTCACCTATTTTTGTGAGTTCCAGTCCTGGAAACCCGTCACAATAAATTACATTATTGCCAATTTCATTATGTCCAATTCTTCTTAGAGCTCTATTGAGAAGCCAAGGAAAAGGAGATTTTGATGATAACCAGACGGGATATTTAATTATAAACCCCCTTCTATGATAATATTTTAACATTTTTCCTTCTGCAGATTCTAAATCATGTAAAACTCTTTTAAAAGCTCCTTGTTCTTGCGGGGATTTTTTATTCCAAATGTTCACCCATATAGCGCATACTTCTATCAAGATTAAAATATATATATGATACAGAAAAAAGAAAAGAAAAGGAAAGATAAAAAGCTGAATTAGGAAAGATAATGAAATAATTTTAATAAATAGAAATTCAAAAAACAAGAAAATACCAAGACAGAAATAAAAAGGAATCATTGCGGTAATAAAATTAATCCCGATAAATTCAATTAGAGGGAGTTCCACAACATCTGATTCGGCTTCTTCAGTTTCCATAATAATAATACAGATAAAAAATTATTAAAAATTATTAAATTTAACTTAAATAATTTTTTATGATTGATATATTAACTATTATTCTTGGTATTGTACTGGCTTTAATAGCAACTATTTGTTTTTCTATGGGTTTTGTATTTCAAAAAAAGGGTCTAATGCAAGGCTTACCAGAACTCACTTTTAACAATGGTATAAAGAATTTAGTTAATTCATTTCTTGAGTTTTTTAAAAATAAAGTTTGGATCATAGGGATTCTATTAGGTATTATTGGGTGGATCCCATTTATAATAGCTGTAAGTCTAGTTGGAATATTAGTAGTCCAACCAATAACTAGTTTGGGTTTAATCATCTTTTTGATCTCTTCTGTAAGAATCTTAAATGAGAAAATTAAAAAAATAGAGATTTATTCTGCAATCTTATTAGGAATTGCTCCAGTTTTAATCGCTTTTTCTCAGATATCTCAAATTAACATTAATTTATTTGATTTTTTAATTCCGTTCTTAATTTTTTTTATAACAAGTATAGTTTTATCCATAGGATTTTTTCTAATTGCCAAGTTAAAAGAAGATACTCCTATGGAGGGTATATTTTTAACAATTACAGGGGTTATATTAAATGCAATTGGAACAATTTTTACTAATATTTTCACTCAAGCATATAATGATGCAAATATATCGCTTATATCTCCGTTCGGTTGGGCAGAGATATTATTTGGCATTTTTTGGTTTGATCCTTATCATATCTGGTTATGCATTTCTTTATGGGGAATGGGCTTATTTTTTCTTTTGGGAATTTTTTTCTATCAAACTGGCTTTCAGAAAGCTAAAGCTTCAATTGTGTATTTAATCATAAATAGCCTTTCAATCATTATTCCCATTTTTGTAGGATTATTGGTATTCCAACAAAAATTTGAGAATTTATACCTTTTTATTTTTGCTTTGGGGTTAATAATATTTGGAGTATTTAATTTAAGTAAATTCCAAGCTCGATTAGAGGAATACAATCAATAAAAAGATATGATTATATAATTGTTAAAATTTTATTATTAAAATATTATCATTTTAAATAATGATTGATCCAGAAGAATTAACAGAAAAAGTTAAAAAGATCGTTTGCCAAGATACTCAAAGAAAATATTATAGATTTAGAGCTACTAAATTTTATGGGGGTTGTGCAACTGCAGATTGTTTAGGATGCAATTTAAGATGTGCGTATTGTTGGGCTCAGAAAAAGGTCTGGAAACCAAAAGATTATGGGAGCTTTTATCAACCAACAGAAGTAAGTGAAAATTTATTAAAATTCAATCAACTTGTAGTGAGAATAAGTGGCGGGGAACCAACCATTTGTAGGAACCATCTAATCGAAGTTATTAAGTTAATACCAAAAAATATATTATTTATTTTAGAGACTAATGGGATTCTTTTAAATGAAGATTATATAAAACTATTGAGTAATTTTGAAAATTTATTTGTCAGGGTATCATTGAAGGGAGTAGATCAAAAATCATTCGAAAAAATAACGGGCGCAAAAGGAATCTTTTTTGAAAAGCAACTAGGGACCTTACAACTTTTAAATAAATATCATATTAAAAATAGAGCGGCTATATTAGCAGATTTATTTACAGAACAAGAAATTCAAAAATTAAATATCTCAAATTTAGAATATGAAGCTTTAATAAACTATCCTTTCGTGTCTAAAGCTTTAAAAAAGAGAGGAATAAGCATACCAAACAAATAAAAGAAAACTTTTGTTTGAAAACCTAATATTTTTATTTAGAATTTGGGAGGAAAATTAAGAGCTCCTGATTTTAATACTTTTTTAAGATTAATTCGAGGACGAATTAAAAAACTGTAATTATAAGATTTATTTCCTTTTAGGGTAAACTCACGATGAACAGTGGGCAAACCTGGTAAATCTCCTCCTACTCCTTTTTGTTTATAGTCGATATTCAATGTGATATTTTCTCGATAAGGTAATTCATGAATATGTGTTGCTTTTTCTAAATCTTCCATAGTGTAGGGCCATGCACTAATATTTAAATATTTGTCATCTAAACTTGCCACCAATAGACCTTCCTCCTTTTCATTAGTGAAAATTGCCCATCGTACATCCGATCTATTTCCATTTTCTTGCGGTCTCACATAATTGTGAATCAGATCTTTTACTTTCATAGAATATATACCTATAGCAGCACCTGTTTTTCTATCTTCCATAGTTTCATGTGGACCTCTTCCATACCATATTATTTTATTAAATTTACCCGAAATTTCGGTCTGTATTCCAAATCTTATCATCTCTTTATTTGGAATAAAATTATTTTCAATAATAATGTCTCCATTTCCGTAAATGATATATACCATTTTTAAGAAGTCATCAGAGTTAGCCACCTTAAACTCCACTTTTATTTTTTTAGCATTTGGTTTTAGATCTTCAAAATTTAATTCAGCAAGTTCTCTGTTTTTACCTGCTTCTTTCCATGAATAATCCACTCCTGAAGAATCTTGATCAAAATCTTCTAAATCCTCATCTATAAACCCAATATCATTATCTATTGGAACTCTCCAAAAGTTCGGAATTAATGGTGCCTTTAAAAGATTATTTTGATTATATTTTAAAACTTCAACTGCTCCACTTTTTTTTCCTATTTTAATTTCAAAATCTTTTCCTGTAATGATTATATAAGTGTTTTCCTCAACCAAATTAAGCATCGGGAAATCATTAATATCAATTGGTTTTACGACGGGAACATCAAATGGTATTTTAAATTGTTCCCACGCAATTATATGACCTTTTTTTGCCCATAATGTATCATTTTTCAATTCAAAAATAACTTTAAGATGATATTCAGTATTTGGTTGAAGATCTGGTTTAGTGAAGGGTATTTCAATAGTTTTTTTCTCGTTTGGTTTAATATTGAGCTCTTTGAACTCTCCCCTTTCAATAATATTTCCATTTGCAGTTAGTTCCCACTTTAATAACACAGATTCCAATGGAATAAAATTATATTTATTAAAAATTTCTATGTTTTTATTTATAATATCCTTATCAGATACGCTAATAGGTTGATATACTTTTTTAACTTCAAAAAGAGAAGGATTTGGTGTTCTGTCTGGCATAACGATGCCGTTGATACAAAAATTTTTATCGTTAGGTTCATCTCCAAAGTCCCCACCATACGCCCAATATATTTCACCTTTTTCTGAATATTTGCGAATCCCTTGATCAACAAAATCCCATATAAAACCACCAATGCAATTACTATATTGCTCAAAAATATCCATATATTCTTGAAAATTTCCGAGACTATTTCCCATTGCATGAGCATATTCACATAACATTACAGAACGTGTTTCTCCTTTTCTCAGATTCTTCTTAGCTATTCTTTTTATGGTTCTTGGAGGATAATACATATAACTAATAATGTCAGTAATTTTATTTTTATAATCTCCTTCATAATGAATTGGTCTGGTTGCATCAATTTTTAAGGCAGCTTCTTTCATTTCTTCAAAGACACTACCAAATCCCGCTTCATTTCCAAGAGACCAAAAAATAATACAAGGATGATTTTTATCCCTTTCTACCATTCTAATCATTCGATCTAAACAAGCCTCTAACCATTGAGAATCGCTGTCCGGGAGTTTATCTCTTAGTCCATGAGATTCTAAATTACATTCATCAATTACATATATTCCATACTGATCGCATAATTCATAAAACTTGGGATGATTTGGATAATGACTAGTTCTAATAGCATTTATATTATTTTGCTTGATAACTTTAATATCTTGCTCCATTCTCTCAAATGATATAGCTCTTCCTTCATCTGGATCATGCTCATGACGATTCACACCCTTTAAAAGAACAGATTTTCCATTGATATATAAGCCGCCATCTTTTCTTAATTCTATATTCCTAAATCCAAATTTATTCTGTTCCACTTCAATTAGATTCTTTTTCGAATCGTATAATAATAAAATTATATCATAAAGGTTTGGGGTTTCACAGGACCATTTAAAAGGATTTTTAATCTTTTTTTGCAAATTTAAGGTGATTTCCGAATTTATTTCGATATTAAAGGAATATTCCATTAAATTTTCGGGATCTTTCCTTTTCTGGTTTGGACTTATTAATTTAACCCTTAATTGATAGTCTTTAGCATCAAGATCACCATAATTTTTAACCTTTGCTTTAACTTTTAAAACCGCATCTTCATATTTTTTATCTAGTTCACTAGAAATATAGAAATCTCTGATATGGATTTTTGGCGTTGAAAAGAGAAAAACATCTCGATAAATCCCACTAAGCCTCCACATATCTTGATCTTCAAGATAAGATCCATCAGACCAGCGATATACTTCCACAGCTAGAACATTATTATTTGGTTTTATATATTTCGTGATATTAAATTCTGCGGGAGTCATGCTTCCTTGACTGTATCCCACTTTTTCTCCATTAATCCATAGATAGAATGCGGATTTTACCCCTCTAAAGTGAATGAAAATTTCTCGTCCTTCCCAATTCTTGGGTATTTTAAACTTTCTTCTATAACTCCCTACAGGATTATTTTCATGATCTATTCCAGGGATTTTTTCTGTATTGATACTATAAGGATATCTAGTATTTGTATATATGGGGATTCCATAGCCCTTCATCTGCCAATTGCTAGGGACCATAATATTATCCCAAGAACTATCATCAAACTCGATTTTATAGAAATTAATTGGTCGTTCCGCTGGTTTCTTGACCCAGTTAAATTTCCACATACCATTTAAAGATTGATAAAATTTTGATTTTTCTTCAGATTTTAAATAAGATTTTATGCTCTCATACGGAATTAGGGAATTATGGGGTGGTTCTTTATTTCGCCCAATATTTTTAGGATTTTCCCAATCAAATATTTCATTCATATATTATTCATTTTATTTTTTGATTATATAATGGTTGCGTATTATTTATGAAAATATAAGTAAGGAATTTATTGCTTGAGCTTTAGATGATTTATTGCTTCTAAATTTATAACAAAACAATATTAAAGCAATACCACCAAAGATGCTCATTAATATGCCCCACCAATAAGGATCAATGATATTTTCCACACTTAAATCGAAAATAATACCTCCAATAATCGGCCCAATAATTTGTGCAACAGAATCCAAAGATGTGGTATAACTATTAATGCGTCCTTGAATTTTGGGACTAACAGATTGAGAGATTAAGCTTAGCATATTACCCCTAACTGATGCTGCGGCAAAACTTATAAGGATTGATAAAATAACGATAATTATCGGATTAATTGTGAATCCAACAAAGAAAAATGTTATAATGAATAAAGTTAACCCCATTATAATCATAATTTTCTCCCCGAATCTTCTTAACATAGGTTTAAATAATGTAAAACGAGTTACTGCTCTGAATACTCCTGAAATTGTTAAAATTATTCCAATTTCAAGGGCAACAAGACCTACAATGATCCCAAGATATTGAGAAACATTCGAAACATACATAGTAAAAGAAATCGTATGAAATCCCCACAAAACCAAAAAATAAAGGGCCATCTTATTTTTTGAAATTTTTACTTTTTCTTTTGGCTCATTTCTTACTTTTTCTCGTTTCCACTTCTGCCACGATTCCTCCAATAATATAGCTGTTATAACTATTGTAAAAAAGGATAATGAAGCGGCAAGAAGGCCAGAGAGTAAGATCCCTCCAAATGAATACAATATCCCTCCCACTCCCGGACCTATTAAAGATGAGAGCACATGAGCAACACCTATATTGGTCATTTGCGTGCCACGATCTTTTGGAGGCACTATATCGCTAATAACGGCCTTTGCAAGCGGAAAATTACCCCCAAAAATGCCATCAACCATCCTTGAAACAAAAATTAACATAACAGAATCTGAAAATGCTAAAATAAGAAACGCAGACATTGTGCCAAATTGAGAGATTAAGAGCATTGGTTTTCTTCCGTAAGAATCGCTAAGCCTCCCCCAGAGGGGAGCGAAAAAGAAAGTAAAGATAGCATTTACAGCAATAATTATTCCAACAACCAAGGGGGATATATTAAATTGAGTAATAAAATTTGGTAAAAATGGTAAGATTAAATAAAAACCTAAAATGTCAATAAATACTGCCATCCAGAGAGGAAAAAGCCGAGGATAATCAAATAGTTTACCCACTTTATGATCTTTCCAACGAGATTTTTTTTCTTCTGTCAATCCCTAATCCACTATTGTATTAAATTTTTAATTTTTATTCAGTGATAAGTTAAATATTAATTCACTTTAAAAGTTGATATTAATATTCAATAAAGAGAGTTTCAAGCTTTATAGATTTTAGAAAAAAGAAAATTAATAAAAATAGAATTAGGACTTTAAAAAATCTATTATATATTGATTAACTTCAAGTGCTTTTTCTTTAGGAGATTCATGTCCCGCATTCTCAATAATAATTAATTTACTATTTGGAATTTGCTCATGAATTTTTTGATTCATAATTTTTGGAGTTTGACGGTCTTTTTCAGCAGCGAGAATTAACGTTTTATTTTTAATTTGTGGTAATTGATCAAAAACATCATATGTTCCTAATGCATGAGCTTGATTTTTAATGTCTTGCGGAGTTGATGGATTTATTGCACTGATTTCAATCAGATCTTCAGCTGAAAATAATCCATAAAATTTTTTCTGAGGATTTTGTTCCATTTTTTTTCTGAAAGAGCGATCAAATCCCATTTTTGCTCCTTCAAAAAAGGCTTTTTTTGGATCCTCCATTTTTCTATGATAGTCATCAATTTGACTCTGTTCATACATTTTTAAACCAGTTTCATCGCCGGGCCACTTTGGGAGAGTGTTAATTAACACGATTTTGTTAATTATTTCGGGGTATTTCACAGCAAATTGTTGGACAATCATCCCGCCCAAGGACCAACCCAATATATGAGTTTTCTGTATATTCAAATAATCTAGTAATCCAGCAGTATCATCAGCGAACATTTCCATAGTATAAGGCATATCTGGTCGATCAGATTCTCCTGCCCCCCTATTATCAAACCGAATTACCTTAAAATGTTCTGCTAAAGGTTCAAATTGAGCAATCCAAACTTCTTTATTTGCACCAAAACCATGTACTAATATTAAAGACTCGCCTTTTCCTTTGATTTCATAGCAGAGTTTTATTCCATTAACTTTAACAAATTCTTTATTCATAATTTTAAACAATGAAAAAAATAATAATAAGGTTATACAAATTAATTTTTCAAAAAATTGATAATCAAACGATTTACTTCTGGTGCTCTTGAAAGGTGAAGAAAATGACCTGTATTCTCTATTATATGTAAAGTACTATTTGGAATTCTTTTATGAATCTCAATCATGGAAGATTTCGGGGTAAGTCTATCATGTGTTCCTGAGATTAATAAAGTCTCATTTCTTATAAGGTGAAGTTTTCCTATTATGTCGTGTGATCTCAGAGCATTTGAAAGATTTGTAATATCTTGAGGAGTTGAGGGATCTTTTATACATTCTGCTATTAAATCTTCCACAGACCAGATTCCATAAAAATTTTTTTTTGGATCAGCTTTCATTTCTTTTCTAAAATCCTTATGAAATAATAACTTAGATTTTTGCCAAAAAGACTTCTTTGGATCTTCTGCTAATTGTTTAATCTCTTCAATTCTTCCATTTTTGATAAATTCCGCAGCCTTTTCATCGGGAATTTGGGGATTTGTTGTTAATAATACTAATTTTTGAAGATAATCTGGATAATTAAGAGCAAAATGCTGGGCAACCATGCCTCCCAAACTCCTCCCAATTATGTGTGCCGCTTTAATGTTTAGATAATCCATTAATCCTTTCACATCATCAGCTAGTATTTTCATTGTATAGGGTTCATTAGGTCGATCTGATTTTCCAACCCCCCTCATATCAAAAGCTATTACACGAAAATGAACACTCAATGCATCGAACTGGGCGACCCATGTCTCTTTTTTGGCTCCGATCCCATGAATTAAAATAACGGGCTCTCCTTTTCCTTGATCTTCATAACAAATCCTTATACCATTTATACTCGCATATTTTTCTATAGACAATCCTCTCTCTCAAAATTTTTTAAGAATTATATCAATTAATATAAGATATTGATATTAAAATATAAAAGATTTTATTAGATATTCCCTAAGTAGATAGATTCTAGACCTTGTTTTTTTGCAATAAAAAGTGCTCGATGAAGATATTTTAGAGGAGTAGGTTCTGTAAATCCATATTTTTTAGACTTATATCGAGGAAATGCTCTTGTTAAATGTAAAGGAATGGAAGGGCCTAATTCCTCCTTAACACGGGTTGCGATATTCGTTATTATCTCCACATCAGTATTTAAATCTTCTATTAAGAGAGTTGTTATTTCAACATGTACATCATTATCAATAAAAAGTTTTGCGTTTCGCCATACTTTTTCAACATCCGCTCCACAATATTTTCGGACCATTTTTGAATCTCCCTTTATATCTATATTTATTGCATCAAGACCGTGATCAATTAAATCTTTTAATACTTTTTTGGTCATATAACCATTTGATACATAGGTATTGTATAACCCATTTTTTTTAGCCAAATCAAAAACTTCAAGAGAATATTCAAATAATAAAGTAGGTTCATTAAAAGAGATCGAAGTTCCCTCGCAATTGTATTCTATTGCTTTTTTAATCAAATTTTCAGGGGAAAGATAATCATTGGAACTTTTCACTTTTTCTAAAGGGGAGGGGTTAGGATGTGACAAATGCCAATTTTGACACCAAAAGCAATCAAAATTACATCCATAGGTGCCCACTGTGAAAGCAGTCGTGCCTGGATGAAACTCATAGAGGGGTTTCTTTTCAATTGGATTGCATGATTTGGCGGGAATACATCCATACACAATTGTATATATTTTACCTTCATAATTTATCCGTGTCCCACAATGCCCAATTTGCCCTTCACTAATTTTGCATTTTCTCTCACACGTAAGGCATTGACTCACTTTTTTATTAATCTTTTTCTGATATTTACCTTTTCTTATGAACCTTTTATCAAGTGACTCTATCAAGAGATTTTTTGAAATTTGCTGAATATTTTTTATTTTATAAAAATCAGAATTAATATATTTATATTTTCATATTTTTTATGGGGATCAATAGAATTCTTTAACAACTAATCTGGAAAATTGCATAATTTTTTGGCTTAGATCTATTTTATCATTTGATTTCGCTAAAATCCAATTTTTTCCATACATTTTATTTAAATGATCCCCTCTGGCATCTATTGAAAAGGCAAACACCTTAAATTCTTTACGTACTTTTTGTACTTGATGCATTGCCTGTTTTAAGCCATATGAGTGTCCCGCCGGTTGTCCATCTGAGATTACGATGAATAATTCTCTATTATGTAGTTTCGATGCTTCATGTTGCAATGAGACTCCATCTAAATTACTTTTCACTTGTTCATGACATCCAACTTTATTTACCTTTTTAGGATCCAAAGGTTCATGAAAATCTTTAACTAAAATATTTCTTGCGTTACGATCTCCGGTGAATAATACAATTCTAATAGCTGCCAAGTCCTTAAGAGATTCAACAAGTATGATCATTGCTATTTTAGCAGCTTCTAATTTTTTTCCATTCATGCTTCCGCTAATATCTACAAGTAATATTATACGTAGGAGTTTTTGCCGTATTTTTCTAGTGAAACAATTCTTAAACTGATAATTAGAAGTCACTATTTTGATGAAATTCTTATTTAATCTTCCCTGTTTTTGATAATTATCAAATTCATTTGTAGGTTTTAAATTTTTGAAAATAAGTTTCATTTTTGTAATTATTGCTCTATAATTATCAATGATTTGGCTATAAGTTAGTTTAATGGGAATCATATTATCCTTTTCTATTATGGTTTCAATTACATCTCTTTTTATATCAGCATAGACAGGATCTAATGAACAAGTCCCCAGTCCAATTTTTGCTATGCGTTTTCTTAATTCTTCTTTCGCTTTGGTTATATCTATTACTAATCTCCCCAATAAATTTTTATCCACAGAATCATGATGATTGTCATATATTTCATCTTTTTGAGATTTCTTAAAATTCTCATTAAAAGTTTTTAATTTAGATAAAACATTTTCTTTTTGCTTATTATTATTAGGATCTTTAGCATTATAATCTGTATTTTCTATATTTTTGATTATATCGTTTATTTCATTAATTTCTGAATTTAAATCTTCAGTTTTACGCTGAATTTCTTTTTCTTTTTTTACACATGTGTTTTTTAATTTATCTATTATTTCTGATTGTTTCTTTTGGATTTTTTCTGAATTTTTCTTTTCTTCAATGCTTTTAAAAAGATCCCCAAAAGAATTTTTTATCTCATTTTTCTCTTTTTTGCTTTTTAAATTATCATTATCTATTTTTTTCAAATAGTCTGTTATTTTTTTACGAATTTTATTCTTTTTTTCACTTTTTTTATTAATTTCTGAAATATTCTTTAAATCTTCAAGGTCTTCAATAATACTTTTAACTTCTTTTACATCTTCTTTTAAACTATTTATTTCTTTTTTCTTTGATTTTTGGTTTTTTTCACAATATTCTTTTAAATTTCTTACAATTTCCTTTTTTTTAATATCTTTTTGAATTGGCTTACTTTCGTTATTAGGTAAATTCTCCAAATCTTGTATAATCTCATCAATTTTATTTTCTTTTTTTCTACTTTGTAATCCTAATTCATTAATACTTTTACCTATGGTTATATCAATGTCATTTCCATCTGAATTATCTTCTTTTTTCTCAAGCTTATCAATTTGATTAGTTAGGACTTTTATATCGTCAACAGATAGGTCCATATTATCAATTTTTTTCATCATTTCTTCACTTGCTTTAGAAATTGAAGTTGGTTTTTCGCTAATCCTCTTATCTATGAAATCTTCTACAGTGGTAAATATTATTACATCTTCTGATGATCTTTCGTTAGGTCTCAAAGGTGAAATTAAACCTCTTCTTGGTCTATCCGTCATAAAGACTATCTTGGATGGGGAGTTTACTTTTTTCACCTCAGGAATAATGAAATATTTTTTTAACAATTTGCAGATTTGATCTAATACAATAATCGTAGCATTAGGTGTTAATGCTTTTACGAGAAATGCTTTTAATACACAAAAATTTTCCCATTCTTTATCTGTTAAAGGAATTGATTTAAAATCTGGTTTTTTCTGAAAATTTATATAATCTTCCATGAATAAATTCAAATATATAAAAAAATCTTCATATTTTATCATTTTTGAAGTGATTTGAGGTAAGATTTTTAAAGTATAATCCCTTAAATTCTTATAAAACCCAGGAAATTGTTTCTTATTGATTGTATTTATTCGGACATCTTCTATTACATTTGTTAGTTGTTTTACAATGGGTATTGGAATTTTATATTTTTTTGATATCAGTTCCATCAATTTTAAAAATCCAAGTTCAAAGGATCCATAACCAATATGACCGCTCTCATGAGCGACAAATCCTTGAGCTGGTTTGATTTTTTCCTTACAAAAATTCGGCAAATAAATACAATATCCATCAGTATAGACAGCACTCTGAGTATTATTAAACTTTATCATTAAATTTTTTTTTCCACTGATCCTTTTTCCAGTATTGATTAAGGCTAATACATCGGAATTTATATCTCGTTCATAAAATTCAAATAAATTTGGTATTTTTCTCACCCCTTATTGTAATAAATTAAAAAAAAATTTAAAGCACGGGATAAAGCCGTTTCATAAATATGACAAAATTATAATTTTTATTCCGATAAACCCATTTGATATATCTTAGTGTGATATGTCCTCTATAATCATGGCTTTTTCCTGTTGCTTTTTTATATTCTATATGATAATTTTTTTTTTCTGTCAATCTAAAATATCTTTTGAGAATAATTCGTTTATGATTCCACAGCCATTGGAAAAATTTCCACATAATTTCTCCATTCGCTTTAAATATTTGATTTCTTCCACAAATTTCGACATAATCATTAATCGCTTTTTTCATCTCTTCCGTTATTTTTTCCACTTCTTTATTTTCTATTTT
>Ga0209918_1000916_pt1 | contig 17470 bp, 15 predicted proteins | sample SalPonD_shore_MG_FD_185712 | JGI IMG/M metagenome (GOLD analysis project Ga0209918, IMG submission 185712) | Salt pond soil microbial communities from South San Francisco under conditions of wetland restoration - Salt Pond MetaG... | ecosystem: Environmental > Aquatic > Marine > Intertidal zone...
TAGCCGTACCAGACCGCCGTCGCATCGTCCTCCGGGACGTTGACCGCCGCCAGCAGCGTCAACGCACCGCCCATGCAGAACCCGGTCACGCCGGCCTTTGGACTGCCCGAGCCCTTGAGGTACTGGACGGCCCCGCGAATGTCCTGGCCGGCGGCGTCGCCGAAGTCGAGATCGTTCATCAAATGCTCGGCCTCTTCGGCTTCCACGGTCTTCTTGCCGCGATAGAGATCGGGCACCAACGCGCGGTATCCCTGGGCGGCGAAGTGGTCCGCGACCCCCTTGATCTGGTCGTTCAGGCCCCACCACTCCTGGATCACGACCACGCCCGGCGCGGCGCCGGCCTGGTCGGGCTCGGCGAGATAACCCTTGGCGGTGTTGCCGTCCGGTCGCTCGAATTCAATCATATTGCCCATTCGTTCCTCCAGATAATTTAGGTGAATTGTCTGTGTTCGCCCGCGCACGACGCTGAGCCCGGGCGTCGTGCTGGCACGCCCGGGCGTCTGATGCGTCGCGGCTTATTAATGGAATTCGACAAGCGAGGGGCCTGTGGGTTCCTCGGCGCGGGCCTGGAGCGGCCGGCGGATCAGCCGGGCTGATGCAAGTGGACGTCGCGCTGCGGAAACGGGATCGAAATGCCCTCGGCGTCGAAAGCCTTTTTCACCTTCTCCTGCATGTCCCAGTAGAAGGGCCACAGGTCAGTGGATTTCGTCCAGGCGCGCACGGTGAGATTGACCGAGTTCTCACCGAGCGCCCCCACCACGACAAGCGGAGCGGGATCGGCCAAGGCGCGCTCGTCCTCATCGATCAGGCGTTCACAGATGGCCTTGGCCTTGTCGATATCGTCGCCGTAACCGATACCGAAACTCATGTCGCAGCGGCGCGTGTCATAGGCACTGACATTGACCAGGCTGGCGTTGGACAGTTGGCCGTTGGGGATGACGACGCGCCGGTTGTCGAAGGTATTGAGGACGGTATACAGGATCTGGATCTCCATCACCGTACCCAGGAAGCCCTGCGCCTCGATAACATCGCCGACCTTGAAGGGCTTGAATATCAGGATGAGAACGCCGCCGGCGAAGTTCGCCAGGCTGCCCTGCAGCGCCAGCCCCACCGCCAGGCCGGCGGCGCCGACGAGCGCGATGAAGGACGTGGTGGCGATACCGATCATCGAGGCGACCGAGATCAACAGCATGATCTTCAGGCCGATACTGATGAGGCCGCAGAGGAAGGAATTGAGCGTCGGGTCCTTGGCGCCGAGCCGCCGGTCGACCACGGCCACGAAACGTTTGATGATCCAGAGGCCGACAATCAGCGTGATGATGGCCAGGATGAGCTTGGGGGCATAGGTCATGGCCATGCCGATGCCCTGATCCAGCCAATGCGACACTCTGTCTTGCATGCCTGCGAGCTGTTCCATCGCGCAATACCTCGAGTCAGGAATTTAACCGACAGGTACGGGTGCTCGGCGCGCGGTCAGGGTGCCAGTTACGACCGTCCGTGCCAACCCGTCCTCGCCTCGCTGCGGCCGGACGCCGAACCATGGTAACCTAATCAGCTGGTTGGCAATATTGGCTTATACAGGTATTGGGAATTGTTATGACGTGCCGATTCTGCAATCTGTCCCCGGACGAGAAGATCTACTACGAAGACGACCTGGTGCTGGTCTTTCGCGACAGCTCGCCCGTATCGCCGGGCCACAGCCTGGCCATCCCCAAACGCCACGTGCAGTCCTTCTTCGACACGACCAAGGAGGAGCGCGACGCGCTGCTCGCCGCCCTGGACTACATCAAGGCCGAGCTGGACCAGGAGTTCGCCCCGGACGCCTACAACATCGGCGTCAATGACGGGCCATTGGCGGGCCAATCCGTGCCCCATCTGCATGTCCACCTGATCCCGCGCTTCGAGGGAGATCGCGAGGACCCGCGCGGCGGCGTCCGGTGGGTCATCCCGGAAAAAGCGCCCTATTGGAAAAAATAGAGAACCGGGATCGGGACACACACCCGCACCGCGATCACCGCCCCGGCTCGTCCGCCGGATGTTGCAGTTGCCCGATGCGCCCACCAATGGCGGGAATGGCACCCTGCGGCGGCTTTTTCAGGGTTTTCAGTGCCGCGAGGGCACGGCGATAGCGTTTGAGCGCGGCGGCACGATCGTCGCGCATATCCGCCATACGCCCGAGGTTGTAATAAAGCGCGCCGGTCTGCTGCGCCCCCTTGGGCTTCAGACCCAGTAGATCGCGCTCGACCTTGCGGTCGTCGCGGGTCTGGCCATTTTGGCGTAAGAAGCTCACGTAGGCATTGAAGGTATACGTGTTGCCGTAATCGAGCGCAATATAGCCTTCGGCGCGGCTCACGTATTTCTCGTGCTGCCCGGTGCGGCGATAGAGCCCGAGCAGGGCCGAGAAGGCCTGCCGGTTCCAACGCTGGGCCTTAAGGGCCTGTCTCAGGCTGTGCTCGGCCCCATTGCTGTCCTTCAGTCCCATGCGCACCAGACCCTGTAAGGCGTAGGCATCGGCCTTGGGGCCGGCGTCCCGATAGGCCTTCAACGAGCGGGCGACGTGGCGCTTTGCCCGATTGAGATCGCCTTTCTGATAATACAGGAAGGCCAGATTGTAGTTGGCGTCGGCGTTGTCGGGCTCTTCGGCCAGCGACTTGCGATAGAAAGCAATGGCCTTCTCGGTGTTGCCCTGTTTGTGATAATCCAGGGCAATCCGGAACAGCGACCAGGCATCGGACACCCCGTGGCGATAGGCCTTTAGAAAATACGGCCCATCGTCTGCGCTCAAGTCCTTCAACGGACCCGGCTTTCGGCAGCCGCACGCCGCGCCGCGCGAGAGATACTCCCCGAGCGCGTAGTTGAGATCCGGCGAGTCCGGATCTCTTTTGAAGCGCTTGTACAGGAGTTCGTCCAGCGGACCGCCAACGAGCGAATATTTTCCCGGCTTGCCGCGAACGGCCTCGATAGACTGACCCTTGTGCAGGTCCTTGAGCGCGAACATCGAGAAGTTGATGGTGTAGGCGTAGTCGGTCGTCAGGATGTGTGTGTACTGGCGAACGAACCGCGGCCGGGCGAACAGGGCCTTTCGATCGACAATATAGTCGGCGGCCGACTTGAATTTACCTGCCGCCACCAGCGCCTGGATATGCGCCTCGGCCTTGGCCTCGAGTGGGTCGCCATGAGCCGCGGGCGTAAGGATACAAACCAACGCCAGCAGGAGCGGGATACGGTATCGGACGAGTCCGGCGGCGTACATTGTCGGGTAGTCTCCCTGTGGTTGCGGTCACGACCGACTTGCGGACGAGGCAACCGCCGTCCTGTGGCCTTGGCTCGGGCGGCCCGTATTGGCCCGTCCTGCTGGGATACGCACGATGTCACCCGGATAAATCCAATGCGGGTCCTGAATGTGGCTCGACTGCGCCAATTCGGGATAGCGAAAGGGATCGTGAAGATATTTTTTCGAGATATCCCACAGCGTATCGCCCTTCTTGACCATGTATGTAATGAAGTGAGGCGTCGGCGTAGAGCCGCTCTCCCCGGCAGGGTGGTGCGGCACCGCCGCCCTGTCCTTGGCGGCGGTCCGCGGCCCCGGTTCCGTGGCCGGCGCGTTCGTCGGGCCGTGTCGATCGACCGAGCCCGCTGAGGCGGCGGCCGTTTCCCCGCCGGATCGATTCCGGCCGGATCGATTCCGGCCGGCTCGATTCCGGCCGAGCGGCCCGGCCCCGCTGTGCTCCAGTGCCCGGGCCGGTGGGGCGTCGGCCGTGCTTTGGGTACTGGTGGCGAAATAGCCATATCCCAGGCCCGCCAGGCCTGCCAGAAGCGCCGCGGCAATCAGCGCGAGGAGCCGGCCGGGCGGTTTGCGTTGGCCGGCACTCGCCGCCGGCGCCGGCCGGCGACGCTGAACGTCCGGCGCCTCGGCGGCGCCGAGGCCGGGAACCGGGACAGGCGCCGGATCCGACTGCGGACTCTCGGGCGGGGCCTGATCGGAGCGGGACTTGCCCGACGCACCGGGCACATCCCCCGGTATGTCCCAGGCGATCGAGGCCCCTACCGGTTTTGCCCGCGGCCTTTTCGACTCGGCGATGGACGGATCCGGGGACCGCGTTTCGGACTCGTCCGAGGCACTTTGGCGTTGGCTATCGGGGGCGTCGTCGCCGTCAGACCTTGTCATCCACCCACTTCTCCTCGGTGAGTCTCGCGCCGGGTCAGTCCTGGGAGGTGGCCCGTCGGTGACGCAGGCGCTCCAGCCCCACGAGTACCGCCAGCGCGATGCCAATCACGATCATCAGCGCCGGGCCGAACCAATTCATCCAACCCTCGTCGATGATGGCGTTTTCAGGGTGCTGGGGCTCATAAAGGACCGTCACCTTTTCGCCGCTGCGGTAGTCCGGCGGATTGGAGCCGACATCGTGCTCGAAGGTAACCGGCGCCGTGTGGCCCTGCGGGCGGAAGCGCACCTGGGGGAAAAAGTTCCATCGGGTCCTGCCGTCGGAGACCGAGGTCGTACGCCGAAAACCGATCACCTGGCCTGGCGCCTTGTGGGCCGCGAGCAGAAAATGGCTGCGCTGTTTGGCGACAAAGCCCCCGCCGATGAGCAGGCCGACTGCGACCACCAGTACACCGACCGACAGCCACGCGGGCGCCCGCCGCCGCCCCTGCTCCTGAGCGGAGGCGGCGGTTTCGCTGATAGTGGGATTGGCCTCCTCGCCCGGCGGAGCCGGCTCGGCATGGCGATGTTCGCGCTTGAGCTTGGCGACGACGGCCTTCAGGTCCTGGAGACCATGGATATCGTGGTCTCGCAGTTTCAGGATCCCCTGTGCGCACAGGAGCACGAACACGCCGGCCGCACCGATCAACGATCCCATGGAAAAATCGAACATGAAAAAGAAGCCGACCACCATCGCCACGCCGATCAGCACAATAGCCGCGGCGAAGTTGCGCATCCCCGGCCCGGCCAGCTGGGCGGCGGTCGGATCGTCGGGGGCGATCAGAATGGAGACCTGGTCACCGACGCTGTGCGTCGGACTGCTGGAGGCGACACGCCCCGTCAATCGATAGTCCTGGCCCTTGTACCGATAGCCGATGACCGGACTGAACGCAGGCATCTGATTGCGACCCCGGGACTTTCCGGCGGCGAAATCGACGACGCGGCCCCGCCCCCGGATCGCCGTGTTGGAAAACTTACGTTCGTCCCAAAGCACATAGGCGCCGAGCGCCGCCAGCGCCAGCCCTATGAGGGGCATGGTGATCCACAGCCCCTTGAACAACTCCACCAGTGACATTGAATCCCCCATCTGCAAACGTGGCCGAGACGCCGGGCCAAAGCACTCGTCCGACGGCGCTCAGCCGCCGCCGGGATCGGATGCGGGCCGCCTGTTCATACGTGGCCCGAGCCGCGATGTCTTGAAGGCGCCTTGTCCATTCGAGCCAGCGCCTCTTCGGACGCTTGCCTTAAGCTTGCCACCTGAGGGACCCGGTGCCAAGTGGATCGGCGGCCGCACCCGCGGCGCGGGAGCGCGCGAGGCCTGCGAGGAATTATCACGGCGCGCAAGACGCCGGGATCAGAGACGAACCGATTGGATAGAGGGAAGGCGAAAAGGGAGGCGCCCCGCCCAAGACAGGGCGGAGCGCCGGCAGGGATCAGGCGGGCTTGCGCGCCACCTGTTGGATGAAGTCCGCATCGGCCAGCTCGTAGTCGGCGCGATAGTCGCCGAAGTCGCGCAGGTCCACAAAACCCGCGTCCTGGAGCAGGCCCGTCACGTAGCCGCGGCGCAGCGGGAACATATTCAGATTGAACACGGCCCCGTCCGGGAACTTGTACTCGAAGCGGGCCAGGCCGTCGTGCAGATCCACGGGATAGGCCTGCACGCCGTCACCGGTGTAGCAGTGCTGGTGGCTGGTGCTGAAGCCTTCGTCCAGCATGGTGTCGTAGTTGCGGTGATCGAGGATGAGCACCCCACCCGGGCGCAGGGCGCGGTAGAACGAGCGGACGGCGGCAACGCGCGGCTCGTGCTCGAACAGGTGGGTAAAGGAATTGCCGAGGCAGATCAGGGCGTCGAAGCGCGCCTCGCCGAGCTGCTCGTGCACGGTGGTCCAGTCCACCACCTGGGTCTTGGCCAGGCTCACGCCGTGGGTCTTGGCGTTGGCGCGGGTCTTGGCAATCATGTTGGGCGAGCCGTCGGTGGCGGTGACCACCAGACCGGCGCGCGCCAGCTGGATGCTGTTGAAGCCGGTGCCGCAGGCGACGTCCGCCACCTCGCGGCCGCCCTGCTCGGTGATCAGGTGCTCGTAAAAGTCGCCTTCGGAGCGGGCGCGCCCCTCCCAGCCCACCAGTTCGTCCCAGTAGTCGACGAACTCGCGGTGATATTGGTCTTCGTGGTTCAGGTTGTGCGCGTCAGCTTGGCTCATGTAGTCCTCCGGTTGCAAAGGGAGTGCACACCTTACGCGGAGTGGGCCGACCGATACAGATGTAATTAACCGATATAAATATCGATACAGATTGTCAATATATGATACTGTATCGGTATCCATTGCGCACTTTGCCCCTTGTCATGAGCCAACTCCGCTACGAAGCCCTTGCCGACGAGATCGCCGCCCAGATCGACAGCGGCCTCTACGCCCCGGGGGACCGCCTGCCCGGCGTACACAAGCTGACCCACCAGTTCGGGGTGAGCGTCTCCACCGTGGTGGCCGCCCAGCAGCTGCTGGAGGACCGCGGGCTCATCGAGGTGCGCCCCCGCTCCGGCTGCTACGTGCGTCTCCACCCCTGGCAGGCCGCGGAGTTGCCGGAGCCGACCCGCCCGCAGGTGCAGCCCAGGCCGGTGACCGGCCAGGCCCTGGTGCTCAACGTGGTCAAGGCGGTGAACGACCCCTCGCTGCTGCAGCTGGGCGCGGCGGTACCCCAAGCGCGCTTCCTGCCCGTGGCAGCGATGCGCCGCGCCCTGGGCGGAGTGGCCCGGCGCTACGGCGACCGCGCGGTGGACTACGCCTTTCCGCCGGGCCCGCCCGAACTGCGCCAGCAGGTCGCCCGGCGCCTGGCCGACGCCGGCTGCCAGCTCGCACCGGAGGAGATCGTGATCACCAACGGCGCCCAGGAGGCCATCACCCTGGCGCTGCAGGCGGTGGCCCGGCCCGGCGACGTGATCGCCATCGAGTCGCCCACCTTCTACGGCCTCACCCAGGCCATCGAAGCCCTGGGCATGCGCGCCCTGGAGATCCCCACGGACCCTGACGAGGGGGTCTCCGTCGAGGCGCTGGAGCTGGCCCTGGACCAGTGGCAGGTCGCCGCCGCGCTGTTCCAGCCCAGCTTCGCCAACCCGCTGGGCCACTGCGCCTCGGAGGCGCGCAAGCAGGCGGTGGTGGAGCTGCTGGAGTCGCGCCAGGTGCCGCTGATCGAGGACGACGTGATGGGCGACCTGGCCTGGGATGACGTGCGCCCATGGGCGGCCAAGGCCTACGAACGCGCCGGCGGCGTGCTCTACTGCAGTTCCTGCTCCAAGACCCTGTCCCCGGGCCTGCGCGTGGGCTGGATCGCGGCCGGGCGTTTCCGCGACCGGGTGGAGCACCTCAAGTACGCCATGAGCGCCGCCACCCCGTCCACCGCGGGGCTGGCGGTGGCGGACTTCCTGGAGCGCGGCGGCTACGACCGCAACCTGCGCCGGGTACGCAGGGAGTATGCGCGCGCCGTGGCCCGGGTGGGCCGCGCCGTGGCCCGCCACTTTCCGGCGGGTACGCGCCAGACCCGCCCGCAGGGCGGCTTCGTGCTGTGGGTGGAACTGCCCGAACCGGTCGACTCGCTGGTACTCTACACCCGCGCCCTGCGCGAGGGGATCAGCATCGCCCCCGGTCCCGTCTTCTCGCCCACCCAGCGCTATCGCAATTGCATCCGCCTCAACTGCGCCCTGCCCTGGGACGAGCGCCTGGAGCAGGCGCTGCGCCGCCTCGCCGAGATCGTCCGCGAGCTCAGCGCCGCGTGAGCGCCATCGAGACGGCGAGTGATAAGGTCCGTGTCCCGGTGACGGCCAGGGAGCTTGGTCTTGATGCGGCGCGACGGCGCGGCCGCCTCGCCCGGCCGCCGTCGCACGACTTCCAACCGGGCCCTGGCCGACGCTGCGGTTCTGTTGGAACGGGTGCCTTGACTATCATTGGTCCAGCACGGCGTAAACAAGGGGCGACATCATGACTGGTATCTATTATCTCGTTCCAACATTGGTTGCGATTGTCATCTCCATGTTGATCGTGCGCGCCGGGGCGATCGCCTTGATGATGACCGGCATGAGCTATGACAAAGCGAAATTCCAGGCGCTGTCCGCCTTCAGTGGCACGGGCTTTACCACCCGCGAGGCCGAACGGGTGGTGAACAACGCCCGGCGCCGTAAAATCGTGACCTGGCTGATGGTTCTGGGCAACGCCGGAATCGTCACCGTCATCGTCACGGCCACCTCGTCCTTTACCCAGGCCAAAGGGCTGGGCGTGGGCCTGAACGTACTGGTACTGCTGGTCGGACTTGCCGTCATTTTCGTCATCGCCCGACACACCCCCTTCGTCCGGCATTGGGAAGAGTTCGCGCAGAACCGATTGGCGCGCTTCAAGATCTTCGAGGAGGACGCCACGGTCGATGAGCTGCTGCACCTGTCCGAGGGCTACGGTGTCGTGCGTGTGCAATTGGTCGAGAACTCGGCCTACGTCGGCCGGACCCTGTCGGAAGTCAACGCCGGCTTGAAGAAGATCTTTGTATTGGGCATCGAGCGGGAAAACGAGTGGCTGCCGGCGCCGCGGCTGACCAGCAAGCTCCAGGCGGAGGACTACATGGTGATTTACGGCCAGCTCGAGGACCTGGAGGAGCGCTTCGGTTGAGGCCGCCGCGCGGACCGAGGTCGGGGGCGAGGCGCGAGCGCGTCGCCTCGCCGGATTTCCCGCCCCCTGAATGACGGAAACTGTGCTCTGGCCCGAATTATTGGCTGCGGGAACCTACTATCGTCGCAACAGTCAACTCGAGGAAACATTTTGGCTGGAAGATCGCGCCGGCAGACCGACGAAAATATGACAGACAGGTGAACGAATGAGCGTCAATTGGAAAGACAGTATCCATCGCCAACGCATCGAGCTGGCGGGCCAGCTTCAGGATCCGATGCAAAGGATCGCCGAACGGCTCGTGCCCGTCTGGAACGATCGCCATGAAACCGAGGCACTCCTGGTGCGCAGCTTTGCCACGATTCCCTATTGCACGTCTGTGTATGCGCTCACCACGGACGGGCTGCAGATCTGCGACAACATCGAGCGCAGCGGCGTGGTGCCGGGGAACTACGAACGCGACCGTTCCCATCGGCCCTATATGAACGAGGCCGTGCCGGCCTGGGGATTTTTATTGTCCGATGCCTATATCAGCCAGTATCGCAAGCGCCCGTCGCTGACGGCCCTGCAGATCGTGCGCGCCGGCGATCACGTGCTGGGGTATCTGGGCGCGGACTTCGACCTGCGCGACATGCCCGCCACCGCCGAGCTGTACCACGAGCCCGCGGGCTGGCGCCAGATCAAGGGCGACCCGGCCATCCGCGGCCAGGTGTTTCAACAGACCCGGGTGGAGAGCCCCATGGACCAGCACGCCGAGCAGGTCTTCGCGATCCTCGAGGAGATGCTGACCGAGCGCGGCGTATTCCAGACCCAGATCCATTTCTCCAGCAGCCAGGCGACCGTCTGGACGCAACAGGACCCGTACCGCTATCGCATCCTGGATATCGACGCGCTGACCGACCCGGACATCTGCTTCGCCTACCCGCGCCGTGCGTTTCCGGCCGAGGCGGCGATCCCGGCCGACAAGGTCGCGCCGATCCTAACCACCCTGCACCAGCTGCGCCACGCGGACGAGAATATCTATCTACGCCTGGCCTCGATCAATCTCTACAACGGGATGATCAGCCTGACATTCTCCTGCGACGGCTCCCACTATATGCCCTACGAGGAGTTCCTGTTCAAGAATATGGAGTTCTGGCTCGGTACGGCCGCCTGAGGCAGACCGACTCGAAGCGGGTCCCGTGGCGACCGGGAGTCGATTGCCTTCGAGAAAAGAAACAGGGCCGCGTTTGTCTCCGCTCAGGTCGCCGACTGCGCCTTGCGCCGCGCCCACCAGTACCACGCGGCCAGCGCGAGCGCGGCTAACAGTACAGAGAACACAATCGACCCGTAACGCCCCGCATAGTCCAGCATCGCCGGCAGGTACGCGCCGAAGAAATAGCCCACCACCATGAACTGACCGATGCCGAGTATCACGCCGAGCGTGTTGAAGCGTATGAAGGTGCTGTAGTTCAGCCGGAACATGCCGGCCATCGCCGGCATCACCCAGGACAGCGGGCCGCTCAGACGCGCCGCGAAGATCGTGAAGGCACCGCGCCGCTCGAAGAACTGTACGCCCCGCCGATAGTTCTCATAGTGGGCCAAACGCCCGACCAGCGGCATACGCACCATCAACTCGAACAGCGGCTCACCGTAGCGCCGCCCCAGCCAATAGCTCGTATTGTCGCCCAAGATACCGCCCGCAAAGAGCACGCTCAGCACAAGCCAGACGTTGAGCACCTCCATGCCCGCCAGCAAGGCGCCCGTGATGAAGAACAGCTCGCCCAGCACGAACAGCGAGACCGGGACCAGCGTCTCCAGAAACGAGCCCAGGAACAGCACGACGTAGGCCAGGCGTTGGTGCTCGCCGAGCACGTCACTCAGGTGGTGGATGGCGATCAGGTCAACGGATGACATCGTATCGCCTGTTAATCTTGAATCGCATCGGCAGCAGCGCCTCGAAGGCCCAGCGCAACGCCAGTCGGAGGTAGCCAACCGAATCGAAGCGGCGCGTCGAGGTGCTGACCTGATCGGTCGGAACGAAAAAGAAGCGCCCGTAACGCCGGCATTCCTGGATGAAGTTCAGGTCCTCGGAGAAGTTCAAGTCCTCGCGAAAGCGCACCCCGCGCGCGACCTGCGTGCGCGCCACCTGGATCGAATACGAGGTTCGAGTCAGGCGATGAATGACATCGTAGGCGCGGAACCAGGAACGCCCATACCAGCCGCAGCCCGCCTCCGGGCGCACACGGGTCGTGCCCACGCTCAGGCCGTCCTCGCCGTGGCGGTTGAGCCAGGTGTTGAGCTGGGGCAGGAAATTACTGTCCAGCCGGGTATCGGCATCGCAGAACACCACCCACTCCGACTCCGGCATCAGATGGTCCAGGCCCAGGTTCTTGGCATGCGACACCCCGCCTTCGTGGAGCTCGACGATGCGAAGGCGCCTGTCTCCGCCTTGCTCGGCGACGCGTTTTGCTATCTCCAGCGTCGCGTCCGCCGAACCGTTTTCCACCAGAACGATCTCGTAGCGGTCGCTCGGATAGCGCTGTGCCAGGAGGTGCTGCAGCGTCGCCTCGATCTCCGCCTCCTCGTTGTAGGCGGGGACGATGATGCTAATGAAATGCCGGCGCGTCAACTCCTCGATACAGTCGGTGATGCGGCGCAGCGATTCGTCCGTCTTCCACGGGGGCTCGAACAGGCGCGTCTGCTCACCGGCCCGGAGCGCCTGCGCCAAATCGAATTTTTCATCTTGTGTTCGGGCGACGTAGTAGTTCTGGTCACCGAGGTAGGTCGCCAGGTATTCCTGCTCGCTCTGGTTCGGCGTCGGGATCAGCAGCGCCCGTTTGTCATGCTCCACGAGGTCCATGATGGTGGTGTAGCCTGCCCGGGAGATGATCACGCGCGCGCGATTGAACAGTTCCTGGCGCAGGTCCCCGGCCGCCACGCGGTGGATCTGCAGGCTGTCGCTGCGGTAGCGGTCGTATTCGGCCTCGTCTTGCGTCGCATTGCCCAGCACGAAGACCTTCTGGCCCGGCAGCTCGCGCGCCTGCTCCAGCAGATCCCGTACAAACGACCCCTTGTGCTCGAGGAGGTAGCCGCTGATCACGAACAGGTAGTCGATATCCTGCTCCAGCCCCAGATGGCGGTAGGAGGAGAGGACACCGATATAACGGTGCGGGCAGCGGTACAGCGTGCGCGAATGTGCGAGGTTGCCGGCCAGGTTCAGGCTCGGGCCGAAGTAGTCCGGGATGAACAACAGGTCGAACTGCTTCATCGCGGCGATGTTCGTCTTCTCGGTCAGCCAGGCGGCCTCGCGCAGCCATTTCGGGGGGACAAAGGCGATCTGGTGCGAGAGGATGAACGAAGGCGCCCATTTGCTGTGGAAACCGTACTTCCCGTCGCTGAAGATGAAATCGTAATCGGCGGCCATCGCCTTTACCTGGCGATGCTCGTCGCGGATGAGGCGCCAGGTCCGGAGCAGGTCGAGGAGCAGGTACCAGTACAGGCGCCAGCCGCTGCCGCGCTCCAGCGGCGGGTAGTCCGGCATGTCGCGGAACTCGACCAGGGGCTCGCCCTCCAGTTCCAGGCGCAGGAAGTCCAGGGCATTGCCGGTGGAGGCCACGGTGATCGCGTAGCCGCGGCGCAGGTATTCGCGTATCACCACCAGCGTGCGGGTCGCGTGGCCCAGCCCCAGCGAGCTGACGCCGAACAGCGCCCGGCCCGCGGCATGGCCTGCACTGTCGCGGGTCGGCGTATCAGGTGAGTGAGAGGGGATCTCTCCAGCGCCCGGTGTTCCGGCTGAGCTGGTGCTTACGATACTCTTGGCCACGCTGGCACCTTGCCTGTGTCATGTTGCAGAACAATGACAATCGCACCCGGGAGGCGTGGAAAGAGACAGGGCGCGAGGGCGCGGATGGCGCGTGCGAGGTCCGCGCTCGGGCCATATTGACACGGCGGCCGCGCGTCGTGGCAGGGACCGAGGCTTGCGCCCGTTCTGTCACGCGCCCGCCGGGCCGCGGGTGGTTTGGTCCAGCGTCCGATGTGCGATCGGCTCAGCGGGCCGAATGCCCTCCCTGGTACACGATGCGATAGATGCGCCCGCCCTTGTCGTCGGAGACCAGCAGGGAGCCGTCCGGCATCACCAGCACGTCCACCGGCCGGCCGGAGGCCACGCCGTCGCGCAGCCAGCCCGAGGCGAACACCTGCGGGGAACCGGGCTCGTCGCCCTGCAGGGGGACGAACATCACCCGGTAGCCGATGGGTACGCTGCGGTTCCAGGAGCCGTGCTCGGCGATGAAGATGCCGCCGCGATAGCGCGCCGGAAACTGCTCGCCGGTGTAGAAGCGCATGCCCAGGGCGGCGACGTGCGGGCCCAGTTCCACCATGGGCGGCGTGAAGGACGCGCAGTCCCGGCCCTGGCCGAAGTCGGGGTCGACCAGGTTCTTACCGTGGCAATAGGGAAAGCCGAAGTGCTGGCCCGCACGGTGCAGCCGGTTGAGCTCGTCCGGGGGACGGTTGTCGCCCAGCCAGTCGCGCCCGTTGTCGGTGAACCACAGCTCGCCGGTCTTGGGGTTCCAGTCGAAGCCCACGGTGTTGCGCACCCCGTGGGCGACGATCTCCCGCCGGCCGCTGTGCACCTCGAGGCGCGTGATGCTCGCGTAGATGTCGCGCTCGGGCTTGCACACATTGCAGGGCGCGCCGACCGGCACGTAGAGCCGGCCGTCGGGACCGAAGGCGATGAATTTCCAACCGTGGTGGGTCTCGTCCGGATAGTCGGCACTGACGACCTGCGGGCGCGGCGGGTCGTCCAGGTGCTGTTCGATGTCCGCAAAGCGCAGGATGCGGCTCACCTCCGCGACGTACAGATCGCCGCCGCGAAAGGCCACCCCGTTGGGCATGTTCAGGCCGCTGGCCAGGACCACCTTGCGGTCGATGCGAAAGTCGCCGTTGCGGTCCTGCAGCGCGTACACCCGGCCCGCGCCGCGGGTGCCCACGAACAGGGTGCCGGCCGGGCTCAGCGCCAGGGAGCGTGCCCCGGGCACGTCGTCGGCGTACAGCTCGATGCGAAAACCGGGCGGCACGTGCAACTGCCCCAGCACCGCCGCATTGGCGCTCGGGCCCGGCAGCACCGGCGTGAAATAGCCGCGGTTGAAGTAGAGCCCCAGTGCCGCCAGAATCAGCAGGCCGAGCAACAAGGCCTTCAGACTCGCCGGTTTCGTGGCCATCCCCCTATGCATTGACCTGCCATCAGCGCGGTCGCATTGTTGCCCCACCATACCCGCTCCCACAGAGTACTGGCTCCACGATAAGCATAGCCCAAATGCCCTGCGCTCTCCCGCGCGAGAGCATGCGTCACTCTGGAAACCTAGACTCTGTGTCGGGTGTCAGCAGAACGCGGACGTGTGCGGCCTCTCAAAGGGTTTTGACTTGTTCAACTGCATTTATCGATGCCCCTTGATCCAGTCTGCGATATATCCCACCACTTCATCATCAATACCGTGAAATCCATGGTAGCTCTTGTGAACAGTGATCGTATTCACCTGACAGTTGGCCGCTATTAGAGGCGGTGGCCATACCGCCCCTGGGTGGGTTATAGAAGGAGTTGAGAGACTTCATCCGTAACCTGACCAGGAAGACGATATGACCACCGATAAGAAGGTAGCACGACGCAAGTTGAGCCTGCTAGAGCTGGCCACCGAACTGAACAATGTGTCCAAGGCGTGCAAGGTGATGGGCTACTCGCGCCAGCAGTTCTATGAAATTCGAAGGAATTTTCAGACCTATGGGTCTCAGGGGCTGCTCGACCGGCTGCCCGGGCCGAAGGGTCCGCACCCCAAACGGGTGGACAAACCCGTGGAGGAGGCGATTTTGGCCTACAGCCTGAAGCGGCCCGCGCACGGGCCGGTGCGGGTGAGCCAGGCGCTGATGCTCGAAGGGGTGCAGGTCAGCGCCGGCGGTGTGCGCGGGGTGTGGAGCCGCCACGGTCTGCTGACCAAGCACGAGCGGCTGCTGCGCCTGGAGCGGGAAGTGGGCCAGCGCCGCCTGGAGCTCAATGAGGAGCAGATCCGGCTGCTGGAGCGTTTCAGCCCGGAGTTTCGCGAGCGCCACATCGAGACCAGCCACACCGGGGATTTAGTGGCCGTGGACACGTTTTTCGTTGGCACGCTCAAGGGTGTGGGCAAAGTCTATCTGCAGTCGGTGATCGACTGTTATTCCCGCTACGCCTGGGGTCGGCTGTACACCAACAAGCTGCCGGTGACCGCGGTGCACGTGCTCAACACCGACGTGCTGCCGACCTTCGAGCAGCACGGGGCCAAGATCAAGACTATCCTGTCGGACAATGGGCGGGAGTTTTGCGGCCGGCCCGAGCAGCGCCCCTATGAGTTGTTCCTGCAGCTCGAGGAGATCGAACATCGCACGACGAAGGTGCGCCGCCCGCAGAGCAACGGCTACGTCGAGCGCCTACATCGCACGCTGCTCGATGAGCATTTCCGGGTGCAGGGGCGAACCAAGTGGTATGAGTCGGTTGAGCAGATGCAAACAGACCTGGATGCCTATTTGCAGCACTACAACCACAAACGTCCACACCAGGGGCGTAACATGAACGGCAAGACGCCCCATAAGGCCTTTGTCGCGGGCTTGCCCAAGCCCGGCAAAGCAGCGGCCAAGGAGACGAAAACGGCCGCTTAAAGGAATAGCTCACCCAGGAGCGGGTGTCAGGTGAATACGATCACTGTTCAGCCTGGGATACCTTGCTACCGCGGTTACATCATTATCTTGAGCTCGGTCAACGAGCATCGACAGTGAATCAGGACAGTGGTCCAATCTTCGCTGACAGCGGAGTTACCTCCGCGCCGGTTTCGCAAAAACGATGAGAAATATAAACGGGGCGCCATGATGGCGCCCCGTCCGAAGACTACTGCTTAGGCTTTAATTCGGGATGTTCGAGATAACGAACGCCCTTCACTGACAACGGCTTAGGATTGATATACTGATAACCCTTCGACTGGAGGTACGCAACCTCGGGGAAGCCGGCAGGCACTACAGTGATAAAGCCGACCATATCTTTTGCCTCAAACCCAGCCGCGTGCATCGCATTGTTACACATGCGGAACTCCACTCCGTCTTTCGTGAGCTCGGCCAGCTTGTCGATAATGCCTTGATACTTGAGGTAGTTCTCCTTGGCGAACGCGCGCAGTTCCGGCCCGTGCGTGACCACCACCACCTTTCCGCGCAATTGCTTCTGCGTATTCTTCACGAAGAAATACAGAATGTTCAGCTTCTTGGGATCTTGATAGTTGACGTCGAAGACCACATTGGTTTTTGGATACTTGTGCATGTTCACTTTGGCAGTACCATACGGGGATAAATCGTTTTCCGCATGGGCGCTAATCCACGGTGCACAAGCCAACGCGAGAGCCGCGGCCGCTGAAATCGCCAATCGTTTCATATAACTTCACTCCTCAGTTTTTGCTGGCTGCATTGCCGGATCGAATACCGGACGTCCGACTTCGTTGTACCGCCCCGAGGTAGCCGGTGGCCATGCATGCGCTCGAAAGCAGTTTCTTCTTATCACTCCGACCGTGGGTTACAGGTCGTCAATCCATTTGCACAGGCGGCAGGCCTCAGAGTCGATCAACTTGGGGGCACCGTACGCATTCGCGACAAGGCTGATACCTTGCAGAACAACATTCAGATGCGTGCCAAGTTCGCGCGCCTGCGCACGCGTATGCCCCGCCTCTCGAAACTGCACAGCGCTCCAATCGATTAGTAGACGCAACGGCTCGGACGCTTTCTCGCTGAGTCGGCCGCGGCCCTTACACAACTCGTAGCACAGGCTACCCACCGGACATCCGTAACGGGCATCCGTGTCGCGGTCCTCCACCCACACGTGAACCAATGCCTTTAAACGTTCCTTCGGACCATCCTGCTGCTGCTCGATAGCTTTGAGCCTATCGTTAACAAAACTAATCCGGTCACCGACAATCGCCGTGATGATGTCGTCCTTGGACTTGAAATAGTAATAAATACTACCCAATGGCACGCCCGCCTCATCGGCAATATCCGACAACGTGGTCTGCATAACTCCTCGCTTGTAGACCACTCGGCCGGCAGCGGCCAGTAGGTGTGTTTCCTTGTTAATGGACCGGTTTTGCTTCCGTAGCACGAACTCTCCAAAAAGATAGTTAGTTAACTGACTGTTAACCCACTAAATCGACTTTGTCAAGCCACCCGAGCTGGTGGCGTCCCTTTGACAGCCGCCCCGCCTCCCTGCGTGGGGGGCTTACGACAAGACTTGCTCGGGAAACCAAACCGCTGCCCGCCGGCTAGTCCGGACGGCCGCATGTACTGTTGACCGCGTAACAACGGCCGCGCCGGATACCCCCAAAATATAGGGGCGTTGCGCCTCTTAATCCGCTGTCTCGCGCCCTTACCAGCGTTGCTCTAGTATCATTCCGAAGATAGGTATACTGTCCCCTCTATATGGCTACTGTCAGCGCAACCCAGCTCAAGGAATTTCTCGGCGACGGCGCGGAGTTGGCGCTCCTCGACGTGCGCGAGCAGGGCCCCTTCTCCAAAGAGCATCTGTTGTTCGCCTGCTGCGTGCCCCTGAGCCGCCTGGAGATCCTGATCGACGACCTGG
>Ga0209918_1000918_pt1 | contig 17456 bp, 9 predicted proteins | sample SalPonD_shore_MG_FD_185712 | JGI IMG/M metagenome (GOLD analysis project Ga0209918, IMG submission 185712) | Salt pond soil microbial communities from South San Francisco under conditions of wetland restoration - Salt Pond MetaG... | ecosystem: Environmental > Aquatic > Marine > Intertidal zone >...
TATAAAAATTTTGATGCTGTTTGGCTTATGGGTGTCTGGGAAAGGAGCCCAGCAAGCAAAAGAATTGCCCAAGAACTTCCAGGTCTTCAAAAGGAGTACAAAAAGGCCATAGAACATGTAAAGGAGGAGGAAATTATTGGGTCCCCTTATGCAGTTTATTATTATCATGTTGACAAAAATTTAGGAGGGAGAGAGGCATTAATTAGATTTAGGGAAAAATTAAAAGAAGATAATATTAAATTGGTACTGGATTATGTACCAAATCATGTAGCAAGAGATCATATGTGGACTTTAGAAAAATCAGATATGTTTATTGAAGGAAAATGGGAAGATATGAATGCTAATCCTGATAGTTATTTTTCTTCGTATGGAAGGATATTAGCACATGGGAAGGATCCCTATTTTCCAGCATGGACTGATACGGTGCAAATAAACGCATTCTCCTTAGAAGCAAGAGATAAGGCAGTACACACGATAAATTCAATTTCTGAAATTTGTGACGGGGTTCGGTGCGATATGGCAATGTTAGTCACAAATGAGGTTCTTAAAAGAACATGGAGTGATAAAGTTGGAGAACAACCTGAAAAGGATTTTTGGGAAGAAATTATACCTAAAGTCAAAGATAACCATCCGAATTTCAAATTTATTGCGGAAGTTTATTGGGATATGGAATGGAAATTAATGCAGCAGGGTTTTGATTATTGTTATGATAAAAAATTATATGATATAATAATAAATGGAAAAGTTGGAGATATAAGAGAATATTTACATGCTGATTTTAATTATCAAAAAAAACTCATTCGATTTATTGAAAATCATGATGAAAAGAGATCGGTTAAAGCATTGGGTATTTTAAAATCAAAAGCTGCAGCAATTATAGTATTAACCCTTCCCGGAATGGGATTAATTCATGAAGGTCAAATGAAGGGTTATGAAATTAGAATCCCAGTTCAATTGAAAAGAAGAATGAATGAAATGGTAAAAAATAACATGCTAGAATTTTATCGTTCACTTTTGGCAATAATTAAGGATAATGATATTAAAAAAAATAATTGGGAATTATGTAATGTCACCCAAACAAACCAAGAAGATCAATCAAATAAATATCTCATTTCTTATCATTGGTGGAATGACCAAGAACATTACTTATTTATAATCAATTTTAGTGAGAATTTTTCAAAGGGAAGAATAAAAATTCCTACCCTTTATTTAACATCGGGAAAATTAAAGTTCAAAAATCTATTTACTGATGAAATTTTAAGATATGATGCTTCTGAAATTCAAGATAATGGCTTTAAAGTTGAGTTAGCTAGTTGGAAATATAATATATTCCATATTAGTTCTTAATTATATTTTTTAAATATTTTTTTTCCAAAATCGTTCTAAAGAAACAAGTAGAAGATATATTATTAAAGATTGAACTCCTGAACATATTTTTAAAAATTAATATAAATTAAGAAAATAATTAAGAAACAAAAAAATTTGTAAATTATATGATACCTAATAATAGAAGATTAGTTGAAGCATTAATTAAAAAAGGAGTTCATATTCCTAATCCATCTACTATTGAGATCGGAGAAGAAGTTGATTTAAATTTTATCTCAGCTGAAGGGGTTATTATACATTCAGGGTGTAAAATATTTGGAGAAAAGACTCTTATTATGTCAAATGTGGAATTAGGTGCTAGATCTCCGGTCACTATTAATAATTGTCAATTAGGTAGGAATGTTGAGTTAAAAGGGGGTTACTTTGAAGAATCTACTTTCTTAGATTCCGCGAATATGGGAGATGGTGCAGAAGTGAGAAAAGGGTGTTTATTAGAAGAAAATGCAAATGGAGCTCATACTGTCGGGCTTAAACAAACAATACTCTTTCCATTTGTTACATTAGGCAGTATAATTAATTCTTGTGATATTTTAATGGCTGGGGGAACAAGTAGGAAAAATCATAGTGAGGTGGGGAGTTCCTATATTCATTTTAATTATACGCCTAATCAAGATAAAGCAACTGCGTCTTTGATCGGTGATGTTGCTCATGGAGTTATGCTTAATAAGCCTCCTATCTTTTTAGGTGGTCAAGGTGGTTTAGTAGGACCAGCTATTATTGGATATAATACAGTTATTGCTGCAGGTGTCATTTATCGAGATGATTGTCCCCAAGGGAGTAAGCTACTAAGGAATAAGGAAGAAATCAAGGAAGATTTAGAGTTCTATCCTGGCATATATTGGAATATAAAAAGAAAAGTACTCAATTGTGTTCAATATATAGCAAACATAATAGCCCTTAAACAATGGTATCTTTTTGTGCGTCAGAGATTTTTTCAAGGAAATAAGTTGGATAATAAGCTTTTTGAAGGAGCCATGGAAAAAATAGAGATTATTTTGGAGGAGAGATTAAAAAGATTTATAGATCTAGCTAATAAAATGGAGAAATCAATTAAATTATATGAATCGATTATGGGTGATCAAGTTTCAAAAACACTCTTAACTCAAAAAAAAGAACTTTTTGAAAATATTGAAGTTATAGAAAATATTTTTAATAAATACATTTCATATAGGGGAGATATTGAAAAGAGAGATGAGTTTCTGAACAGGATTGATACAAATCTTGATTACATCAAAGCAATAAAAGCATTAGATAAAGAGTCCTCAGAGATTGGAACTAAATGGCTCTTGAGTATCATTAATGAGATAAGAGAAAAAGTGATTCAGAATTTGCCTTCTTTTGTGTAAATTTCTTTTAGTGAACAGTAACAGTTTTACTAAGATTTAATGGTTTATCAGGATCTAAATTTGAGCTGATAGAAGCATAATAAGCTAATAATTGTAAGGCTGGTGTAAATGTAATAGGACTGAAGATATTATGATATTTATCACCAGGTTGTGGGATTTTTATCACCATATCACTTAAATTTGCTATTTTTTCATCATTCTCAACAACTAAAGAAATTATCTTACCTCCTCGTGATTTAAACTCCATTACATTACCAATTAAGCGCTGATATGTTTCATCTGGGGGAGCTACAAATATAATCGGGAATCCTTCTCTAACTAAAGAAATTGGTCCATGCTTCGCATGAGCTGCTGAATACCCCTCTATAAATCGACATGCAACTTCTTTTAACTTTAATCCTCCCTCTTTCGCAGTTGCGATTGATATACCTCTTGCTAAAAAGAAAAAGTTTTTACTTTTTTGTAAGGTCTCCACAATCGCTTTGATTAAATCTACATTATTTTCTAAAAAATTCTTAATAATTTCAGGGGTGGAGTATAAAGCATCGTAATATTTTTCAATTTCCTCTTGAGGTTCGATTTTTCTGAACTTAGCAATTTCTAAAGCAAGCAAAGCTAACGTAAGAACTTGAGTACAATATGTTTTAGTTGCTGCGACTCCAATTTCTGGTCCTGCTTGGGTTAAAATAAATCTATCAGAATATCGTGTGATTGAGGATCCAACAACATTAGTAATCGATAATATTTTGATATCTTTTCTTTGCTTTTTCGCCCATCTTATCGCTTCAATAGTATCGATAGTTTCTCCTGATTGGGAAACAGCGATGATAACGGAATTTTCTCTTAAAGAATTACCTAATTGATTTTTAAATTCGGAACATTCAATCGCATGAATATATTTATCTAAAAAACGAGTTATTATATATTTACCTGCTAAAGATGCATAAAATGAAGTACCCGCTGCAGTAATATATATATTATCTGCAGACCAAATATCATGTGCGAAGAGTCTTAAATTCCTCTCAGAAATTTTTAATGTTCGATTCAAAGCGGTTGGTTCCTCGTATATTTCCTTGAGCATGAAATGTTCAAAACCTCCTTTTTCTGCAGCATCGATACTCCAGTCTATTTTCTGCATTTCTTTCTCAATTTTTTGATCATTTTCAAGATCAAAAAACTGTACCTCGTTCGCTTTTAAAATAGCAATCTCATTATCTTCCATAAGATAGCAATTTCGTGTCAATGGTAAAAACGCAGGAATATCAGAGGCACAATAAGTGGTTTTTCCCTCATCTATTCCAATTACTAAAGGTGATTCATAACGAGCAACAATAATTGAATCAGGAGTGTATGCGGAACAAACTGCAATAGCATATGAACCCTTACATTTATCTAACGCTTCTTTTACCGCTTGTTTTAGACTGGAATTTTTTTGCATTGATTCTTCAATTAAATGAGCAATAACTTCTGTATCTGTTTCTGAATTAAATTTATGTCCTCTTGATAAGAGTTCTTCCTTTAAATCTAAGAAATTTTCAATAATTCCATTATGAACAACAGCAATTTTTCCAGAACAATCAGTATGGGGATGACTATTTAATTTAGTAGGTGCTCCATGTGTTGCCCATCTAGTGTGAGCAAGAGCAATTTTAGAACCTTTTGGAAAGTCAGTTAAGTCTATTTTTTTATGAATGTCGTCGATTTTTCCTGCTCCTTTTTTAATACACAAATTAGAATCATATTGAGCCACTATTCCACAAGAATCATATCCTCGATATTCCAGCCTCTTAATTCCTTCGTAAGCAAGTTTTCCTATCGAAATATTTTCTTGTCCAGTAATGATTCCAAAGATTCCACACATAGCAAAATTACGTTATTTTTTCTTAGAAATTAAAATATATCAAAATTTTTTAAGATTATCCTATCTTTCTTAATATATTCAATTTAAACGAATATATATTTGAAAATTTTAATATCTTATATTAAAAAAATTAAATTTCTAAAATATTTAGATTTAATTTAAAAAAATTGTTTAAAAAGTTAATTTAGGGATTTGTTATGACAATAAAAGTTATTATTACTAGAGATTTTGACCATATGAGTGAAATCGCAGCTGAAATTGTAAAGGATTTAATACTTAAAATATTAAAAAAAAAGGAAGAATTAGTTTTTGGATTAGCAACTGGACATTCACCCACAGGCCTGTATAAAAATTTAGCGAACTTTCTCAATTCAAATGAGATTGACAACAAGCGTTTTTGCAGCTTTAATCTTGATGAATATATAGGTTTACCTGGAGAAAATGCACAACAAAGAGTTCTACATCCTGAAAGTTATTGTTACTTTATGATCCAAGAATTTTTTGGACTTCTTAATAAAAAATTTAGAGAGACGAATGTTCCTTTTGGAAATTTGATTGATCAAAAAACACTCACAAAAGAACTTGATATCCATCCTAATGATTACATAGAATTAGGTAAGGATGCTGGAAAATCAATTATGATAAAAGAAAAAACGGAATCAAAATATTTAGCGTGGATACGCGAGACTATTTTAAATGCTTATTTAAAAAAAATTGAAAATGTAGGAGGTATAGATTTACAGATTATTGGAGTAGGAGGTAGAGGTCACGTAGCCTTTCATGAATCTGGAATTCCTTTTGAAGGTAGTGATATGATGCTAATTAAGCTTGATGAAAATACAATCAATAATGCGATTAAGGATGGTCATTTTTCAAATAGAGACAATTCCCCACATTATGCTATCAGTATGGGGACAGAATTGGTTTATAAGGCTAAAAACATAATTTTATTAGCAAGTGGAACACGAAAAACTGATCCTGTCGCAGAATCATTATTAAACACACCCACTCCAGAAGTGCCTATTTCCTATGGTCAGAAATATTCTGAAAAGGGAGGGAATCTAATATATATCCTCGATAAAATTGCAGCTCAAAAACTAATGACTAATAGAAGAATATTGGAAAAGAAGGGAATTGAATTTAAACTTATAGAATACTAGTCGCGATAAAATTTATCGTATTAATCTATATTACCCGATAATTATTATAGGATTTTATAATTGTATTTAAATTATATTAAATCCAGTTTTATCATTTTCTCTTCAGCCATTTTGTTCATTCTTTTTGAGGCTTCTAAATTTTCAGTTGATTCTCCTGAAATTCTTAAATATGGACTGGTCCCAGAACGTCGTATTAAAATCCAACCATCATTATAATCAATCCTTACTCCATCCATCTTATTAATATTCTTTATTTCTTTTCCTTCAGAATTAAGAACCTCTTTCATTTCATCGATAATTTTATTGTTTATTTCTTCAGTAAAGGGGATATCTTCCTTTAATTTGAAGGCGTCACGATAATAAGGATACTCAGGAATGTCACTAAGTAATTCTCGTAAACTTAAATTTGATTCACTAATCATTTTTAGAACTTTAGCGATTGTAAATATTGAATCTGGTCCAAGATGCGACTCAGGCCATATATAAGTTCCCGATGTTTCTCCACCTAAAAATCCCCCTTGCTCTTCTAATGCTTGAGCAACCTTAATATCTCCAACTTCAGTTCTAATTATTTCACAACCTAAAGGATTTAAACTATCATCTATTAGACTTGAGGAATTAATAGGTGTGGCAACTTTCATATTCTCATTTGATATTTGATCTTTATTTCTCTTCAAATAATCAACTGCCATTAATGTTAAGAGACGAATTGGGTCAACAATTGTTCCATTTTCGTCAAGAAATATTACTCGATCAGCATCACCATCAAGAGCAATTCCAATATCATCTATATCTGATGTTCTAAGAAATTTAGCTATTTGAACTAAATTTTCTTTACTTGGTTCTGAATTGCGACCTGGAAATTTTCCATCCATTTGAGCATTAATAGTCATTAAATTTACATCATATTCACTTAATAATTGTGGAACAATATTACATCCTGCTCCATTTCCAGGATCAACTATAGCATGTAATTGACTTCCATTGAATTTTATTTGATGTGTAATTTGCGCAATATGCGCATCATTTATATCATTTACATGCGATACAGTCCCTACTCCATCCCATTCTATATTAAGAAAAGCTTTATCAGTATAGATCTTTTCAATTTCTTCTTCTTGCTCTTCAATATAGCCCATTCCTGTAGGATTCCAGAATTTTAGACCAATATATTCAGGTGTATTATGTGAGGCAGTGATAACAACTCCACAATCGGCTCCCAAATAACGTAAAGACATTGCTAAGGTAGGTGTGGAGACAATTCCTAATGTTTTAACAATACAACCAGTACTAACGAGGCCTGATATTAATGCATATTCAATGGGTAAGGCACTAGTTCTTATATCTTTTCCGATCACAACAGTGGCCTTTCCATTCAAATAGGTTCCTAGTGCTAACCCAACTTCTAAAGCCATCTGAGGAGTTAACATAACATCTGTGTTGTCATAATTGCTAAAAATTCTCCTAATACCGCTTGTCCCAAAAATTGTTCTTGACATTATTTTCTTCCTTTTAATTTAATTATAATATTTGATATTTTTAGTAATATTAAAAAACTATTTAATTTAAATTTTTAAGTTCTTGAGTTGAGAACTCTTAAAAGTATCAAAGATAGAATTTAACAATTTTAATAGTTGATTATCTAATATATTATAGGATTAAGGCGGGATTATGAGTATTCAATTTAAACTTGAATAGATTTGACATCAAAATGTCCTAAAAATATGGGAGATTTTCTATAACTCAAAATTGGTTTGATAAGAAAAAGGAAAATCTTAACTTTTAAAACAATAAAATATTAAATTTCAAAATAATTCACTTATAAGAGAATATGCTTTTTATTAAAGAGTATGAAGTTGAAACTTAGCTATGATTTTCCAAGGTTTATACAATATATTAGATCTATACTTAAATGAAAGTGGAATATTTTATCAAAATGTAGACCAATATATTAAAAAAAAAATAGATGATATTCCATTCGATATGAAGGATTTAGATGAATCTTTAGAATTTATTCTAGAAAATTTAAAAAATAAATTAATTGGATTGGGTTTGTCTAAGACAGAAATAGAAAATAAATTCTCTGACCCATTTCTAACTTTCGAGGAAATAGAGGAAAATAATATAAGATCTGCCTTTGATTTATATAAAGAGAAAATAGCTCCGATATTTTATGAAATTTTGTTGGAAAAAATTGTTGATTATCTTGTTAATTCTGAAGTTGCTCCACTTATGTTGAATCTAAAATCCCAGGGTTTATTACCTCTTGAATTTATAATGGAACTTAGAAAATTAAAAACAAAGTTGGAGAATAATCCTGAAAAGATGGAAAATCTAAGAAAATATGTTAATATTAAAAATAAGATAATGCAAAAATTTAGGCAGAATAAGTGTGAAATTGAAAGGTTAGAAGACATCAGAGATCCAGGGGATAAGCTCCAGTTAGTGTATATGATTTATAGAATTATCAATTTTTTTCATTTAGAGAGATTATTTGATTTTTCTCATATAGAAATTTACTTAGAAAACAATATAGATGAATGGCTTACTTCAGTTCCATTAATTACTTTAAAAAACCCAGATATCTATTTCTGCGGTCTTTATTTAGCAACTAATTTGGGAGTTGAAATCGATAAAGAAGAAGTAAAACGCTTCTTATTAGAGTTATACAATGAGTTTATCGATGAATTTGACGCACCAATTATAGAAGCGACTGATCAGATTTATTATTTTTACAAATCTATTAAAATGATTAATTTAGATCTTTATGAAGAAGAAATTGAAAATTTGATGAGAGCTGATTCTTCTTTTTTTGAAAAAGATTACTTAAGAAGTTTAGAAACTTCACAACTCGTAGTTATTTTAAAATTATATAAATTATTAGGATTTTATGAAAAAATTGAGAATTCAAAGATTAGAGCGATTTTAGATGAGATAAACAAACGAATTACACCAGAGGGAATTCTTCAATATCGAGATGGCATAATATCATCTGAGGCATCCTATTATGTGTTATTTAATGCTTATATGAGAGATGAATTAGAATACCTTAAGAATTTTAGAATTCTAAATAGTGTTGTTGAGAGAATTTATAGGAATCTAGAAATTATCGATTTTTGTAGGAATACTAATTTTGATTTAGTGAGTGAAATTTTTTATTCTTGTGAAAGCTTAAAACTATTTAATTGTATTGAAACAAAAGAAATGATATTCCATTTAGCACGGTATTTATTTCCTGAGGAGATCCTTGGGAATGGGTTATTTAGAAGGGAGATTGACAGAGAGACGGCAAATTTTCGTCATCTAAAAGTAAACAAGTTAACAGGGCAGACTATCTACTAAATATTATTAGTTTTTCTTCTAAATTTTTCCTGATTATTAAAATCTATAAACAAAATCTTAATTTATTTAAATTAATTTTATAAATCACTTTAATTGAAAGAAGATGTGATATTGTGAAGTTTGAAGATTTTGAACTAATTTATAAAGAGAATCGGGCTGATATCAAAAATAAAGAAGAGATTGTAAAAGATTTAAAAGAAAAGATTGGAGAAAAGAATGTTTCAACTAATGAAATAGATCAAATGGCATATACCAGAGATTCATCGCTTATTTCATTAAATTGGACCATTGAAGGAAAAATTGCGGGATTACCTGACATTATCACCTGGCCAGAAAATTCGAATCAAATTTGTGAAATATTAAAAATAGCAAATAGAGAAAAAGTTCCTGTGGTTCCTTTTGCAGAAGGCTCTGGGGTTGTAGGAGGAGCGATTCCTATAAGAGGCGGAATAATAATCGATATGAAAAGATTAAATAAAATTATTGAAATAAATGACGAAAATCTATCTGTAACCGTTCAAACAGGAATGAATGGTATGAATTTAGAAAGATATTTGAATTCTAAGGGATACACGGGAGGTCATATACCCCAATCATTATATACATCATCAGTAGGGGGTTGGATCGCCCATAAGGCAGCAGGACAATTCTCTACTAAATATGGCAAAATCGAGGATATTATTTTAGGCATGCAAGTTATTTTACCAAATGGAGAGATTATAAATTTTGATCCTATAGCAAGAGCAGCGACGGGTCCTCAACTTGACAAATATTTTATTGGCAGTGAAGGTACATTAGGAATTGTTTCTCAAGCTACCCTTAAAATCTGGCCATATCCAGAAAAGAGAACTCTTATTTCATACGCTTTTCCAAAAATAGAGGATGCATTAAAGGCAGTCCGTTTAACTTTACGGGAGCAGATTTACCCTGCAGTAGTGAGGATTTATGATGCTCATGAAACAGCGAGACATTTTGAACATATCGAAAAAGCTAAAGATAAAGTAATGACCGTGTTTGTTTGCGAAGGTAATAAAGAATTAGTTGATCTAGAAGAAAAAATTACCCGGGAAAAATGTGAAGAGCGATCTGGCGTTTATTGTGGAGTGGAACCCGTAGAGCATTGGTTTGAAACTCGGTTTAAAGTGACTGAAACTTCAATGTTTCCTCCATATAAAATTGTTGCAGATACTATAGAAGTCTCTATAATGTGGGACAATGCATCTGAGTTATATCATTCTGTACTTGAATCCACAAGCAAAGTTGAGGGCAATTTATTAATTACAGCACATATTTCTCATTTTTACCCAAATGGAGCTGGTTTTTATTTTACTTTTGGAGGTGTTCCCGGTAAAGGAAAATCTGAATTTGATTTCTATAAAGAATGTTGGAATGCCACCATTAAAGCAGTTTTGGATGTTGGGGGTTCTATCGCCCATCATCATGGAATTGGTATAAATCGATCTCACTGGATGGAAAAAGAATGGGGTAATGGGTATCAAATCATGAAAAACTTCAAAAAAATTCTTGATCCAAATAACATCCTTAATCCTGGAAAAATATATGAAAAAATATGGGAAACCCCATCAAAAGGAGGTCTTGATTAAAAATGGGAATATTTGATACTCTAAAAAAATATAAATGGATGCTTCCCCTGATACAAAACGCTGAGAGGAATGTGAGACGAAAATTGTTAAAAAATGTGAGAAAGAAAAAAGAAAATTTTTATCCAGAAGGTGAATTCGATGCTGATATCAAAAATCTAATCAATTGCATGCTCTGCCCTAATATGTGTCGTTTTGATTGTGGAGTATTACAAGCTTCGGAAAATGAAGCACTATCTCCGGCTTATAAATCAAGAATAGGATACTTTCTGACAACAAATAAAATAGATCCCTCTGATCCAGAAAATAAAGAATTTGTTGATTTGATGTATAAATGTTCAAACGAAGAGAACTGCAAAGTTTGGTGTCCATTTGATTTTTCAGTAGTTTCTTTGCTTGAGACCGTAAGAGATGATCTTAATGAGAAAGGATTAATGCCTGAATATTGTAAGACACAAATTAAAAAGCTCCAAGATACAGGGACTATTGAGGATTACAATATTTTTAAAACCTATGAGGAAAAAGGTATCGAAAATATTGAAACGGAAGGAGATGATGATGTTTTTTATTATATTGGGTGCCAAACAATGAAGTTCCCGGAAGTTGTGAAAGCAAACATAGAGTTTCTAAAGAAGGCTGGAATAAAATTCTCAACAAATTTAGATCAGAGAGTATGTTGTGGTGCTCCAGCCCTTAACATTAGAGATTTTGAAACGAGTAAAAACCTTGCGGAAAATAATTTAGAACTCATTAAAAAAAGTGGTGCAGAAATTGTTGTTTCTGACTGTCCCGGATGCGTGAATTCACTCAAAAATAGATATCAAAAATTTGGTATAGGAATAGAAATAGAACAACCATCAGAGGAAGAAGAGAAGAACCCCGCATTTAAGAGTTATTTTAAGGAAGGACCTAATATAATTCATATCGTAGAATATATTAAAAAGCTAGTTGAAGAGGGCAAGTTAATATTAAAAGAACTTCCAGAGAAATATCAGAAAGTCACAATTCATGATCCTTGTCTTTTAGCAAGAAATCTGAGTGATATTACATCCATTAGGACAATTTTGGAACACATTCCTAACTTAGAAATTGTAGAACCAATTAATACTAAGGAATATACACACTGCTGTGGATGGAGCGGAACGGTTCATTGGGCTGATAAGCAAATTTCCATAAAAGAAGCTGAAAATAGAATTGATGAACTGAAGGAAACGGGGGCAAGAATTATAGTCACCGCCTGTCCGACATGTGAACTCGGTTTAGGATATGGAATCAGAGATGAAACCGAGGAACTCCATATTTATGATATTTCAGAAATTTTAGTAAAAAGTCTTTAAATTTTATTTTTATTTTAAAATAATTCAAGTACAAATTTTTATAATCTTAGAAACCTAAATTTCCATATAATTAAGATATTAAAAAAGTGATTTTATGAGTGATTTAATATGTATATTTGATGTTGGAACTACCGGTACTCGTACTATTATATTCGATGCTGAAGGAAAAGAAATTTGTAAAGCTTATGAAGAATATGCAATTCCAAGACAACCAGTAGGGATTTCCGAACAAGATCCAAAGATTTGGTGGAATGCTATAAAAAAAACGTGTAAAAACGTAGTAAGTAGTGGTAAATTTAATCCTAAAGATATAGTTGGAATTTCAGCAGCTTTTTCCCGAGCCACAGTCACGATTATAAATAAAGAGGGAGAAATACTTCATCCAGCCTTAACATGGATGGATGAAAGAGAATTAACAGATGCTAAAGGATTCAATGAAGATTTAATGTGGAGAAATTCAATACCCAAATTGCTTTGGATGAAAAAAAATAAACCCGATTTATTTAGTAAAGCATTTAAAATTATTTCTCCCGATTCATACACCTATATGATGCTGTGTGAGAAATTTGTAACAGATCCGACTAATGCAATCAATGGTATTTTAAATTTAACAACATGGAAGTTAGATAATGATCTAGCCGACGCATATGAATTACCTCTTGAGCTGTTTCCAGAAGTACACATGCCTGGTGAAATTATTGGAGAGTTATCGAGTACTGCATCTTCAGATTTAGGTTTAAATTCTAATATACCGATAATTTTAGGAGGAGGAGATCAACAATGTGCAGCTTTAGGAATGGGAGTTATAGAAAAAGGTCAAGCTAAAGTTACGACAGGTACAGGTACTTTTGTTGATTATGTTGTAGATGAACCAATAAGACCAGCTGGAGATTTTCCAATATTTACATATCCACACCTCATTGAGGGTAGATGGGTTCTTGAGGGAGTAATGCCGGGGACTGGAACAATGTTCCAAACTTTTGCCCGAAATTTCTCTCAACTACAATTAAAGCAATCTGAAGAACTAAATCTCAACGTTTATGACACTTTAACAAAGGAAGCTGAACAAGCACCTCCGGGTAGCGATGGTTTATTATTTATACCACTTTACATGTTTAGAAAAGGAACTATTCACGGTTTAAGTTGGCATCATGGAAGGGCTCATTTTGCAAGGGCAATCATGGAGAGTGCTGCATTATCAGCAAACATGTATCTTGGAATGCTTGAGGCCATTGGAGGAGCAAAAACAGATAAATTGAAATCTGACGGTGGAGCAATGAATAGTGAATTCTGGGCTCAAATTTTTGCTGATATCATTAACAAAAAAATATTGATCCCAGAAAATAAGGATGGTGCCGCCCTTGGAGCTGCAATGCTAGGATTTTACGGTGCTAAGATTCATAATTCAATTAAAAATGCGATTGACAATATGTGTAGATTTGAAATCACTAAAGAACCTATTAAAGAAAATGTAAAAACTTACAAAAAATTAGTTCGTCTTTTCATGCCCACAGTTCTTGAAATCAATGAAAAAAAGAGAGTAACTAAAAATTTGTAATTTTTATTCCTATTTTATTTTTCATTTGTTTCAATTTAAAACTAATTTGAAATTATTCTGATCCTTCCCAAATAGAATAATTTAGTAATCTCTTAAGGCAATTTTTGAATGATAAATTTTATTATAATATATAACTTCTTTCAAGTATTATAAATAACAATCAATTTATGAATATTTGGCGAAAATGGAACAAAAAATATTAATATTAGATATTGGGACTACAAATATTAAAGCAATTTTATTTGATAAGCAAGGGGAGATTTTCGGTGAAGCAAGACGTCGTCCAGATTATATAATGAAAGAAAAAGGGCAAGTAGAGCAAGACCCCAACCAAATTTGGCAATTAAGTAAAGAAACAATCGAAGAGGTAATTAATAATAACAATTTGAAAGCAAGCGATATTAAATGCATGGGAATTGCAACTCAAAGAGCATCCTTTTGTATTTGGGACAGAAGAAATGGAAAATTATATTCTAACATAATTACTTGGCAAGATAAAAGGGCAGCTGAATATGCTCAAAAAATGACAAACAGTTTCTTTTTCAAGTTTTTACGAGGATTTTCAAAAGTTGCCCATGCTTTAACTAAAAGCACCAAAATGCTTACTGCCTCAATGTTGCAGTTTAACACAGATTATGCATCTATAAGAACTTCTTATTTTCTAAAAAATAATCCAAAAGTAAATGAATTAATTCAAGATCCGAAAACAACTATTAGTTGGGGTATAATTGATACTTGGATATTATGGAATCTAACAGAAGGAAGAATTTTCGCGACGGATTATTCAAATTGTTCCTCGACAGGAATGCTAGATCCGTTTACATTAGATTGGAATTCTATTGTTATTGATAAATTAGGTATCCCTATTCATATTTTACCTGAAATAAAAGATACTAATGGTGATTTTGGATCAACTAAACTTTTTGGTGGTGATGAGATCCCTATTCGCAGTGTTGTCGCAGATCAACAAGCATCTCTATTTGGTCAATGTTGTTTTGAGTATGGTGATATGAAAGTCACTAATGGGACGGGTTCTTTTGTAGATTTGAATACTGGTGATACACCATTCGCATCTAAAAGAAAATTATATCCCTTAGTGGCATGGAGATTAAATGGAGAAGTCACATATATGCTAGAGGGATTATCTCATACTTGCGCAAATATGATAGATCTATTAATTGATCTAGGCTTAATAAATTCTCCTGAAGAAACAGAAGATATGGCTAAGAGCGTTAATCCTTCTCTCTTTTTTGTACCAAGTTTGACTAGCGGATTAAGTTTCCCTTGGTGGGATGATTCGGCGACTGGATCAATATTTGGAATATCCTTAAACACAAAAAGAGAACATATTGTTCGAGCCGTATTAGAGGGTATTTGCTATAGGATTAAAGACATTGTTGAAGGAATTGTGGCTGATACGGGGATAGAAGTAAATGAAATAAAAGCAGATGGAGGAGTCTCTCAAAATAAATTTGTCACTCAATTTTTAGCTGACATACTAGGAATGGATATAATACATAGTAAAAATCCAGAAACAACAGCCTTAGGTGCTGCATTTATCGCTGGACTTACAACGGGATTCTGGGGTTCTAAAGAGGATTTAAAAAAAACCTATGAAGTTGATCAAGTATTTAATCCTCAGATTAGTGAAACAGAACGTAAAAAAAAATATCAACGCTGGATGGATATTATATCCCGTTCTTTACACTATGGTGATTCTTAGAAATAAACAATCTATTCTCTATTTTTTTCATTTATAAATTTCTTTCGTGCTTGTTTTGGAGTTAAATTCCAAATTCTTTTTATTCTATTTCTTATTGTTTTTTCATTTACTCCAAAATTTTGTGCGATTTGTCTTATAGAGAGAAATTCAGTCAAATATTTCTTTAAAGATGGCTTCCAATATAATTTCTCATTAGCTTCTGTAAAATTAATTCCTAATACTCTTTCAACTGCTTTATATATAGTACTACGATCCTTATCTAATTTTTGGGCAATCTCAGTGACACTCAAACCTTTCGAAATTAATTTTAATAATCTCGGTTTCCAATAAAAGGAATCAATAGCTTCCAAATAATTCTTATCTAATGTTTTCGGAATTAAAATATCCCGCACTTTTGTTTTTTGTAGTTTGAGTTTTTTTGATAATTCATCTAAACTTAAACCTTTCGATAAATAATTTATAATTTCATCAACAGATACTTGGTATTCTAATTCATTCATAATAATATGTTTTATTTGATCTTTTTCTTTGGTTTTTTTCAATTTGTCTTTGTTTTTTTGTTTTGAATTAGAGTTTAATTCTCTTGCATCTCTCTCTTTTTTAACTTGAACATTATTATCTTTGTTTTTATGGGATTTTTTATATTTATATTTCCTATTTTTTCCACCATTGATTTTTTTAAGGATTTCTTCAGATGAAATATCTTTCTTTATATAAATTTTTTGACCACTTTCCTTCATCTTCTCACTTATTCTAGATTTAAATAATTTTTGAACGCCTAGTTCTTTTCTCTTTTCAGATATCGACATATTCCAATATTGTAGAATTTTTTCATAAACCGTTTTATAATGGATGCCTAATTTGTCTGCAATTTCCATAGCAGATAACCCTTCTTTAATAGCTGATTCCAGTGTTTCAGAATCAACACTTTCCTCTTTTAAGGCCTTGATTATTTTTCTCTGTCGCTTCTTCCTAATAGTCTCTAAGATACCTAGCTCTCCACGTAATTCTGTCAAGCTTTTCCCCCATATCTCATATATTTTATTTCTTATACCTTGACTACTCATATCTAATTCGTTTGCCAACTCTTTGATATTTAATCCACACTTAATAAGAAAAAATAAATAATCCTTCTCAATTTTTTTATACTGATGGAAATCAGTGGTTTTACTGTTGAATCTACTAATAACTTGTTTTTTAACAAGTCGTTTTTTGTATAAATTAAATATACCGAGTTCTTTACGTTTTTCCGTAAGAGTTTTATTCCAAAAATTTTTAACATATCTCGTTATTGTACTACGATAAGTTCCAAGTTTTTTAGCAATTTCTTCAGATGTTAAACCTTCAGATATTAAACTCTCCAATAGATTTTGTTTAATTTCACTTTTTCCAAGCCAAGTTTTAGAAATTTTTTCTTTAACTCTATTATCAAATAAATCATTAAGATTAAGTGATTCACGTAATTCAATTACCGTCATTCTAAATTTTTCTTCTATATTTCTCGAAACTGTTTGGAGCGAGACATCAAGGATCGATGCTATTTCATCTAATGAAAGAAGAGCTTTAATTAATTTTTTTATAATATCTTTATCGATATCTATCTTATTGGCTCCATCTCCTCCAGGTGTTAAATTATATCCATATTTATGCCCATATTTTCCGATAAATGATTTATATTTTTCGATTAATTCGATTTCCTTTTCATTTAGATCTTTAGAATTTTTACAGTATTTAATTATTTTAATAACAAAATTATCCAAACCATATTTATTCATTGCTCTATAAAGTGGAAGTGGAACTTTATCCTTGGCCCTTCTAATATGCTCCCTCCATCTCCTTTTTAATGCTCTTGAAGTTTTCCCTATATATACTTTAGAATTTAGTTTGTTTACAATTTTATAAATTAATCCACAAAAATCTTGAGAATCTAAAATTTTAGAATTTTTTTGTTGTTTTATTTCAGAATTTTCTATTCTTTCTTTCCAATTCTCACCCTTTTCACTAAAATCTTCCTTCGCATTCTCTCCTATAATATAATTTTTATAAATTGAAACTACATCCGCAAGAAAATTATCCTTTAGCATATCTATCTTATAGCGATGCCACCCACTATTCTCATCATAAAAATTCACGAAGAAATGT
>Ga0209918_1000920_pt1 | contig 17448 bp, 23 predicted proteins | sample SalPonD_shore_MG_FD_185712 | JGI IMG/M metagenome (GOLD analysis project Ga0209918, IMG submission 185712) | Salt pond soil microbial communities from South San Francisco under conditions of wetland restoration - Salt Pond MetaG... | ecosystem: Environmental > Aquatic > Marine > Intertidal zone...
GGCAAAATGAAGCGCGCCGCCCTGATCGCCGCCCTGCTTCTGCTCGCCGGCTGTGCCACGACGCCGCCGGCGCCGCAGGTGATCCGCGTCACGCCGCCGGCCTCGCTCACCGAGCCGGAGGCCGCCCCAAGCGTGCCCGGGCCGGACGCCACGCAGAAGGACGTCGCCCGCTACCTGCTCCAGCTCCACCAGTGGGGCCAGGACGGCTGGGACCGGCTCGACGCCATCCGCCAGTGGGAGAAGAACAAGTGAGCCGATGGGCCGACCCGACCGATGCCGCGACGGAGCTCGAGGGGATGGAGCGCGAGGCCGCCATCCGCGCGCACGAGCGCGCGCGTGCCGCGCGTTCCTTGAACGAGACGGGGCTTTGCGCCGACTGCGGCGAGCCGATCGACGCCCGGCGCCTGGCGATCGATCCGGCCGCCGAGCGCTGCGTCGATTGCCAGCAGACCGAGGATCTGCGGGCGAAGGGACGGCGCTGATGTGGGACTACTCGAAGATCGGCCTGCTGATCGGCATCGTGACCGCGGTCAACGCCCTGACCCTGTTCATGATGCGCCAGCTCCTGGAGTCGCACCGGCGCTCCTTCGCCAAGCAGGTCGAGAGCCTGACGACGGTCAACACCGGGCAGGACGATGACATCAGCGAAGTGAAGGAGGAACTCAGCGACTTCCGGGTCGAGGTTGCCAAGAACTACATCCACCGGGAGGACGCGATCATCTATTTCGGGCGCTTCGAGCAGAAGATCGACGCCATCTGGGGGTACTTGATAAACGGCAAGCGGGGGCCGCATGGATCGTGATCAGCTCGACAAGACCAGGCGCGAGGTGCTGCGGTGGCGCATCCTGCAGACCTGCAACATCGGCCGGCCGTGGCCGGTGAGCGAGGACATCCTCCACCAGACGGTCGCCGGGGCCGACATGCCCGTGACAGCGTTCGATGTCCGCAAGGAGCTGGACTACCTCGAGGGCCGGGGCCTGGTCGTCATCGAGGGGCGCGGCACGCCCCAGTGGTCGTCCAAGCTGACGCGCTACGGCGTGGACCTGGCGGAATACGCCATCGACTGCGAGCCGGGTATCGCGCGGCCGCAGAAGTACTGGTGATGCGCGGGCGCGTCCTCTACTGGGCGGGCTGGGCCACGACCGTGCTGGCCGGCATCGGGCTGGCCTGGCTGCTCTCGCTCGCCGGGCTGCCAATCCCGGTCGCGCTGCTGACGGCGGCCGTGGTCATGGCCGTGGCCGACACCCTGCTGCAGCACATGGCGCTCGATTTCTGGGGAGATGACTGATATGGCGCAGCGCAGCGCGGTCTCGCAGCTGCCGGAAGGCATCCGCCAGGAGCTGGAACAGCGCCTGGTGCGGGGCGGCTTCGCCGGCTACGCGCAGCTCGCCGACTGGCTCTCCGAGCAGGGCTTCGAGATCAGCCGGAGCTCGATCCACCGCTACGGGCAGCAGTTCGAGTCGCGCCTGCAGGCGCTGCGGATCGCCACCGACCAGGCCAAGGCGATCGCCGGCGCCAGCGCCGACGACGAGGGCGCGATGAACGAGGCGCTGATCCGCCTGGTGCAGACCAAGACCTTCGAGATCCTGCGTGCGCTCGACGAGGACGACACCCCGGAGAACCTGCCGAAGATCGGGCGCATGGTCGCCGACCTCGCCCGGGCCTCGATCAGCCAGAAGAAATGGGCGGAGCAGACCCGCGCCAAGGTCGCCGCGGCCGCGGACGAGTTCGCCAGCCGCAACGGACTGACGGCCACCCAGGCGGAGGACCTGCGGCGCGAGCTGCTGGGAGTGGTCGCATGAATACGCTCAGCGAAGGGCTGCTGCTCAAGGGTCAGCGCGAATGGATCGCTGACCCTTCACCGCTCAAGGTCATCGAGAAGGGCCGGCGCACCGGCATCACCTGGGCCGAGGCGGCCGACGACGTGTTGATCGCCTCGACCAACCGGGCCGACGGCGGCCAGCACGTCTACTACTTCCCCCAGGCCAAGGACGACGCCATCGAGTACATCGAGACCTGCGCCAAGTGGGCGCGCGCCTTCGACAAGGCCGCCGGCACCATCGAGACCGGCGCCTGGGAAGAGGAGCTCGGCGTGCTGCTGCCCCGCGACGACCCGGACAAGGGCATCCAGACCTACAAGATCGCCTTCCCGTCGGGCAACCGCATCGTGGCCCTGTCCAGCGCGCCCAGCCGGGCGCGCGGCAAGCAGGGCGTGTTCGTCCTCGATGAAGCGGCGTTTCATCCCGATTTATCGGGCGTGTTGAAGGCCGTCATGGCGACCGTGCTGCGCGGCGGCCGGGTGCGCGTGATCAGCACCCACAACGGCGAGGACAACCCGTTCAACGAGCTGATCCAGGAGATCCGCTCCGGGCGCCGGGCCGGCACGGTGCATCGCTACCCGTTCGAGCAGGCGGTGCGCGACGGCATGTACCGGCGTATCTGCGAGCTCGGCGGCGAGCGCTGGACGGCCGAGGCCGAGCGCGAATGGGTCCGCAAGGCCTACGCGCTCTACGGCGACGACGCCGGCGAGGAGCTGGACGCGGTGCCGCAGTCCGGATCCGGCACGTTCCTCTCCGGCGTACTGATCGAGTCGCGGATGACGGCCGGGATCCCGATCCTGCGCCTGGAGTTCGACGACCATTTCGCATCCCTGGGCGACGCCGAGCGCACCTCCGCGGTCCAGGCATGGCTCGAGGACCACGCGGATCCGCTGCTGGAGGGCCTCGACCCCGGTCTCGATTGCAGCTACGGCTGGGACTTCGGCCGCACCGGCGATCTGTCCGTGTTCGCCCCGCTGCAGGAGGGCCGCGACCTGGTGCGCCGCGCGCCGTTCCTGCTCGAGATGCGCAACGTGCCATTCCGCCAGCAGGAGCAGATCCTCTTTCACATCGTCGACCGGCTGCCGCGCTTTCGCTACGGCGCCCACGACGGGCGCGGCAACGGCCAGGCGCTCGCCGAGTACGCCTGGCAGCGCTACGGCCAGGGCCGGATCGCCATCGTGATGCTGAGCACCGAGTGGTATCGCGAGCACATGCCGGCGTTCAAGGCCAGCTTCGAGGACGCCACCATCGAGATCCCGCGGGACGCCGACGTGCTGCGCGATCTGCGCTCGATCCGCATGGACAAGGGCGTGGCGAAGGTCCCGGACAACGCCCGCACCACCGGCACCGATGGCAAGCAGCGCCACGGCGACGCGGGCATCGCCTTAGCACTGGCGGATTTCGCCTCCCGCCAGGACGCCGCGCCGATCGAGTACCGCTCCACCGGCCCGCGCCGCTCCTACGGCGCCGACCTGGGCGTGCCGATCGCCCCGCGGCGCATGCGCGAGGTCGGCTTCGGCGCCGTCGGCGGCGGTCCTGACCTGGGAGGATTCTGATGGCGACGAGCAGCGACGAGAACGTCACGCAGCACCCGCGCGCGAAGGCCCCCGACTTCCACGAGATCGCGACCACCCTCGACGGGCGCGACATCACCCGCGGCTACGTCTGGCCGCAGCTGCTCCTGCTGCCGCAGGACAACGTGCTCACCACCCGCGGCGGCAACGACCTGCGGGCCTACGAGGACCTGCTGCGCGACACGCAGGTCAAGTCCGCGTTCGAGCAGCGCCGCCTGGCGATCGTCGGCGCGCCGCTGGATGTCCGGCCCGGCGGCGAGCGCCCGATCGACAAGCAGGCAGCCGACTCGATGCGCGCCCAGCTCGAGGCGATCAGCTTCGACCGCATCACCGACAAGATCCTCTACGGCCTCTTCTACGGCTACAGCGTCGGCGAGTGCCTGTGGGGCCGCGACGGCCGCGAGATCGTGCTCGAGGACATCAAGGTCCGCAAGTCCCGGCGCTTCCGCTTCGACGGCGCCCTGCGCCTGCGCATGCTGACCTACTCCGACCTGATGGGCGAGCTGCTGCCGGACCGCAAGTTCTGGATCTTCAGCGCCGGTGCCGACAACGACGACGAGCCCTACGGCCTGGGCCTGGGCTACTACACCTGGTGGCCGGTGTTCTTCAAGCGCCATGACATCCGCTTCTGGCTCATCTTCCTGGAGAAGTTCGGCCAGCCGACCGCGCACGGCAAGTACCCGCGGCAGTCGACGCAGGAGGACCAGGCCAAGCTGCTGGAGGCGGTGCAGGCGATCCAGACCGACTCCGGCGTGATCACCCCGGAGGGCATGCCGATCGACCTGATCGAGGCGGCCCGCAGCGGCACCGCGGACTACGCCGCGATGCACGACGTCATGGACAAGGCCATCAGCAAGGGCATCATGGGCCAGACCATGACCTCGGACAGCGGCAGCTCGCGCTCGCAGGCCCAGGTGCACATGGAGGTGCGCCAGGACCTGGTCGAGGCCGACATCGAGATCCTGTGCGACAGCTTCAACGCCCAGGTCGCCCGCTGGCTCACCGAGTGGAACTACCCGGGCGCGGCGATCCCGCGCATCACGCGCTCGCTGAAGAAGTCCTGGCGCGACCTGCAGGCCTCCGCCGACCTGGACCAGAAGCTCGGCGCGGTCGGCTATCGCCGCACCCTCGAGGACGTCAAATCGACCTACGGCGGCGAGTGGGAGGACACCGGCATGCCGGCGCAGGGCCAGCAGGGCGCGCCGCAGCCGGCCTTCGCCGAGCCGGGCCGCAGCGATACGCCCGGGGACCAGGCGGACCGGCTCGGCAACGAGCTGGACCCGATGGTCGAGCAGTGGATCGAGCAGATCCGCCACCTGGTCGACAGCTCGAGCTCGCTCGAGGACGTGCAGTCCGGCCTGATCCACCTGTACCCGCACATGACGCTCGACCAGTACGGCCAGGCCATGCGGGAGGCCCTGACGGCGGCCGAGCTCGCCGGCCGCTCCGACATCATGGAGCAGGCCGGTGGCGGCTGAGCATCGCCAGCGCCCCTTCGGCGAGCAGGTCGCGTTCTTCCGCAACAAGCTCAACCTGCCCACCGAGAGCTGGACCGACCTCTGGCAGCAGGGCCACGACCACGCCTTCGTGGTCGCCGGCGCCAACCGCGACGAGCTGCTGGCCGACTTCCGCCAGGCCGTCGACCAGGCGATCAGCCAGGGCACCACGCTGGCCGAGTTCCGCCAGGACTTCGACCGGATCGTCGCCCGGCACGGCTGGAGCTACCGGGGCGGGCGCGGCTGGCGCTCGCGCGTGATCTACGACACCAACATGCGCACCAGCTACGCCGCCGGACGCTATGCCCAGCTGCAGCAGGTCAAGCAGGACCGCCCCTACTGGCAGTTCGTCCATACGCCGGTGCAGGATCCGCGCCCGCAGCACGTCGCCTGGGACGGCCTGGTGCTGCACGCCGACGATCCCTGGTGGCAGGTGCACTACCCGCCCGACGGCTGGGGCTGCCAGTGCGTGGTCAATTCCCTGGCCGGGCGCGACCTGCAGCACATGGGAAAATCCGGTCCGGACCGCGCGCCGCGCGTGCGCTACCGGAAGGTGACCGTCGGCAGGAACGGGCCGGCGCCGCGCACGGTGCGCGTGCCCGAGGGCGTCGATCCCGGCTTCGCCTACGCGCCCGGCGCGACCACCTGGGCGAAGGTGGCCACCAGCGCCGCGGCGGCCGAGGGCCAGCTTCCGCCGAGCGCCTGGACTGACCTGGCCGGCATGACCTGGCGCGGCGCCGGGCGCCCGGACAACCTGGTGCCGGCGAACGCGCCCGCGACCGAAAGCGGCCCGGTGAATACGCCGGCGGCGATCGCGGACGCCGCGAACCAGGCACTCGGCGGCGAGCTCAAGCTCTACCAGCCGGCCGGCGTGCCGGTCCTGCTGGACGCCCAGACCCTGCCGAAACAGACCCTGGCGCGCGACGGCGCGCGCCTGCCCTGGCTGACCGACACGCTGGATGCGCCCCAGGAGGTCTGGGCGAGCATCGTGCGCAAGGGCCCGCACTACCGCACCCGGGTCCGGGTGCTGAAGTCCTACAGCGACGGCGACACCACCTGGTACGTGATCGCCGAGAGCGGCAACGGCGTGCTCACCCGCTGGCGCGTGACCGGCGACCGCGCCCGCTGGGACAATGCCCGCCAGGGCAAGCTGCTCTTCGGAGGCGACTGATGGCCGGCGTGACGATCACCGTCGACGACGCCCAGGTGCTCGAGCGCCTGCAGCAGCTGCTCGACACCGTGACCGACCCCAGGCCGGCGCTGCGCGACGCCGGCGAGGCGCTGCTGCGCAGCACCCGCCACCGCTTTGACACCCAGACCGCGCCCGACGGCCATCCCTGGGCGCCGCTCTCGCCCGCCACCGTCGCGCGCAAGAAGAAGAACAAGGACAAGATCCTGGTCCTGGACGGCTACCTGCGCGGCACCCTGAACTATCAGGTCGTCGGCGGGACCACGCTGGAGCTCGGCAGCCCCATGATCTATGCCGGCACCCAGCAGTTCGGCGCGCACAAGGGCCAGTACGGCTCGACGCGCCGCGGCTCGCCGATCCCCTGGGGCGACATCCCGGCGCGGCCGTTCCTCGGTTTGTCTGCCGGCGACAAACGCGAGGTGCTCGCCATCCTCCAGGAGCATCTGCGCAAGGGGCATTGATTGGGCCTATTCAGGGCCAATCTATGCTACGTTTAAGGGGTCGCAATAGACCGGACCGGACAACGCAATGAAAAAGCATACGCACCGGGTCGCCGTGGCCGCCGCCGCGGCGCTTCTGTTTCTCTCGGGGGCCGCGCTCGCCGCGGGCAAGATCGACTATGGCATGCTGTTCACTGGAAGCCACGCGCCGAAGGGCGCGGCCGCCAAGCTCAAGCGTGCCGCGCAACTGGCCGTGAAGACCCCGGACTGCGCCAGCGTGTCCGGCGGTTTCTACGTGCCGCCGTCGTCGCAGATGGCGGGGCACAAGGGACAGCCCTACATGATCACCTGCGACCGCGCCGGCGGCTCGGGCTACAACGTCTATTTCAGCGAGTCCGATCTGGGCTCCGGTCACGCCGGCGGTCCGCCGAAGCCGGTGGCACGCAGACGCGCGGTCCTGATCTGTGCGAAAGCGCTGCGGCGCAAGTACCAGGGCATCGCGCTGCACGCAACGCAGACCGCCTACGATGCGAGCCGCTCCAGCGGCAACGCGGCCGTGCGCATCGGCGTTACCCTCCCGACGGCTGGCGGCGGCCATGTGCATCGCGTAGCCCGCTGCATCGTCGAGCCGGGCGGGCGCCTCTCTCGGCAGGACGTCGGCCTGGTCGCGCAGTAGCGCCAGAGCACGTTTAAGATGTTCCGACAGGACGGACAGGAGACGATGATGGAGAAGGACGATGTGTCCCGCATGGCGGCCCGTTTACGCGAAATCAATAAATCCGGCGGAGTCAGCGCCGAGGAGATGGAGGCGGTCGCCCGCAAGATGGGCATCAGCGCCAGGTTTGCATCCCGCGCCATCCGTAACTTCAGCTGGAGGCTCAAGCACCCGGCTAAGTAACCCGCCGGCGCCGACCGCCTCAGCGCCCCTCTGAGCGCTCGAGCACCCCGACCCGCTACCCACGCCCCGGGTCGAAACCGTTAAACGTTTTCAGGGAAATTTAAATGCACTTCCGGCGATTCGGGGGCCGGCCCATCGGGCCGGTTTCGCTTGCCCTGGCCGACCGACCCGGAGTACTCTGCCCCCGTCGCCGCTTCGCGCGACCCCCTGAACCTCCCTGCTGACGCCCGTCAGCATTATTCCGCCCCATCCGATCCGGCACGCTGGCCCTCACATTCAGGAGGAGCGGCCAGTGAAACCGATCCACATCTTCCGTTCCGGACGGCACACCGCCATGTCCGGCGCGACCATCGAGTTCAGCGACGCCGACCTGCAGGCCGCGGCCGATGCCTACGATCCGGCCGTGCACGAGGCGCCGATCGTGGTCGGCCACCCGCAGCACGACGCGCCGGCCTACGGCTGGGTCGCCGCGCTGTCCTACTCCGAGGACGGCCTGCAGGCGCATCCCCACCAGCTCGACGAATCCTTCGCCGAAATGGTCCGCAAGGGCCGGTTCAAGAAGGTTTCCGCCAGCTTTTACACCCCCGACAGCCCGACCAACCCGAAGCCCGGCGCCTACTACGTGCGCCACGTCGGCTTCCTCGGCGCCCAGCCGCCGGCGCTCAAGGGCCTCAAGCAGGCCGAGTTCGACGAGAGCGCCGAGGGCGTGGTCGAGCTGGAGTTCGGCGAGGACCAGGAGCAGGCGCTGTTCGCCCGCTTCAAGGCCTGGCTGTTCGAGCAGATCTCCGAGACCGACGCCCAGGCCTTTGCCGAGCTTTCCACCAAGGACTGGAGCCAGATCTCCGCCTCCGACTACGCCAGCGCCGCCGCGTACTGCGAGGCCTGCCTGGTCGATGAGAACGAGGCCGGCCAGGACAAGGTGAGGAGCAAGTGTCACCTGCCGGTGAAGGAGCCCGGCGGCGCGGTCAACCGGCACGCGCTGTTCGCGGCCCAGGGCGCCCTGGTCGGCGCCCGCGGCGGCGCGGATCTGCCCGCCGACGTGAAGCAGGCGGCCGCGCGCAAGCTGGTCCGCCTGATGCAGGAGTTCAAGATCTCGCCCGCCGCCTCGCTCCAGAAGGTGGCCAACTTTGGCGAGTCCGCCACCCGCACCAAGGAGTTCGACGTGGAACTTGAAGAGCTGAAGCAGCGCGAGGCGGAGATCGCCGAGCGCGAGAGGAAGATCAAGGCCGAGGAGGCCGCTTTCGCCGAGCGCGAGCAGCGCATCCAGGAGCAGGAGCGCAAGGCGCAGCGGGCCGAGGTCACCGAGTTCGTGGAAGGCCTGGTCCAGGCCGGCCGCGTGCTCCCCCGCGACAAGGCCGGCCTGATCGAGTTCATGGCCGGCATCGACCGCGAGGCCGTGGTGGAGTTCGGCGAGGGCGACGACAAGACGTCCAAGCCGGCCGCCAGCTGGCTGCACGGCTTCCTAGAGCATCTGCCCAAGGCCGTCGAGTACGGCGAGCGCGGGGCCGACCGGAGCGATCCCGATGCGCCGACGCAGCGGGCCGACCGGCCGCAGGGCTTCCGGGCCGATCCGGAGAAGGAGCGGCTGCGCGCGCAGGCGCTGCGCTACGCCGAGGCCCACAAGGTGGACTTCGTCACGGCCGTCACGGCCATCCAGAACGGGGAGGCTGCGTAAATGGGACGCCAGGCACTCGTCAATCTGGCGCTGACGCTCACCGCGTCAGGCGCCGTCAGCAAGTTCCGGGCCGTCGGCTTCGACGGCGCACAGGCCAGCACCGCGGGCCAGAAGGTCCTGGGCGTGGCGCTCTATGACGCCATCGACGGCACCGACTTCCCGATCGGGGTGGACGACACCGTCCTGGTCGAGGCCGGCGCCGCGATCAATGTCGGCGATGCGCTGACCGTCGACGCCCAGGGGCGCGCCGTCCCGGCGAGCCAGCTGGAGGTCGCGGCCGGCGGCACGGCGGTCACCAGCACCGCGGCCAACGGCGCCATCCTGCAGGGCTCGGTCCCGCCGGAGTACATCTTCGCGGATGCGCTCGAGGCGGCGTCCGGAGCCGGGGACATCATCGAGGTCATCACCCGCCGGTAAGGCGGCGTCAGGGGCACAGGAGACAAGTGAGAGTCATGAAAAACCGTATCCAGTACTACGTCGTCGCCGCGCTGATCGTCGTGGCAGGCTTGGTCGCCGCGATTGAGCCGTCGTTCGCGGCCACCGTGCATCACTTCCTGGCCGCGAACCCGCTGGCCGGCGTCGGAGGCATGGCCGCGATCGGCGCCCTGAGCCCCGGCGAAGCCCGGGTCATCGACCCGATCCTGTCCGAGGTCGTCCAGGGCTACGTCTATCCGGACCTGGTCGGCTCGAGGATGTTCCCCGAGGTGCCGGTCGATACCCGCGGCGGCCAGATCATCGCCTTCGGAAAAGAGGCATTCGAGCAGTACAACATCCGCCGCGCTCCGGGCGGGGCGACCAAGCGCCTCGAGATCGGGTACTCGGGTGACAAGTACGCCGTGGTCGAGGACTCGGTCGAGGCCAAGGTGCCGTTCGAGATCCTGCAGGACGCCGAGCGCGTGCCGGGCATCAACCTGGCGCAGGCGTATATGCGGGTGACGATGGAGATCGTCCGCAAGGGCCTGGAGGTCGAGCAGGCGGGGATTGCGCTCGATGCGAGCCGCTACGGCGCCAACAACAAGGTCGCCCTGTCGGGGACCTCGAAGTGGTCGGACGCCAGCTCGAACCCGACCACCGACATGGACGACTACCGCGAGGCGGTGCGCCAGCAGATCGGGATCTACCCGAACCGGCTGCTGCTCTCGGCCCAGGCGTACAAGGCGGCCCGGACGAACCCCAACATCGTCGACCGCTTCAAGTACACCGGCCGCGACTCGATCACCGCCGACCTCCTGGCCCACCTGTGGGACCTGGATGAGGTGGTGGTCGGCAAGGCCGTCACCTACGACCCCGACGCCGGCACCATGACCGACGTGTGGGGCAACAACGCGGTCCTGTTCTACGCCCCGGACGGCCCCAGCACGCGCCAGCAGCCGAGCTTCGGTTACACCTACAAGATGCGCGGCAACCCGTACGCGGAAGAACCCTACCGGGACCGCAACGCCAAGTCCTGGATCTATCCCATGACCTACGAGCGGGTGCCGGTGGTGACCAGCATCGACTCCGGGTTCCTGATCCAGACACCGGCGTAAGGGATTCACCGTGGCGACAGCCTGGGAGCCGGTGCCGGCCACGGCTCCCAGGCAGCCAACCTAAAGCGCCCTCCGGCCGGCCGGCGTTGGCCGGAGGGCGAAGCGGGAGAGAACAGTGGCAGCAGCGAAGCAGAGCAAACCGAAGAAGACAGACGCCGTCGAGGTCAAGCCCGTCTCGACGCCGGTCAAGCACGACGGCGTGGTATACGAGGTCGGCGAGGCGATCGAGGCGGAGTACCGCCAGGTCGAGCACCTGGTGGCGGCCGGCATCGCCACGCTGGAGCGCGTCGTCACCGGCAAGTCCGGCGGTGGCGGCTCCGGGAAGAAGGACGAGACCGGCGGCGCCGAGGGCGACGGCACCGGATCCTGATCGTGACGACCTACGCCACCCAGCAGGACCTGGTCGACCGCTTCGGCTCGGACGAGCTGATCCAGCTCACCGACCGCAGCAGCAGCGGGACCATCGACGCGACCGTGGTCGACCAGGCCCTGCAGGATGCCACCGACGAGATGGACGGCTACATCGCGGCCCGCTACGAGCTGCCGCTGCCGTCCACGCCGAACACGCTGGTGCGGATCTGCGCCGACATCGCCCGCTACCGGCTCTACGACATCCAGGCGCCCGAGGCGGTGGCCCAGCGCTACAAGGATGCGGTGGCGTTCCTCAAGGCGGTCAGCGCCGGCACCGTGGCCCTGGGCCTGCCGACGGCACAGCAGCCCTCGGCCGCCAGCGCGCCGCAGAAGTCGGCCCCGAACAAGGTCTTCGGCGGCAGCCGGATCAGCGACTACCAGGGCTGGGACTATGGCGACGGTAAGTGATTACCTCGCGGTGGAGGCGGCGCTGATCGCCCACATCGGCGACACTGTCGGCTCGCTCAAGAAGGTGCTCGGCGCGGCCGACCTGGCCGGCGTCCAGGAGCGCCAGCAGGTGACCCCGGCGGTGCACGTGATCTACCAGGGCGACGACGTACCGACCGGGCAGCACGACCGCGGCTACTTCGGATCGCCGCAGGTCGTGCACCAGCGCTGGCTGGTGGCCGTCGCGGTGCGCAATGTCCGCGGCATCCGCGAGGGCACCGCGATGCGCGAGGAGGCCGGCCCGATCCTGGCCCAGGTCATCACGGCGCTGGAGGCCTGGCAGCCGCCGGCCCCCTGGCGCCCCATGAAACGCGCGCCGTCGCCGCCGCCCTGGTACAGCAACGGCTTCGGCTACTTCCCGCTCCTGTTCACGACTGAGGTGGTGCTGTGAAAAAGAAGGTGAAGGTCCAGTTGAAGAAGCCCCACACGCATGCGGGTCGCCGCTACGAGGCGGGCGACACCATCGAGGTGTGGGACAGTCAGGCCGAGTGGCTGGCCGGCATCGGCGTCGCGGCCGCCGCCGGCGATCCGGCCCCCAAGAAGGCCGCCGGCGGGGAGGATAAGTAATCATGCGATTCATCGGACAGGGCAAGGTATACGTCGCCACGCGCGATGCCCAGGGCAACCCGGGCGGCTTCCGCTGGCTGTTCGACGTGTCCCAGCTGCAGCTGCAGCCCAAGAGCCAGACCATCGACCACCAGGAGAGCCACACCGGCCGGCGCCTGACCGACGTCCACGTCATTACCCAGACGCAGATGATGCTGCAACTGACGCTCGACGACTGGGATCCGGAGAACATCGCGCTCGCGCTCTACGGCACCCACACGCAGGTCGTCTCCGGCACCGTCACGGCCGAGCAGTTGCCGGCCGCTCTGGTCGACAACGACTACGCGATGCTCGCCAATCCCGGCGTCTCCAGCGTGGTCGTCAACGACAGCGCGGGCACGCCGGTGGCGCTGGTCGAGGGCACCGACTACCAGATCACGAACGCCGACCTGGGCATGATCCAGCTGCTCAACACCAGCACGTTCATGCAGCCGTTCACGGTCGATTACAGCTATGCGCAGTACGACAAGACGGCGGCGTTCGAGACGTCGCCCCCCGAGCGCTGGCTGCGGTTCAACGGTATCAACCTGGCCGAGCAGAGCAAGCCGATCGGCATCGACCTCTACCGGGTGGTGCTCGACCTGCCCAGCCAGATCGACATGATCAACACCCAGGTGGGCACCTTCCAGCTCGGCGGCGAGGCGCTCTACGACAGCCTGAAAGAGGGCAACACCGCCCTTGGGCAGTTCGGCCGCGTGCTCCAGCTGTAATGGGTGAGACGGACAACAACAACGGCGACGCCGAGGTACTGTTCCCCGACCGTGACCTGACGCTGAGCACCGGCGAGCAGGTCACGGTTCGGGAGTTTCGTTTCCTCGAGGGGCTCACCGTCGAGCAGGAGGCGCGGCCGCTGCTCGAGTCGCTGCAGGCCGCCGGCGAGAGCGGCGACGTCGCCCCGATCGACATCCTGGACCGGCTGCTGACCGACCATCGCGACCTGCTCATGCGCCTGATCGGCCGCAGCTGCGACCGGGATCCGGAGTGGTTCGAGACCCTGGGCGATGCCGACGGCACCACGCTGATGCTCGCCTTCTGGGAGGTCAACAGCCGTTTTTTTATGCGCCGCCTGCTGGTGCGGTGGACGATGCGCAACCTGGGCGAGATCGCGGCGACGCGGTCCGGATCGGACGCGTCTTCGCCACCCTCGTCGCCCACGGCCACGCCCGGCGCGAGCTCCGCGGATACACCTGGCGACAGCTAGAGCTGTACTACCGCGAGGCGAGCGCCCTCGAGAGCCGGCGCCGGGCCGACCGCATCGAGGAGCTCACCGCGGCGATCGGGGCCAGCGTGGCAGGCGATAAGAATGGAGGTCTCCGACGGTGGCTCGAAGCGCTCCGCAGGCAGTAGCTCTACCCGTGGTGCCACCACGTTCGGATTCGGATCACCACGAACCAGACGATCCCGCCCAGCGTGAGGACCGAGGTCGCTACGACGAAAGCAATGCTCCCCGAGCCGGCCGCCGCCGTCGTGAATATGAACCCGGCGATTATCGCCATGACCGCGAGCACGGTCTGTGCCTTGAAGCGTTTCGCGGTCTGCTCTACCGGCATCGCGGCCCGTCGTCCGGTAGCCGTCGGGGCGCCGCAGTTCGGGCAGCTCGCGGCCTGGTCGGAAACCTGGTGGCTGCACTCAACGCAGTTGATCAACGCCATCGTTCTTCTCCTTTGGAACCTTCCCCGGTAGGAGCTTAGCAAATGGCGGAAGACATGAAACTGCTGCTGCGGATCCAGGCCGACCTGAACCAGGCGGCCCGCGAGATCCGGGGCCTGCGCGGCGACGTCAAGGGCCTGGGCGCCAGCGGTGAGACCGCCTCCGCCGGCATCGGCCGGGTCGGCCGCGCGGCCGAGCACACGAGCGGCCTGCTCCGGGAGATGCGTCAGCAGCTCGTCGGCCTGTTCGCGATCGGCGAGATCGTCCGCTTCGGAGAGGAGATCGTCCACACGGAAGTGGAGATGCAGCGCATCCACTACACACTGGAATCAGTCACCGGCAGCAGCGCGGCGGCCGGGCGCGAGTTCAAGTTCATCAGCGACACCAGCCAGCGTCTCGGCCTGGACCTCCAGACGACCGCCCAGGGATATTCGCGCCTGGCGGTCAGTGCCAAGAGCGCGGGCATCACGACGCGGCAGATGCACCAGGCATTCCTTGGTCTCGCGGATACGTTCACCGTGCTGCATACGCCCGCGGAGGATGTGCAGGGACTGCTGGTGCAGCTCGAGCAGGGCATGTCCCTCGGCAAGCTGCAGATGCAGGATTTCCGGGCCATCGCCCAGCACCTGCCGGGGACTTTCGAGCTCGCCAAGGAAGCGGCGCAGAAGATGGGCGGCTCGCTGGAGAAGATGCTGTCGCAGGGCGGCGTCCCGGCCAAGGAGTTCTTCCAGGAGTTCACCGCTCTCCTTCGGGACAAGTACGGCCCGGAGGCGGTCAAGGCGGCGCACAGCGTCAACGCCGAGCTCAACCGGATGCACACCGCCTTCTTCCAGTTGCGGCTCCAGCTCGGGCAGGGCGGCTTCATCGACGGCGTGATCGCCGCTGCGCAGGCGCTCAGCCAGCTCTCGCGCGCCTGGATCCAAAGCTCGAAGCAGGCCGAGCAGGCCAAGGCGGATTATTCCGGCCTGGGCAAGGTCATCCGGGTCGGACTCGGCGGTCCGCTCGGGCTGATCCGCATGCTCCTGAAGGAGATCGCCGACTATGAAGCGGGCGTGGCGGCCGGGATCGCTACCCTGATTACGTCGATCGCGAACCACAATTTCTCCGGCCTGGTATCTCGGGAGCAGGCGGTCCTGCACGGGGTCCTGGGGTCGATGAAAAAGGACTTCGCCGAGTACACCGACCTCCTGGACAAGCTCCAGAATCCACCGAAGCTCGCCGCGCCAGCGGCCCCTTCGGGGAAGGAAGAAGCCGCCGGTAAAGCCGCGGCCGCCAAGTTCCTTGAGAAGCATCCGGGCCAGTCCGCCGGATCCGGCACCGCCGGCGCCCACCAGACCCAGATCCAGAGCATCGTCTCGGCCCTGCAGCGGGAGGCGGCCACCTACGGCATGACCTCCGACCAGATCAAGCTGTACAAGCTCCAGCAGCTCGGCGCGACCCAGGCCGACATCAAGGCGGCCCGAACCGCCGAGGAGACGGTGGCGCAGAAGAAGAAGCAGGCCCAGGCGACGAAGGACGCCGAGAAGGCCCAGGCGCAGGCCGACAAGGAGCGCCGGAAGATCCTCGACAAGCTGCACCCGGAGCGGGTCCATCAGCGGGAGATCTCCCAGGCCAAGAAGACGGCCCAGCACCTCGAGAAGCTCGGCAAGCTCAGCAAGGCCCAGGGCGACGCCTGGGTGAAGATGGTGGCCGAGGGCAAGAAGGCCACGGGCCAGCTCGACCAGTTCGTGGTGCAGGCGGCGCGCAACATGGAGCAGAGCTTCTCGTCGTTCTTCTTCGACGCCATGCAGGGCAAGTTCGACAACCTGGCGGCCAGCTTCAAGCGGACGCTGGACCGCATGGTGGCGGACGCGCTCGCGGCCAAGCTCGGCAACAAGCTGTTCGGCCAGGGCTTCGCCAGCGGCAAGAGCCCGAACATGGGCGGCCTGATCGGCAAGGGGATGAACTACCTTTCCGGGCTGTTCCACGAGGGGGGCATCGTCGGCCAAGCACCGCCGGCATCGCGCCTGGTGCCCTCGGCGCTGTTCCTGGACGCGCCGCGCCTGCACGCCGGCGGCGCGGTGCTCCAGCCGGGCGAGGTGCCTGCCATCCTGCAGACCGGAGAGCAGGTCCTGTCGCGTCAGCAGGTCCGCGACGGCGCCGGCAAGCGCCCGGTGGTAGTGAATAACCATTTCACGATCCACACGCCGACCGGCCAGGTCTCGCGCGATACCCAGTCGCAGATCGCCGCGCGCACGGGGCAGGCCGTGAACCGGGCGCTGGGGCGTAACCGATGAGCATCGACGCATTTGTCGAGACGCGCCTCGAGCGCGGCTACGATTACGGCGCCTCCGGCGGCCCGGAGTTCAACACGACCGTGATCTCGGTGAAGAGCGGCCGGGAGTGGCGCACCAGCAACTGGGCGGCCAGCCGCGGCTCGTGGCAGATCGGCCAGCGCGTGGTGGACCGCACGGACAAGGATTACCTGATCGCGTTCTTCCGCGCGCGCCGCGGCAAGGCGGTCGGATTCCGCTTCAAGGACTGGGCCGACTGGCAGGCCGCCGACGAGGTGCTGGTCGCCGACGGCAGCCCGACGGTGCAGCTGGTCAAGACGTACTCGGACGGCGGCATCGACTACGTGCGCAAGATCGCCAAGCCGGTGGCCGGGACGGTGGTGGTGACGCGCAACGGGGCGGTCGTCTCGGGTGCCAGCGTGGATACGACCACCGGCATCGTCACCTTCCCCGAAGACCGTGAGATGAACATCGGCTCGATCAGTGTTGCCAACCCCGCCGTCGTCACCATCAACAACCACGGCCTGACGACGGGCCAGGTGGTCTACCTGACGAACACGAGCGTACCGGCGCTGGACAGCCACACCTGGACGGTGACGGTGATCGACGCCAACACGTTCAGCATTCCCTACGACAACAGCGCCGGGGCCGTGATCAACGCGGGCATCGTGCACCTGTACCCGCAGCCGAGCGACTCGATCAGCTGGTCGGGCGAGTTCGATGTGCCCGCCCGCTTCGACGTTGATAGCTTCCAGCTGGACTTCGAGGCCTATCGCGAGAGCGACGGGCAGGCGCTGTTCCAGCTGCACAGCATCCCGGTGGTCGAGGTGCTCCTTTGAAATCCCTTTCACAGGCATTCAAGGATCACCTGGCCGGCGAGCTGACCACGCTCGCCACCTGCTGGCGGGTTACGCGCACCGACGGGGTGGTGATGGGGTTCACCGACCACGACGCCGATCTGGTGGTGAACGGGGTCACCTACAAGGCGAGCAGCGGTTACTCGGCCGCCTCGCTGGCCTCGCAGTCGGATCTGTCGGTCGACAACACCGAGGTCGACGCGATCCTGAACGAGATCGACGAGGCCGACCTGGCCGCCGGGTTGTACGACGATGCCGAGGTGCACCTGCTGCTGGTGAACTGGCAGGACCCGTCCCAGGGCACGCTGGCGCTGCGCCGGGGCTGGCTCGGGCAGGTGACGCTCAAGGCCGGGATGTTCACGGCCGAATTGAGGGGGCTGACCCAGGCGCTGCAGCAGACCATCGGCGAGAACTACAGCGCGACCTGTCGGGCTGACCTGGGCGATGCCCGCTGCAAGGTCGACCTGTCTCAATACACGGTGACCGGGGCGGTAACCGGCGTCGCCGGCGACCAGCGCACGTTCACCGACAGCTCTCGAGCTGAGGCGAACGGGTACTTTCACTACGGTCTGCTGACCTGGAC
>Ga0209918_1000921_pt1 | contig 17441 bp, 16 predicted proteins | sample SalPonD_shore_MG_FD_185712 | JGI IMG/M metagenome (GOLD analysis project Ga0209918, IMG submission 185712) | Salt pond soil microbial communities from South San Francisco under conditions of wetland restoration - Salt Pond MetaG... | ecosystem: Environmental > Aquatic > Marine > Intertidal zone...
CGATCAACGCATCGCCCATCAGAATCCGCGCCATGCCGGCATTGCGATCGGCAAATCCCAGCAGCAACAGTAGTATCTTCTCGCAGCGCACGACGGCGGAACGCTCCTCGCCCAGGATCCGGTTGACCAGGCCGAAAACCGTCTCTTCGATAAATTCGATAAGGCCTTCGAACATTTTGGCCTTGCTGGGAAAGTGGCGATACAGTGCCGCCTCGGACACACCCACGGCCCTCGCCAGACCGGCGGTGGTAATGCGCTCGCCCGGGCTGGTCTCCAATTCACGCGCCAGCGCCTCGAGAATCTGCTGGCGCCTGGAGGGCTTGTCGTTCACCGTGGCCATCTCCTACGTCAGCCGCGAATGAGGGTACCGACACCCTCGTCCGTGAAAATCTCCAACAACACTGCGTGCTCGACACGACCGTCAATGATGTGCGCGCTGCGCACGCCGGCATTGACCGCATCGATGGCACAGTGGATCTTGGGCAGCATGCCGCCGTGGATCGTGCCATCGACGATGAGTGCCTCGACGTCGCGGGCACTGAGTCCCGTGAGCAGCGTGCCGCGCCCATCGAGCACACCCGGCGTATTGGTGAGCAGTATCAGCTTTTCGGCGTGAAGCGTCTCGGCCAGGCGGCCGGCAACCAGATCGGCGTTGATATTGTACGACTGGCCATCCTCGCCGACGCCGATCGGAGCGATCACGGGAATGAAATCGCCCTGGACCAGCATATCGACCACGGAGGCTTCGATACTCGCGACCTCGCCAACGTGACCGATATCGACAATCTCCGAGGCATTCATCTCTGGATCGGTGCTCTTGAACGTCAGCTTGCGCGCCCGGATAAGGTCACCGTCCTTACCGGTGAGCCCAACGGCACGTCCGCCCTGACGGTTGATGAGATTGACTATCTCCTTGTTCACCAGCCCGCCGAGCACCATCTCCACCACGTCCATGGTCTCGCTGTCGGTCACGCGCATCCCTTCGACAAACCGGCTTTCCTTACCGACCTGGTTCAGCATGTTACCGATCTGCGGCCCTCCGCCGTGAACCACGACGGGATTCATACCGACCAGCTTCATCAACACGATATCGCGGGCAAACCCCTCTTTTAGTCCCTCATCGGTCATGGCGTTGCCGCCATACTTGATGACCATGGTCTTGCCCTGGAAGCGCTTGATATAGGGAAGCGCTTCGGTGAGCACACGCGCAATGTTCATTGCCGTTGAAGAATCCAGGCTCATGAGAATACTTTCAGAAATACGAACGACTCGAAAATGGGGCAGGACTCAAACGAATACCGTTCAAAACGGCAACTTCAGCTTGGGCTCGATCTTCAGCAGCTCCTTGCGGAACGATTCCTGGACGCGCTCCAGACTCTCGGCGTTAGTACCCTCGAAGCGCGCCACAAGACAGGGCGTGGTATTGGACGCGCGCACCAGGCCCCAGCCATCCTGAAAGTCGACCCGCAGACCATCGATAGCCGTGATCATGCCGTCGGGGAAATCCGCCTCGGTCAACAGCCGGTCCATAAAGGCGTGCTGTTCGCCCTCGGCCATATCGATCCGCAGCTCGGGCGTGTTGACCGCGTCGGGAAGAGCGGCGAATATCTCGCGTGGCGAGCGCTTGTCCTTGCTCAGTATCTCGAGCAGCCGCGCTGCCGCATACAGGGCATCGTCGAATCCGTACCAACGCTCCTTGAAGAAGATATGGCCGCTCATCTCGCCGGCCAGGGGCGCCTCGATCTGCTTCATCTTGGCCTTGATCAGAGAATGTCCGGTGCGCCACATCAGCGGCCTGCCGCCGAGCTTGTTGATCACGCGGGCCAGATTCGTACTGCACTTGACGTCGAAGATGATGCTCGCGCCCGGCTGGCGCCCCAGGACGTCCGCGGCAAAGAGCATCATCTGGCGATCGGGCCAGATGATCGTGCCGTCTCCGCCAACCACGCCGAGGCGGTCGCCGTCACCATCGAAGGCAAGCCCGAGGTCGGCGCCCTTCTGGCGGACAACCTGGATCAGGTCCTGCAGATTTTCCGGTTGGCTGGGGTCGGGATGATGATTCGGGAACCGGCCGTCGACGTCGCAAAACAACTCCGTCGACTGACAGCCCAACGCGCCGAGCAATTTCGGCATCACCAGACCGGCCACACCATTGCCGCAGTCGACCACCACCTTCAACGGCCGCTTGAGCCTGATATCCTCGGTGACGCGGCGCACGTAGTCCGACAGCACCTTGGCCGTTTCGTAGCCGCCCTTGCCATCGGCGTAGTCCTCGTTTTCGATACACTCGCGCAGCGCCTGGATGTCGTCGCCGGCGAGGGTGTCACCGGCGATCATCATCTTCAGACCGTTGTAGTTGGGCGGATTGTGGCTGCCAGTCAGCATGACGCCCGTCGCGTCGGCCAGCTCGGCCGCGGCGAAATACAGCACCGGCGTGGGGACCTGACCGATGTCGATCACGGTCCCGCCCGAATCGCGAATGCCGCGCGCGAAGGCGCCGCCGAGTTCCGGACCTGACTCGCGACCGTCTCGGCCGAAAACGATACGGCTCGCGCCTCGCTTGGCCGCGAGCGTCGCAAAGGCCCGTCCGATACGATAAATGATGTCATCGGTCAGAGTGTGACCGACGATACCCCGGATGTCGTAGGCCTTGAAGATCGAGGCCGACAGCGGCGTGCGCTCACCCTCTGGAGCGGCGCTCTGGAACACCGCACGCGTGCCCGAACCCCCCGACGAACGAGTGCCGGAACCCAGCGACGATGACGAAGATATCCGCGGCGGCGGTTCATCGCCCTCGTCGTCCTCGTCGAGCAGGGACTTGGCGTGCGCTGAACTCGTGGTCGGAGCCGGCGGAGGCGGCTCGTCCAGTTCCTCGACCTGCATCGAGCCCTCATCCACCGTATGGAAGTCCGCACGGGACGATGTGCCCGAGCGGGCGATGTTCGGCATCGAGCGCTCGCCGAGGCTCGAGGCATCGTCCCGTTCCCGCGCAAGCGTGGTGGTCTCGGGCAAACGCGTGAGCATCAGCGATGCAGTCTTGAACTCCTTGAGCCGCAGGGGCTGCTCGTAGCGCTTGTTTCCCTTCAGAATGTCGCGCGTGAGCTGCATCAGCCCCATGACATCGGATTTGATGATGCGCCCCAGGGTCCGGAACAGGATCAACACCACACCCATCGCGATCAATACCGAGCCGCCGTAGACGATCCAAAACCGTGCGTTGAGGGCGAGCATACTCGGCTCGGGCAGCCAGGCGGCCAGGGTCCACGCGGTGCCGGCTACGGGGGTGCTGTAGCGCGTCGCCCCGTCACGCACCGAGGCCGCACCGTGGCTGGCGAGTACCAGCGCGTCACCGGACTTGTTCTCCTGAGTCAGGGCCAGGTAGGCGCGCTGCTCGGCGGCCGTGGTATGCGTCTGCAGCGCCCGGGTGAGCAGGTCCGGGGCGAGACTGACCTGGATGGCACCCAGGATCTTGCCCGCACCGGAGCGGACCGCCCTGACCATGCTGATATGGGCCTGGGGCGTGCCGAACATGTGGACTTCCGCCGGCGGGGGCGCCTTGTCTCGCTCGGCCTGGTGGAGCAGGTCGAGGCAGGCATAACCCAGCGGCGGCGATTGGCTGTCGTCGGGCTGGTTCACGTTCGGCGGGAGGACGCGCACACGCAGGGCGTCCGGGAAGGCGTATTTGAGCTGCTGGCCGATGCGGGCCAGGGCGGCGGGAGCCCGGGAAGTCAGTGCCGACTTCAACTCGGGGTCCTGGGCCACGGAGCCGAGTGTCCGCCGATAGGCCGCAAACACGGCGGCCACCCGCGAGGCCTGCTGTTTGGCGACGCTGCTGGCGACCAGGTGGCGCTGGGCGTTGAATTGGGTGCGCAGCTCGATCTGTACAAGGTAAAGCGCCAGGAGCAACAGGAACACGAACGAGAGCAGGATTGCCAGGGCGAAGCGGCCCAGGCTGGTTCCGGATGGCGCGGCAGCGCCCCTGTCGGCGGCCTTTTGTTTTTTGCCGAGGATCGGTGACGGCTTTTTCACGCTGGGCTCGCTTCCTTGGTGTTATCCGGTCTTCGTGCGTCAGTGACGCCCGGTGTGTCCAAAGCCGCCCTCGGCACGTTGGCTGACATCGAAATCGGCCACGATATCGAACCGGGCCTGGACTACCGGCACAAAGACCATTTGCGCGATGCGTTCTCCCACTTGGATAGTAAAAGATTCACTACCCCGATTCCAGCAGGAGACAAAGACCTGTCCCTGGTAGTCGGAGTCGATGAGCCCGACCAGATTGCCGAGTACGATGCCGTGCTTGTGCCCCAGTCCGGAACGCGGCAGCAGAACCGCGGCAAGGCCCGGATCGGCAATATGCATTGCAAAACCGGTGGGCACGAGCTCGGTCTGACCCGGCCGCACCTCCAGCGGCGCCTCGACGCAGGCGCGCAGGTCCAGGCCCGCGGCCCCGTCGGTGGCATAGGCCGGCAGCGGTATCTCCCCGCCCAGTCGTGGATCGAGAATCTTGAGTTCAATCGGCTTCATGGTCCCCCCAGTTATTATGCGCCCGAGCCCATCGGCCCATCGGACAGACCGCGGCGCACGCGGCGCCGGGCGCATCCGGTACGAAAGCCGCCCACCCGGGACGCGAGGCAAGTGTTCCCGCCTAGTGTTTCAGCGTCACGACGTTGTCATTGTGTATGCCGGCACGCGGATGCCGGCAGCGCTCGGCGATAACGGCGACCAGCTGCCGCGCCAGCTTGTCCTTGGTCGTAACGGGCAGCTCCAGACCGCCGTCCGCCCAGAACAGGCGCAGCGCGTTGACGTCGGCGCCGAAACCACCGTCGGTCTGAACCGCCGCCGGTCCAACCCAATTCGCCGCGATGAGGTCGGCACCCTTGGCATAGAGCTTGGCGCGTGCGTTGGCTTCCAGCTCGTCGGTCTCCGCGGCGAACCCCACACAAAACGGTCGCTTGGGGCGCGCGCCCACGGTGGCCAGGATATCGGGACAGGGTTCGAGCTCCAGGAGCCACTCGCCCTCGCTCTTTTTTATCTTGTGCCCGGAAGGCAGGCGCGGGCGATAATCGGAAACCGCGGCGCTGGCAATGAAGATATCGGCCTCGGCGATATGGGCCTCGACGGCCGCCAGCATATCCGCAGCCGAAACGACGTCCACGCGCTGCACGCGCCCGGGGGTATCCAGCGCGACGGGGCCGGCGATCAGAATGACGCGCGCGCCCGCCTCCGCCGCCGCGGCCGCGAGCGCGAATCCCATCTTGCCCGAGCTGCGGTTGCTGAGATAACGCACCGGGTCGACGGCTTCCTGCGTCGGGCCGGCCGTCACCAGGACGGTCTGGCCGCCCAGGCTGCCGGTCTCGAACAGGTCGGCCAGTTGATCCAGAATCCGGTCGGGTTCGAGCAGCCGCCCGGCGCCGACCTCGCCGCAGGCCTGCTCGCCCTCGGCCGGCCCGAACAGGACGACCCCGCGCTTGCGCAGCAACTGCGCATTGTCCTGCGTGGCCCGATCGGACCACATCTGCTGATTCATCGCCGGCGCCAGCGCCAGGGGCACGGCACTGGCCAGACACAGCGCGCCGAGCAAATCGTCCGCCCGGCCCTGCGCGAGCCGTGCCATGAAATCGGCGCTGGCCGGGGCGACGAGCACGGCATCGGCCCAGCGCGCCAATTCGATGTGGCCCATGGCCGCCTCGCTCTCGGCATCGAGCAGGTGGGTATGGACCGGATGGCCCGATAAGGCCTGGAAGGTCAGCGGGCCGACGAACTGCGCGGCGGCCTCCGTCATGACGACCCGCACCTCGGCACCGGCCGCACGCAGGCCGCGCACGATCTCGGCGGCCTTGTAAGCGGCGATACTGCCGGTGACACCGAGCAGAATGCGTTTGTTGCACAGGCGTTCCATATCCAATTTAGTTTAACAGAACCCTGGCGGACCGGCGCCAAAAAGGCCGGGCCGCGGCCGGCGCCGCGGGCTTGATCGCCGCGGCGGACCATGCTTTATATATGGCTCGTATTTTGGACCATTGCCGGCACAACACGGAGGTTGTCATGCCGATCTCAGACTGGCCCGCGCAGGAACGGCCGCGGGAAAAACTGTTGGCACGCGGCCCGGGCGCCCTGTCCGACGCCGAGCTGCTCGCCATTTTCCTGCGTACGGGTACGCGTGGCTGCACAGCGGTGGATTTGGCCCGCCAGCTGCTCGGCCACTATGGCGGGCTGCGCGGTCTGCTCGAAGCCCCGCGCAAGACATTCTGCGAACGCCCCGGTCTGGGACCGGCCAAGTACGTCCAGCTCCAGGCGGTCCTGGAGATGGGACGGCGGCACCTGGACGAGACCCTGCGCCGCGGCGACACACTCAGCGATCCGGAAACCACCCGGCGCTACCTCGCCGCCCGCCTGCGGGACCACCCCTACGAGGTCTTCGCCTGCCTGTTCCTGGACAATCGTCATCGGATCATCGCCTTCGAGGAGCTGTTCACCGGCACCATCAACGGCGCCTCGGTGCATCCCCGCGAGGTCGTGCGCCAGGCACTGCAGCACAACGCCGCGGCCGTCATCCTGGCCCACAACCACCCCTCCGGCGTGGCCGAGCCGAGCCAAGCCGACCGCCAGCTCACCACGCGGCTGCGCGACGCCCTGGGGCTGGTCGACGTACGGGTCCTGGACCATTTCGTCATCGGCGACGGCGAAGCGGTCTCGTTCGCCGAGCGGGGCCTGCTGTGAGCCGGGGCCTTGCCCCGCGGGCCCCGGCTGAGGCGCCGCCCCGGCCGAGCCGGGCGACTTGTCATAGCGCTCGGATTTACGTAGAATTCCGGCTCTTTGCCGTGTCCGTCGGACCGGCAGCGACCAATGCATTTGGAGGCCATACGATGTCCAGGGTTTGTCAGGTTACGGGAAAGCGTCCCGTCTCCGGGAACAACGTCTCCCACGCCAACAACAAGACGCGGCGCCGTTTTCTGCCGAATCTCCAGAGCCACCGCTTTTGGGTGGAGGGGGAGAAGCGCTGGGTGCGCCTGCGCGTGAGCACCAAGGGCATGCGTATCATCGATAAGCTGGGTATCGAGAAGGTGCTGGCCGACCTGCGCGCCCGCGGCGAGAAGGTTTAAGGAGGCCGAATCATGCGCGATAAGATCAAACTGGTATCCTCGGCCGGCACGGGCCACTACTACACGGCGACCAAGAACAAGCGCCTGCACCCGGACAAGATGGAAGTGCGCAAGTACGACCCCGTAGTGCGAAAGCACGTGGTCTACAAGGAAGCCAAGATCAAGTAGGTCCGAGGGCTCTCAATAGACGTTCGTCCCGACGCCCGGCCCCGCCGGGCGTCGTCGTTTTCGGGGGCCTCGCGCCCAGTCTGCCCGTCAGGCATCTCTTTGCTGCTCTTCGGCCCATTGACGCATGGCCCCGCCCCAGCGGTGGGCGGTCGCCGGATCCAGGTCGATCGTCTGATACTTGCCCCCCTCGCGAATAATCACGCGCAGCAGGGGGATCCCGCTGTCATGGACAATCTGACGCAGTTCAATCTCCTGGCCATACGGGGCCGCGAATTGCTCCATGGTAAATGCGCTCCTCTGAGGTCATGCCAAGTTCCCGGCAGGCCGGTTCGTTTCAGCGGGCGACACAAGCCCCCGCCGCCGGCGCGGCCAACCGCAGCGCATTTTAGCCGCGGGAACGCCGACGGGACAGCGGGCCGCACCGCAATCGGGCGCCGCGGGGGGCATCTGCAACGCAATCCGGGATTGGGATATACTGCTCGTCCGCCGTCGTCTCCCGGACGGCCCCGCGTGTCTCGACTGCCCGCAGCCTGTCCCGACGCCCAACGCCACGTACGATATCGTCACCATGCAGGACGTGTTTATCGGGCGACAGCCCATCTACAATCATCGACTCGAGGTCGTGGCCTACGAGTTGCTGTTTCGCAGCGGCGATGCCAACCACGCGGCCATTCTCGACGGCGATCGGGCAACCTCGCAGGTCATCCTCAACACGTTTACTCAGTTCGGCCTGGAACAGATTGTCGGCGAGCACCTGGCCTTCATCAATCTGACGCGGGGCTTTTTGCTCGGCACCTATCCCCTGCCGGTACTCAAGGACCGCGTCGTTCTCGAGGTCCTCGAAGACATCGAGGTCGACGATGAGGTCATTCGGGCCGTGCGCCACCTGGCCGAACGCGGCTTTACCATCGCCCTGGACGATTTCATCTACCACCGCGACCTGCAGCCGCTGGTCGACGTCGCCAAGTACATCAAGATGGACATCCTCGCCATGGACCGCGGCACCGTGCGCGACCACGTCACCCTGCTCAAGCAACACGACGTCAAGCTCCTGGCCGAGAAGGTCGAGTCGGCCGAGGACTTCGAGTTCTGCCGCGAGCTCGGTTTTGATTATTTTCAAGGCTATTTCTTCTGCCGCCCGAACGTCATCCGCGGACAACGCGCGCCCATCGAGCGCTCGGCGACCCTGGACCTGTTGGCCAGGCTGCAGGATCCCACGACTGCACCGACCGAGCTCGAGGCGCTCATCGTTCGCGACGTGGCACTGAGCTATCACCTGCTGCGCTACGTCAACGCCGCGCACGGCGGACTCGGCCAGACCGTCGACTCGATACACCGCGCATTCGATGAGCTCGGCGTGCAACGGGTGCGGACGCTGGCCACACTGATCGCCCTGGCGCGCATCGAAGACAAACCCCAGGCGCTGCTGATCAGCGCGCTGGTGCGGGCCCGCATGTGCGAGCACCTCGCCCGCCGGCTCGAACCGCAGCTCAGCGAGCGCGACAGCGACGCGTATTTTTCCGTCGGTGTGCTCTCGGTACTCGATGCCATGCTGGACATGACAATGGACGAGGTACTCGCCGCCGTACCCCTGCAGGCGGATCTGCGCCAGGCCCTGCTGTCCTACGCCGGCCCGCTCGGTCCGATCCTGCACTGCGTCGTCGCCTACGACATCGGTGATTGGAGCGAGGTGCCCTGCCCGTTGGACATCGCGACCGTGCGACAGATCTATCTGGCCGCGGTCACCTGGGCCGAGGACGCGGGCCGGGCGCTGGCCGACTGACCTCCGCGGCGCCCATCGCCAGCGGGAGTCACTCGCCGCGGCTCAGCAGGAGATTGCCGACCGCATCTACCTCGGCGTGCCAACCGGGGGCGAGATAAGTCGTTGAGACCGTTTCCGTAATCAAGGCGGGGCCCTGCACGCTCTGGCCCGCGCCCAGCATCGCACGCGCATACACCGGTGCGCGCGTCTCGAGCCCGACCAGGGCCGCCTCCGCGATTGGCGCCGCCTCGCCCGGGGCCAGTGGCTCGAGCGCCACGGCCGGCGCGGCGGCGCGCAACTCGGCTCGCACATTGACCAGTTCGACCGGCAGGTCCAGGCGGTGGCCGTAACGCCGCTCGTGCAAGTCGTGAAACTGCTGGGCGGAGAGCTGCGGACCCTCCCAGGGCACGTTCAGGAAATACGACTGGCCGCGGTAGCGCAGGTCCAGGCTGAGGACCTGCTCGATATCGCCCCGACTCACGCCTTCGTCCTCGAGCGAACGGCCGCCGCGCTCGATGAGCTCGTCGAAGCGGGTGTTGATCGCCGTGACCGGGAGTTCGGACAACGGCGCGTTGACGGTGCGCGACAGGTGCCGCGCCCGGGGCGCGACCAGCATACCCAGGGCCGAGAGCACGCCGGCATGAACCGGTACGAGGGCCCGGCGCATCCCCAGGGCCTCGGCCAGCGCACATACATGCAGCCCGCCGGCACCGCCGAATGAGACCAGGGTCAAGCCCCGCGGATCGATCCCCCGCTGCACCGACATCACACGCAGGGCCCGGGCCATGTGCTCGTTGGCCAGACGCACGATGCCCAACGCGGCCTGGGCCGGGTCCAGGCCCAGGGTCTGGCCGATCTCGCCCACGGCCCGCTCGGCCGCGAGCGTATCCAGCGCCATGCCCCCGCCCAGGAAGGCATCGGACCGAAGACGCCCCAAGACCAGATTGGCATCGGTCACGGTCGGCGCCCGCCCGCCGCGGCCATAGCACGCCGGCCCCGGATCGGCGCCGGCCGAGGCGGGACCGACCTGCATCAGACCGCCGATGTCCACGCTGGCGATCGAGCCGCCGCCGGCGCCGATGGTATGCATGTCCACCATGGGAACCGCGACCGGATAACCGCCGATCGTCCCTTCCGTGGTCAGCTGCGCCTCGCCCTCGAGCAGCGCGACGTCGGTCGAGGTACCGCCCATATCGAAGCTGAGCAGACGCTGGCAACCGCTGGCCCGCCCGACGAAGCCCGCCCCGGCCAGACCGCCCGCCGGGCCGGACAGCAGCATGTTCACCGCCTGTGCGCCGGCCTGATCGGCCGCCACGGTTCCACCGGCACTTTGCATCACCGACACCCGCGCCGTGGGTACACCGGCCTGCAGGCGCCCCAGGTACCCTTCGACCAGCGGACCCACCCAGGCGTTGAGCCAGGTGGTCACACCGCGCTCGTATTCACGGTATTCGGGCAGGACGGCGCTGGAGCGCGAGACGAACAGGCCCTCGGGCATGGCCGCGGCGATCCGCTGCTCGAGCGAATCGTCGAGATACGAGAACAGGAGATTGATGGCCACGGCCCGTGGAGCGAGCGCGGCCACGCGCTCGGCGAGCTCTGCCAGATCGGTCTCGGTCAGCGGCTCGATGACGCCGCCGTCGGCGCCGAGGCGCCCGCCGGTCTCCAGGCAGTGATCGGGCGGCACGGGCGCGGGACGCGGCGGGGGCTGCAGGTCGTAGAGGGACGCACGGGTCTGGCGGCCCAACGTCAGCATGTCACCAAAACCCCGGTTGGTGATGAACACCGTTGCCACGCCCTTGCCCTCGAGCACCGCGTTGGTCGCCACCGTGGAGCCGTGCACGATGGCCAGGCCCGGCGCCCCCGCGCCGTCGGAACCGAGACCGAGCTCGGCGATGCCCTGCAGTATGGCGCGTTCGGGGGCCTCGGGTGTCGAGAGCACCTTGTGGATACGCAGGCGCCCGCCCTCGAACAGGACGAAATCCGTGAACGTCCCGCCGGTGTCAATTCCCAACAGCGTGGTCATAACACGAAACACGGTTGCGTCCGCCATCCTTGGCGCGGTAGAGGGCCTGGTCGGCGCGGGCGACGAGCGTATCGACGTCATCGTCGGACCGGGCATGGGTGTAGCCCAGGCTGATCGTCAGCGGCAGCAGCACGTCATCGATGCGCAGCGGGTTGTTATGAAAACGGCCGCGAATACGCTCGGCCACGCCTTGTGCCATCTCGGGCGTGGTATCGGGCAAAACGATAATGAACTCCTCGCCGCCGTAGCGGCCGACGAGGTCGACATCGCGCACCGCGCCCTTGATGCGCGCCGCCGATTCCTGCAGCGCACGGTCGCCGACGACGTGGCCGTAGGTATCGTTGGTCTCCTTGAAGTTGTCCAGGTCGGCCATGATGACGCACAAACCGCCGCGGCTGTCCGGCAGACGCGAGAGCTGCTCAGCCAGAACCGACAAGACATAACTGCGCGCGGCGACTTGAGTCAGGTCATCGAACTGGACCTGCCAGGACAGGCGCGCATGCTCGGCGCGCAGGTCGTGCAGATGCTCCTCGAGGCCCTGCAGGCGAGCCTGATGATACGTCTCCGTAGCGAGGGACATATCCAATGCCGTGATGCGCAGTGCGAATCGGATCAGCGCTTGATGGGTCTCGACGTCCCGCACCAGGTGCGAAGGCACATGCCTCAGAATGAGCGCCTGCAGCCGGACGTAGGCGCACTGATACAGACTCAGCGGCAGGCCGATACGCGCATGAGCCATGCCGATGCGCAGGCGACCCTCAAAATAGTCGATACCGTCGAAGTCGATGCCCAACGTAAACAGGTAATCGGACTGGGCCTGCTTGAGCCGGGCGATCAGCACCTCGCCTTCGAGAAAGGCCAGCGTCTGGGCATTGTCGAGCAGATACCGGTAAAATGCGTCGATGATCGACGCCTGATTGGGGGCAATGACCTCCTCGTGCAGCCGACGGCCGAGCGCGGCGTCGCCCGGCTCGAAGCCGATCATCTGCAGGCGCTCACGGCGCCCATGGCCGTCGAAGCCGAATCTCTTGCACAGCGGATGTCGCATATTATGGTCTTCGTCTCGCCGCCGAATGCCCTCTCGCCGTGCTCCGGCGGCCCGGTCGGCGAAAATGCCAACGCGTATTGAACCAAATCGGGATGAACAAGTCAGTATAGGCGAAGTGACCCGCGGCCAACCAAGAAGCCCATGGAAGAAACAAGCCTGATCGAAGTCACCCAGTTGACCCGGCGCTACGGCGCCCTCACCGCCGTCGACAACATCAGCTTCGGACTCGAACGCGGCGAGGTGCTCGGATTCCTCGGCCCGAACGGCGCCGGCAAGTCCACCACCATGCAGATGCTCACCGGCAACCTCGCACCGAGCTCCGGGCGCATCCGCATCAACGGCATCGACCTGCTCGACGCCCCGCAGCGCGCCAAGGCCGAGATCGGTTACCTGCCCGAGCAGCCACCGCTGTACCGCGAGCTCACCGTCGACGAATACCTGCGCTACTGTGCGCGCCTTCACCGGGTGCCGCGCACGCACCTGGCCGGCGCCCTGGCCTCGGCCAAGCGCCGCTGCGGTCTTTCCAACGCGGGCCGGCGCCTGATCGCGAACCTGTCCAAGGGTTATCGCCAGCGCGTGGGCATCGCCCAGGCGATCATTCACGACCCAACCGTGGTGATCCTGGACGAGCCCACGGTCGGACTCGACCCGATACAGATACGCGAGATCCGCGACCTCATTGGCGAGCTGGGGAGCAATCACGGCGTGATCCTCTCGACCCACATCCTGCCCGAGGTCCAATCGACCTGCGATCGCGTCCAGATCATCAACGCCGGCAGACTGGTCTTCAGCGATCGCCTCGACGCCCTCACCGGCCATGCGCGCAGCACCAGCATCGTCGCCGCTCTTGCTCATCCGCCGGACGATGACACCCTCGGTGCCCTCGAAGGCGTCGGGCGCGTCGATCACCTGGTCGACGGGCGCATTCGCCTTCACGTCGCCGATGGCGCGACGGACACGGACAGTTGGGCCCGAAACCTGGGCACGACATTGACCGAACGGGCAGCGCACGAGGGCTGGGGCCTGTACGAGCTCACGCCCGAATACCGCTCGCTCGAGCAGGTGTTCGTCGATATCACCAGCGGCGACACCTCGCCCCTGGCCCCGGGCACGGACAACGCCGGCGCGACAAGCACCGGGGAGGCAGTGGCATGATGACCCTGACCATCGCCTGGCGGGAGCTGCGCACACTGTTCCTCTCGCCGCTGGCCTGGGCCATGCTCGCCGTCGTGCAGGGGCTGCTCGCGCTGGTGTTTCTGCTGCTGTTGAGCCAGTACGTGGACAGCCAGGCCATGCTCAGCGTTCGAAACAACCCCGCCGGCGTCACGGCCCTCGTCGTTTCGCCCGTGTTCGCCAGCGTCGGCTCGTTCGTGTTCATGCTCGTGGTACCGCTGCTGTCGATGCGCCTGCTCAGCGAAGAGCGCCGCAGTCGCTCGCTGACCCTGCTGCTCTCGGCACCGGTGCGCGTACGCGACATCGTGCTGGGCAAGTACCTGGGGCTGGTGGGCTTTCTCGCGGTGAGCCTGCTCCTGCTGCTGTCGATGCCCTTGTCGCTGCTGTTCGGCGGCCAGCTCGATTACGGCCAGCTCGCCTCCGTGATGCTGGGAATGCTGCTGCTGGTGGCTACCTTCGCTGCCATCGGTCTGTATATGTCATCGCTGACGTCGCACCCGGCGGTCGCCGCGGTGAGCACCATCGGCATACTGCTGTTCTTATGGTTCGTCGGCTGGGCCGCCCTGCCCGGGGAAGAGGCCGGCGTGAGCGGGGCGCTGAAGTATCTTTCGATGCTCAACCACCTCAATGCGCTGGCCAACGGCGTATTCGACACCAGCGATATCGCCTATTACGTGCTGGCCAGTGCCCTGTTCCTGATCCTGGCAATACGCCGCCTGGACAGCGAACGCCTGCAGCAATAGACCGACCATTCCGACCCCTCGCCAAGGCCAATCGAAGCTCATGGAAGTCAATCAAAAGACACGCTGGCAACTTCGCACCCAGACCGTGGTTTTCGTGGCCCTGCTGGTCGCCGTCATCGGCCTGCTCGCCTGGCTGTCGACACGCTACAACTATCAGGCGGACTGGACGGCCAATCACCGCAATAGTCTCGCCCCGGCCAGCGTAGCACTGCTAAAGCGCATGCCCGGCCCGATTGAAATTACCGCCTTCGCCAGCAAGAAGCAGGTGGGTGGTCTGCGCGATTCCATTCGCGCGCTGATCAAGCGCTACCAACGCGAAAAGCCCGATATCCATTTGAGCTTCGTCGATCCCGATACCGAACCGCAACAGGTACGCGCCATGGGCGTGCGCTTCCAGGGTGAGCTGGTCATCAGCTACAAGGGCCGCACCCAGCACGTCCAGCGCCTCAACGAGCGCACCATCACCGATACGCTCCAGGCCCTGGTCCGCGGGGCCAAACGCACGGTGGTGTTTCTCTCGGGCCACGGCGAACGCAACCCCAGCGGCAGCGCGAGCTACGATTACGGCCAGTGGGCCAAACAGCTCAAGGACAAGGGCATCGGCACCACGACCGTCAATCTTGCCAAAGAGGGTAAGGTCCCGGCCAATACGTCGACGCTGGTCATCGCCGGACCCCAGGTCGAGCTGCTGCCCGGCGAGGTCAAGCTGATCCTCGCCTACGTCGAGCACGGCGGCAGTCTGCTCTGGCTGCACGACCCCGGCCCGCTGCACGGACTCGCGCCGCTGGCCAAGGACCTGGGCATCGAGTTTCAGCGCGGCGTGGTCGTCGACCCCACGGCACAGCGCCTGGGCGAGCGCGCCGACGCCGTGCCCATCACGGGCTACGGTCAGCAGGCCATTGTCAAAGGCTTCAACCTGGTGACCTTCTTCCCGCAGGCCTGTCCCATCAAGACCCGGGCCGCGAACGACTGGAAGTCCAAGCCGTTTCTCACCACAACGCCCCAGAGTTGGTCGGAGACGGGCCCGCTCAACGGCGTCGTTTCCTTCGATAAGGGCAAGGACATCCACGGCCCGCTCAACATCGGCATCGCCCTGACGCGCAAGGTGGCATCCGCCGCGACAAGCGAACAAGCCGACGCCTCGCACGCCAACAGCCAGGCCAAGGTCGATCCCCCGACCCGTTCGAAGTCCGGAGCCAGCGGCGGGCGTACCCAGCGCGTTGTGGTGATCGGCGACGGCGACTTCCTGTCCAATGCCGCCTTTGCGCAAAGCGGCAACCTGGACCTCGGCCAGCACATCATCAACTGGCTCTCGCACGATGATCGCCTGATCGATATCCCGGCTCGCGTCTCGCGCGATATCACCGTCAAGCTCAGCTCGGCTGCGCGCGGCACCATCGCCCTCGTCCTGTTCGTGCTGCTGCCCCTGGCCCTGTTCGGCGCGGGCCTGGGGATCTGGCTGCGCCGGCGGAAGGTCTGAGCGATGCGCGCGCGCTGGTGGCTGAATCTCGCCTTGCTCGCCCTGGTGGCGGTACTCGCCGCCGTGGCCTGGTATCAACCGGGCAAACAACCACCCCACAAATCGCCACCGCTGACCACGCTCGAGCCCGACCAGGTCACGCACATCCACGTCACCCGCCCCGGCGACAAGGCGCTGACGCTGGTCAAACGCAACGGACACTGGCGCATGACCGCACCGTTCGATCTGCGCGCCAACGCCGTTCGCATCAACGGACTGCTGCGCCTGTGCACCACCACCAGCCAACGCAGCTTCGCCTACAAACCGGCCAAGGCCGCCGAGTACGGGCTGGATCACCCGCGTGCCACCGTGCGCCTGAACGACACCGAGATCGTCTTCGGCGGCAGCCAGCCAGTCAATCACCACCGCTATGTACGCATTGGCGATCGCATACACCTGATCACCGATCACATGACCTATTATCTGCTCTCGCGCGCCACGGCCTTTATTGACTTGAGCCCGCTCGGCCCCGACGATCACCCGGTCGGCTTCGACCTGCCTGGCGGCGTCACGCTCAGCGCCAAGGACGGTCATTGGCACGCCCAACCGGCCAAGGCCCTGACCAGTACCGATGCGGTCGCGGCACTGCTGCAGCACTGGCGCGACGCCCATGCCATCGAGATCCGCAACTATCCGCCCGAAAAACAGAAGGCGCAGTCCGGCGAGCGCGTGTCGATCCGACTCGACGGCGACAAGGCCCCCCTGCATTTCGACGTGGTGTCGAAAAAACCGGAGCTCATCCTCGGTCGGCGCGACATCGGCATCGAGTACGTACTGCCCGCCGACTCGGCCGAACACCTGCTGCAGCTCCAATCACCCAAATCCACCTCGAGCAAGCCACCCCGGTCCCCGGCCGGCGCGAGCGCCCCGCCCGCTAGCTGAACCGCCGCCCAACAAGGCCTCGGGCGCAGCGCAAGGCCTCGAAGTCCGAACCCGGGCTCCCCGTGCTACCATGCGCTTCGTTTTGGCCGGCCCACGCCCATGCCCGAATTACCCGAAGTCGAAACCACGCGCCGCGGTATCGCGCCGCACATCGAGGGGCACACGGTGACCGACGTCATCGTGCGCGAGCCGCGCCTGCGCTGGCCCGTGCCCCCCGCACTCAAGGCCGCGCTGCGCGGCCAGCGCCTGCGACGCGTGGCGCGCCGCTCCAAGTACCTGCTGCTGCACTTCGACCACGGCACGCTGCTGCTGCACCTGGGGATGTCGGGCAGCCTGCGGGTGCTGCCCGCGGGCACGCCGCCGCAGGCCCACGACCACCTGGATATCGTGTTCGACGACGACCAATGCGTGCGTTTGCGCGACCCGCGCCGCTTCGGCAGCGTGCATTGGACCCGCGGCGACCCGGCCGACCATCCGCTGCTGGCCGCACTCGGCCCCGAGCCGCTCGGCGAGGACTTCACGGGGGATTACCTCTACGCCCGCAGCCGCAGGCGCAAATCGGCGGTGAAGGTGTTTCTGATGGACAGCAAGGTGGTGGCGGGGGTGGGCAACATCTACGCCAACGAGGCGCTGTTTCGCGCCGGGGTGCACCCCGGGCGCGCGGCCGGGCGCATCTCGCGTGAGCGCTATGCGCGTATCGCCGCGGCCGTGCGCGAGGTCCTGACGGCCGCCATCGCCGCCGGCGGCACCACCCTGCGCGACTTCACACTGGCCGACGGCTCGCCCGGTTACTTTCGCCTGAGCCTGGCGATCTACGATCGCACCGGTCAGCCCTGTCTGCGCTGCGGGCAGGCGATCCGCGAAAGCCGCCTGGGCCAGCGCTCCACGTTCCACTGCCCGCACTGCCAGCGCAGCTGACCGTCGCCGGGAGGCGGGCGGTACTCATTGAACGCGGGCCGCCCCCTCCCCGCGCGGGTCACTCGCCGCGCTGACCCGTCCGCGGGCCTTGTCCCACAG
>Ga0209918_1000922_pt1 | contig 17430 bp, 10 predicted proteins | sample SalPonD_shore_MG_FD_185712 | JGI IMG/M metagenome (GOLD analysis project Ga0209918, IMG submission 185712) | Salt pond soil microbial communities from South San Francisco under conditions of wetland restoration - Salt Pond MetaG... | ecosystem: Environmental > Aquatic > Marine > Intertidal zone...
GACGACGACGCGCGCCGCCTCGTGGACGAGCTCTCGCGGGAGGCGGGCTCCCCGTGACCGGGGGGAGGACGGTGGCTCCGGGGGCGGGCGCCGGGAAAGCGGACGCTCCGGGGGCGGACGCCGGGAAAGCGGGCGCGCCGGGGGCGGACGCCGGGAAAGCGGGCGCGCCGGGGGCGGGCGCTCCGTGAGCGGCGCGTGGGCCGACCTGCTCGGCCGGCTGGCCCGGTCGTGGCTCCCCCGCCCGTGGATGGTGCGCGACCTCACCGTCCCGCTCCTGGCCTACGCCGCGGCCTCCGCCGCCCTGGCGGGGTGGCTCCGGCAGAGGAGGGGCGTCCGGGCCGCCTACACCCGCAAGGTGTTTCACTTCGCGGTCTTCAACGCGGCCGCCGCGCTCCAGCTCCTGTGGGGTCGTTCGGCCGTCGTCCTCTTCGGACTCGTGGTGAGCGCGCTCATCCTGGCCGCCGTGGCGCGCGGGGAGGGGTTCGGCTTCTACGAGGCCCTGGCCCGTCCCGAGGACGCCCCGCACCGCAGCCTGTTCATCCTCGTCCCGCTCGCGACCACGGCGGCCGGCGGCGTGCTCGCGAACCTGCTCTTCCCGGGGATGGCCTACGTGGGCTACGCGGTGGCGGGGTGGGGGGACGCGGTGGGCGAGCCGGTCGGAAGCGCGTGGGGCCGGCATCCCTACCGGGTGCCCTCGCTGGCCGGGGTCCCGGCCACCCGGACCCTGGAGGGCTCGGCCGCGGTGGCCGTGTGCGGGGCGCTGGCGGCGGCGGCCGGGCTGGCGCTGGCCGGGCTCCCCGCGGGCCGGGCCCTCGGGGCCGGCGCGGCGTGCGGGATGGGGGCGGCGATCGTGGAGGCCGCGAGCCACCACGGCCTGGACAACCTCACCGTGCAGGTGGCGGCGGCCGGGCTGGCCGCCTGGCTGGTCTAGCGGGGAGGGTGGGCGCCCGCGGGGAGCGGGCGCCGCGCGGCGCCGAAGGCGAGCCGCGGGGTCGGGGCCGCGCTCCGGCTCAGGACGCCCGGAGGGCCTCCTCGCCGAAGTCCCCCTCGAAGAACGACTCCTTGTCGGCCTCGCCCGCCTCGTCGCGCTCCTCCCAGCGGAGGCCGACGCCGGTGGGGTTCCGCATGGCCCAGACCACGGTCCCGTCCCCGCGCACCCACTCCAGCCGGTCGCCGTGGTCGAGGGGCTCTTCGCGGATCTCGCCGTGAGCGCTCCCGTCCGGGCCGAGCCGGCTGGCGGTCACCCACGCGCCCCCGTTCCGGAGGTCGAAGGTGCTCACCGTCCACTCGCTCCCGTCCTCACGCCTGAGCCGGCAGGTCACGTCGGCGCCAGCGGCTGTCTCCGGCATCTCTCCTCCTCCACAAACGGTTGGGCGGGCCTGTCCTTCGCGCTCCCTCATCCGGGCAGGGCCCGTGCCGGGGCCACCGAGTCGTGCGGTATACCACACAAGTGATTGGGAGTAGACGCCTTACGTCACATGCGGACGGTTCGAGGCCGCGAGCCCACGACCGCTTCCCGGAGGTCCGTGTTGCGGACTTCCGACAACCCTGCGGAGGCGCGGCCGCGCGCCGCGTTACCCGCGCGGCTCTCGCCTCGTCTTGAGCCTGGAACGGAGAGGAGAGCCCGATCGACAGCGTGGGCCTATCATAGGAGGAAAGTTCATGAGCTCCAACAAGTTGAGGATGCTGATCCCGACTGCGCTCGTCCTCGCGGCGGCCGTCGGGCTCGGCGCGTGCGGCGACTCGACCGGCGTCGGCACGACACAGATGTCCGTACGGCTCACCGACGCCGCGGCTTCCGGGGATCTCCTGGAGGCGTGGGTGCAGATCGACTCGGTGTGGCTGCAGGGGAACGTCTCGGGGAACCAGGGCTCGCACGTCACGCTCCTGGACTCGCCCACGGAGCTCGTGAAGATCAGCTCCCTGGACAGCACCACCCGGAGCCTCGTGAGCGACGTGACCGTGCCGTCGGGCACCTACGCGCAGCTCCGGATCTTCGTGAGCCAGGGCATCGCGGTGGCCGAGAACTCGAACGGCGACCTCACCGCCTACACGCTGGGCGGCGCGACCCTGCCCGCCGAGTCCGACTACTCGCCCACCGCCTCCGGCCAGCTCGTGTGCCCCAGCTGCGCGCAGAGCGGCTTCAAGGTGAACCTGCCGGGCGGGAGCGTGAAGCTCGAGGGCACCCAGAAGATCCTGGTGCTGGACTTCGACGTGGCGCAGAGCTACGGGCACGACGCGGCCGCCTCGGACCAGTGGGTCCTGCATCCCGTCATGAGCGCTACGGACTTCGAGGCTTCCGGCGGCATCAGCGGCACGGTGACGCTCGACCAGAGCCAGCTGAGCGCGCTGCCCGAGTGCCCGACCGGCACCTCGCGCTCGGTCGAGGACTTCATTCCGACGGCCACCCGCGCCAGCGACGAGACGTCGGTGAGCTCCGGCTCGGTCTCGAGCGACGGGAGCTACACGATCGACTTCCTGGCGCCCGACTCGTACATGATGGGCTTCGAGGACTCGGTGGCGTTCGACAACGACACGCTCGTGTTCGACGCCACGCCCTCGCAGGACCAGGTCACGCTGGCCACCGGCGACACGGCCACGGTGGACTACTCGATCACCGCGGCCAGCTGCCTCGAGCACTGAGGCGGGAACCGCCCGGGAGGCCGCACACGACACCCTCTTGAACCGGAGTTGAAGAGGGAGAGCGAGAGGGGGCGCGGGCTTCGAGCCCGGCGCCCCCTTCTCTCATCGGGGCCTCACATCCCCGCCGCGTCGATCCACCCCGCCCCGACGCCCTCTACTCGTACGAGTAGAGGGACCCGCGCGCGGCCTCGGCTCACGCCCTGTCGTTCACCGCCTCGAAGATCCCCGCCTGCCTGGGGCCCTCCACGTCGATGATCCCCAGCATCCCCTTCCGCGTGACCCGCGAGAGCGCGTGGTCGACCAGCTTGATCGGCTGCGGGACCGGGAACTCCATCTCGAACACGCCCGTCGAGCCCGGGGGCACCGGCAGCGTCTGCACGTAGCGCAGCGGCTCGTTGGCCAGCGCGCCCGCGATCCAGGCCTTCGTGAACACGTTCCCGATCGGGTGGAAGCTCGAGGTGAGGTTCGGGCCGCCGTTGACGAAGTAGATGCGGGCCGTATCGCCCCTCCTCGCCCTGATGGCCCCGCGCACGTCGGGCGTCAGGGCGTACTTCTCGCCGTTGAGCAGCACGTAGGTCGGGTCCTCGCGGACCATGGAGGCCGTGTCGAAAGCGTGGTGGCCGGCCTCGCCCGCCCGCCGGTTCGTGTAGACCTCGTGCTGGCCCACGTAGATCTCGTGGTCCACCTCGGGGAGCCCCTCCGGGGGCTCGATCAGGATCATCCCGAACATCCCGCTCGAGATGTGCATGTCCATGCCCGGCACGGCGCAGTGGTAGATGAACGCGCCCGGGTACATGGCGCGGAACTCGATCGTCTTCTCCTGGCCCGGCAGGACCAGCGTGTCGGAGGCGCCGCCGCCCGGGCCGTACACGGCGTGGAGGTCCACGTTGTGGGGCCGGACGTTGGACTTCGGGCTCCGGACGGTGAGCCGGATCCGGTCGCCCTGCCGCGCGCGCAGCATCGGGCCCGGGATCTGGCCGCCGAAGGTCATGTAGTCGAAGGTCGCGCCCGCCTCGATCTCGCCGATGCCCTCGCGGGGCTCCAGCAGGAAGGAGCGGGTCCTGGGCGCCGCGCCCGCGATCGGCTCGGGGAGGGCCCTGGGATCCGCGGCCAGGCGCTGCATCGTGACCGTCCGGGCGGGCTCGCCCCCTCCCGAGGAGGCGGCTCCCGAAGCCGCGTCCGACGCCGTCCCGGCCGCGCCCGCTCCGGTGGCGGCCCCGGCGGCCGCCGCCTTCGCGGACTCGGCGGCCGTTCCCGTGCCGCACGCCAGCCCGACGAGACCCAGGCTCCCGGCTCCGAACACCTTGAGTGCTTCCTTCCTGTTCACGATCGCCTCCTGCTCCCTCATCTATGCCTGCCGGGGACGCCTCCCGGCCTGCCGCCGGGCCGGGCGTCCGCCGCTGCCCGATCACGTGAACAAGGATGGTCTCCGCGGCGCGTCCGCGCCGTGGGGCAAAGGTGGAGAGCGGGCGAAGGGAGATGCCGTGCGCCTGTGTGGGGAGTTTTCCTACTATTTTTACGGACAATTGGGGACGGGACGCGGCTCCTCGAGCGAAGAGGGGGCCGCGGGTCTCCCCGCCGCCCCCTCTCTCGCAGGCTTCCAGGTGCCGGGACCGGCCCCCGGCCGCCGGGCCCCGCCGCCGGAGGTCGGCGGTGGCCCGGACGGCCGGGACGGGCTCAGGCCTCGTGGGCCGGCACGATCTCCAGCGCCTCGCGGAAGTCCTCGTCCACGCGGGCCACGCGCTCGAACAGCTCGCGGGCGGCGGCCGGGTCGCCCAGACGGCGGCGGGCGACGCCCAGGTAGTAGAGGATGTCGACCAGCTCCTCGTCGCCGCGCTCGGACAGGTCCAGGGCGGACGAGAGGATGGCCGCGGCCTTCTCGTACTGGTCCCGGGCCATGAAGTAGTGGGCCATCATCAGGAAGGTCTCGAGCGCCGGCTGCCGGTCCGGCCCCGCCGCCTGGAAGCTCTGGGTGGCGGCGTGCAGCCACGGCAGCTCGCGGATCGTCATCTCGAACTCGTTCCACAGCCGCTCGCCCAGCTCCTCTCGGGCCTCACGGTCCGTCTCGGTGGCGGCCGGGAGATCCTCGGCGGTCGGCCCGTGCCGGCGCTGCTCCTGGAGCTCCAGCGCGTCGAGGCGGGCCAGACCCGTGCGGGCCGCTTCCTCCCCCGGCGAGAGCTCGAGGACCTGCTGGTAGAGGATGCGGGCGCCGCGCTTCGAGCCCCGGTCGGCCAGCCCGTGGGCCAGCGACAGGAAGGCGTCGGTGAGCGTGGCCGTGTCGCCCAGCCGGCGCGCGTACTTCACCTTGCGGCGGCGGAGCTCCATGTTCTCGGGCGAGAGCTCGAGGAGCTCGTTCAGGAGCTCGAGACCCCGGCGGAGCTCGGCGGCCTCGCCCAGCTCGGCCGGGGCCTGGCCCGCCTCCTCGGCCACGCGGCCGTTGGACGCCGCCGTGTCCGCGGCGCCCGTGGCGTGCGCGGTCGCGGCCGGCTCCCCGGACGCGGGCGGCGCGCTCGGCTCCTCGGCCTCGGCCTCCACGCCGGCCGGCGACTCGGACCCGGGCTCGGAGACGGGAGTCTCCCCGGCGGCCTCCTGTTCCTCGGCGGCCTCCTGCTCCTGGGCGGCCTCCCGTTCCTCGGCCGCCCACGGGTCCCAGCCCGCGCCGAAGGCCTCGATCTCCTCGGGCCGATCCGACTCGAGGTGCTGCTCCATACCCGCGTTCTCGGTGTGCTCGGACATTTCTCCCCCGGTCTCGATCTCTGGAAGCCTGCTCCACGGACGGGCTCCGCCGTCCGACTCGATCTCGTCGCCCCACGAAGGAGGCTCGCGGCCGAACTCCTCGGCCAGCTCGCGGGCCCGCGACATGAGCTCACGGTAGCGTCCCACCAGCTCCAGCCGGCCCGGCCACGCTTCGCCTTCCGCGCTCTCCCACCCGCGGAACGGCTCTTCCTCCGCCTCGGTCCCCGGCCTGTCGACGTCGTACTGGTAGACGTGGACCGGGACCTCGGCTCGCTCGGCCTCCCGCTCCGCGGGCGCCGACCATCCGGAGGCGAGAGCCTCTTCCTCTTCCGACTCTTCCTCTTCCGACTCTTCCTCCGAAGCGACCCGCTCCGCCTCGGGCTCGGCGAGATCTTCCTCGTGCTCGAGCTCGACCCGCCCCTCCTCGGCCCCGGGCTCGGCCGGCTCCGGCTCGGCGAGCGCCTCGTCGGCGTCCGCCGCGGCCGCCTCCAGCGCGGCCTTCTCGGCCTCGAGGAGCGCCAGCTCCTCGGCGAGGTCGGCTTCGTCGAGGTCCTCGAGGTCTTCGAGGTCCTCGAGACCTTCGAGGTCCTCGAGCTGCTCGGCGCTCATGCTCCCCTGGAGCTCCGCGATCGCGGCGGCCAGCTCGGGAGCGGCCTCGATCTCGGGCGTCAGCCAGTCCTCGACGGTGAGGGAGGCGGGATGTGGCTCCTCGGCCTCGGGCGCCTCTGCGTCGACGTCCTCGGACTCCGGCTCGATCTCGGCCTCCACGGGCTCGAGCTCGGTCTCGGCCTCTTCGGCCGCCGGCTCGGCGTCGGCCTCGGGCTCCTCGGGCTCGGGAGCCCCGGCGTCCTCCGGCGCGGCCGCGGCGGTCTCCCGCCCGGCCGTCGCGCCGTGCTCGGCCGGCTCCCCGGGGATCATCCAGCTCCCGGGGCTGGCGTCGGGCAGGAGGTCCCGGATGCGCGACTCGAGGTCGGCCGTGCCCTCGCCCAGGCGGACTCGCTCCTCCCACACCTCGCGGAGGGTCTCGACGGCCTGCTCCTTCTGAGCGTCCTCGAGGAGACGGGAGGCGAGCTGCTCGGCGATCTCCTCGTCCGGGACCCGGTCCAGGAACTCGCGCATGGCCACGCGGGCCTCCTGCAGCTCGCCGCGCGCGGTGACCGTGTCCACGTAGCGCAACAGGTTCTTCCGCGCCTCGGCCACCAGGCCGACCTCCAGGTGGAGGCGTGCCATGGTCCTGTAGCAGTCGGTCTCGTACGGAAAGACTCGGAGGATCTTGTTGCAAACTGCAATGGCGTTCGTAATAAGCCCCTGCTCCGCGTACTGGTCGGCGGCCTGCCGGTAGTAGCGGATGGCGGTGCCCGGCTCGCCCTCGCGGAAGTTCAGATCCGCGATGCGGACGGCCAGGCCGGGGTCGGGCGACGCGTACTCGGCGGCGTCGCCCTCCTCGAGCGCCTGCAGGTACAGCTGGATGGCGCGCCGGTGGTTTCCGGCCGCCTCTTCCCGCCGTGCCTTGGCCTTGAGCTCTGACAGTCTCGTCATTGCAGCGCCTGGACTTACAAGACTCGTTGCGTGGCTCGTCGAACTCCGGTGGCCGTGTCGGCGGCGCGATCCCGGAGCGCTCGTGACGTCGGCTCCGGTCCCGTCTCGGACGGCCCGCGATCGGGCTCGGGATGCGTCCCCTCTCGCGTCCCCGCGCGCCCGTACTCGTGTTGCGCCGGGGCACGACCGCGCACAGCTTATGCGGTCCCTGCCGGCCGCGTAGCCGGCGGGCGGGCCCGTAAAAAGTGCAAGGTCCGGACCGCCTCCCCCCAACCACGACACCGAGGGACCCGTGGCACTGGACGCCAAGATTCTGATCGTCGACGACGACCCCTCCGCGGTCGAGGAGCTGGAGAACATCCTTGCCGCAGAGGCCGTCGGGGATGTCTCGAGCACCACCGAGCCCAAGGAGACGCTCTACTTCTGCGGACGCCTGCGCCCCGACCTCGTCCTGCTGGACCTGGGCCTCGGGACGCCGACCTCCCGCGAGATCCTGCGCGACCTCCTGGAGGGGGAGAAGGACTTTCCCGTCCCACGCGTGGTGGGGCTCGTGGAGGAGGGCCAGTCGAGCCGTGAGCTGGGCGAGGCGCGTGACCTCGGGGTCCGCGAGCTCCTCCGGAAGCCGTTCGAGCCCGTGGAGGTCGCGCTCCGCGTGCGCGCGCTCCTCGAGCGGGACCGGCTCCGCGAGGACCTCCGCACGGCGGACCAGCGCGGCCAGGCCGACCTGGACGACGAGCTGGCCCGCGCGAAGCTGGGCGTCCTCCACGTCCTCGCCCGCCTGGTCGAGTACCGGGACTTCAAGACCGAGCAGCACGCCGAGCGCGTGGGCGAGCTCTCGGCGCGGATCGCCCGCGAGCTGGGCCTTCCCGACGACGAGGTGGCCCTCCTCCGGGACGCGGCGCCCCTGCACGACCTGGGAATGGTCGTGGTCCCCGACCGGATCCTGCTCAAGAGCGGGCAGCTGGACGAGGACGAGCGCAGGATCATGATGACGCACGCGGCCAACGGCGCCCGCATCCTCTCGGGCAGCGACCTCCCGGTCATCGAGCTGGCGCGCCAGATCGCGCACACCCACCACGAGCGCTGGGACGGCGCCGGTTACCCGCGCGGCCTGGAGGGCGAGGAGATCCCGCTCGTCGGACGGATCGTGGCCGTGGCCGACGCGTTCGAGGCCATCACCCACGACCGCCCCTTCCGCGAGGCGGAGTCGGCGGAGGGCGCCATGGCCGAGCTCCGCCGCGAGCGGGGCCGCCAGTTCGACCCCCGCGTCGTCGACGCCGCCCTCGAGGTCGTCGAGCGGGAGGAGGCCCCGAGGGCGTGAGCCCCGGGGCCGGCGGCCGGTGACCCGGGACGACCCCCGGGCGGACGCCCCGGCGGCCGGCCTCCGCGCCGGAGGGGCGGAGCCGTCGCCCCCCGCTCCGGAGGGCGACGGGGCCGTCCCCGCGCTCCCGGCTCCCGTCGGGACGTGGCTCGCCTCCCTCGCGCGCGCGCTGCAGCGTTACGGACTCTACCCGCCCGGCCACCCCGCCCTCGGAGACCTGGTCGAGGACCTCCACCGCGAGCTCGGGCCCCTGCTCGAGGAGGAGAAGGACGTGGCGGTCGCGGTCGCGCCCGACCGCCTCCTCTACCGCGGCGCCTGGACCGACCCCGCCGGCCCCCACGTCCCCGGCCTCGCCGCGCGCCTGCACGAGCACGACCTGGCCGCCATCGGCTTCGAGCCGGGGGTGAGCGTCTCGGAGCTCCGGGCCGTCCTCACCGTCCTCCGCGAGCGTCCCTCCACGGACGAGGACCGGCTGGGCCGGCGCGCGGGCATGACCGCCCGCTGGCCGCACGTGTGGGTCGAGCCGCGCCACTACGAGAAGCTCCGCCTGGACGAGGAGCTCCCCGACGACGAGCGGGCCGTGCGGGACCAGCGGGCCGCCCGGCTGTGGCTGGGCCTCGCGCGCGCCGTGGGCGCCGCGCCCGAGTCGGAGGACGAGCCGGCGAGCGCGTCCGAGACGGTGGCCCGGGCCCGGCGCGTGGACCCGGCCCGGGTGGCCCGGAGCCTCGGGTCGGTGCAGGAGGGGGAGCTCCTCCGGAACGTCGGCGAGGCGCTGATGGCCATCGCCGGCGAGCTGGAGGACGCCGAGGGCGAGTTCAGCCTGCGCGAGCGCTTCGGCGGGCTGTTCGGGGAGATGGACCGCCAGCAGATGCGCCGCCTCCTGGCCTCGGGGCTGGAGCCCGGGGAGCGGCGCGAGATCCTCGGCGCCAGCTCCTCCGTCCTGGCCACCGGCCCGCTCCTGGAGATGGTCGAGACCACGTCCGACCTGGGCGACATCGACGTCTCGCACTGGATGCTCCGGATCCTGGTGAAGCTGGCGGGCTACGCCGACGCCGAGGGATCCCTCTCCTCGCCCGAGGCCCAGCAGGCGCTGCGCACCCTGGTCGAGCAGGCGGTGACCGGCTGGGGCGAGGAGGCCCGCTCCTTCGACGAGGCCTACGGCGAGGCCCTGCGCATCATGGCCGGGACGGAGGCGGGCGGCGCGGGCGGGGAGGTCGACGAGGCCGGCCGGCCCGAGCCCCTGCGCGTGCTCCAGACCACGGTCGAGGTGGACGAGCTGGGCGGGCCGGGCGAGCGGGCCTTCCTGACCCTGTGCCGGGCGGGCCGGGTCGGCGAGGTCCTGGCCCTGTCCGACGAGGCCCCGGAGGGGAGCGAGGTGGCCGACACGCTCCGCGAGCGCCTCCTCAACGAGGAGGTCGTCGAGGAGCTGGCCGGACGCGAGCCGCCCGACCTCGAGGCGCTGGAGCGCATCGCCCGCCACGTGCCGCGCACGGTGGCGGGGCCTCTGCTCGAGATCCTCGAGACGTCGAAGGACCGCTCGGTGCGGGGAAAGGCGTTCTCGATCCTGGAGGGCATCGGCGCGTCGATCTCCGACCTGGTCGTGGCGCGCCTGCAGGACGAGCGCTGGTACGTGCAGCGGAACATGCTGGCCCTCCTGTTCGAGATGGAGCCGCCCCGGGACTTCAGCGCGAGGCAGTTCACCACCCACGAGCGCGTGCAGGTGCGGCGCGAGGCCTACAAGCACCTCCTCCGGGACCCGGAGACCCGCGAGGACGCGGTGCGCATGACGCTGCGCGAGACGGACAGCCGCACCCTCACGCTCGGCCTGGGCGCCGTGGACGAGCTGGAAGATCCCGCGTCCGACCTGGTCCCGCTCGTCTCCGCCCACGCCGCCGACGATTCGAGGCCCCAGGAGGTCCGCGTCCAGGCGGTCCGGGCGGTCGGCCACCTGGGCGGCCCCGACGCGCGCCGCGCCCTCGTCCGGATCTGCGAGCGCCGCCACCCGATCCTGTTCTGGCGGCGGCGCCTCGCCCCCCCGAGCGGCGCGGTGCGCGAGGCGGTCGCCACGCTGGCCCGGCGCTGGCCCCGGGACCCCGCGGCCCAGCGGGTCCTGCGGCGCGCGGCCGACTCCGAGAACGCCGGCCTGCGGAAGGCCGCGCGGCTGGCGGAGGCGGCCGGCGGCGGCGAGCGGACGGAGGCGGACGCCGACGACCCGGAGCGGACCCGGTGAGCGCGGCCCGGCGGGCCGGCGAGTTCCTCACGGCGGTGTGGCGCTACCTGTCGGTGGCCGGGCTCTACCAGCCCGACCATCCCTACCGGGCCGCCGTCGCCGACGAGGTCCACGACGCCCTGGTCGCGCTCCTCGAGCGCGACCCCTCGCCCTCCTTCTCCTTCCTGGCGGGCGAGGTCATCTACGGGAAGTCTCCCCTCCGCCATCTCCGCGCGGGCACGTGGGCCTCGCGCATGGAGAAGGCCGGCGTGGCCCGGATCGAGGCGCAGCGGGGCCTCGAGCGCCAGGAAGTGGGCGCCTTCCTCGAGGGGCTCCTCGAGCGGATGCGGGAGAGCGAGGAGCGCGATCGCTCGGGCGAGGGGACGGCCGCCCCACTCGAGGAGACCATGCGGCTCCCCCATCTCCGCTACGGGCCGCTCGGCATCGAGGAGGACGTGCCCGCGGAGGCCCCGAAGGGCGAGCGCGAGGTGACGCTCGACGTCGAGGCCGGCGCCCTGGGCTGGCTGCACGAGGAGGTCGAGGCGTCCGGGACCGTGCCCGTGGCCGAGTCGCTGGCCGTGGTCCAGTCGCTGTCGGTGGCCATGCACGGCGCCCAGCGGCTCATCGTCCCCTTCCTCAGGATCAAGCAGAGCGACCAGTACACGGCCGGCCACTGCATCAACGTGTCCATCCTGTCGATGTCGCTGGGCGAGGAGCTCGGCATGCCCGCGGCGCGCGTGCAGGCGGTGGGCGCGGCGGGCCTCCTCCACGACATCGGCAAGGTCCGGGTGCCCGCCGAGATCCTCGGGAAGCCCGGACGCCTGACCGACGAGGAGCGCGCCGTGATCGAGCGCCACCCCGTCGACGGATGCCGCATGCTCATGGCGAGCGGACCGGAGATGGCGCTCCCCGCCATCGTGGCCTACGAGCACCACATGGGCTGGGACGAGGGCGGCTATCCCACGCCCCACTTCGCCCGCAGGCCCGCGCTCCTGAGCCGCCTGGTGCAGGTGTGCGACTTCTACGACGCGCTCCGCACGCGCCGCCAGTACCGCGAGCCCCTCCCCGCCCCCAAGGTCATCGGGATCCTCGAGAAGAACGCCGGCTCCAACCTCGACCCCGAGCTGGCGCGGGCCTTCGTCGAGATGATCCGCCGCTGGGACCCCGCCACGATCCTCACCGAGGGGATCGAGGGCGACAGGGGCCCGCTGCGCTCCGCGGCCGCGGAGCCGGGCGCCGGAGACGGCGGACCGGGCGAGGCGGACGCCCGGCGCGAGGGGGGCGGCGGGCCGGGCGGCGACGAGGCCGGGGGCGTGGGACCGGGCCGCGTCCCGGCCGACGACGACCCGGCGGACGACGCCGACGTCGCCGCCGACACCGCCCTGGCCTTCTAGGAGGATCCCCGCCGTGTCCCCCCGCCCCTCGCCGGTCCCCGACTGGGTGCCCGAAGACCTCCCGAAGGCGCCCGGCGTCTACCAGTTCGAGGACGCCCACGGCACGCTCCTCTACGTCGGGAAGAGCGTGAACCTCCACCGCCGCGTGCGCGGCTACTTCTACGGCGGCGGCCCCGACGACGAGCGGATGGCTCAGATGCTCCGGCTGGCCCGCCGCGTCCGCATCCACCGCACCGGGACCGACCTCGAGGCGAAGCTGGTCGAGGCGGAGCGGATCGTGAGCGGCCGCCCGCGCTTCAACCGGGCCCTGAAGAACCGCGCCAACGGCTGGTACCTCCAGATCGACTGGTCGAGGCCCTTCCCCCGGCTGCGCGTGGTGCGCACGGCGCGGAGGTCGGGCGCGCGCTACTTCGGGCCCTTCCGGGGGCGCCGCCTCCCGGCCGAGATCGCCGAGCTGGCCCGCAAGGCCTTCCGGCTCCGGACGTGCAGCGGCCCCCTGCGGCCCGACGCCCGCGGCTCGCCCTGCCTCCAGCACGGCATCGGCCTGTGCACCGCCCCGTGCATCGGCGCCGCCGGCCTGAACGCCTACCGCGCCCAGGTGCGCGAGGCCGAGAGGGCGCTGGAGGACCGCGCCTACGGGTGGGAGGTGCGGACCCGGCTCGAGGCCGAGCGCGACCGGCGGGCCGCGGAGCTGGACTTCGAGGCCGCCGCCGACCTGCAGCGCAGGATCGACTGGCTGGACGAGCTCGAGCTCCGCCGTGACGCGCTCGAGCGGCCGTGGCTCGAGCGCTCGTGGCTCATCGTCCTCCCGCACGCCCGTCCCGGCTACCGCCTCCTCCTCCCCGTCGCGCGCGGCCGCGTGCTGGAGCGTCAGGCGGCGCCGATCCCCGGGGACGGAGGCGGCGCGGGGACGGTCCCCGGGGCGGGGGCGGGCCGTCTCGCGGGTGCGGACGCCGCGGCGGCCTGGCGCGAGGCCGTGCGGGATGCGTGCTACGCGGTCCGCATCGCCGAGCTGCGCGCCGAGCCCGTCTTCCCGCCCGAGGAGCTGGTCCCGAGCCTCATCGTGACCCGGTGGCTGGAGGAGGGCCGCCCCGGCGGCCAGGCGTTCGACCTGGACCGCCACGACGCCGACGAGGTGGCCGAGCGGGTCCGAGCGGCGTAGGCGTGGCGGGCCCTGCTCGGCGCGCCGGCGGCGCGCTCAGGCCTCCTCCCCTCCGCCCGGAGGTCCGCCGCCCTGCGCCTCTGCGGCTCCGACCTCGGCACGCAGCGCCCGGGTGGCGATCCGTCCGATCACGACCGCCACCCCCAGGGTCGCCGCCACGCCCAGGACCTGGAGCGCCGTGTGGAGCCAGCCGCCTCCGCCCGCGGCCGAGCTGGCCACGGCCGCCCCAGCCGCGCCGATCCACACGTAGGCGATCGTCCCGGGGAGCATCGCCACCCAGGAGGCCAGCACGTAGTGCCGGAAGCCGACGTCCGTGAGCCCGTACGCATAGTTCAGCAGGTTGAACGGAAACAGCGGTGAGAGCCGCGTCAGGGCGACGATCTTCCAGCCCTGCTGGCCCACCGCCCGGTCGACGATCCGCAGGCGGTCGTGGCCCTCCACCCAGCGCTGGACCCTGTCCCGGAGCAGGTAGCGCGCGACAAGGAAGGCCGCCGCCGCGCCCGCCACCGAGGCGACCGAGGTGATCACGGTCCCCCACACGAGCCCGAACGCGATCCCCGCCCCCACCGTGAGCGCGCTCCCCGGGACGAAGAGGACCGTGGCCAGGACGTACGCCGCCCCGTACGCGACCGGGCCGAGCGGCCCGAGCGACGCGACCCAGCCGCGGAGCCTGGCGACCCAGCCGCCGCGCGCGCCGGAGGCGGGGCCGGCGGAGGCCGACGCTCCGTCGCCGGCTCCCGGACCCGAAGCGGCCGCGGCGGCCGAATCGCGCGCGGTGCCCGAGTCCCCGGCGGCACCCGAATCCCTCGCGGCCCCCGAATCCGCCGCGGCACCCGAATGCCCCGCGGCACCCGAATGCCCCGCGGCGCGGGAGCCGCTCGCGGCGTTCAGCGACCAGTCGTAGCGGGTGAAGCGCACCGGGGGCCGGCCGTCGTGGCCCCGGATGAACTCCGCCACCTCGGGCCGCGCGTAGCTCGCGACGAACAGCGGGATCGTCTCCGAATGGGGCGTCCACTCCGGGTTCGTGAAGTCGCCGCCGTACCAGTCGAAGTACTTCGAGAGGACGAGCGTCCCGCCCTCGACCCGTACGTTGGCCGTGTCGCGCAGGAAGGCCCGCGCGCGCCCCTCGAGCCGGGCGTCCAGGCTGTCCCCCGCGTAGGCCCACGGCGGGAGCGGCGCGCAGGAGCGGGACGCGCAGTTGAGGGCGAAGTGGAGGCGGGGATCCCGGAAGTAGGGGCGGAGCAGGCCGTGCTCGATCTGGTCGAGCGTGAGCCGGTGGCCCCCGACCTCGTGCTCGAGGTCCGTCCACACCCCGTCGATGTCGCGAATCGACCCGACGCCCGGGTGCTCGAGGATCGTGCGGATCGTGTAGGCGTTGTAGGCGTCGATGAGGAGCGCCTCGAGCTGGGCGGGAGCCAGCGACGGGAGGTCGGCGCCGGCGACCCGCTCCAGGTAGGCGTCCAGCTCGCTCCGGTGGGCCCGGAACCAGTCGTAGTCGACCAGCCCGTCCCGCGTGCCGCCCGCCAGGAGCGCGCCCCAGCCGTCCTCTCCGAACGAGGCCGTGCCCGAGTCGATCGAGGCCCGGACCTCACGCCCCACCTCGCCGCCGAGCGCCGCGCTCTCCGGCGCGCCGCAGGCGGCGGACGCCGCCCCGGCCAGGAGGACGGCCAGCCCGAGGGCGAGGCCGCGTCGCGCCCGTGGTGCCGTCATCGTCCCGACCGCCCTAGACCGGACCGGGCGTCGCCTGAGATCAGCCGATCGACAGCCTCACTCCGGCGCTGACCGGATGCTCCCAGAACCGGTTGAACGGATCCAGGCCCGGGGCCACCGCGCGGAACAGGGCGGCGTCGGCGTCCCGGAGGAGGACGAAGTAGGTCTCGCCCCGGACGAAGAACAGCACGGAGCGGGTGGGCTGGTAGCCGAAGCCGGCGAAGCCGTGGAAGCTGAGGTAGGTCTTGCTGAAGTTGTTGACCGCGTTCCCTTCCGGCGTGTCCGGCATGTTGGTGATCGGCGTGGCGTGGACGTTCGTCGCGCCCACGCCCAGGTACAGGTTCGCGAACAGCGGAGGCTTCTCGGGGTCGGTCTGCGGGAAGTCGATCTCGATGCCGCCGTCCGCGTTGATCAGCCGGAGCGGAGGCATGATGCCCACCGGGCTCGACGGCACGACTCCTTCGTCCAGGAACTCCCCCGAGCCGTCCGCCCGCAGCGCGAAGTTGGGCGAGAGCTGCACCGAGAGGCCGCCGCCGACGAACGTCCCCACGCCGCCCGTCAGGTCGGCCAGGGCGCCGCTGGCCAGACCCAGCCCGCCGCGCGCCTCGATGGAGACGGTGCCGGCCTTCCAGGCGGAGCGGCCGCCCATGGCCTGCTGCGCCCGCGCGGGGGCCGCGAACACGAGGATGGGCGCCACGAACACGACGAGAGCCGCCGCGAGCGACAGCGCGGCCGGGGAACGGGCACGACGACGGTCGGTGCGCACGGGCATCTCCTTGTCACGGTCCGGAACGCGGGCTCCCGCATCAGTCTAACGAGAATCTCCGGTCCGCGTAACCTCGGTCCCGATGCACGAAGGCCCCGCCGCCCTCCCGGGCCGCGGGGCCTCGCTCTTTTCCCGATCCCTCGCTCTCAGTCGGGGCGCCGGGATTTGAACCCGGGACCTCTGCAACCCCATTGCAGCGCGCTGCCGGACTGCGCCACGCCCCGTCGCGGAGGATCCTCCGCCGTCACCTCAGTCGGGGCGCCCGGATTTGAACCGGGGACCTCTGCGTCCCGAACGCAGCGCTCTGCCGGACTGAGCCACGCCCCGAAGTGTCTGTGTGCGTCCGTCTGTGCGCGCCACCGTGCCCGCTAAGCGGGTGACCGGGTTCGAACCGGCGACCTCAACCTTGGCAAGGTTGCGCTCTGCCAGCTGAGCTACACCCGCGAGAGCCACCGGTCGGAATCGAACCGACGACCGCTCGATTACGAATCGAGTGCTCTACCGCTGAGCTACGGTGGCACGGCCGGCCGTCGGCCGACAGTGGAGCCGGCGGGACTCGAACCCGCGACCTCTTGAGTGCGATTCAAGCGCTCTCCCAAACTGAGCTACGGCCCCGGGACATCGATCCGCGGGCGGAACGCGCCCTGTAAACAGCTACGGCGGCGATCAGAGCGGGGCTGACGGGACTCGAACCCGCGACCTCCGGTGTGACAGACCGGCACTCTGACCAACTGAGCTACAGCCCCGAATGCCCGCCGAACTGGCCGCCGGCCGGGCGGCCCCCGCCGCACGTCTCTCGCTGGTCCCGCATGGGGCCGACTGGACTCGAACCAGTGACCTCTACGATGTCAACGTAGCGCTCTAGCCAGCTGAGCTACGGCCCCTCGTCGCGCCCCGGTCGCGGCGCCCGCCGCGGCCTCCTCGTCGCGCCCCGAGAAACGTACGAGCGGGACCTTTCGGCGCCCGCTCGCGAGACGGCCATGATAGCTCGCGGCACGCGCTTCGTCAACCCGGCTCGGCCCCGTTCTGGCCCCGGATCGCGGCCACGACCCGGGCCCGCTCCTCGGGCGTCAGCGCGGGGAACACGGGCACGCTCAGCACCTCCCGGCAGGCCCGCTCCGCGCGGGGGAGCTCGCCCGCGGCGCGGGCGCCGGACGGGCGCGCGCCCGCGCCGGTCGAACCGGGCCCGCCGCCGGCCTCCGGGCTCAGCGCCTCCAGCCGGTGGAGCGGCGTCGGGTAGTAGACCCCGTGGCCCACCCCGGCGGCGCCCAGGCGCTCCGCCACCCGCGCTCGGTCCCCGCACCGAATCGTATACTGGTGATAGACGTGGCGGTTCCCCTCGAGGACCACGGGCGTCTCCACGTCCGCCACTCCCGCCAGCTCCCGGTCGTACGTCGCGGCGTTCGCGCGGCGGGCTTCGGTCCACCGGTCCAGCGCCCCGAGCTTCACCCGGAGGACGGCGGCCTGGATCTCGTCCAGCCGGCTGTTGTGCCCGATCTCCCGATGCCGGTAGCCATCCTCCTCTCGGCCGTGCTCGCGGAGCCTCCTGAGCCGGGCGGCCAGCGCGTCGTCGTCCGTCGTCACCGCGCCGGCATCCCCCCACGCGCCCAGGTTCTTGGTCGGGTAGAAGGAGAAGCAGCCGACGTCGCCCGCCGCGCCGGCCCGCACGGCCCGACCGTCGGGGAGCCGGCGCGAGGCCCCGACGGCCTGCGCGGCGTCCTCGACCAGGGCCAGGCCGTGGCGGGCGGCCAGCTCCCGGAAGGCCTCGACCTCGGCCATCTGGCCGTACAGGTGGACGGGGAGGAGCGCCGCCGTGCGCGGACCGATCGCGGCCGCCGCGGCCGCCGGGTCCAGGTCGAAGGTGTCCGCGCGGATGTCGGCGAACACGGGGACGGCGCCGACCCGGAGGATGGCCTCGGCGGTGGCGAAGAAGGTGAAGGGGCTGGTGAC
>Ga0209918_1000924_pt1 | contig 17403 bp, 14 predicted proteins | sample SalPonD_shore_MG_FD_185712 | JGI IMG/M metagenome (GOLD analysis project Ga0209918, IMG submission 185712) | Salt pond soil microbial communities from South San Francisco under conditions of wetland restoration - Salt Pond MetaG... | ecosystem: Environmental > Aquatic > Marine > Intertidal zone...
CAGACCGGGAAGCCCACAGGGCTGGTCCCAACAACTCTATCCCTCCTGTCCTCGTTCGCCCGTTGGGCCCTTGCTCCCCGATACAAAGAATCGGGATCTGCGACTTGCAAGAGAAAGGAAGGGACGCGCATGGATCGTTCGGGGCCATTCCGATCGTTCTGAGCCCACGAGTCCCCCTCTCTTGCAAGAGAGGGGGACAACAGGGGGTGAGTTGTTGGCTGGGATGAGGCGGCGGGACTTTGGGAGACGCGTCGTTCCTAGAAACATGGTGCCCCGCTGGGGCACCTGCCCCCTGAAGGGGGTACTACTCACTGATCCCGGCGGTTGGCAACCACGCTATCCCTCCTGTCTCCGTTCGCCCGTTGGGCGCTTTCTTCCCGAGACAAAGCATCGGGATCGGCGACTCACCAGAGAAAGGGAGGGACGCCTCGCACACACCTGTTCTCCCGCTGCCAGCGCTGGCAGGGTGGGGTGCAGGGCGCGCTGCCAGCGGTGAAACGCAGGGATAGTTTCGGATATCAATTCTCTTAGACTCCCGGGGCATTTATGCCCCGGATGGGGGTAGCGTTCTTCAAACCCAGCCCTGAAGGGCCGGGCTAATAAAACAGAACTCCGGTCTCTCGTGCACCGACACTTTGCGGAAAAAAAGCCCTGCGGGCTTCTTTGGGAATAACGCTATCCCCCTGCGCCCTGAAGGGGGCACTACTAACGAATGCTCACAACCCGGCTGTGCCGGTCTTGAAGCGGGGTGACGGATCAATTATCCCCTTTAAGCAGCACGTGACGCCGGAGCCATACCCATAGAAAAGCAGAAAACCCGCAAAGCCTGACGCCTTGCGGGTTTCCGACAGTCGGAGCGGCGAGATTTGAACTCGCGACCCCTACACCCCCAGTGTAGTGCGCTAACCGGGCTGCGCTACGCTCCGTCGTTTCTGGTTTAAATATAATAAAAAATCCGCCGCTTCACAGCCGGTAATTGCTGTGACCGCTAGTTTTCTATGGCGAACGTCTCAAGCCAACGACTCAATCGTCGCTTGACATCCTGAGAAAACGTGAAAAGTGAAAAAAACTGGGTTTCGAGTTTCGGGTTTCGGGTTCAAAGTTTATTGCGTAAATGCGTAAATGCGTGGATACGTCAATGCGTTCCCGTCTCACCGCCCCGATGGATACGCACTACACGGGAAAGGGTGTGTGGCCTTTTCACGTTTCACGTCTCACGTTTCACGGTAAAAGCGTCAATGCGTAGATGCGTCAAAGCGTTAATGCGTGAACTACTTTTTGTGATTTGTGGCCTTTTGTGGCTTGAATTTTTCCGGGGGTGGGGCTCGGCGCGCTCTGCGCCTCGGCGATGAAAATGATTCTGAGGACCGCGGAAGACTACGACCCTCAGTCCTCCTCCGTCTCATCCAGCAGTTTCAGGATTTCGCGCAACTCGTGCTTTAGCTGCCCGATGCTCTTTCGGAGGGCAATCAGATCCCGCGTTTCCTGATCATCGGTCCCCCCCTCCCGCTGCTTCGCCAGCTGCTGCCGGGCGCCCTCGATGGTGTACTTCTGGTTGTACAACAGATCCTTGATCTGAAATAACAGGTCGATATCCTGATCCCGGTAGGTCCGGTTACCGGCGCGGTTCTTGGACGGCTGTAACGACGGAAATTCGGTCTCCCAGTAGCGGAGGACGTACGGCTTCAGCTGGGTCATCTCCGCCACTTCACCGATGGAATAATAGAGTTTCTTAACTGATCGCGACTTATCCATTGACACAGAAAGGTATCCGGGTTCTTGGTTCAATCAAGACTTGATATATTACCATGCCGGCGTATCCAATTCAAGTGGAATGTGAACTCCCGGGCTCTCAGTCCCTTCAATAAATGGCAACTTCCCGGAAGCGGGACGGCCGCCGGGTCAGACCAGGGCTTCTTCCACCGGCACGTATTCCATCTCGAATGCTTCGGCCACCCCCTGATGGGTCACCTTGCCCTTGTAAATATTGACGCCCCACCGCAGCTCCGGATGATGCTTGATCTCGTGGGTATTCTTGAGATCGGCGACATGGGCCACATACGGGAGGGTGGCGTTGGTTAAAGCAATAGTTGAAGTATTGGGAACCGCGCCCGGCATATTTGTTACGCAATAATGGATGACCCCTTCCACCTCGAAGATGGGATCTTCGTGCGTGGTCGGCCGGACCGTCTCGATACACCCGCCCTGGTCCACGGCCACGTCCACGATGACGGAGCCCTTTCCCATCAGCTTCAGCATCTCCCGGGTCACCAGCCGCGGAGCCTTGGATCCCGGGATGAGCACCGCCCCGATCAGGAGATCGGTGTTGCGCAGCATTTTCCGGATGTTGTGCTGGTTGGAATACATGGTAAACACGTTTTTCGGCATCACGTCGTCCAGGTAGCGGAGGCGTTCGATATCCACGTCCAAAACGTACACCTTGGCGCCCAGGCCCGCTGCGATTTTGGCGGCATTGGTCCCCACCACACCGCCGCCGATGATGGCCACCACCGCCGGCTCCACGCCGGGCACGCCGCCCAGCAGAATGCCTTTGCCCCCCATCCGGCGTTCCAGGTACTTCGCCCCTTCCTGCACCGCCATGCGTCCGGCGACTTCGCTCATGGGGACCAGTAGCGGGAGCGTCTTATCCTCCAGCATCACCGTTTCATAGGCGATACCGACGGCGCCGGTGTTGATGAATCCCCGGGTAAGTTCTTCGGAAGCCGCAAAATGAAAATAGGTGAAGACGATCTGATCCTGGCGGATCATGTCCAGCTCGGAAGCCTGGGGTTCCTTGACCTTAACCACCATTTCCGCCCGGCCGAAGATCTCGGCCGCCGACTCCACGATCTCCGCCCCGTACGATTCGTACATATGGTTGGAGAAGCCACTCTGCACCCCGGCATCCCGTTCCACCAGAACCGCATGCCCCTTCCGGGCCACGAATTCTACTCCCATGGGAGTCATGCTGACCCGGTTCTCATTGCTCTTGATCTCGCGCGGTACCCCGATAATCATAGCGACATTCCTCCGGATTGCCAGATTTAATTGTCGGCGGGTCTCAGGATACTGGTCACGATCCGTTCTTCCTGAAAGAGTTCACCCGCCAGGGCTCGAACGTCGTCCGCGGTCACTTCCTCGACCCGGGCGATATACTGATCTATGGTCTGAAACTCTTTGTAGTAGATATCCTGCTTGGCAAGCCGGTTCATCCGGCTAAACATATTTTCCAGAGATAACACCAGGCTCCCCTTCACCTGGGATTTCACCTTCTGCACTTCCTCCTCGGAGACCAGGGTGTCGCTTATCTGGCGAAGTTCTTCGGCGATCTTCTCCTGCATGAAATCCGCCTGGGATTTCTCCGTGCCGATATAGACTCCGAATACGCCGTCGTCGGTAAAGAAATCGACGAAAGAATAAATGGAATAGACAAACCCGTATTTTTCCCGGATGTTCTGAAACAGCCGGGCGCTCATCCCTCCGCTCAAAACCGTATTCAACACCAGCAGCGCGTATCGCCTGGGGTCGCTGTAGGAAAAGGTGCGCACGCCGGAAATCAGATGCGCCTGTTGCATGCCGTTCCGGTATTCCCGGACCCCCGTCGCCGCCTCCCGGGGCGGAACCAGGGATCGGGGATTGGAAACGGCCGGAGAAAAGTCCCCCAGGGATTGGGTGACCAGCTCCAGCAGATGCTCGTGATCCACGTGACCGGCCACGGAAATCACCATGCGCTCGGGCAGGTAGAACCGGCCGGTGAATTCTTTGATGAGTTCCCGGGAGAAATTCCCGATGGAATGCCGGCTCCCGAGGATACTGTATCCCAGCGGATGATCGGGGTACATCTGGGAGATAAAGTGTTCGTGGATCAGATCACTGGGGGTGTCCTCCACATCCGCCAGTTCCTCCTTCACCACGCTCTTTTCCTTCTCAATGTCCTCCGGGAGGAACAAGGGGTGGAGCAGGATATCGCTGAGGACGCTGATGGCCTGAGGGAGGTGCTCGTCCAACACCCGGGCATAGAAGCAGGTCAGCTCCTTGCCCGTAAAAGCATTGAGATTGCCCCCCAGGGATTCAATGGTATTCGCGATCTCGAACGGGGTGCGGTTCTCGGTCCCCTTGAACACCATGTGCTCCATGAAGTGGGCAATCCCGTTATTCTCAGGATTTTCATCCCGGGACCCCACCTCCACCCAGACCCCGATGGCTACCGACCGGACAAAATCCACGTATTCCGTCACGACCGTGATCCCGTTGGGGAGCACGGTCTTCCGGATGTGTTTGAGGCTATCCATTCAGGGGGTTACTCGGCCTCGGCGGGGACGTCTTTGCGGCTCAGATCCAGGCGGCCGCGGTCGTCGATCTTCATCAGCTTCACCTTCACCGTATCGCCGATCTGCAAGACATCCGTCACATTTTCAGTCCGTTTGTCCTGGAGGTTGGAGATATGCAGGAGCCCCTCTTTCCCCGGGAGGATCTCCACAAAGGCGCCGTATTTCTCGATCCGTTTCACCTTGCCTTCGTAGATCTGGCCGGGTTCGGGCACCGTGGTATATTGCTTCGCCATGCGATAGGCCTCTTCGCCGGCTTCGCGGGTATCCGCAGAGATAAAGACCGTGCCGTCGTCATCGATCTCGATATTGGCGCCGGTCACTTCCTGGATCTTCTTCACGGTCTTTCCACCGGGACCGATCAGCGCGCCGATCATGTCGGGATTGATCTTGTACGAGATCAGTTTCGGTGCATATTCGGAGGTCTTGGAACGTGGTTCCGCAATCACCTTGTCCATAATCTCCCGGATATAGCTGCGCCCGTCATTTGCCTGGGCGACTACTTCCCGGAGGAGATCGAAGGCCAGGCCGGAGATCTTCAGATCCATCTGGACGGCGGTAATGCCCTTGGCCGTCCCGGCCAGTTTGAAATCCATATCCCCGTAGTGATCCTCTTCTCCAAGGATATCGGACAGGATCCGGTAGTTGTCCCCGTCCTTGATCAGGCCCATGGCGATGCCACTCACGGCGGCCTTCACGGGCACCCCGGCATCCATCAGAGCCAGGGATCCGGAACAGACGGTGGCCATGGATGACGACCCGTTGGATTCCAGGATATCCGACACCACCCGGGTAGTGTAGGCGAATTCTTCCACGTCGGGCATGACCTGTGCCAGCGCCCGCTCGGCCAGATGACCGTGCCCGACCTCCCGGCGGCTGACGCCGCGGATAGGCCGCACTTCGCCCACACTGAACGGCGGGAAATTGTAATGCAGCATGAACCGCTTGTAATATTCCTGGCTCAGGTCGTCCACCAGCTGCTCGTCCATCTTGGTCCCCAGGGTGATACCGCACAGGCTCTGGGTCTCACCACGGGTGAACAGCGATGATCCATGGGCGCGGGGGAGCAGCCCGATTTCGCAATCGATGGGACGAATATCGGTAGCAGTCCGGCTGTCCGCCCGGATGTTATTCTGCAGGATCCGCTGCCGCATCTGTTCCTTGAGCCGTTCCTCCACCAGATCCCGGACATGCTTTTCCGCGTCGGGATATTCTTCGGCGATCTGTTCGAAGACCGAAGTCTGCAATTCCACGGTGAGCGCGTTGCGATCCTGCTTGGAGGAGGTCGAAACGATGGTTTCGATCTTCTCGTCCGGGATGAGACCGGCAATTTTTGCCCGGATCTCTTCCGGCATTCCCACATATTCCCACTCACGCGTCGGCTTCCCGGATTCCTCCACCAGTGCATCCTGCAGCTCGATAATCTTCACGATGGCTTCGTGGGCCACTTCCAGCGCCTCGATGAATTCGTCGTCGGAGACCTCCGCCGCATCGCCTTCCATCATCATGATGCTGTCCCGGTTGCCGGCGATGGTCAGGTTCATGGTGGACTCTTCCATATCGGACAACTGCGGGTTGATCAGATACTGCCCGTCCTTTTTCCCGATGCGTACCGAGGCGATGGGCCCCTGGAAGGGGATATCCGAAATGGAGAGGGCCGCCGAAGCCGCCACCGGTCCCAGGACGTCCGCCAGGTTCTCCTGGTCCGAGGAAATCACCGCGATCATAATCTGGGTGTCGTACATGTAGCCGTCCGGAAACAGGGGCCGGATGGGCCGGTCCGTCAGCCGGGCGCTCAACACTTCGTGGTCCGAGGGACGCCCCTCCCGCTTAAAAAAGCCTCCGGGCACCTTCCCCGCGGCATATCCTTTCTCCCGGTAATCGACCATCAATGGGAAATACCCGAAATTGGTGGGTTCGCGTTCCGAAACCGCCGTGGCCAGTATCACCGTATCTCCGTACCGGACGGTAACCGCTCCATCGGCCTGCCGGGCCATCCGGCCGGTTTCTATTTTCAACGTCTGGCCTGCTAGTTCTATAGACTTTTCAATAAAGTTCAAAGTGCCTCCTTATAATTCGTTCTCTCGCTTATTTCCGTAACCCGAGCGTGGTAATCAGGTTCCTGTACCGATCCACATCGTTCTTTACCAGGTAATTCAGCAGCCGGCGTCGCTGTCCGACCATTTTCAGCAAGCCGCGACGGCTCGAATGGTCCAGGGGATTCGACTGCAAATGCTGGGTTAACTTTTGGATACGGCTGGTGAGGAGGGCGACCTGCACTTCCGGCGAGCCCGTATCACCTTCTTTGTGCCCGTGTTCGGTGATGATGTTCTGTGTTTCTTCCTTGGTAAGGGTCATACTACCAACTCCTTTTGATATTGTTTCCATGGATCTTGTTCCGCGATGAGAGCAGCGCACTGCTCTTTATCGCTGGCCAGTTGTGCTGCCAAATCGTCCGGGGACTGGAACTTTTTCTCTTCCCGGAGATAGTGAAAAAAATGCACGTGGAGGGTGTATCCGTACAACCGGACATTCCCGAGTTCGAAGAGATTCACCTCGATAACATGCTGATGGTCCGGAAAGGTGGGACGATAGCCCACGTTACACATCCCGTACGAGGGGGCAATGCCATCGGTCACATAGACCAAATAGACGCCATCCCTGGGAATAAGTTTGTTGTGATTCTCCGGTTGGATGTTCGCGGTGGGAAAGTTCAAATCATGGCCGCGCCGCTCCCCCCGGACCACTTTCCCGGTCACCATGTACGGCCGGGTGAGATAGCGCGCCGCCCGGAGCATGTCCCCTTCGGCGATCAGCGTCCGGATTCCGGAACTGCTGACGGGTGCTTCATCCTGCAGTCCAATGGGATCCACCCGGATGGTTTGGTAACCGAACTCGCCTTCGTGTTGCCGGAGGAAGGCCTCATCCCCTTCCCGGCTCTTTCCGAAGGTATGATCGTATCCGATCACGATCTCCGACGGATCGAAAGGTTCGATGAGAAATTGCTCCAGGAATTGCCGGGCGGGAATTTGAGAAAATTCGACGGTGAACGGCAACACCAGCACGTAATCGAGGTCGAATTCCCGGCGGAGTATCGCCTTCTTTTCGTCGGTGGTCGTGAGCAATTCCACCGGGATCTCCCGGTTGCGCAGCAGGACTTCCTTGGGATGCGGATGAAAGGTTATGAGCACCGCCGGCACCTCCCGGGCGGCCGCCCGGTCCTGTACCTGCCGGATGAGGTGTTTATGCCCGTAGTGCAACCCGTCGAAGCTGCCCAGGGTTACCACGCAGTCATGCAGTTCCGGTAGATCGTCTATGCGGCTAAAAAATTCCATTCCCGTTCCAGATCAGCTAAAGGGGTTGCGTCTTCGAGTTGATATTCACCGACCGCGGTGCGGGTCAGATCGGCCACCACCGCGTGGGTCTCCAGGTCGTTGCCGAGGTCCCGGGCCAGGGCGCGGATGTAGGTGCCTTTCGAGCAGGTGATGCGCAGGCGGACGTCCCGGCCCCGATGGTCCAGCAAGCGGAGCTCGTGGATCGTCACCCGGGCCGGCTCGCGCTCTACGCTCTTGCCCTTCTGGGCAAGCTTATACAGGCGCCTGCCGTTCCGTTTCTTTGCGGAATACATCGGGGGCACCTGCTCGAAGGTTCCCCGATAATGCGAGAGTGCTTGTTGGAGATGTGCCGTGTCTATTTCGACCGGTTCGTCCGTCAGGATTTCCCCGTCCAGATCATGGGTCGTGGACCGGATGCCCAGCCGGAAGGTGGTTTCATACGTTTTGGCGAGATCGGCGAATTCCGCAAACCGTTTGGTGGCGCCCCGCCCGACCAGCACAATCAGGACGCCGGTGGCCGCAGGATCAAGCGTACCGGCATGCCCGACCTTTTTCATACCCGTAATTCTGCGCACCTCCCTCACCACCTGGAAAGAGGTTATACCTGCCGGTTTATCGATATTCAGAATGATCCCGTCTTCTTTCATCCCTCACGTGAACGATCTTCTTCGTGAATCTTCTGGATTAAGGCTTCAATCCGGGCGGCTTCCTCCGCCGTATTGTCGATTTCGAACTTCAGACTGGGCACCAGGCGGAGCTCCATTTCACGGCCCACGATCCGGCGGATCTCTTTGCGACGTTTCCGGACCCCCAGGAAGATCGTCTGCTTCTCCTCCTCGGTTTCCGCCAGAATACTGAAGAAAACCTTGGCGTTCCGCAGATCCGGCGACATATCTACCTTGGTCACCGTGATCCGTTCCCCATGGGGGATATCGACCTCGCCGATTAGCGCTTCGCTGATGACCCGTTTCACCATTTCTTCCACCCGTCGTACCCGATTGCCCTGACTCATAACAACTCCATATGCCGCTTGATGATCGAGACCGCCGGAAAGCCTTCGATTTGATCTTCCAGAGATGCGAACATCCGGTCGATGGCTTTCGATTCGGTACTGGCGGTCGTCATAGCGATCTCCGTCCGGCCCCACATATCGTGCAAACCCACTTCCGAAAACGAGACGTTAAACTTTTTCCGGACCTGTGCCCGCAGCCGGGCCAGCACCGATCGCTTATTCTTTAAACTTCTCGTTCCGTCCAATAGCAATTCCAGTTGCAATAGTCCGATTACCATTCTTCCGGTCTCAGGATGCCTCCGCAGACTGTTCCAGGGTTCGCTTCACCGTGACGATCTCGTACGGCTGGATGACATCCCCCGCCTCGATTTCATCGAACCCGTCCAGAGAAACACCGCATTCGTAGCCTTCGGCTACTTCCCGTACGTCATCCTTAAAGCGGCGCAGGGTATCGACCTTGCCGTCATAAATCACCTCGTTCCTCCGGATCACCTTCACCCGGGAATCCCTGGTAATTTTTCCATCGGTGACATAGCACCCGGCCACCTTTCCGGCACGCGGCACCTGGAAAATCTGCCGCACTTCCAGTTCGCCGATCCCTTTCTCCCGTTCCTCGGGTTCCAGCATCCCTTCCAGTGCCAGTCTGATTTCGTTGACCGCGTCATAGATCACATTATAGTTTCGAATTTCCACATTTTCGCGCTTGGCGACGGCCATCGCCTGGGGAGACGTACTCACGTTAAATCCGATAATGACCGCATCGGACGCCGTAGCCAGCAGGACATCGGATTCGCTAATCATGCCGACCCCGCGGTGCACCACATTCACCGCCACTTCCCCGGTGCTCAGCTGTTGCAGGGAATCGCTCAGCGCTTCGATGGACCCGTCGGCATCGCCCTTGATCACCACCGACAGCTCCCGCACCTTGCCCTCCTTGATCTGGCGGGAGATCTCATCCAGGGTGGTGAGCTTGGAGAGGCGGAGTTCCTGTTCCCGGCGCTGGCGTTGCCGTTCGGCACTAATCTTCTTGGCTTCCCGTTCATCGGCCAGGACCACGAACATATCCCCGGCCTGGGGCACATCGTTGAAACCGAGGACCCGTACCGGCTGCCCGGGACTGGCCTCTTCCAACTCGTTGCCCCGCTCGTCGTGCATGGCCCGGACACGGCCGGAGTAGATACCGCACACAAAATTATCACCAACCCGGAGGGTTCCTTTGTCTACCAGGATAGTCGCGACCGGTCCCAGGCCCCGATCCAGGCGGGACTCGATGACCACGCCACGGGCTTCGGTATCCGGATTGGCCTTCAGTTCCATCATTTCCGTCTCCAGGAGGATCTTCTCCATCAGTTCATCCACCCCCTGGCCGGTTTTCGCCGAAATTTCCGACACCTGATATTTCCCGCCCCAGTCTTCCACCAGAATGCCGTGTTCCGAGAGTTCCCGGCGCACCTTGTCCGCATCCGCCTGGGGCTTATCAACTTTATTAATCGCCACCACCATGGGCACGCCGGCGGACTTGGCGTGATTGATCGCCTCCACCGTCTGGGGCATCACGGCATCATCCGCCGCCACGATCAGCACCACGATATCGGTAATCTGCGCCCCGCGGGCCCGCATGGCCGTAAAGGCCTCGTGACCGGGCGTATCCAGAAACGAAATTTTCTTGCCGTCGCCCAAATCCACCAGGTAGGCCCCGATATGCTGGGTGATCCCGCCGGACTCCCCGGCCACCACGTTCGATTTCCGGATATAATCCAGCAGCGTCGTCTTCCCGTGATCCACGTGGCCCATAATGGTGACCACCGGCGGCCGGGCCTTGGCCTTGGCGAGATCCTCTTCCGTCTCTTCATCCTTCAACAGTTCCTCGCCGTACTCCTTCTCCTGCTCCACCTCGAACCCGAATTCGTCGGCCACCATGGTGATGGTATCCATGTCCAGCCGTTGATTGATGGTCACCATCAGGCCCATCCCCATACAGGTTTTCACGATGTCGGTGGGCTCCACATCCATCTGCTTGGCCAGTTCGTCGACGGAGATATACTCGGAGACCTGGACCACATTTTCTTTTTCTTCGACCTCGTCTTCCGCAACCTGATGTTTTTTCCGCTTTTTCCCGGACGACTTTTCGTCCATCTTGGCCAGGGTTTTTTTAACTTTTTCTTCGACTTCCTTATCAACTTTTTTCTTGGATTTTTTCCCTTCATCCCGATCGCGCTTCCGCTGCCGGCGGGATAATAAGTCTTCCAGGTCGGCGATTTCGACGGTCCGGGTTTTCTTCTTTTTCTTTTCGCCTTCTTTGCGGGCTTTTTTGGATTTCCGGGGCTGTTCTTCCGCCACTTCCTTTTCCGGCTCGGGCGCCTCGGCCTGTTTTTTGCCTTTTTTCTTCTTGGCCTTCCGCGCCGCCTCTTCCGCTTCCAGCTGTTTGCGGGCTTCTTCTTCCGCTTTCCGCTTTTTGGCCGCCTCGGCTTCTTCCCGCTTCTGTGCTTCCTGGGCTTGCTTGATCCGTCGCAGGTTTTCCTCTTCCAGTTCCTTGCGCTTGCGCTCGTCCGCTTCGATCTTCCGGCGGGCTTCTTCCAGGCGCTGTTGTTCTTCTTCGGCCTGTTTCTGCTGCTGCTGCTCTTCTTCTTCCTTCTTGTGACGCTCTTCCTCGATGCGCTGACGCTCTTTTTCTTTCCGGTAGCGGTCTACGATCACCTTTTCCTTCGCGAATTCGTTCAGGATCTTATCGTATACCTGCTCGCTCACCGGGCTCATATGGCTCCGCACATCGATATCTTTGGTATCAAGAAATTGGAGGATTTCCTCGTGCGAGATATTGAGCTCTTTTGCTATTTGATAAATGCGTCGTTTTTTAGCCATTTACTCCTCTTGCGCTTCGAGTTTTGCGATCTCCGCCTGGCCGGTCTGTTCCTCCAGCGCTTCGTCCGGCTCCTTCTTCTCGAGCAGCTCCCCGGTTTCCAGGTTTACATAGTCAGCCAGTTCTTCCCGGAATGATTCCACACTCTTTTCGCCCATCCCTTTAATGGCCACCAACTCGTCCTCTTCCGTGTTCAGGAAGTCGGAAACCGTTTCGACCCCGGCTTCCATCAACGCCCGGACCCGGCCCTGGTGTAATCCTTCGATCTCATCCAGGTAGACCACCTGCTCACCCAGTGCCTCATACTCGGAGTACTTCACGGCGTCGATCTCGTAGCCCGCCACCTTGGACGCCAGCCGGATATTCTGCCCGTTCCGCCCGATCGCAATCGCAATATCGTCGTCGTCGAAAATGGCCTGCACGTGGCGGTTCTCCTCGTCGATTTCCAGCAGGAGCGGCTTGGCCGGCGACAGGGCCCGGGTCAACAGGACCTCGATTTCCGAGCTGTCGTCGATGACGTCAATCTTTTCGTTATTCAGTTCCCGCACAATCGCCTGGATCCGGCTCCCGTTCATGCCCACGCAGGCCCCGACGGCGTCCACCCGCCGATCGTGGGAAGTGACGATCACCTTCGCCCGGTCTCCGGGCTCCCGCGCAATCTTGACTATCTCGACAATATCGTCATAAATTTCCGGCACTTCCAGTTCAAAAAGCCGCTTCAGAAATTCGATATCCGCCCGGGAAATAATGATTTCCGGCCCTTTGGAGGTAATCACCACATCCTTGATAATCGCCTTGATGGTTTGGCCCCGGCGATAGTGTTCCGAGGGGATCTGTTCGGACCGCGGCATTTTCAACTCGGTTTTCTCGATATTCACGAACAGCGCATCCCGGCGGACCTGGTGGATATCCCCCATGATGATCTCGCCGATGCGATCTTTGTAATCATTGTAGATGTGCATCTTCTCGATGTCGCGGATTTGCTGAAAGAGGCTCTGCTTGGCATTGGCGATGAGCCGCCGTCCGAAGGAGGAGGGATCCATCACGTCGATAAACAAGTCGCCCTCTTCCAGATCCGGCTCGATGGCCTGGGCGTCTTCCACGCTGATTTGATTGGCCGAATCTTCGACCTCGTCCACCACCAATTTCTCGTGGTAAATTTCCAGTTCTCCCTTGTCCATATTCACGATGACGTCGAAATTCGCCTCGTCGCCGTATCGCTTGCGCATCAGATTACTGAAGATGCTCTCGATAATTTCCCCCAGCTGACTACGATCGATGTTTTTTTCCTTCGCAATCTGGGTGAAGGCATCAATAATTTCCTTATTAATCAAGGATTCTTCTCCTTCCTGGCCTCATCTACCATTCCAGAATCACCTTGCCCCGCACAATGTGATCGTAAGGTATTGCCAGTTCTCCTTCTGTTGCCGTTTGTATTGTCACGGCGTCCTCTGCGACGCCTGCAATTTCTCCCTCCACCGGGCTGGACGGCGCCGGCAGCGTATGCTCCACCCGGATCTTCTCCCCGGCCCGCCGGCGAAAATCCCGTGCAGTGGTAAGCGGCCAGTCCAGTCCCGGTGACGTGACCTGCAAGGTATAGCGTTCGGTCAGGTAGTCGGTCTCATCCAGCGCGCTCTCGATCTCCCGGGAGACCCGGGTGAGCTCATCCAGCGTGATGCCGGTTTCGGTATCGGCGGTCACCTCCAACACCCGGCTCCCCCGCGACCCACGAAGGGCAACATCCAGGACATAGCCGCCAAACCCCTCAAGCGCTCGTTCCGCCATTTCAAAAACCGCATCTTCAATCTGCGCCGTCGTTCGAAACGCCATGCATCCTTCCTCTATAATGCAAAAAAAGTGGGCTTGTCAACCCACTTTCATTCCCTAAGCTACACCCGGCCTCCGTATAATGCAAGCAATATTAAGGGCTTACATTTCAGTCCGCCGCCCGTACGTCTATCATGGTGAGTAGCTCCTGGGCTTCGGTCTTCACCCCCGCCTGCAGGTTTTCGTTGCCCAGCAGAGCGGACAGCATCGTCCGGGCCTTGCTCATCTGGCCGGCGTTAAACGCGATCCGGGCCGCCTCCAGACTGTACTGATGTGCCATGAACCGGTGCGGCGCCCGGCGTATCGCCTGTTGGAAGTGGGTCTGGGCTTCATCATACTGCCCCCGGCTGGCTTCAATCATGCCCAGCGAAGCCAGGGCGGAAGCCCCCAACAGGGGATCATTATCGTACCGATCCAGATATTGCTGATAATACCGGGCCGCCGTGGAGTCATTCCCCAGCCGATCGTAGGCGCTGCCGATATAGAACACACTGATCCCCGCACTCTTGGTACCGGCATACTGCTGTACCACCGGTTGCAGCTGATTGATCACCTGCTGATACTGCCCCTGGTCGTAAACCGATTGTGCCGCACCAAGCGCTGCCGCGGCCTGGAGTTCCGCATGCTTCCGGCTGGAATTCATGAGCAAACCAATGGCCACCACGACCACCACCCCAATCCCGATATAAGCCAGGAGCTTGGCATTGCGCCGCAGGAAGCGTTCGGCTCGTACGACAAATTCCAGAAACTCGTCCTGCTTCAACTCTTTTTTGGTAATTTTTCGCTTCGGTTTCAGCATGCGACTTCTACGCCCGTTCCCTCATTATATTCACTCTGCAAATCATCTGAAAAATTACATTTTTGAAGATCAGAATGCAACCGCTAATCCTTCCGCATTCGGTTTACATATTTTCAATCATTAATAATGCAATGAATCTGTCATTTGTTCCGGGAGAAAAGGGGAGGATGTCGGGTGAGTACCTCCTTTCATGGTGAGACGGAGGAAAGGGGAGTGTGCGAGGGACCACCGTCCGGTGATCCGGTTCCGCGCACTCCCCTTTCGCCGCTAAGCCGTCCTTATTTGCAGAATGTCACCAAACTGCTATCACCATCATCATCGTCCTCTCCGTCAGTCAGAGCCCGACGGGTCGTCAACCAGACTTTGTAGGAGCAGCTGGGCCATTTGGTGCTGTCTGATATATCCAGATGGACCGTATCGTCATCGCCCCGGGGTGTGTTTCCACTGCGGATCGGATTGCTGTAGGGTGCCGGAAGATTATCAGGCGGACTGAATGCCGCGCTCTTGATCGTCAGGTTCCAGGCGGCCATCAACTCGTGATCGACTGTGTATTTGATATCCAAATCACTGGTGAGCGGGGTACAGGAGGATCCGCCGGTCTGGAATTGGAGCAGATCCAGCTGACGGACTTCAACCCAGTTATTAATCAGCAATTTGGGTAGTTCGTCCCGGAAGGTCGGCGGTCCTCCGGCCACCGGTTCTGCCTCGTAAATAATCTTCACCGCCAGGCCGTTTTTCGGATCACTCACCGGATTGCCGGCCCCATCTCCCGGAGCAATGGCAACAGGCTGCAGTTTCGTTGAACGCAATCCTAAGAGTATCATAAATCCCCCGTCCAGAGCGTTCTGGTCTACTGTAACCCACCCATTGCCATCCGGTACAATCACATGGGCCGGGACCGGGCCCCAGGGAGTTCCCGGAGGAACAGCGGGCGTTGGAGTGGGATCCGGGGTCGCACCACTCCCGGCAACATAAATGGACTGGAACGTCCATTGCACTCCACTACCGTCCAGATCCCACTGGATAAGCCGGCTGCCGACTTTTACGGGTGCCACCAGGCCGCCCTGGATCGGGACTTCTGTCCCGGGAGTATTGACAATGTCCTCATACAAAAACCGATATCGCATGGGAACGCCGGTACTGGGTGGATAAATCTTCGGACAGTACCCAAAAAACTTCAGGTTGCCGAAGAAGCCGTAATCCGGGCCACCGTGACCGAATATTGCTTTATTGGTCTTCCCTGTGGTGGAATCGATATCCGACAGAATATGGAAATCCCCCACGTGAGTGAACCAGGGGTCGTCCACCGGCGGCTGTGCTTCCACCTCCACACACAGGCTGACGCAAAAGCAAGGTCCCACATTCTCACGGTCAGGATCTCGTCCCCGTGACCGGGGCTCTTCCAATACGGAAGAGCCACCGCTGTCTATGTGAAAATAGATATCCGGGCCGCCAATAAGCTCCAAATTGATTAACGGAGAAAACGGGGTTTTCCGGAAATCCGTGGTGGTATAATCTATTCGGAACTTGCCGGCACCGTCGGTGACAGCACTGCCCAGGGGATCATCCTGGAGCCAGTCCGCGTCAAAAGCCTTGACCGTCAGCCCAGCCAGTGGCAACTTCGTCTCACAGGTAGTGACGATCCCGCAGATGACCCAGGCACTGAACCGTGACCGGATACCACACCAGAAGCGTTGGGGGATCCCGTATTTCCAATAGGCAAGGTAATCCTTTTCCCGCTGGCGCCACTGGGGCTGCAAAGTGGTAATGGTGAACTGCACAGGCTCCTGCTTTTTGTCGCTCTTCCCACCCGGGACCTGCTCCAGATATATATCCACTTCGAACGGCCCACCGTTATAATCCTGCTTTTCACCCAATGTGATTTTAAATTCACCCTGATCATCCGTTTTGCCCTCTGCCAACAAATATTCAGAGCGCCCCTCGATTTCCTCAGGATCGTGAATCACAAAGGTGTCTTTGGGATTGGCGGTGGCTAGCGCCGCTGCCGGTTTATCCTCCGGAAGACGGTAGAGACGGATTGTGACATTCGACAGATCTTCCGGACAGTTCGGACAGAGATAGGCAAATAATTTGCCTGTAAACAGATAAGCCATTTTGTTTCTCCTGTTATGTAAGCTGTTGGAATTATTATTCTCTATTCGGCTCACTCCTTCCCTGAACTCCCACGACGGATATACCCGGATTATCAAATCTAACGGTATAGTGAATGGGAGGTACAGGAGAAGAAAATTTACCGAATCCGCCCGATGGTTTCGTTTCACCCCCTTTCTTATCTTATGGAGCCATTTCAGAGTCGATTGGATTTTATCCGGAATCATTTTTCCATACGGAAAGGATCCCTCTTCTTACTGCCTGTTGGAAAAACGGCGACAGGCCCGTCGTTGATTTCAGGTAGGTACTTGCCTGTGCCCACCCAAGAAAAAAACCTTCCCGGTGCCTTGTATTATTACGGGGTATAAAAATACGCCGGTATTACTTCTTAGCCAGGGAATATCCATTTCCAAGCATGCTACCGGCCAGACTCGATGATGAGTCCGGTGAAAAGTGCGTTCCAAAATAATGGAAAGTGGATTTACATTTCATAATACCTTGTGCCGCAGATTCTGTCAAGAGTAATGTGATAATAATTCTACCCGTCACAAAATTTTTTTCAACTCCGGGCAAACCATGTCTTAGAAATTGAACTCATAGTAGCTCCAAAATAAGAAATACTGCCGCTAACCCGCTGAAATTGATTACGCAAATGAAATGGATTTCTAATAAACAGTCGTAGAACTGTCCGGAGTTTACCGCCGTCATAATTCCGGTGGTGAGCGTTTGACAGATGGGCCGTTTCTCCGGAGAAAGCCGGACAACATAAAGCCCGCCCCGCTTCCACAGGGCGGGCTCTGTGCCAGTACCCGTAGCAGCGATATAAATACTGCAAATAAATTTATTCCCTTGAGTGAAATCTTCACAGTATTCTTTAATATTACAGGGATTGAGTTTCCTCTCTTTTCAAGACTCATTTTATGGCTGTAATATATATCCTACACTGCCCGGGATTAAATTTTGAAAGAGTAACAGATACTTCCCGTAGCGTTTGAATAAAAAGTGCCCTGAAAACTATACATGAGTGCACTCTAAAAAGTCTTGATTTTTCATAGGAAATCTCCCTAAAATTATGTACTTTAAATATAATAATTACAGGATCTTATCAAGCAATTAACCCTTTGGGATAC
>Ga0209918_1000927_pt1 | contig 17363 bp, 12 predicted proteins | sample SalPonD_shore_MG_FD_185712 | JGI IMG/M metagenome (GOLD analysis project Ga0209918, IMG submission 185712) | Salt pond soil microbial communities from South San Francisco under conditions of wetland restoration - Salt Pond MetaG... | ecosystem: Environmental > Aquatic > Marine > Intertidal zone...
TGTTCCAGCTTTTCGATTGCAGCGTAAAGAGAAGTGCCTTTATCGATACCGGTTTCTGTATCTTCTGCATCATGTAACGGCGGGCTCCAGTAAAGTTCGCCCCCCTCTTTAGCCGATTTTAGGATATCCCCCAGCGTAATACTCAGCAATTCAAGCTGGAAGCGATCTGAAGCAAAGAAGGATGAAACAAAATCACTTGCAGGCTGAAACAGCAGTTCTTTGGGGGTACCGATCTGCTGTACTTTGCCCTGATCCAGCAGGCAGAGCCGGTCGCACATTTCGAAAGCTTCAAAAACATCATGGGTGACCAACACGATTGTTTTGTTAATTTGCTCTAACAGCTGACTGACCTCCTGGCGAATTTGCTGCTTAGTGATGGGATCCAATGCCCCAAAGGGCTCGTCCATGAGAATGATCGGCGGATCTGTGGCCAGGGCGCGCGCCAGTCCTACACGCTGTTGTTGCCCACCGCTCAGAGAAGCAGGTTTGCGGTCGGCATAGATTTCGGGATCTAATCCCACGAGCTGCAGTAACCTTTTGCCGCGGGATTTAATGCGCCGATCATCCCAGTTGAGCAAGCGAGGAACGGTGGCGACATTCTCCTGCACCGAATAATGCGGAAAGAGTCCGACGTTCTGAATTACATAACCGATCTTTCTGCGTAGTGTCTCCGGATTTTGGGCAGTAGTTTTCTTTCCATCAATCGATATTGTACCGTTAGTTGGCTCAATCAGCCGGTTAATCATCCGAAGCGTTGTCGTCTTACCGCAGCCGCTGGTTCCGATCAGCCCGAATGTTTCGCCCTTTTCAACCCGGAAAGAAATTCCATCCACCGCTGTGGTGCTGCCAAAACGTTTGGTAACATTGTTGAGTGTAATCATAGGCGGCTGCATTCATTACATGAAAGGAATACTACCATTTTATGAGCTATTTTTACAACTGTTGTTGAACTGCAATCGATGTGATGTGTTTCGGGATCATTAATTTGCTGTATAATATGAACCCGAGCTCTTGAGATATTATGGAACCGGGCAAACACCCAGGCTGATTTGCAGCAAGAACGATCCCACGACCAGCAGGATTACGACAGCTAATACGACTAGCTTCCAAACTGAGGGCAAACCGTCATCGGTGTGTATCCTAAAAAATTTCATTGGTTAGCTCCTTACCTTTTACTCAAATACTGCAGAGAAAAATAATCTTTATCGTCGGTCCATACTTTTTCGACGGCGTACCAATCGCTGACCAACGTTTCAAATTCCTTTATCGAGTATTTATATGAATTTTCGGTGTGGATAGATTCCCCTTTTTCAAAGTAAATGTCTTCCCCGTCGATGCGTACCCGTTGGTCTTCGGTTGATACCAAGTGCATTTCAACACGTCCCTTCTCTTCATTATAAAACGCTTTATGCTTGAAAACACCAATATCAAAATCGGCATCCAGCTCTCGATTTATACGTTTTAGGATATTTTTGTTGAACTCGATTGTTATTCCCTGAGCATCATTATATGCCGCTTCCAGCACTTGGGTGTCTTTCTTAAGATCCACACCAACTAGCATGCCAGAATCATCATCCATCAACGAAGCTATCATTTCTAAAAAACGCTGCGCCTGCCAGGGATGAAAATTACCAATGGTAGAGCCGGGGTAGAAGACGACTTGTTTTTGATAATCGCCCCCCACCCCAGGCAACTGGAAAGGTGAAGTGTAATCAGCAAATACCGGGATAATAGAAATTCTAGGATAGTTTCTACGCAGTTGATGTACCACCTTAAGCAGGTAATTTTCGGAAATATCTACCGGCACATACGCTTTAAGAGAGAGTCGATCGAGGAGTAAACGTGTTTTTTGGCTGCTTCCGCTGCCCAATTCAATCATCATTGCCTCGGGGCCAATACAACCGGAAATCTCATCAATATTACGCTCCATAATAGCCCGCTCTGTCCGGCTAGGATAATATTCTTCGAGCTGTGTAATCTTCTCGAAGAGCCTTGAACCACGTTCATCATAAAAATATTTGCTCGGTAATTGTTTCTGCGATTGCCGTAATCCACTCAGAACATCATCCAGCATTGCCTGCTGAGTTACCGGAACTTGATCATCCATATTAATAGATTAAGCAGTTAGAAAACGAAATAGATCGACCCTCACAACCTGTAGTAATTAATAGATGCCATTTCTGGTAAAATCTATCCTACAATTAATCCTTATAAACTGTTGAATGTATTAACCTTACAAAAGAATGGAAACATTAGTTCTATATTTTTCTACGAAATGCGATTATTTCACTCTCTTATTATAAATAAACTATGATAACATCTACTTTTCTCTATAAAAATAGATCTTCTTATTTTCAGAATCTTTTCCACTTTTAATTTTTACCCCCTTATCGCGATTATATTGATATACAGCCGTACGCATAGAATTCACATTCTTGTCATCTTTATAGCTAACTTCGATTGCCTCGCCACCAACTTCAAGTTCATCCAGCGCCTCTAATAAAGGTTTAAATTTCGATGAACGTTTTTTTGAAGTATGTATCTTTTTTCGATCAACAAATTTTATATCCATAATAAATTTTATTTTGTTAAAAGTCCTTCTATTATCTATTTATAATATAATCTATAATAAACAACAATGTATAATCTTATTTTAGTATGGTTATTTATTATTCATGCATAAAAAAAGCCTACAGGATATGAATCCTGCAGGCTAAATTTTATTACATCAACTTATCTATGAATATCTATTGTATTTCATAAAACTGATCATAAACATAATCCCAAAAATCTGCTAAATTTGATCCTTTGTTGTGTGGATTTTTAGACTTTGAAGATTTCATTGCATCCAAACATGCTTTCTCTTTGGCATCATAATATGCCTTTAATTGATGAGCAGTAGGATTCTCAATCATTTCTTCAAACTTCTTAATCTTATCCGCCATAATAGATTTTCCCAGTTACTTTTGTTTTTTAACGTAAAAACACCCCAAAAAATTTCCTGCCATTTTTTAAAAAACTAATTTCGCCTTTAGAATGCAAAGGGGAGAATTGGAATATCCTTTAACTTTATCTGCCATCAAAAGTTTCGAGCCATACTTTTCGTAGAACTTATTTTTATTCATTCTATTTAAGTCTTGTACAAAGGATGGTAATTGAATTTTATCTTATATACATTAAATAAAAAATTCTTGTTGATTTAAGTACGCGCTTTCAATTTAGCATTATCTCTTTACAGGAATCTGTTGGCCCATTGACAAATAAACAGAGAGAGAAATTTATGGGACTATTAATAAACCTCTATTTCAATTTTATAAATGTCGAATAACTCAAGATTTCTGGATTTCAATAAGTTGCTGTTGATGGGGGTAGTTCTCGCATCAGCGGTCGTTTTTTTTATTGATATTCAGCTTCCCCTGGGAGTTGCGGGCGGCATTCCCTACGAACTTTTCGTTATGGCTACTTATTGGACCAAACGAAAACGTTATACCGTGGGGGCGGGTGCGCTGGCAACCATTCTGATTGTAGTGGGATTTATCCTGTCCGAATTTTCGGGATTCATTCTCATGTCGGTGGCTAACCGGCTAATGTCAATAAGTGTTATTTGGGCCAGCGTTTGGTTTGTGAATAACTACAAAACCTCACTCGAAGAAATTCAGAAGAGTGAAAAACGTATTTCTGCTTTATTTGAAGCGGCAACCGAAGGCATTATCATTTCGGATCTGGATGGAAAAATCGTCATGGTGAATAAAATGACAGAAGAGCTATTTGGTTATCCCAGGAAAGAACTTAAAGGGCAAAAAATTGAACTGCTGGTTCCCAAGCGCTTTAAAACGAAACATCAGCATCGCCGACAGCAATACTACGATAATCCTGAACCACGCCCTATGGGGCAAGGGCTTGATCTACACGGGCTCAAAAAAGATGGTGAGAAATTCCCGGTAGAAATCAGCCTTAATTATTTCGAGACTGATGAGGGTAAGTTTGTTATCAGTTATGTAGTCGATATCTCCCAGCGAAAAATAACCGAAAACAAACTGCTACTTGCTCATAAAGAGCTCAAACAAAAAGCCATAGAATTGAAACAGTCAAATGAGGAACTCGAGCAATTCGCTTATGTGGCCTCGCATGATCTCCAGGAACCGCTGCGCATGGTAGCCAGTTACACGCAGCTGCTTGCCCGCCGGTACAAAGATAAACTTGACGAAGACGCCAACGATTTTATTGATTATGCGGTAGATGGGGCAGAGCGTATGCAGCAGCTGCTTAATGATCTGCTTCAATTCTCGAGAGTGGGAACCAGAGCCAAACCTTTCAAGCGAGTTGAGACAAAGAAGGCAGTTGACGATGCCCTCAAAAACCTCGAAAAATTCATTGATGAAAACGAGGCAGAGATAAATATTGAATCGGAATTGCCTAAACTATCCGGGGATCAGCTTCAGCTTACCCAACTATTCCAAAATCTTATCCATAATGCTATCAAGTTTAGAGGCAAGGCTCAACCAAAGGTCTGGATCAATGCATCAGATCAAAAAAAATATTGGGAATTCAGAATATCTGATAATGGGATAGGCATTGATCCAAAATATCAGAAACGGATTTTTGTGATATTCCAGCGCCTGTATAATCGGGATGCCTATGATGGATCGGGTATTGGGCTGGCAATCTGTAAAAAAATAGTAGAACGACACGGAGGGAAAATTTGGATGGATTCTACGCCGGGAGAAGGAACAACGTTTTATTTTACTATTGCCAAGGGATTAGAATCGCCAAAGAGAGTTAATGTTAAAGACATAACCGCAAACCAACTATTAACCGATAACTAATTAATCTGCATATCTATGGACAGGCCGGTGGAAATATTATTAGTGGAAGACAATGAAGCCGATATCCGTTTGACACAGGAAGGCATAAAAGAAGCCAAAATTCATAACAATCTATACGTTACGCGAAATGGAGAGGAGGCTATGGACTTCCTCCATAAAAAAGAAGATTATAAAAATGCCGTCACCCCGGATTTAATTCTTCTTGATTTAAACCTTCCCAAAAAAGACGGGCGCGAAGTCCTAGAAGACATCAAAAGCGATGATAGACTGTCTCATATACCCGTTGTTATCTTGACTACGTCAGAAGCGGAAAAAGATATCGTAAAGTCCTATAAACTGCATGCCAACTGCTATGTTAATAAGCCTATGGGCCTCGATCAGTTTGTAGAAGTAATCAAAGCGATTGAAGATTTCTGGTTTACCATTGTAAAATTACCCTCTGAGGATTAGTACTGGTATGATAAAAGAAGGAAATATTCATATTCTGCTTATTGAAGATAATCCTGGTGATGCGCGGTTGATCGAAGAGTATCTCAAGGATTCAAAGATTCAACTTCGGCCCAGTATCGAGATAGAACAAAATCTCGATGCTGGCATCAAACATCTCTATGAAGAATATTTTGATATAATACTTCTGGATCTGTCTCTTCCCGATAGCTCCGGCTTCGAAACTTTAGAAAAGATTAACCAGGTCTCCCACACCATACCAATCATCGTGTTAACCGGTTTAGATGATGAAGAGGTAGGCATTAAAGCTGTTCATCGGGGTGCCCAGGATTTTTTGATAAAGAAAGAAATCGATGCCACCATACTGGGTAGGTCTATTTTGTATGCGATCCAGCGAAGCCATTTAACCCAAAAGCTGGAAAAAAGTCAGGAACGCCTCCAACAGGCCCAACAATTAGCCCAGTTGGGGAACTTTGAACATGATCTAAGGACGGGAGAACTCCTGTGGTCGGAAGAGACCTATCGTTTGTTAGAGTTAGATCCTGATCAAAAAACGCTCTCTTTTGATGATTTCCAGAAAATGATTTATCCCGAAGATCGAGATCGCGTCCACCAGGCAAATAAAAACATTTATAACAAAGGTGAACGACAATACCTGGACTTACGAGTTAAAACCCATACTGGTAAAACCAAATATTTATACAGCATTTTAGATCCTATTAAAAATAATGCTGGCGAAGTGGTAAAAATATTCGGGACGACCCATGACATCACACAACAAAAAAAGGTTGAAAAAAGGCTTAAAGAGAATGAACGCCGTTATCGTATGCTTTTCCAAGCCGCGACAGACGAAATTACGGTCTTCCAACTTGATGCTGATAAAAATCCTTTACCATTTATGGAAGCGAATAATGTTACCTGTGACATTTTGGGCTATACCCATGATGAGTTATTACAAAAAACGTTATATGATATCGTTGATCTCAATAAGCAGGAAATCGATAGGCGCATAGAAAAAGTTATCAAACAGGGTAAGACAGTACATGAGACCAAGCATTTGACTAAAGAAGGCGATGCGATCCCACTTGAGATAAGCGCACGAGCATTCAACTACGATGGTCGCCCGACAATCATTTCGATAGGAAGAGATATCAGAGAACGACTAAAGCTGGAACGAGAGATCCTGGATATCAGTGAAAAAGAACGGCAACGAATTGGCAGGGATTTGCACGATGATCTTGGCCAAATGCTTACCGGTATCGGTTTAATTACCCAAAACCTAGCCAATAAGCTTACACCCAACGATCGGAAAGCAGCCGAAGAAGTGCAGAAAATCGTTGACATGATTAAAGAGGCAGATGAACACGCTCGTTCGCTTGCCCGTGGTTTGGTACCGGTAAATGTTCAATCCAACGGGCTGGATTCAGCTTTACAGGAGCTGATTAACAAAGCAAAAAAGATGTATGATATCGACATTTTTTATTCGAATGAGGTGGATGATGCACTCGATGCGAATTTACCTGCTATCCACTTATACCGGATCGTACAAGAAGCGATAAACAATGCCATAAAACATGGTAAAGCCTCTTCTATAGATATTGAATTCTCTACTAGTAGAGAACACCTCTTATTGCGTATTAAAGATAATGGCTGCGGTTTCCCCGAGACTCCCAAAAAGAATAACGGGATGGGGATACGCATAATGCATTTCCGTGCTCAGATAATTGGCGGGGGCCTTGAAATTAACAGTGAAAGGGGAAAAGGCACAGAAATTATTTGCCGACTACCTGTAACAAAAATGTAGTTAACCTGAGTTCGAGATAACTTTTGATTCCAATAATCTATAATCGAACTTTCTTTAGTTGGGATATCCTTTCATAGCTTGTCGCTTAGTTCTGTTACTGTTTTTGAGCGATCAAATCCCGATAGTTTTCGGGACCAGCAAGCTGGAATCCAAAAAATCGCCGCCTGCGAATCCCGAACCGGCTCCTTTCCAATGAAAAAACTCCATTACATTCCCCCTTGTGGCAAAATCCAACTACTCGAGCAACCTCTGCAAACGGAAGGGGGACGGGGGATGGTTATTTTCTACTTCTAAAAAATACATAGTGATTTCCTCTTACATTGAATTCTTATATCGAATTCACGTTAGTTAACAAATTGAAAAGCAGGTGCATCCTATTTGCAACTAATAACTTTTAATTTAACTTCTACCCCAACCTATCCTTTTTATCTCCCCCCCCCAGATAGACCTATTATACCACCACTCTATACGACCGGTTTAAATATTAAATGAATCCTTCGTATGCCCAAAAAATAGGACTTATATAATTTGATTTATTCACACCGCGTCATTACTTTGACCGGCTGTTCATTTTACTATACAAACAGTCATATTTTGTCTTAATCCTTTACCTCTGTGGCAAAGAAATCTTTTAAAAAGAAACGCAAACAATTACTGCAAGAATTTGCAAAGGAGAATATCCATAATGCCGTACTGGAACTCATCGGAGAAAAAGGCGTTCAGGATTTGACGGTCGCAAATGTTGCAAAAAAGGCAGGAATAGCCAAGGGGACTATCTATCTTTATTTCGAAGACAAGGAAGATTTAATTTGTTCGACTATTGAAACCAGTTTGCAACCGCTCTTTTCACATCATTTAGAAATATTAGAAAGTGATATTCCGCCGAACGAAAAATTAGTCGAATATGCTACCTTTAGCATGGAATTTTTCGATAAGTATCGCAGCACCTTTCGGGCTCTTTTATATAATCAGCACCAGGTTCACGTACATAAAGAGCGTTACATCGATGATAAATATCAACAAATCCGTGATCACCTGACAGATGTTATCCGGGATGGAGTGAACCAAGGTATTTTTCGTGATATTGATCCTTTCATTGGCGCCAACATTTTTATGGAATCAACCATAGCTGTTACCGTTCAATATCTGATTACAGAAACAAAGCGTGATATTGATGAAGACGTCAGCTCCCTAATCGACATATTATTAAATGGTTTAAATCAGATTAAATCATGAGACAATTTTTAGCCAAAATATTAGTAGCGGGCTTCAGCATTTTGTTATCAGGATGTGTGAGCCAGAAAGTTATTGACAATGATATTTCCCGCACCGGCAATCGGGCTTATAACGAATGGAAGATGCATCATGCCAGTCGAGATAGTCTTGCCAGGGACAGTTCAAGCGTTCAGCCTAATTCTTATGAAAAACCCGGAAGTGAAAATGTCCCATTAATCAGTGGAAAGCTGACTCTTCACGACGCCATGAAGCTGGCACTCATCTATAACCGCAATCTTCGAAAAGCCGTAGAAGAGAAAAGCTATGCACACGGACAGATATTATCCTCATATGGAAACCTGACTCCCACGGCAAATGTAAATGGCACATACACCCGGAAGAACGCGGTGAATACCTTCAATTTTGGAGGTAATCAATTTCAGTCTGGGTTTTTAAATAACTACTCGGTTACGCTTTCCATCGAGCAGCCAATTATCGATGCTCGAGGCGTTCTCGGATTACGGGCATCTCAACTTTACAAAACGCTTACCGACAAGCAGATTCAAACTGCCACCGAAAACACCCTTTACCAGGTTGAACAGCAATATTACCATGTATTAATGCTTCAAAAGCAGTACAATGTCAGACAATCCAACGTTAAGTACAGCCAGGCAAGTCTTAATGATGTAAAGAACAAAGTTAAGTTTGGTACGGCTACGCATTTTAATCTGATTCGCGCCCAGGTTGATTTGTCTAATGCTAAGACACAAAAGATACAGGCTAAAAACCAGCTTGAACAGGCTAAAGCTGCGTTCTTCAATACGTTGGGCGTATCCCAAAACAGCCAGGTGGTATTGGATGATTCGCTGGACTATCAGTCAACCAAGACCAATGAGGGTAAAGCCATCCAAACAGCCTTGCAAAACAGACCCGATCTGGCAAGCAGTAAACTGAATGTCGAGCTTCAGAAGTCATCCCTCAAATCGATGTATGCCCGCTATTTACCTACAGTGAGTGCTTATTTCGATCAGACATGGGCCAACCCGGCTCCGTTGACGATCCCACCCTCACAGACCTGGGGCTATCTCTGGAATGCGGGTTTACAGTTAAACTGGTCGATCTTTAATCTTGACCGGGAAGGCAGCATCATGCAAGAACGTTCAACGCTGCGGCAGCAACAGCTAAACTTATTGGATGCGCATCAGCAGGTCATTTATGATGTGCATAGTGCGGTGATGGCGCTACAAAATGCCGAGCAGTCTGTTGAGGCCCAAAAGTTGACCGTGCAACAAGCCACCGAGGGGTTAAAATTAGCCCAGGCCCAGTTCAAACAGGGAACGATCGACCAAGTTTCATTGCTTGAAGCACGGCAGGCGCTTAGCGAGGCGCAACTGTCCTACTACTCTAGCCTCTATCAACACAAAATAGCTCGGCTCGACTTATTACGGGCTACCGGACAGCTCGAAATGAATTTTCCCAAAAATAATTCTGACTCCTCGGAGTAAACGTTGAAATAATATTTAAAAGAATTTTAAGATTATAATTTTATGTGGATTTCAGATACCGCTATAAAACGTCCTGTTACGACTCTTATCCTGATGGGCGCTCTGCTGATTTTTGGTTACCTCGCATATTCGGGGATGGGGATTGACCAGTTTCCCGAGGTGGATTTTCCTGTCGTTACGGTAACTACTTCCTATCCGGGTGCAAGTCCTGAAGTGATGGACCAAGAAGTCACAAACAACCTGGAAGAACAGATTAATACCATCAGTGGGATTAAAAACATCATTTCCCAGAGCTATGACGGGCTTTCTATTGTGACGACCCAGTTCGAACTCTCAAAAGATGCCAATGTTGCAGCCGAAGAGGTCCGGGCAAAAGTGGATCTGGCCAAACAAGATCTGCCTGACGATATTAACCCACCGATCGTACAAAAACTGGATGTAAACTCCAGTCCTATTTTGTGGATTTCCGTTTCTGGCAAAGTGCCGTATCTGAAACTGTCGCAATATGCCAATCAGACACTTAAGCAGCAATTACAAACGGTCAGTGGCGTCGGCAATGTTCAGGTAACTGGCTTGCGGGAACGTGAGATCCGCGTCTGGCTGAAGCCAAACCAACTGCATGCCCGAGGGCTAACCGCTACCGATGTTATTAATGCTATTCGCAGCAATCATCTGGAACTGCCCGGCGGACGTATTGAACAGTCTCAAAAAGAATTTTCCATTAAAGTGCAGGGAGAATATAAGTCACCGGAAGGACTGAAAAACCTGGTTATTAAAAGTGTTAATGGAAAGACGGTCTATCTGAAAGATGTGGCCAAAGTGGAAACAGGAACCGAAGATTATCGAACAATTGCCCATTATAACGGTGTGCCAACGATCGGCCTGGGGATCCGCAAGCAAAGTGGAGCCAATACAGTGGCTGTAGCCAATGGTATTAAAGATAAGCTACAAGTTCTTTCGGCCAATGCTCCTCAGGGCATCAACCTGAAAGTAGCCATTGATAATTCAAAATTTATCAAACGATCGATTGGGGGCGCACAATTTGATATCATCCTGGGAGTGATATTAACGGCCATCATCATGTTTTTCTTTCTCCGAAACCTGGGCATTACCTCCATCAGTGTAGTTTCTATCCCCGTTTCTTTGATAGGTGGCTTCATCATTATGAATGCTCTCGACTTCACGATCAACGACTTGACCATGCTTGCCATGTCGCTGGCCGTAGGACTGGTTATTGATGATACGATTGTGGTGCTCGAAAATATATTCAGGCATGTGGAAGAAGGACAGGACAGCATGTCGGCGGCTCGCGTGGGTACCAGTGAGGTAGGATTTGCCGTACTGGCGGCAACATCCACGGTCGTCGCTGTATTTCTACCGGTGGCTTTTATGAAGGGAATTATTGGTCGCTTCTTCTTCCAATTTGGTATGGCTGTAGCTGTTACGGTATCAATCTCACTTCTGGTTTCATTTACCTTAACCCCATATCTGTGTTCTCGTTTCCTGAAGCATGAAGAGAAGCATAGCAAGTTCTATATGACCCTTGAGCGTTTCTTTAACTGGCTCGAAGAAAGCTATATTAAAACACTCAAATGGGGAACCCAACATCGTTGGAGCGTAATCGGAATTGCCGCAGTAGCTTTTATCCTGGGCATGTCGCTCTTACCCTTTATTGGAACTGAGTTTATTCCCCAGTCGGACGAATCCCGATTCCAGATCAGTTTTGAAATGCCGACGGGCACCTCTATCAATGCCATGAACAAGCGACTGTATGATATTGAAAACACCCTCTTCAAATATCCACAGATTCAAGGTTTATTCTCTTCGGTGGGAAGCGGGGCCAGCCAGGAAGTCAACAAAGGGAATTTCTTCGTTAATATGCTCCCCACCGACCAGCGTGACATCAGCCAACAGGATCTGATGGCAAAAGTTCGTAAAAAATTAACGGATGAGTTCCCCCAAATGGTGGTAGCTGTAGAACCGGTATCGGCCGCCGGTAACAATGGTAGCAGGCGTGCTGATGTACAGTATATTATTCAAGGTCCCGATTTGCAGAAATTAAATGAAATAAGCAACAAAGCGATCAGCGACCTTAAAAAAGATGGCCGTTTTGTAGATTTGGATACCGATTTGCGATTAAACAAACCGGAAATCAATGTGAATGTAAATCGGGATCTTGCTTACAATCTGGGCGTGAATGTGCGAAGTATTTCGAATGAAATATATGCACTCTTTGGAGGGAATGATGTAGCCAAATATACCCATAACGGTTACCGTTACAAGATCAGGGTGAAAGCACCGGGCGAATTAAGAAATGAGCCTAAAAACCTTGATGATATCGAAGCCAGAAATAATAAAGGGCGACTCATCAAAGCATCCAACCTTATAAACTACGATGTTACGCAAGGCCCCAGTTCAGTAAATCGATATAACAGGATTCATGCTGTCAATTTGTATGCCAATACCACCGGAGCCATCTCAGCAGGTGAAGCCTTACAGATTGTTCAAAATACCGTGGATAAATATATCCCCCAAAATGGTGAATATAGCACCTCGCTGGGAGGACAAAGTCAGAATATGAGAGAATCTTTTGGCTATATGATACAGGCATTGGAAATTTCTATCCTGGTCATCTATATGGTTCTGGCTATTCAATTTGAATCATTTATCCATCCCTTTACCATCATGATTTCGCTGCCACTTACGATGATTGGCGTATTTGGCGGATTGTTTATTGCAGGCTCAACACTGAATATCTTCTCCTTTATCGGTGTCATCATGTTGGTTGGTCTGGTTGTGAAAAACGCCATTTTGCTGGTGGATGTTGCTAACACACAACGCGAAGAACATGGCAAAGACAAGACCGAAGCGATACTCATTGCCGGAAGATTGCGTCTGCGTCCCATTCTGATGACAGCCTTTGCCGTAATATTTGCGCTTATTCCAGTGGCCCTGGCAATAAGTGAAGGCGGCGGCTCTCGTCAACCCCTGGGAATCGCCGTGGTGGGAGGTATGCTTACCTCTACCTTTTTAACGCTTCTGGTCATTCCTGTTATTTATCTGATGTTTGATGACGTATCAGAATGGTTCAAAAATTTGTTTTCAAAGAAAGGAAAAGAAAGTGCTTAATTATTTAATTGAAAATTATAGGAAAATGAATTACCCAATTTCACGTTGGTTGAAGAACTACATATTACCTCTGACTACCATAACAATTCTCCTGCTTTTTAACGCCTGTGGGTCTAAACAGGCAAGTAACCCGAATACAAATGGAACTTCAACCAGTCAGGATAACTTTCGTTCGGATACCGCCACCGTTCAAACAACGGAAGTGCAACCTCACAGTTTTACACGCGAAATAACTTCAACCGGTAACCTGGTAGCCAAGCAGCATGCCCAACTGCGTACCTTGGTGCCCGGCAAAATAACCGAGGTAAATATGGATATTGGCGATCATGTAAAGAAAGGAGAGGTTTTACTTCAAATTCGTAAACGCGACTACCAGTTGGCCCTTGAACAGGCAGAAGCAAGTTTGGCACAAGCCCGGGCCCGCTATGATAATGCCAAAAGGGAGTACAATCGCATTAAAAATTTATACCAGGCCGGTTCGGCATCCGAACAACAGCGGGACCAGTCAGAATCATCATACCAACAAGCAGAGGCAGCTCTTAAACAGGCCAAAGCGGCTCGCGATGATGCCCAACAGAAACTTGACGATACAACCATCCGGGCTCCTTACGAAGGCGTTATAACCAGCCGATATGTTATGGAGGGGGAATATGCCAATACCGGAGAACCGGCCTTCGAGATAACCGACCTTTCTGTCTTGGAAGCCGAAATGGATATCCCCGAGCGATATGCCGGATCTATTCCCAAAGGCCTCAAAGCCAAGCTTACCTTTACTGCGAATTTCCAGACCTACAATGGGGTCGTTAGTCACGTCAATCCCAGCATTGATCCCAGTACCGGCACATTTACCATCAAAGTAAAAGTAAAGAACCCTGACTATACGTTACCAAGCGGACTTTTCTGCACCAGTTCGCTTGAACTTCCGACCTTCAAAGATCAACCAGCCGTGCCGGAAGAAGCGCTCAATGAAGACGAAGGACAGGCCATAGTTTGGGTCATTAAAGATGGAAAAGCTCAAAAAAGACAAGTAACAAAAGGAGTTACACAAGGTAATTGGGTGATGATCGATAGCGGACTTAAGATCGGGGAACAGGTGGCTGTTTCTGGCACCTCGACTTTAATCGACGGATATCCCGTAAAATCGCAGGGAAGTAACACCTCTAACGGGCAAAGCTAGAAAAGAAGGTAATGGCTCCTCCTAAGATTCAGCTTAAGGCTGGTGAACATGTAAGCAGAATTATGAAAATACTGCAGGGTAGCAATTAACGTTAAAACCTATACTCCATGTGCCGGGGAACCGTGCACCGTGCGTTCTCTCCCCATAGTTCTGGCATCCCCAAGGGATCTCATCTGTTGGTATTAACCGCAGATACTACGTTGAGCCACAAATTTCGTCCTACTAATGCCCATTTGTTGAAATTTATCAGGCCCCTTCCATCACATCGCTAAGATCAGAAAGCATACGCTGTAGGCTGTAAAAGGGCAGAAACTTGTTGCGAATGGCAGATATTAAGGCGGAATCTACGAACATCATCTTCCCCAATTCACGGGAATCTTTTTGCGCTTTTTCCACGCGCTCTTTTTGGCGTTCGGCAAACAATTTTAAGCCATAGTTAATATGATTTTTATCCACCCGTGTCAGCTCATCCACGAGTGCGGCGGCCGAATCCATCGCCATCGAGGCCCCCACTCCCGCCGTGGGCAAAAAGCCCGTGGCCGCATCTCCCAGTAGTATCACATTATCTTTGTGCCAGACGCTCGATCGGCAGTCATGGAATTCCCAAAAGAAAGGATCCTCTTCAGCTCGATAACTGTCCAACGCTTGGTGAGGCAAAGAGAATTCATCAGAAATTTGGTCTTTGACATCGCTGACAAAAGCATTGAGTCCCTTCTCTTTTATTTCTTTAACCAGCCCGCCCAGAAATACTCCAATGTTATCTTCCACGGGATACAATCCCAAGAATGTACCGGCTCCCCAATATTCTTTGTATGCGGATATTGGATCCATATTGAGCCATGTGACCCAGCCGCCCCAGCCAGTATCTTTATAAGCAAATTCATCCTTCGTGAGAATTTTACTGCGCGTTTCGGAATGGATGCCATCAGCTACAATCACGATATCAAACCGGGATGAACTGTCGTCAGAAAATGTAACTTCTATACCGTCGGGCTGCTGGTTGAGCCTCGTCACGATGGTTCCATACCGGATATCAGCCTGTCTATTTTGCTCCAACAGGATATCGATCAGGCTGGTACGTGTAATGCCGCGATATGAACCAAACTGCTTATTAATAAAATCGAGCGGGTAGTCTTTGACTAATTTGCCGTGCTGATCATGGATCTCATAGTTTGTCATCTGTATGCTATCCTCAAAATAAGCATCCCGAGCATCCAGCGCATTAAGTACGCGTCCGCCCAACGGTAACAGGCCCAGCATATAACCCGAACTGTTATAGGTTTCCTTTTTCTCTTTTTCGATGATAACCGGATTTAAGCCTTCTCTTTCCAGCAATCCGCCGCAAGTTAATCCTGCTACCCCAGCCCCAACAATTAAAATATCTAAATCTTGCATATTCCTTTATCCTACTTCCCCGTTTATTAAAACATAAGTGTTTAATTACTTCTTATTAAGCGGAATATAATTCTTATAAGAGGGCTTTGCCCCCCCACCTCTTGCTGGACCTGTTGTACGAAGCCTTAACGTAGTATGGCTTGTTTCAGCATCTGTTATTTTGCCCCTTTAGATGCTATTGACCGGCTTTTATCAAAAGACCCTGATCCACCAGCTCCGATTCCTTGGAGTCCCGCGAGCGGAGCTGGTGGACAGGGTGACACGGGGTTTTGCAAAGTCCTTTATAAATAAAGCGAGGGCAGAACGTTAAAGTTCTGCCCTCGCAATTTTAGTCACTCAAAAATGTCCTATCCTAAAACACCTCTCCTTGATGAGTCAGGACTCATATAAAAATATACTTTTTGGTTTGTTTTAGCTGTAAGAAATTCAACCAATTATGTTTAATAATAAATATGACATTTCTCACATCCCATAGTTAAAAATATTCAAAATTTGAATATACTTATGACTGTCAACTTATTGGTAATAGGAATTAATTATAGCGCAAATCCTTGCTTTTGCCTCTAAGAAGCTGTCTCCAATAACATCAAACCGAATAGGATCTTCATTCCCAATTTTATTTGCTATCAGTTCGCCATACATACGATTTTTGGTCAATCTATTTCTGATTGGATTGGTTCCAGAACCATAAATTGGGAGAATCCAGATCTAAGTAAATGAAACACTCTTTGTAAACATTTTCCTCTCACATTTATAGAATAGAATTAGTACACCAATGAAAAGGAATTAGATGAACACTGAATGGAGAGCTAAAATATTAACATAGGTAACTAATAAGAGGCTTTATATAAAAAAGCTTCTAATTCTATGCGATATAAAGGCTGATAAGTGGCTATCAGACTTAGTATATATTCCCGGCTTTTCATGCTCTTGATTTGCTGTTCCCGGCGAACCGCTTCTGATCAGCTCTCAAATTGTTCGGCATACACCAGTCGCCAGGGGCGTCCGTTTTTTGTTGACTTGCTTCTCCCTTGGTTGTGCCTGATAAATCGATCGCCAACGTCATCTGTCTGACCAGTATAAAACCGGTCTCGGCTTTTACTGTATAAAATATAAACGTAGTACATAAACCTCTCCTGATCACTTAATACACATTAAAAAAGGACACCTTCTATCCGAAAGTGTCCTTCTGATTTTTAATGTGGGTGGTACAGAACTTAAATAGTAATTCAGCATTCCCACAAATTCCCGTCTTTCCTCCGTTTATTCTCTTTAAACCTATATTATTGTAGTGAATATAACAAGCTATAGGTAGATTAATGCAATAAATGTTTGTACTTTATAGGCGGTTGGTACAAACAAGTATAAACAATCTATCCTATGGCCTTAACGATTGCCCTTACTCAACTCAAAAGAAAGAAGCGCAAAGACGGTACGATTCCGATTTATGTTCGATTCACTGAAAACCGTAAATCCCGCTATAAAAGCACCGGCATTGCTATAAAACAAAAGCATTGGTTAGGCAAACCGGACGGGTGGGTTTCATCTTCAATAGGTGATAGCAGGAGCCAACGTATTAACCGGAAATTGCGTAACCAGCTTAATACCATTCGGGATATTGAAGAGAAGCTTTATAAAGAGGACAAGTTGAGTTTGGATAGCATACTCAATGAACTATCCGAAGATAAAGACCCCCGTTCGATAATTCAGAAAGCCGAAGAGTATAAACAGCAGTTGACTGATGACGACCGGTATTGGGAGCAGCGGCATTTTTCCGTAGTGATTAACAACCTTGAATCATTCATTGAGGACACCGGCAAATCCGACCAACTGGACCAACTCGATGCAGAATGGATTAGCAGCTG
>Ga0209918_1000929_pt1 | contig 17342 bp, 13 predicted proteins | sample SalPonD_shore_MG_FD_185712 | JGI IMG/M metagenome (GOLD analysis project Ga0209918, IMG submission 185712) | Salt pond soil microbial communities from South San Francisco under conditions of wetland restoration - Salt Pond MetaG... | ecosystem: Environmental > Aquatic > Marine > Intertidal zone...
CGCTGAGTGGTTCTGGTGAAGATTTGCTGGACGTATTCATGGCCTTCCGGGTTATGGATCCGGAGACCTTCGCCTTTCACATCCGGATCGAGTTCGAAAGTCCGGTTCAGAACAAACCGCTCCCGGCCCCCGGGGAGCGAAATCTCCAGGCCGTACCGTCTGCCGAAGGCCTCCAGGGTATCGAGAGGTGAATCGGAATGCGTATCTTGTAGAAACCCGGGACGGATCTTCCAGGCCATGTTTACCCGTAAGCTGCCGTCGAGCCGGCGCCCGTATACCAGCATGTCGTAGGGCGCGGGACTCTGAGGGATGTACCGTTGGAAAAACCGAAGTTCCAGATCGTCCATCACCAACCGGTCTTCCATGTCCGGTTCCCGGACGGTATCCAGAATATCTTCCCCCTCCAGAGCGAACTTTTCCCGCAATTCGCGTTCGAAGGCTTCCGGCAGATCGACTGTCAGATCAGAAGAGGCCGGTTCCGTATCCCGGTTTGCCATATCGTCTCACCCACCGCCTGTATTCATGATAACACCGGCGTCAAATTAACGCTCAGGGCAGGAAGGCTCAACTAAATTTTCCGGGAACCCGGGATGACACCCGCCCGGCTCTCTCCTCAGATGGGTGAGATGCCGTGAGCCGTGGCCGGCGGTCTCTGCCGGGTATCCCTTCGATGGTCAGGCGTGCTTTTCCTTTTTGTTCTGGTACAGGAACCAGATCAGCGCCGGCAGGGTGACCACAAACAGGATCGGAATGGCGATGAAAAAGAACGGTCCCAAAAAGGGTAACCCGATCAGCAGAAAGGAGGCGATGATCACCAGGATCAGCGCCCATCCGCTTTTTTTATACGCGCCAGAGTTTCCTCCATTTATGCCTTCGGCCATAGAAACCTCCTTTATGTATTTAATTTAACAGATTCTGGGCAGTTGTTCACCCGGGAGCATGTCGATGATGGTCTCCGCGCCCAAGCCGGTCCTGAGACTCACCCGGGCTGTTTCCTCGTCTAAAACTTCTCCAATGATGGCGGCTTCTTTGCCGTATTCATGTCCGCGCATCAGGGCGAGCACCGCGTCGGCACTTTCCGGCGCTACGATCGCCAGGAGTTTTCCTTCGTTGGCGACGTACAACGGATCCAGTCCAAGGATCTCGCAGGCGCTCTCCACCGCCGGTTGCACCGGCAAAGTCTTTCCGTCGATCCGAATGGCTTTGTTTGCCGCCTGTGCAAATTCGTTGAGGGAGGTGGCCACTCCTCCCCGGGTCGGATCCCGCATCACCCGGATTTGTCCGGGGGCGCCTTCCAGCAACGTCTGCACCAGGCCGTGTAACGGCGCGGAATCCGTCTGCACCGGATTTTCCAGGGCAAACCCCTCCCGGCCGGACAGAATGGCGATCCCATGATCCCCTATACTGCCGGAGAGCAGTACTTTATCGCCCGGTCGAATGTGCGCCGGCGAAAGATCCACCTCCTCCGGCAGCCGGCCGATGCCGGTGGTGTTAATAAATATTTTGTCCGCGCTCCCCTTGTTGACCACTTTGGTATCCCCGGTGACCACCATCACCCCGGCCCGGTGCATGGTCTGCTCCATGGAAAGGAGGATGCGATGCAGATCCTCCATGGGAAAGCCTTCTTCGATAATAAATCCGGCACTCAGATACAGCGGGACGGCGCCGCCTACCGCCAGGTCGTTGACGGTGCCGTTCACCGCCAGGTCTCCGATGTTCCCGCCCGGGAAAAATATGGGATCCACCACGAACGAATCGGTGGAAAAGGCCAGCCGGGCGCCGTCGATATTCAGCCGGGCCTGATCACCCAGTTCTCCCAGGATGTCGTTCTCAAACCGGGGCAGGAAAAACTTGTCGAGCAAATCGTGGGACATGATGCCTCCGCTGCCATGGCCCAGCTGAATGGTTTTGTGATTCGTGATAGGCACCGGACAACTTAAAATGTCTGTATATTCGTCAGGCATACGGTTCTCGCTCGGTAAATCGCTGGTATCGGTAATAGGCGGCACAGGCGCCTTCGCTGGACACCATGGTGGCCCCCAGGGGCGTTTCGGGGGAACACTCCGTTCCGAACGCCGGACATTGGTTGGGCCGCTTGAGGCCCTGCAGCACCAGCCCGCTGATGCAACGATCCGATTCCCGGGCGGTGATCTCTCCGACCGCAAATTTCACCGAGGCGTCGTACGCCCGGTATTCCGGTCGCAGTACGTAGCCGCTTTGAGGGATCGTGCCCATGCCCCGCCATTTTCGATCCGTCAGGTCGAACACGCGGTGGATGATCTCCTGGCTTCTGGTGTTCCCGTCCCGCCGGACCGACCGGGCATACCGGTTCCGAACCCCGTATTCCCCCTGCTCCAGCATGGTGACCGCTTCCAGAATCCCCTCCAGGATGTCCACCGGCTCGAATCCGGTCACCACGATAGGCACCTGATATTCTTCCGCGATTGGTTCATATTCATGATAACCCATCACGGTATTCACATGGCCGGCAGACAGATAAGCCTGCACCTGGTTGGACGGCGAGGTCAGCAGCGCCCGGAGCGCCCCCGGCACCGTCACGTGGGACACCAGCAGTGAAAAGTTAGTCAGCCCCTCCCGCTTTGCCTGATAGACGGCCATGGCATTGGCTGGTGCGGTGGTCTCGAAGCCCACCGCAAAAAACACCACTTCCCGCTCCGGATTGGCCCGGGCGATTTTCACCGCCTCCAAAGGTGAGTAGACAATCCGCACGTCGCCGCCTTCCGACTTGACGGTAAACAGATCCTTCCGGGAGCCCGGCACCCGCAGCATATCACCGAAGGAACAGAAAATCACCTCCGGCCGGGCCGCGATGGCCAGGGCCTGATCGATCATTTCCAGCGGCGTCACGCACACCGGGCATCCCGGTCCGTGCACCAGCCGGATGCCCGCCGGAATGACCTGATCGATGCCGTGCTTGATGATACTGTGTGTCTGGCCCCCGCACACCTCCATGATCACCCATTCCCGGGTCGTCACCCGGTGCAGACGGTCCAGAATCTTCCTGGCGATCACGGGATCCCGAAATTCGGAAAGGTATTTCATCGTGGTTCGTCCGGTCGTGTCGTTTGCCTGCCGGCAGCAGCGTCATCCCGGGCAGTATGCAACTCGTTCCAGGCTTCCAGAGAAGCCCGGGCTTCCTCTTCGTCCAGAATCGAGATGGCGAACCCGGCGTGCACCACGGCGTATTCCCCGACCTCCACCTCGGGACAATACTCCAGACAGGCCTCCTGCACCGTCCCGCCGTAATCTACCTTGCCCATTTTCAGGCCGTTCGCCTCATAGATTTCGATCACTTTTCCCGGTATGGCTAAACACATGGCTTCCTCACATCTCCCGATAATCCGGTGCGTTCATTCCGCCGGCCAGCACCGCCTGCGCCACCGCCAGTTGCCCCAGGGAGATCCCGCCGTCATTCGCCGGCACCTGCCCGGGCAGATACACCTGAAACCCGGCGTTTTCCAACCGGGTACTCAGCTGCTGAAAGAGATACGTATTCTGAAAGACCCCGCCACTCAGCACAACCTTCCCCAGGCGGGATTCCTCGCGGGCCCGGATTGCCAGGTCCACAAACAGATCCGTCAGCATTTCGTGAAACGCCCGGCTGACTGCCGCCAAATCCGCACCCTCGCGCAGTGCGTCGATGACGCTCCGGATCACCGGCGCGATCTTGATTTCCAGGCGCTGCCCCCGCCGGACGATTTCGTATGCCAGGGGCCCCGGGGATTTCGCCTCTCCCATCCGATGCTGAAATTCCATGGCCGCCTGGCCCTGGAAGCTGATATGGGTACGGCCCCCGCAAATGGCGGCGACCCCATCGAACAAGCGGCCGCAGCTGGAAGTCAGCGGCGCGTTGATACTTTTATCGATCATGGCAGCCACCTGGGCCACCGGTAAATCCTGCCAGCCTGCCGGAACGTACTGCGTAAACTCCGGACCGAACGTATGCCGCAGGTAGGCCAATCCCATCCGCCACGGCTCCCGGACGGCCTTATCGCCGCCCGGCATGGGCAGGTATTCGAAGCGGGCAAACCGCTGGGCATGCCCGTAATCCCCCAGCAACACTTCCCCACCCCAAATGCAACCGTCGGTGCCGTATCCGGTGCCGTCCAGGACGATGCCGATCACCGGTTCGTCCAGGCCGTGTTCCGCCATGGCCGCGGCCATGTGGGCATGGTGGTGCTGTACGCCGACGGCCGGAATTCCGGTTTGGTCTGCATAGTCCAGCGCCCAGCGGGTAGCCCGGTATCCGGGATGAAGATCGTACGCGATCGTCGAGGGCTCGATTTCCAGAATCGCCGCCAGGTGGTCCCGGGTCTGGTGGAAAAACTCCATGGCCCGGACGTTGGAGAGATCGCCGATGTGCTGGCTGAGGAAGGCTTCGCTTCCCCGGGAATACGCCAGCGTATTCTTCAGTTCCGCCCCGACCGCCAGAATGGGTGGGGTTTGGTGGAGCAATCCGATGGGCCTGGGCACGTATCCCCGGCTGCGCCGGATCAGCCGGGGCCGGTCCCGCAGAACCACGACGACTGAATCATCCACCCGCTGGAGGATCCGCCGGTTGTGCACCAGCACCTCGTCGGCTATATCCTTCAGCCGCTCCCTGGCATCCTGGTTCCCGATACAGATCGGCTCTTCCGAGTAGTTCCCGCTGGTCATCACCAGCAGATCCAAGGCACTGTGAAATAATAATTTATGCAAGGGTGTGTACGGAAGCATCACACCCAGCCGGGGATTTCCGGGAGCAATCGCATCGTGCAGGTCGCTGTCAGGCCGTTTTTCCGCCAGTACGACAGGCGCCCGGGGGGAGAGCAGCAGCTCCTTCTCCCGGGGGCTCAGGTGCACGTATTGTTCTGCGGTGTCCAGATCTTTGGCCATCACGGCCAGCGGTTTCTCCTCCCGGTTTTTCCGCTCCCGGAGCCGCTCCACGGTTTGCCGGTGGTGCGCATCACAGGCCAGGTGAAATCCCCCCAACCCCTTGACCGCCACGATATGCCCCCGGTGTATCATTTTATTGACCAGGACCATCGCATACCCGTTTTCCTGCAATTTCCGGCCGGCGGCGTCGTACAGGGTGACCCACGGGCCGCATGCCTCGCAGGCGTTAGGCTGGGCATGAAACCGGCGATCCCCGGGATTGTCGTACTCGGCCCGGCAGTCGGGGCACATTTCGAAATCCCGCATGGACGTCTTGGGACGATCGTACGGAATCGCCCGGATAATGCTATACCGTGGCCCGCAATTGGTGCAATTGATGAAGGGGTACAGGTACCGGCGATTCAGCGGATCATCCATTTCTTCGGCGCAATCGCTGCAGATCGCCATATCCGGTGAGATCAGGGTCCCCATGGTCTCGCCGCGGACCGACTCCCGGATATGAAACCCGTTCCGGGACTGGAGGGCGATATCTTCCCAGGAAATGTCGTCCACCTCTGCCAGAGGCGGCGCTCCCTCCCGGATCATTCGAACAAAGCCGGCCAGCGCCTCCGGGTCTCCCTGGGCTTCGATAAAGACGCCGTCGGAATCGTTACCCACAAAGCCGGAGATCCCATATTCTCTGGCCAGATTGTACACAAATGGCCGAAAACCCACCCCCTGGACAATTCCGGCAACCCGGATCCGGAAACGCCGGAATATCCTGGACTGCGCTGCCTGTTTCACCGACTCACCGGCCGGCTGCAATTTGTTGGCGTATCCACTCGTGCCAGGCATCCATTCCCTCGCCCGTCTTGCTGGAGAGTTCGAAAAAAGTCATATTCGGTTGCACTTTCCGCGCATACTCCTTGCACTGGTCCAGGTCAAAATCCACGTACGGAAGCAAATCGATCTTGTTGAGAATACAGATATCGGACGCGGCGAACATGGTGGGATATTTCGCCGGTTTGTCATCGCCTTCGGTCACCGAAATGATGACTACCTTATGCCGTTCGCCCAGGTCGAACAGGGACGGACACACCAGGTTTCCCACGTTTTCGATCAGGAGGACGCTGCCGGCCGGCGGATCCAATTTCCCGAGGGCGTGATTGATCATCCGGGCATCCAGGTGGCACCCTTTGCCGGTATTCACCTGGACCACCGGCACCCCGGTCGCTTCGATCCGGTTGGCGTCTTGCATGGACTGCTGGTCGCCCTCGATGACCCGGAATTCCAGAGAATCCTTCAACGCACCGATGGTGCGCTCCAGCAGGGTCGTTTTTCCGGATCCCGGAGAACTGACCAGGTTCAGGGCGAAGATATCCCGGGCCTGAAAATATCCCCGGTTCCGCTCCGCGAGCCGGTTATTCTCCTGGAGCACATCCCTGTTGACCGCAATCGTCTCGCCCCCGGCGGGCGCCTCTTCAGGCGCATGGGGATGGGGATGGGCATGGTGATGGCCCACGCCGGCGGCATGCATCCGCTCATGCTCCCGCGCCTCCCCGGGCGTCCGGATGATGGTTTCCTCGCTGCCGCAACCACATGTGTCACACATGTCGGCTCTCCTCTTTGATGCTTAATCGACCTCAATCGAGAGTAATTTCAATTCCTGCCCCCGGGTGATGCGTACGGAATAGGTACCACACTCAGGACAGAGCGCAAAGGGCTCATCCATGTGCACTTCTCTGCCACAGGATTCACAGACCCCCCGGCCGCGCACTTCCTCGATTACCAGCTGCACGTCCGGGTAAGGGGTCGATTTCCTGAGAGCCTCGAAACTGAAACGCAACGATTCGGTTTCGATGCCGGCTAATTCCCCGATTTGCACGGTCACCGAGCGCAGCTCCCGGTAACCCTCCATCGACTTTTCCGCAAGGTCCAGTATATTCGTAGCAACGGACATTTCGTGCATCTTCGGCGCTATCTTTTAATAATTACAAAAGAACTCTTCTTCTGCATATTCCTCCTGAGGATAATTTTGCAAATAATGTGCCGCGGACCGCCCGGTCTGTGACAAGGGTGCCGGGTGTTGATTTTTTCAATATTGGGAATAGGAACTGTGATTTTTATAAAAGTGGTGGGTATATCGATGCCGGTTACAGCCCGCTTCCAACTTCAATTAGCCTGCATTATTCATACAACAACATGATATTTTTGGGAAAAAACGTTCTGGAGGGCCATCAAAATGTTATTCTGTCCGTCGTTACGGTTGGACGTTCTTCCATGAAACGTCACTCTTCTGGATATTCTCAATGGTCTCTTTGCCATAAAAAGTCTTTTTTCGTTTCAACAACTCACCCCCTCGGTCCCCCTCTTCCCGGTAAACCGGGATCTGCAGACTTACTAGAGAGGGGGATGCACTTCCCGGAACGATAATTGTCAAGCCGGACCTTCCTGTCGCGTCCTCCCCTTTCTCTAGCAAGTCGAAGATCCCGATTCTTTTACTCGGGAAGAAAGGGGAGACAGAGGGGATAGAGTTATTGCGCGGTTCCGCTGCACGCTTACATTAGCATACCTCCCCCATCGATAATCCAGTGCAACTATAGTCTTGCATCTCTAAATCGTTCAGGCATTTCGATTTATGAAGTATTGAGGTTAACATATTGATTATTTTGGTTGGGGCAGTTTTTCTCTTTTATTTATACCCAAACATCATACTATAAATAATCAGGATGATAAGCGAAACACCCAAGCTCAGAAAGATATATCCGAAAATTTTCACCGACAGCATCCATCGCTCGGGAATCTCCCTGAAACGGACGCGTTTTTTCAACCGGTCGCTGTCCTTGATCTCCTGATATTCCCTGGCCCGATCCATCCGGAATTCATCCAGGGGCACCAGGCCGGTAAAAATGACGGTATCCATGGGAAAGGCTTCCGGCCGGAGATGCGTATTGAAAAAGTGAATGGTGAAGATGAATCCCACGGCCAGCAGGGCTTCATCGCTGTGGATAATAGTCGCCACGTTGATAAACCAGCCCGGGAAAAACTTGGTAAAGAACTCGGGAAACCAGAGCATCAGCCCGGAAAACCCGATGATGACCACACCCCAGAAGACTGCGAAATAATCGAACTTCTCCCAGTAGGTCCACCGTCCGTAATCCGGCCGCGGTCCGGCCCCGAAGAACCACTTCAATGTCGCGATGAAATCTTTCCCGTCCTGCTTGTTAAACATCAGGTTATTTTTCCCAAAGAAGAATTCACGGGCGGGCACTTTGCTCTTCAGTTTTTTCTTCACCAGGAAGAACAGGTGGGTGAAAAAGTAGCCGAAGGTGATGACGGCCGCGATCCGGTGGATCACACCGGCCACCCGCGGACCGCCGAGCAGGGTGGCCAAAAATTGGGCCCAGGGCATATTCGCGAACTTCAGCATCATCCCGGTGAGTGCCAGCGCCATGAAACTGATAATCACGAACAGGTGCATGATGCGTTGATCTTTGGTAAAACGAACAATGTAATACTTCTTGTGCAGCCGTTCTTCCTTTCGTTTTTCCCGCACTTGTTTAAAGGAGCGAGGCAGCCAGAGCAAAGTGTGCAGGCCGAAGAACGAAAAAACACCGATCAGTAACGAACTCATGGCCCAGAAAGTCACGTACAGCGCGGGATATTTGTTCCGATCGTGGTGGGTGGCATGCGTCAGATATCCGGTGAACCGCCGGTTCGCATCCGGATGGCACTGCTGGCAGGTCTGGACGATGTTCCGGAATCCCACGTGGGACTCCGGGTTGTTCACATTGAGAATATCATGTGCGCCATGGCAATCAGAGCATTTGGCCGCGTTAATGTTGCCCAGGGTGTACGCCTTGCCGTGCATGGTCGAAAAGTACGTGCTGGCCAGATCCTGATGGCAGCTGCCGCACTGATGGGTCACCTGAGTGATGAACTGGCTTTCCCCGTGCTCCCGGATGGTATGGGAGGAATGGCAATCTGCGCAGTTCGGCAGCGGTTCGTCGGTCCGGTTGACGGTGGCGCTGTGAATACTGGCGGTAAATTCCCGGTAAATCCCCCGGTGACACCGGCCGCAGGTGGCCGGCAAATTTTCGTGACTGATGGACGAACGCTCATCTTTCCGGTCTAAAATCAGGTGGCTGTTGTGGCAGTCGATACAGATGGCGCTGGGCAGCAGCCCCTTCTCCCGCAAACCCACCCCGTGGACACTGGTGGCATAATTGACGGTCACGTTGCCTTCCCCCACGTCCGATACGGCCGCGGCCGAGCCGTTCTCCCCGTGGCACTCACCGCACAATTGCGGAATGTTGGCCCGGAAGGAGGGCGAGGCTTCGTTCGCCGGTGACAGGGTTTCGTGATCCCCATGGCAGTCGGTACAGTACGGTACGTCGGCGTTCTGTTTCAGGTAGGCCTGCCCGTGCGCACTCTGGAAGTAATTTTCCGCCACCTGGGCATGACAGCTGGAGCAATCCACCCGGCCGGCTGTTTCGCAGGGCCGGGCCCTGCGGGGATCCACGTCGGCATGGCACTTGACGCAGGGGATGGTGCGGTGGACCGTGCTGTCCAGTCCCGCCCGATCCACGGTCAGGGACACCGCCTGTCCCTCCACCGTTTTGTGGATGTCCGGCCTGGCGTGACATTCCAGACACTCCCGATCCGACGTCCGGACCACGATGGCCTCTTTCCGGGCTTCATGCGGCAGGTGACAGTCGGTACAAGCCGGAATGGCTCCCGGTTTCTGCTCCCACAGTTCCCCCTTGATGACCTTGACGTGGACCTGTTCAATCCGGGAGTGACACTTCATGCAGGTGCTGGCGATATTCTGAATAGAGATCGTCGATTTCAGATCGGTGTGGGGCAGGATCGCGTGCTCACCGTGACAGTCGTTGCAGGTCGCCGTGACGATCAGCCCCTTCTGGAATAAGCCTTCCCCGTGGATACTTTGGGAATAGTTCTCCAGAATATGCGTTTCAGGAATGTTATACACATTGGCGACCGGTGCCCCCTCCTGGTGACACTTCCCGCAGAGCACCGGGATGTTCATCTTGTAGGTTTGGGAACGGACATCGGAGGACGGTAAAATTTCATGATCGCCATGGCAATCCGTGCAGGCCGGGGCATAGGGAGCCCCCCGGCGAAACGCCTGCCCGTGAATCCCGCTGAGGTAGGCCTCATTTTCCTCGTAATGACAGTTGCTGCATTCCACCCGCGCCACCTGCTCCGGATGCGGGAATTCCGAAATGTCCATGTGGCATCCCACACAACCGGTGGCCTCGGCGTGGACGGAGGTTTGATAGCCGCCGGCATCGACCAGCAACGATTCCCAGTTATCAACGCCCATGGATTCCATCATGGTCACGTCGCCGTGACACATCAGGCAATCGTCGTCCGTCTGGGCATACAGCAAGCCACCCAGCAGCCATACCCCGATCAGGACACCCATGAATCCGGACTTGCGCACAGTCGTCTACTCCCTGCTTATGAAACCGCCGGTGTGTATAAGTCAGCGAGCCGGCCGGAAGCGGTTCAGTTACCGAAACTGTCCAAAAATAATACGCGGTTGCGATTCAGTCGGAAAAGAGCCATGCTCGAGAGAAATCAGCGCCTGCCCGTCCCGGAGGCGTCCCCCGGGACGGGCAAAGGAAACGATTCCCCATTCGTCAAAAATGTATCAAACAGACGGGAGCGGACTATACCTTCACACTCCCGTACCCAGGGATCGGGGCGTTAAGGCGAGGAATGTTCCCCCGAATCCTCCTTTTGCTCCTGAATATATTTCTGGAGCGGCGCGGAAAGTTCCTCCCAACGGAGTTCACCTCGCTCGTACCGTTCCACATCCTGCATCATCCGGCGATATTTTTCGGGATGTTTATGGCGCCACTCTTCGAGGGTCATACGACCGTGGAGCCAGGTCATATCCATGGGATAGGTATCCGGATCGAAAATGGTAAAGAAAAAGTGCCAGATGATGATGGCCAGGGTGGCCAAAATCGCTTCATAATAATGAATGGTTTCCGAAACCTTGATAAGCCACTGCGGTGTATTCTCCCCGAAAATGGTCGGGAACCAGAGAATCAGCCCGGTAATGGCCATCACGGCCGTCCCCCAGATCAGCGCCCAGTATTCAGCTTTCTGGGTGTAATCATAGTGATCATAGGCGGGAGGTGTGGGCCGTTTTCCGAAGTAGTACGCGATCGCGGTACGGAACTGGGTAATGTCCTTGAGTTTGAACATCAATTCGCGGAATTCTTCCCGCCCTCTGCGGGTAAAAATCAGATAGTACAGGTGGTACGCGGAAAGGGCAATGAGAATGACCGCCGCCACCCGGTGGATGGTACCTCGGAGGGTTTCTGTCAACCCGATGTAGGTCAACAACTTCACCCAGCCCGTATCGGGCCATTTCAGCGCAAACCCGGTAATCGCCAGCGTAATGAATGAGCCGGTCAGCGCCACGTGCTGCCAGACTTCATTCTTTGTCATCCGGACGATGAAGGATTCCCGCAACTCATGCAGATACTTGGCCCGGGCATTATGCACGTAAATCACGGTATTGTGTATAAACATGCCGCCGATGACGACCACAATCAATAAGATGTAGATCCACTTGATTATGGTCTGGACCGGATAGCGCCCCAGCATCACCGATTCGTGGGTATAGCTCATCCCGAACTGGGTGGTGGCATTGTCGTGACACTGCCCGCAGGTTTGCGCGATATTGCTTCGGTTCACCGACGAGAGCGGATCGGTTTGCGGCAGGATCAGATGAGCGGTGTGGCAGTCTGCGCAGCTGGCGGCATCCTCATCTCCCCGCAACACCGCCAACCCGTGATAACTATCCTGGTAGGTACTGACCTGATCCTCACGCCCGAAGCCGTACTTTGCCCGCAGATCCGGATCGTCGTGACATTTGGAGCAAGTCCGTTCCACCTGCAGCCGTTTACTGACCAGAGAGGCTTCCGACTCCACCCGCCGGATGGTATGTTCGCCATGGCAATCGGTGCAGGCGGGCGCATCAAAATTCCCTTCTGAAAGCGCACTGCCATGGATACTTTGTTCGTACTTTCCATAGATTTCCGAATGACATTTCCCGCAGGTTTCCGGCACATTGAATTTGTTCATCTGGGACTGGAAATTTCTGCCCGGGAGCACGTTGTGCGCGCCATGGCAATCACTGCAGGTTGCTGCGTCGTAGTTCTTTTGTTGGATCAGAGCGCGGCCGTGCACCGTGGTTTTCCACATGGCGACGGCTTCCGGTTGAGGAATGTGGTATTCCTGAATCAACTCCTGGTTACTGTGGCACTTGGCGCAGGTCTTCCACTCATTGGCAGGATGCACGGTGGACAGGGTATCCGTCGCCGGATACTGATAATGCTCGGTGTGACAGCTCACACAGGTCGCGGCATCCTTATGGCCGGCCTGGACCGACAGTCCGTGGCTGCTGTTCTGCCACTCCTCCTGTTCCTCGTAGTGGCACATTCCGCAATCCACCTGCATCACCGTATCCGGATGCGGGAATTCCGAAATGTCCGAATGGCAATTGACGCATCCGCCCATCTGTTGATGGACGGATCCGTCATAGCGGGCGGTATCAAGTACCAGAGGCTGCCAGTTCTCCACGCCCATGGATTGCATCATGGTGGAATCGCCATGACACATCAGGCAGTCTTGATCGGTTTGGGCAAATCCGATGCTGCCGCCGAGATACAGGAGGAGAAACAGACCGAGATACAGGGACTTCTTCATGAAACCAGTTCCTTTAGTCGACTCAGAAAGACGCAGCTATGATCTAGAGCACACTTTCAACCGAATGGTTTGAGGACCTCTATTCGCGATTAGTTATTCGGTATCGGATGTGCGATTTTCGGATACATTTCGTCCCAGTTAAAGCCCTTGAAGGTCGGACTCTTCTCGTTATGGCACGTTTTGCAGGTTTCCGCATCCGGCTTCACGTTCAGCCCGTACTTCGCCGGATCCATTTTGCCCTGGGAAATCCCCTGCATGATATTCATCTTCCAATAGGCACTGCCGGGGCCATGGCAGGATTCGCACCACACGCCGTCCGTTTGATCATATTTGTCGGTTTTTAAGTTGGCCGGTGCGTCGTATCCGGTCACATGGCAGGTTAAACATTCGGCCGATTCCTGCGGGTTGCCGCTGACGCCCGCCTTCTGGGCTGCCTGTTTCGCTTCGTCGGTCCCCAGGGTTTTATAAGCCTGGGCGTGTTTGGTCCCCATCCACTGCTTGTATTGGGCGCCCTTTGCCGGAGACATGTGGCAGGGCATACACCGTTTCGCGCCAACGTAGGCGAATGAATCGTCCTGCGCGTTGGCAAGACTTCCGACTACCAAAACGGTGAACATCACCGCCATCAGAATTTTGGTTATCTTTCCCATCTGTGAGTTGCTCCTTTCGTAATACGCTTCTCTGTCACAATCAAACGGAATATAATCCGTTGTTATTGGATGACCCAAACCTTCGGTGATAATTCCCCATTCTCTTGGTGGCAAATCGCCGTGCAGGTGGCGGTCTCCCGATTCCAGGACTTGATAAACGTAGAATTCAGCTGGGCGATGCCGTCGCCGGTAATGTGTTCCGGATCGTCGAAGGAGGAAATATCCTCCACATGGCATGCCCGGCATGTCATGCCCTGGTTGAGGTGAAATTGATGCCGTCCCACCCCCAGGTAGAAGGGCTTGGTGTGGCCGGTGAGATCCGCCGGCGGGGCGATGTCGGCCAGGGTGAGTGCTCCGGAGGTATAGGTCTTTTCAAAATCACCATGGCAGGTGACGCAGGCCTCGGGCCCTGTGGGGCGTACGTGGCACTCTGCACTCCGGCAACTTGCGCTCCCGCTCTTTCCGCGAAAATCCGTGCCGTGGCAGATGGTGCAGGAGGTCAAATCATAATTCATTTCCCGAACCCGCGCCGGATGCCGGGTCACTTTCTCCACCTGGCCCCCGTTATGACAATCGGTACAGGCGACGTCGCTTTTCCCGCCGGCCTCCAGCGTGGCGCCGTGGCAGCTCTGGCACATTTCCGTATTGCCGTCTTCCTCCACCTTGGCACCGTGAAACAGGCTGGAATTCACATCGTTCCACCCCTCCGGATGGGTGGTGGTTTCCACCGGTGATTGTTTTTCACTACAACTTCCTAAAAAGAGTATCAGGATAAGTCCTGCCAGAATAGTTCCGACAATCTGGATTCTTTTCATGGGGAAAACCTCTCGCTTTAGTTGCTTCTCCCCCGCAGAGGAGTTCCTTTGAATGCTAAATAAATTCCTATTGATCATGGCATTCCAGGCATGTGGGATCGGTTCCCGGACTGGCATGGCACGCGGCGCAATAATCCACATCGACTTCCGCGCGGGACGCATGCAGGCCCCCGCTCACCCGGTTGGTCCAGCCCGGCACCGCATGGGTCACCGGTAACACCAGGTTTTCCGCATGGCATTCCACACAAAATTGCTGCTGCTCATGGCAGGCGGTGCAACTGGTGGATCGCTGTCGTGCCGCCACGCCATGGCTGTATTCCCAGTTCATGGGGTGGGTCTGCTGAACGAGGTTGTCCCCAAAATGACAGTCCTGGCAGAATGATTCACTCACGTGGCAGGTGGTGCATTCCTGACGCTGATTATCGGTGGTCACCACCATCCCGTGATATTCCGTCCAGGAGGCGGTATGGGTTTTGGGCTTCAGGCGTTCGCCGGGCTCATGGCACAATCCACAATCCTCCGGCACCTGTGCCACATCACCGGCATGACAGGTGAAGCACGTCTCCATGGTCGGCAATTGCTGTTGGTCCTGCGCTATCACCGAATCCTGGGGAATCCCCGCATGGCAGGTGGTACATTCGATACTTTGATCCACGGTATGCAGTTGATGCGAAAAAATCACCTGATACGTCGTGATCCGGGGAAAATTAGCAGGCGGTGGAGTGACTTCATCTCCATGGCACATCTGGCAGGTCTCTGCGGTAGGCAGGAGATCATCCTTCCCGGTGGTACTTTCCGAGACGGCCGTGTGACAGGTCGAACAGTCGATCCCCATCTCCTGGTGAGTTTTATGCGAAAATTTAAACTGCTCCTGAGGCTGAGCAGAAAGGCTCGCTATCCAGAGAACGAATGGTAGAAGTAGCAACCATGAATACTGCGCATGTGTTTTCATAATATTTTCACCTTGCTTGATCCTTTCGGTTGACCCCAGATCATCCCCACTTGATTTCTGCGCTTCAAGGATCGGTCCCGACTAAAATTGATAACTTAATTCGCCCAGCAGGCGGACATCTTCGGAATACTCGGGATTAATCAGGTAATATCCCCGAACTCCGGCGGTGAGGGCGTCCAACACCCGGTACTTCACGAAGAGCTGGGCCCCGTAAGCATTCAACGGTTCCTCGTATTCCTCATGTAACACGTAATCGAAATAGTTCACACCGGCGCCCACCAGGAGGGTTTTTCCGAAATGATGCTGCAGGCTCCCATAGGCGTTCCATTCGTTGCTCCCGTTCCGGTTGTCGTCGGCATACACGACCCCCAGCGACCAGTCGGTCGCCAACCAACCGAGGCGATAGCGTTGAATCGCGCCATCGTTCAGCACCCGGCTGAAGTATTCCGCCGTCACACTTCCGGTATTCGTTGCCCAGTAATCCACGCCAAACCGGACGGTGGAATAAGGGTCAACGGCAAACTGCCAGTACCAGGGCGGCAAATCGAAATTCGGATCCCGGTATCGCAGGGAGACGGTGGCCGCGAGGCGTTCGCCGAATTCATGGCGGGCTTGCGCTTCGGCCTCCTGGACCACGTTATCCGTAAAATTATACTTGAAAAATCCATACAGATCCGTGTGGAAGAAATCCACATACCGGGCATCAAGACCGGTAAAATTAATGATGCGTCCGTCGCTGACCTGCTGGTACACCGAAGCGCGCACCGAGGCGGCTTCGGGGCCCTGGTAATGCAGGGCCAGGTAAGAGCCGTGTTCATCGTCAGGATTTTTGGCGAAGCCTTCCCGGTCGGCGGGAGCGAAAATTCCGGCCAATCCTTCCACCGATAACCGGGGGAATAGCGCCCATTCCGCACTGGCGCCGTCGATGGCCCGCCGGATCATTTTATTATAAGGATATTGCCGGCCTACCATCAAATGCAGAGTGGAAAGCGGTTCCCAGTTCAGATAGCCGTAATAAAAGTGCGTATTGCCGACTTTTTCCTGAAAAAAATCCGCCCGGCGTAACGCAGTGCGAATCGCAAAATTTTTGGTGGGCTCATACCGCAGGATTATACGGTTATACAGGCGCATGGCCTGATCGGTATCGCCCTGATTGACGGCTCGCTGCTGGGTAGTAAACCGACCGATATAAGCGCCGGAAAATCCCGATTGCGCGATGGCATACCACGGCATGATCAGGAAAAGAAGCACGAATATCAGACGCGTTGTAATCTTCATAACTATCCCCGTTCAATCCCCCTGGACTTCAGGGCTTTGTTCAGCGTGCATTAGTGGTAAAATTTGGGGGCGGCGTTTCCCTCTGGGATGGGGCCCCGCCCCCAAATTTACTTCTGTTGCTACTCGAACTCTCTGCTGTTCCCTACTTCGCAGTAAAGGCTAACACCGGAAGCGTGGTCGCCCTGCTTTCCTGGAACAATACCTTTTGTTTTTCACTCTCTGTCAACCAATTCGGATCCAGGAACAGGATGCTCTGCTGCAGCAGCTCGATGACGTAGGCGGGATTATGCACCCCGTGACTGGCGTCATTGTCTACATACGACAGGTTCCATCCGGCTTTCCGAAGTTCGACGGCCAAGGCAGTCGTGGCAGTCATGCCATCCAGATGAGCCAACACAGTATCCGGATCCGCGTTAGCTCCCACCAGCGTATCGCCGGGAGTGGTATCTGCTTCCACCATCTTGGCGGCAAGTGTATCAATCAGGCCAACAACTTCATCCTGGATACCTTCGATATCACCATCGTTATCATAGTCTCGTTTGGCCATGATATCGGAGAAATCACTGATTTCGCCGTGGCAGGGTTCGCAAGCTGCCGTCGTCGGCAAAAAGGTATGACCGACGGACGCTGAGTCTGCCGCGAATTCACCGTAAGGTACGGCGTGCACATGGCAGGTGACGCACGCATCCTCGATCTCGCCATGGCCCGAACTCTGAAAGGTAAAACTGCTATTCACGCTTTCATACCCGGTCTGCCCATAGAGGACATCAGTCTGGGTGCTGTGATGCGGCCCGAAGTGAGCATCACCTGCTGCGATTTCACTTGTTGGGTCCGCTTCACTTCCAGGTGCGTGACGGGCATGGTGGCACTGCATACAGAGCTGCCCCGCTCCGTGGCCTTCTACAGTGAGACCGCCGCCATCTTCCTGGCCCGTATTTTCCACCAATGTCACGGCCGCCACCGTCCGCAGCTGGCCGGGATTGGTGGCGTCATGGGAATCGTGGCAGGCCCCGCAGGTGAGAT
>Ga0209918_1000930_pt1 | contig 17333 bp, 14 predicted proteins | sample SalPonD_shore_MG_FD_185712 | JGI IMG/M metagenome (GOLD analysis project Ga0209918, IMG submission 185712) | Salt pond soil microbial communities from South San Francisco under conditions of wetland restoration - Salt Pond MetaG... | ecosystem: Environmental > Aquatic > Marine > Intertidal zone...
CGGTCCGACGCCGAAATCCACGTTGAATTCGCTCCCGTTCGACGAATACCAGGGCAGGTCCCAGCCCATGCGCCGCTTGAACTGCTCGATCCGGTCCAGCGGCGCGCGCGAAACCAGCACCAGCGAGATGTCGCGGGCATGCAGGTGGGCCGGGTGGCCCATGTTGTCCACCACCATGGAACAGCCGACGCAACCCTCGGTCTGGTTCGGGCCGAGCATGAAGTGATAGAGGATCAACTGGCGCCGGCCCGCGAACAGGTTTGCCAGGCTGGCCTTGCCGTTGGGCCCCTCGAAGACGTAGTCCTTTTCCACGCGCCACATCGGCAGCCGCCGGCGCTCGGCGTTGAGGGCGTCCCGAGCCCGGGTGTGTTCCTTCTCCCTGGTCAGGAATCTCTCGCGCTCGGCGCGCCACTCGTTCCGGGAGACGATTCTCGGCATCGCAGGTTTGGCTTTGTTCATGACGGGTACCTCAGGGTTCGAGCTTGTCCAGGATCTTCATGGTGTCCACATCGAAGGGCATGGAATAGTGCTCGTGCACGATCAGCCACCGGCCGCCGGACTTTTGCAGGCAGACCGTGCCGCGGGTCCAGGCGGCCTGCTCCTTGCCCCCCCTGTCGGTGCCGCCGCAGCGGGCGAGAAAATGGCAGAAGGCGATATCGTCGCGCACCGTGGTGTCGGGCTCGTGGATCTCGAACAGCATCTCGCCGTCCATGAGCCCCAGGCAGTACTCCCAGTGCTTGCGGTAGGCCTCCACGCCCCGAAATTCCAGGCGGGCAATGGCGTCGAAGGCCCGCACGTCGGGGGCGTAACAGGCCACGATGGCGTCCAGGTCCTTTTTGCCAGCGGCCCTGGTCCATCGGTCCAGCACGGCGTGGATTTCCTGCTCGGCGGTGGCGCTGTTCATCGTCGATCTCCCGGCGGCTAGTCCCGACAGTCTGGCACGCCCCGGCGGGCCGGGACCGGCGATATCCGGCCCGCGGGCGGGGCTGTCCTTACCCATTGGTCGTCTGGCCGGGACGGATTTCGACATCCTGCCCGGCCGGGAGCCGGGCAGACGCCGCCCGATCTTCAGGGCGCCGATCCGAGTCACCCGACGAAATTCAAGGACTTAAGCGCCCCGGGGCTTGGCCGCGAGGCCCCTTCACAGGCAAAATAGGCGTTTCGCCCAAACCCGGACCCGAGATGCCCGGCAAGCTGCACATCGTCACTCACGGCTGCCAGATGAACGAGTACGACTCCGCCCGCATGGTGGACGTGCTGGCGGACGCCCATGGCCTGGAGCTCACCGACTCCGCCGCGGATGCGGACGTGATCCTGATCAACACCTGCTCGGTGCGCGAAAAGGCGCAGGAGAAGGTGTTCTCCCAGCTCGGGCGCTGGAAGCAGTACAAGGCCGAGCGCCCGGAGGTGGTGATCGGCGTGGGCGGGTGCGTCGCCAGCCAGGAGGGCGAGGCGATCCTCAAGCGCGCACCCTACGTGGACCTGGTGTTCGGGCCCCAGACCCTGCACCGCCTGCCGGCCATGATCGAGTCGGTGCGCCGGGAGCACAAACCGGCGGTGGACGTGTCCTTCCCGGAAATCGAGAAGTTCGACCGGCTGCCCGAGGCCCGGGTCACCGGCCCCACGGCCTTCGTCTCCATCATGGAAGGGTGCTCCAAGTACTGCACCTTCTGCGTTGTGCCCTACACCCGCGGCGAGGAGGTGAGCCGGCCCTTCGACGACGTGATCGCCGAGGTGGTTTCGCTGGCCGATCGCGGCGTGCGCGAGGTGACCCTGCTGGGCCAGAACGTGAACGCCTACCGCGGGCCCATGCACGACGGCACTACCGCGGACCTGGCGCTGTTGATCCACTACGTGGCCGCGGTGGAGGGCATCGACCGGGTGCGCTTCACCACCTCCCACCCGGTTGAGTTCACCGACGGCCTGATCGAGGCCTTCGCCGAAGTCCCGGAGCTGGCCAACTACCTGCACCTGCCGGTGCAGGCCGGTTCCGACCGGGTGCTCTCGCTGATGAAGCGCGGCCACACGGTACTGGAGTACAGGCAGAAGATCCGCCGCCTGCGCGAGGCGCGCCCGGACATCAGCCTGTCGTCGGATTTCATTATCGGCTTCCCCGGCGAGACGCAAGCGGACTTCGAGGCCACCATGAAGCTGATTGAGGACTGCCGCTTCGACCAGGCCTTCAGCTTCATCTATTCCCGCCGCCCGGGCACCCCGGCGGCGAGCTTCCCCGACGACGTGCCGCTCAAGACCAAGAAGCAGCGCCTCTACCGCCTGCAGCAGCGCATCGAGGAACTCGGCGCCGAGTACGCGAAGGGTCTCGAGGGCACGGTGCAAAGCGTGCTGGTGGAGGGCCCGTCCAGGAAGGGCGACGGCGAGCTGATGGGGCGCACTTCCAGCAACCGCATCGTCAACTTCCCCGGCAACGGGCGCCTGGTGGGCACGTTCGTGGACGTGGAGATCACCGAAGCGCTGCACCATTCGCTGCGCGGCGAGGTGGTGACCGCCGAAACCCTGCAAGCCGCCGGATCAACGGCCTGAACGGGACTGTCTCCCCGGAGGCGCGTCGGTGGTTGACCACGTCCCGCTTTGGTAGGCTCCGGTAACGCTTAACCGAATTAACCCTCGCCCGTCCGGGCGGGGGTTCCAACAAACCGGGGAAGACAGGGGGGCTCATATGTTCTCGAGAGGCGCCGGTGCGCGCTGCGTACTCGTATTGGGATTGTTTCTGGCGCCCGGACAGGCGCCCGCGCAGGACAGCGGAGCCTCCGGGGATCTCTATATCCGCAAGGTAACGGACAGCGCGCCGGTTTCGCCGGGCGACCCGGTGGCCTACGAAATCGCGGCGGGCAACGCGGGACCCGGCGACGCGGTCGGGGTGGTCGTCTCCGACAATCTACCGGCCGAGGTAACGGGCGTGACCTGGGCCTGCAGCTCGTCCGGCGGCGCCACCTGCCCGAACAGCGGCGGCACCGGCGACATTGCCGAGACAGTGGGCCTGCCCGCAGGCGGCAGACTGATGTATACCGTGAATGGCACCGTGGACGCGGGCGCGGTGGGCAGCATCAGCAACACCGCCAGGCTCGATGTGCCCGCCGGATTCACCGACACCAACGATGCCGACGGGGTGGCCGGCAGCGAGAGCGACACCTCAACTGACCGTTTCAGCGCGGATGGCGATCTTTCCGTGACGAAGGAGACCATCACTACGATCAATGCCGGGGACCGGGCCGGATACGCGATCCTGGTCACGAATTCCGGGTCCACCGATGCGGTGGGCGTGACCGTGACGGACATCCTGGCGGACGCGTTCGATTCCGACATCTGGGGCTGTACCGCTGCGGGAGCAGGCTCCGCCTGCCCCGCGGCCACCGGCAGTGGCGACCTGAACGAAACCATCGACGTGGGAGCCGGGGGGGCGGTCGAGTTCGTGATATCGGTGGCGGTGAAAGAGTTCGCGACCGGCAGCGTGGCGAACACCGTCACTATTACCCCGCCGGCAGGGTTCACCGACGCGACCACGGGCAACAATGCCGCCACCACTCACGACGACATCCGGACGTGGAGCGACCTGGCGATCACCAAGCGTACGACGGGCAGGGTGGTGCCCGGCCGCACGGTGCACTACGAGATCGTCGTAACGAACAACGGCCCCAGCGGCGTGACCGGCGCGCGAATCCAGGACGACCTGGCGCCGGTCTTCAGCAATGTTGCCTGGAGCTGTTCCGCGTCGGGCGGCGCGGAGTGCACGGCATCGGGCACGGGTGATCTGGACGATACCGCTCCATTCATCGCGGCCGGGGGCAAGCTCACCTACGAGATCGAAGCCGACCTGAATCTCGAGGCCTTGGGCACCGTCGACAACACCGCCTCCATCGTCGCGCCTCCCGAAGTCGTCGAGCGCGTGCCCGGCGATGAGACGGCGCAGGTATCCGACGCGATCCTTCCGCCCGCCGATGTCGAGCTGACCATGCAGTCCGACTCACAAAGCTACTTCGTCGGAGATCCGATCCAATACACCATCACGGTGACCAACACCGGCCCCAACGCCATGACTGGCGCTGCCGTCCAGGACGACTTTCCGGGCGAGCTCAGCGACGTGAGCTGGACCTGCTCGGCCGAGGGCGGCGCCGCGTGCACGGCCGGCCCAGTGGGCGGCGACATCGACGACACCGTGGACCTCCCGGTGGGGGGCCGCCTGACCTACAGGGTCACCGCGACGCTGCCCGACGACCCCATGACGCTGACCAACTTTGCGAGGGTGGGCGAGACGGCGACCGTGGGCGATCCGGACCTCAGCGACAATTTTGCCCAGGTCAGCGTCACGGCAAAGGTTCCATTCATCCCGACCCTGACGGGAGCGGGCCTGGCCCTGCTGGCGGGGCTGGCGGCGTTACTGGGCCTGGTGCTGACGCGCCGGGAGGCCTCGGGCGTGCGCGATGCTTGACTCCCGGGTGGCGGAGTTCGATGGGCAGGGCGATCCCGGATAGGCGCTTTGCGCCTTCCGGGATGACGGTGGGGTTTCGGGCTTGCCTTCCGGGATGACGGTGGGGTTTCGGGCTTGCCTTCAGGGATGACGGTGGGGTTTCGGGCTTGCCTTCAGGGATGACGGTGGGGTTTCGGGCTTGCCCTCCGGGATGACGATGGGGGACCGGGTGGCGATTTTCGGGATTCCGGGCGGGCAAGACGGGTAGAATGGCCGGAAATGGCCCCTGACCCGTCCATTCAACCCCAGCCCGCCCCAGAGGTCGTCACCCGCGAGCTGGCGCTCGAGCCCGAGGACAACCAGCGGCTCGCCAACCTGTGCGGCCAGTTCGACGAGCACCTGCGCCAGATCGAGCAGCGCCTGGGCGTGGAAATCAACAACCGCGGCCGGCGCTTCGCCCTGGTGGGCGCCGAGCGCCCGGTGCGCGCCGCGGAGAAGGTCCTGGAAGGGCTCTACGCCGCCGCCGCCGAGGAAACCCTGACCCCGCAGCGGGTCAACCTGTTCCTCCAGGAGGCGGGCGTGGAGAGCATGGTGGAGGAGTCCGACGGCGGCGAGGACATCGTCATCCGCACGCCGCGCGCCACCATCTGCGGGCGCGGGCCCAACCAGCGGCGCTATCTTGCCAACATCCAGACCCACGACATCAACATCGGCGTGGGCCCGGCGGGCACCGGCAAGACCTATCTCGCCGTGGCCTCGGCGGTGCAGGCGCTCAAGGCCGAGCGGGTGCACCGGCTGATCCTCACACGCCCGGCGGTGGAGGCCGGCGAGCGCCTGGGCTTCCTGCCCGGCGACATGGCCCAGAAGGTGGACCCCTACCTGCGGCCCCTGTACGACGCGCTGTTCGAGATGATGGGTTTCGAGCAGGTGGCCAGGCTCATCGAGCGCAACGTCATCGAGGTGGCGCCGCTCGCCTTCATGCGCGGGCGCTCGCTGAACGACGCCTTCGTGATCCTGGACGAGGCCCAGAACACCACCGTGGAGCAGATGAAAATGTTCCTCACGCGCATCGGCTTCGGTTCCACGGCGGTGGTCAACGGCGACGTCACCCAGGTGGACCTGCCCCGGGGCCAGCGCTCCGGGCTTCGCCACGTGGTGGAGGTGCTCGCCGGCGTGGAGGGCATCAGCTTCACTTTCTTCAACGCCCGCGACGTGGTGCGCCACCCGCTGGTCCAGCGCATCATCAAGGCCTACGAGGCTTACGAGGGCAATGGCGGGGACTGATCTGGAGCTGGACGTCCAGTACGCCTGCGAGGATCCGGATCTCCCCGCCGAGGCGGATTTCAGGCGCTGGGCCGCGGCCGCCCTGGAAAGCCGGAAGGGCCCGGCGGAGCTCTGCGTGCGCGTGGTGGACGAGCCGGAAGGGCGGGCGCTCAACGAGCGTTACCGGGCGAAGGACCACGCCACCAACGTGCTGTCGTTCCCGGCGGAGTTGCCGCCCGGCGTGGAGGCCGGGCTGCTGGGGGACCTGGTGATCTGCGCCCCGGTTCTGCGCCGGGAGGCCGCCGAGCAGGGCAAGGCGGAGACCGCCCACTGGGCCCACCTGACGGTCCACGGGGTCCTGCACCTTTTGGGCTTCGATCACCGGGACGGCCACGAGGCGCAGGCCATGGAAGCGCTGGAAACCCGCATTCTTGCTGGGCTGGGCTTTCCCGATCCCTATTCCATGGATACACTGGATACTGGCCAAGTGAACGGGGAGGAAACCGACCCCGCACCATGAGCGACGACCCTACGAGTAACGGCTCGGGCAGATCCTGGCTGGACCGGCTGAGCCACGCCCTGACGGGGGAGCCCCGGGACCGCCAAGACCTGATCGAGCTGCTGCGCGACGCCCAGCGGCGCCGGTTGCTGGATGCCGATGTGCTGGCCATGGTGGAAGGCGCGCTTCAGGTGTCCGAGATGCAGGTGAAGGACATCATGGTGCCCCGCGCCCAGATGGTCACCGTGCCCTTCGACGCCACCCCCGATGACCTGCTCAAGACCATCGTGGACTCCGGCCATTCCCGGTTCCCGGTGATGGGCGGCGACCGGGACGATGTGGAGGGCATCCTGCTCGCCAAGAACCTGCTCCAGTACTACAGGGACGGGCAGGCGAACTTCGACCTGGAGAAGCTGGTCCGCCCGGCGGCCTTCATCCCCGAAAGCAAGCGCCTGAACGTACTGCTCAAGGAGTTCCGCGACAGCCGCAACCACATGGCGCTGGTGGTGGACGAGTACGGCGGCGTGGTGGGGCTGGTGACCATCGAGGACGTACTCGAGCAGATCGTCGGCGAGATCGACGACGAGCACGACATCGAGGACGACGAGTGGATCCAGCGCCAGGGCGAGCGCCGTTTTACCGTGCGCGCGCTGACCCCGCTGGATGAGTTCAACGAGTATTTCAAGACGAACCTGGCCTCCGGGGACTGCGACACCATCGGCGGATACATCACCCAGGAACTGGGCCGGGTGCCCACCCGGGGCGAGCAGTTGAAGATCAGGGACCTTAGCTTCCGGGTGCTGCGCTCCGACAACCGCCGCGTCCATCTCCTGCAGCTCGACAAATCCGTCGCGTGAGGGGAGGACCCCGTCATTCGCGGCGGGGACGCCGCTCCCACAACGCTCTCGTGGAGAATCCCCGCACTGTGGGAGCGGCATCCCGCCGCGAACACCGGCATCCGGCTGATGCGCCGTAACCGGCTTCAACCCCTCGCCGCACTCGTTGCCGGCGCCTTCCTGGTGCTGGCCTTCTCGCCGTTTGGCTGGTGGCCGCTGGCGGTGCTCTCGCCGGCGGTCCTGATCCTGCTCTGCCGCGATGCTTCCGGGCGCCGCGCCTTCTGGCTCGGGTATCTTTTCGGGTTCGGCCTGTTCCTGGCCGGCGTGCCCTGGGTGTACGTCTCGGTACACACCTTCGGCCACGCCGGGGCCCCGGGCGCGGCGCTGGTCACCGGGGGCTTCGCCGCGGTGCTGGCGTTGTTCCCGGCCTGCGCGGCGCTGCTGGCGGCGCGGTTCAACGGCCCGGCGCTTTTGGCCTGGCCCGCCGCCTGGGTACTGCTGGAGTGGTTACGGGGCTGGTTCCTCACCGGGTTCCCCTGGCTGCAGCTCGGCTACAGCCAGACCGACACCTGGCTCGGCGGCTGGTTGCCGGTCGCCGGGGTGCTGGGCGCGGGGCTGGCGTTGATGGTCTGCGCCGCCGGCATCGCCGAGCTCGTCCGCCCAGGCATGGCACGCCGGACCGCCCTGGCGGGCCTGATCGCGGCGATCTGGGCCGCGGGCTTCGGCCTGGGCCGGGTGGCATGGACCGAGCCCGAAGGCGAACCCGTTGACGTGGCGCTGCTGCAGGGCAATTTCAGCCAGGACGTTAAGTGGTCGGAGAGCTGGCTGCGTGCCCAGCTCGACTGGTACGCCCAGCGCACCCGCGATCACCTGGACGCCGACCTGGTGGTCTGGCCCGAGACCGCGCTGCCCACCTTCTACCAGCAGCTTGAGGTGCCGTATTTCAGCTCGCTGGCCGCCGAGGCCGACAATCACGATGCCGGCATCCTGGCCGGCGTGCTCTACGGCGACTACGACGACGCCTTCAACGCGGTGATCGGCCTGGGCGCCGCCTCCGGGGTGTACAAAAAGATCCACCTGGTGCCCCTGGGCGAGTACTTCCCGCTCAAGTCGCTGGTGCGTTTCCTGTTGCCGGGACTGGACATCCCCATGAACGACCTGGGCGCCGGTGCCCGCGATCAGGCGCCGATCCGCCTGGACGGACGCTCGGTGGCGGTCAGCATCTGCTACGAGGACGCCTACGGCGACATCACGCGCCGGCTGCTGCCAAGGGCGGGATTGCTGCTCAACGTGAGCAACGACGCCTGGTTCGGGGACACCGCCGCGCCCCACCAGCACCTGCAGATCGCCCGGGCGCTGGCCCTGCAGGCGGGACGGCCGCTGCTGCGGGCGGCGAATACCGGGATTTCGGCTATCATCGACCACCGGGGCCGGGTGGTACAGGAACTGGACCAGTTCCGGCAGGGCGTCGTCACCGGCACCGTCACTCCGCGTGCCGGCGCCACCCCCTGGGCCAGGGCCGGCGACTGGCCCGCCCTGGCATTGATTTTGATATTGGGGCTTATGGCGGCAGCCACCAGAAGGTAGAATGCTCCCAAAAGGGAGGGGGAGTTACCGCGCGGCCGGCGGTGCAGGGATACCTTTTCCGAAGTCAGGGACAGAATGAGACAACTATTAGAGCGCTCGCTGCGACCGGCAGTGGAATGGTTTACCCGGCTGCTGGATCACGAGAGCGCCGCGACCTATCGCAGCCTGGTGGAAAAGTCGCTGGTCGGGGTCTATCTGATCCAGGACGGGCGGTTCGCCTATTGCAATCCCCGCCTCGCCGAAATCTTCGGTTACGAGAGCAACGACGAGATCATCCGCCATTGCACGGTGGCCGACTTGGTCTGGGCCGAGGACCGGGAGTTGGTGCTGGGCAATATCCAGTACCGCCTGCAGGGCAACGTGGAGACCATCCAGTACGGCTTCCGCGGCCAGAGATCGGACGGCGAGATGATCGAGGTGGAGGTGCTCGGCTCGCGGGTCCGCTACCACGGCCGGCCCGCGGTGATCGGCACCCTGCTGGACGTCACCGAGCAGCGGCGCAGCCAGCGGCGGCTCAAGCTGATGGCCCGTGCCCTGGACAGCTCCGCCGAGGGCATGGTGCTGCTGGACGCCGAGCGCAACGTGGTATCGGTCAATCGGGCCTTCACCACCATTACCGGCTACATCGAGGAGCAGGTCCAGGGCCGGACCCTGGAGTTCCTGCGTTCCGGGCGTCACCACGAGAATTTCTACCAGCGCATCTGGACGTCGCTCAGCGGACGCGATCACTGGCAGGGCGAGGTGTGGTGCCGGCGTGGCAACGGCGAGGTGTTCCCGGCGCTGGCCAGTGTCAGCGTGGTGCGTTCCGGCGACGACCGGGCCTCGGATCACTACGTGGTGGTGATCAACGACATCTCCAGCTATCGCCAGATCGAGGAAAAGCTGGATTTCCTTTCCCATTACGATCCCCTCACGGAGCTGCCCAACCGCGCCCTGTTCCAGGAACGCCTGAGCGAGGCCCTGCGCCGCGCCAAGGGCGGCGACAGGAACGTGGCGTTGCTGATGCTGGACCTGGACAGCTTCAAGCAGGTCAACGAGTCCCTGGGCCATGCCGTGGGCGACCAGGTGCTGCGCGGCGTCGCGAGCCGGCTGGCCGGGCACATCACCCGCGACAGCATGGTGGCGCACGTGGGCGGGGACGAGTTCATGGTGATGCTCGAAAACGTCTCCGGCCTGGACGAGGTGTCACGCGCGGCCAGCAAGATCCTGGAGTTGTTCCACACGCCGGTGAAGGCCAACGGCACCACTATCTACACCGGCGCCAGCATCGGCATCAGTTGCTTCCCCCAGGACGGCGGCGACGCCGATACCCTGCTCAAGCAGGCCGATGCCGCCCTCTACCAGGCCAAGCATCGCGGGCGCAATCTCTACCAGTTCGCCTCCAGCGAGATGAACGCCCGGGCGCTTGAATTGCTGACCCTGGCCGGCGCGCTGCGCGAGGCGCTTGAGGGCGAGCAGTTCACGGTTCACTACCAGCCCATCGTGAGCCTGGCCGATGGCACCATCGTCGCCATGGAGGCGCTGCTGCGCTGGGACCACCCGGATCTGGGCCGCATCGCGCCGGATCGCTTCATCCCGGTGGCCGAGCAGAACGGGCAGATCGCCGCCATCGGCGAATGGGTGTTGCGCACCGCCTGCCGGCAGGCGGCGGCATGGCGCGAGCGCGGCCTGCCGCCCCTGCGCCTGGCGGTGAACGTGTCCCTGCGCCAGCTCCACCAGCCCGGGTTCACGGAGATGGTCGCGGACATATTGAACGAGTCCGGTTTCCCGGCGGAGCAGCTCAAGATCGAGATCACCGAGAGCGTGATGATGCACGACACCGAGCACACGGCCTCGGTGCTCGAGCGGCTGGCGGGCATGGGCGTGAAGATCGCCGTGGACGATTTCGGCGTGGGTTACTCCTCGCTCAGTTACCTGAAGACCCTGCCCGTGGATTTCGTCAAGATCGACCGATCCTTCATCGACGGGCTCCCCGACGACGGCAACGACGCCACCATCACCCGCGCCATCATCGCCATGTCCGAGAGCCTGGGGATCCGGCAGGTCGCCGAGGGCATCGAGACCGAGGAGCAGCGCGCGTTCCTGGTCAGGGCCGGCTGCGACGAGGGACAGGGCCGGCTGTTCAGCCGCCCGGTTCCCGCCGACGGCGTGGAGGCGCTGTTCGGCAGCGCCCCGGCCTGAGCCCGGCCGCTTGTGAAGGCGGAGCCCGTTGGGTAGGCTCTCCCGTTTGCTGGCAGGCACCCTCGGAAGGTCATGCAGGAGCGCTACGAACCCCAGGAAATCGAGCCCCGGATCCGGCAACGCTGGACCAGGGACGGTGCGTTCCGGGTCGTCGAGGACGAGGCCCGGAAGAAGTTCTATTGCCTGTGCATGTTCCCCTATCCCAGCGGCAAGCTGCACATGGGTCACGTGCGCAACTACACCATCGGCGACGTGATCACCCGCTACCAGCGGATGAAGGGGCGCAACGTGCTGCAGCCCATGGGCTGGGACGCCTTCGGCCTGCCCGCGGAAAACGCCGCCATGTCCCACGGCACCCCGCCGGCGAGGTGGACCCGAGAGAACATCGCCTATATGCGTTCCCAGCTCCAGTCCCTTGGCATCGCCTTCGACTGGGATCGGGAGCTGGCCACCTGCGACGCGGATTACTACCGCTGGAACCAATGGCTGTTCCTGCGCATGCTCGAAAAGGGCATCGCCTACAAGAAAACCGGCACGGTGAACTGGGACCCGGTGGACATGACCGTGCTGGCCAATGAGCAGGTGATCGACGGACGCGGCTGGCGCACCGGCGCGCTGGTGGAGCGGCGCGAGATCCCCATGTACTACCTGCGCATCACCGGCTATGCCGACGAGCTGCTGGAGGCGCTCGACGGCATGGACGGCTGGCCCGAGCAGGTGCGCACCATGCAGGTCAACTGGATCGGGCGCAGCGAGGGCGTGGAGATCGCCTTCCCCTGCGGCGGCGAGAAGATCCACGTGTTCACCACCCGCGCCGACACGCTGCTGGGGGCCACCTACGTGGCGCTGGCCCCGGAGCACCCGCTGGTACTGAAGCAGGCGCAGAAGGACGAGGAACTCCGGGCGTTCATAGACGAATGCCGGCGCGGTGGTACCACGGAAGCCGAAGTGGCCACCCAGGAGAAGAAGGGCATGTTCGCCGGTTTCACCGCGACGCACCCGCTCACCGGCGAGGAGCTTCCCGTCTGGGTGGCCAACTACGTGCTCATGGCCTACGGCGAGGGCGCCATCATGGCCGTGCCCGCCCACGACCAACGCGACTTCGAGTTCGCCCGCAAGTACGGCCTGCCCATCAAGGTGGTGGTGCGGGAGAAGGACGAGGACCCGTTGCGGGAAGCGGAGATGACCGAATCCTTCGTCACCAAGACCGGGGTGGTATGCAATTCCGGCGAGTACGACGGGCTGGGCTTCGAGGACGCCACCGAGGCGGTGGCGAAGGCGCTGGAGGCGAAGGGCCTGGGCGAGCGGCGCATCCAGTACCGGCTTCGCGACTGGGGCATCTCGCGCCAGCGCTACTGGGGTTGCCCGATTCCCATCATCCATTGCGGGGACTGCGGCGACGTGCCGGTGCCCGACGAGGACCTGCCGGTGAAGCTCCCCGAGGACCTGGTGCCGGACGGTTCCGGCAACCCGCTGGACAAGCACGAGGCCTTCGTCAACACCGAGTGCCCGAAGTGCGGCAAGGCGGCGCAGCGCGAGACCGACACCATGGACACCTTCGTGGATTCGTCCTGGTATTACCTGCGCTTCGCCTGCGCCGGCAACGATGAGGCCATGGTGGACAAGCGCGCCGATTACTGGATGCCCGTGGACCAGTACATCGGCGGCATTGAGCACGCCATCCTGCACCTGCTTTACTCGCGCTTCTGGACCCGGGTCATGCGCGACATGGGATTGTTGAAGATCAGCGAGCCGTTCACCAACCTGCTCACCCAGGGCATGGTGCTGAATCACATCTTCTACCGCCGAGAGGGCGAGGGACAGATCACCTATTTCAGCCCCGCGGACGTGGATCTCGAGCGCGACGAGAAGGGCGAGATCACCGGCGCCACTCTGAAAGAGGACGGCAAGCCGGTGACCTTCGGCGGCATGGGCACCATGTCCAAGTCCAAGCTCAACGGCGTGGATCCCCAGTCCATGGTGGAAAGTTACGGCGCGGACACGGTGCGCCTGTTCATGATGTTCGCCTCGCCGCCGGAACAGACCCTCGAGTGGTCGGACGCCGGCGTGGACGGCGCGCTGCGTTTCATCAAGCGACTCTGGCGCCAGGTGCACGAGCACGTGGACAAAAGCGATGCGCCCGTTCCGGACTTGGCGTCGCTCGACGAGGCTCAGCGCGCGCTGCGCGCCAAGACCCACGAGACCATCGCCAAGGTGAGCGACGACGTGGGCCGGCGCTACACTTTCAATACGGCCATCGCCGCGGTGATGGAGCTTTCCAACGCGGTGGGCCGCTTCGAGGACGATTCCGACCAGGGTCTCGCGGTGGCTCGGGAGGCGCTCGATGCCATGGTGCTGATGCTGTCGCCCATCGCGCCGCATGTCACCCAGGAACTCTGGGACGCGCTGGGCCACGACTCGCTGCTGATGGACGAGCGCTGGCCGGAAGTGGACGATGACGCGATGGAGCGGCGCCAGGTCACCGTGGTGGTGCAGGTGAACGGCAAGCTGCGCGGGCGGGTCACCGCCGAGCCGGGCACGGCGAAGGACGAGCTCGAATCCCTGGCGCTGGCCGAGCCCAACGTGGCGCGGTTCATGGAAGGCAAGACCGTGCGCAAGGTGATCGTGGTGCCGGACAAGCTGGTGAACATCGTCGCGGCATAATGCATTGTGGGAGCGACCCCGGATCGGAGTCCGGGGCAGGCTTTCAGGCGCGAACCGGATATCGGACATGAACCAGGTAATGAAACATCGTCGTAGGAGCGCGCTTGCGCGCGATCGGGCGGCCATTCGACGGAGCGGCATCGGTGCGCGCGCATGGGGGTACGCCCTGGTCGCGCTGTGTTGCCTGCTCCTCACCGCCTGCGGCTTCCAGTTGCGCGGCGGTGGCAAGGTGCCGCCGGCCATGAGTCGCACCCACCTGGTGCTGCCCGACGAGAATGGCGACCTGGCCCGGGCACTGCGCCCGCTGCTGGAGACCAACGGAGTGGAACTGGTGGGCGCCGACACGGAAGACGCCGCCACGCTGGCGGTGAGCACCGACAACATGCAACGCGACATTCTCACCGTGGGCCGCCAGGCCCGGGTCAACGAATTCCGCCTGCACTACGTGGTGCGCTTCTCCGCCAATGATGCGGAGGGCAAGCCGCTGCTCGCCGAGCGTACCCTGGAGCTGAACCGCGACTACACCTTCAACGAGGCCAACGTGTTGGGCAAGTCCAACGAGGAAGACACGTTGCGCAAGGAGCTCTACCAGGAAATGGCCCGCCTGATGCTGCTCCACCTTTCCGAGGCCGAACACGGCGGAGCCTGATGCCGGTCTATCCGCAGCAGTTGTCCGGCCGGCTCGAGCGCGGCCTGGATGGCGCCTACCTGGTGGCCGGGAACGAACCCCTGCTGGTGAACGAGGCCGCGGACGCCGTGCGCGCCGCCGCGCGCGAACGAGGTTTCGCGGAGCGCGAGGTGCTGGACGCCGGGCCGAGATTCGACTGGGGGACGCTCGCCTCCCAGGGCAACGCGCCCTCGCTGTTCGCAAGCCAAAGGCTCGTGGAGCTGCGCCTGCCCGGCGGCAAGCCCGGCAATGCCGGTTCGGCGGCCATCCAGGACTGGCTGGAATCCCCGCCGGAGGACGTCCTGCTCCTGATCGTCGCCCATGACTTCGAGCCCGCCCAGGCGCGATCCAAGTGGGCGAAAGCCGTGGAGTCCGGCGGCTGCTTCGTGCACGCCCCGCAACTTGACGCCGCCCGCCTGCCGGCCTGGATCAACGCGCGCATGAAGCGCCACGGGCTCGAGCCCACGGCGGACGCCGTGCGGCTGCTCGCCGAGCGTACCGAGGGCAACCTGCTGGCCGCCGACCAGGAGATCGAGAAGCTGGCGCTGCTGGTGGGCGAGGGTCCCGTGGACGAGGCCGCGGTGCTGGGCGCGGTGGCCGACAGCGCCCGGTTCCAGGTATTCGGCATGCTGGATGATGCCCTGGCGGGCAACGCCTCCCGGGCGCTCAGGGCGCTTCGCGGCCTGCACGCCGAGGGCATCGAGTTGCCCGCGGTGATGGGTGCGGTGACCTGGCAGCTCAACCAGCTCGCCCGGGTGGCCTTCGCCGCCCGAAAGGGGGGGCTGGACGCGGCACTGGGAAAGGCCCGGGTCTGGCCCAAGAAACGCGAGCTGATGGCCGGCGCCATCCGCCGCCACCCGCCCGGCGACTGGCCGGAATTCGTGGACACCGCCGCGCGCATCGACCGCCAGGTGAAGGGCCGCGCGCCCGGGGACCCCTGGCAGACCGTGGAACGGCTGGTGCTGTCGCTGGCCGGAGGCGGGCGATGAGTTCCCATGCCCATTCCGTTCGTCCCCGGTTCAGGTCCGGGGCGGGCTCTGGGCAGCGCCGAGGCCGTGCTCACTCCACCGTTCGTCCTGAGCGGCACCGAGGCGGTAAATCCTCCGTTCGTCCTGAGCAGCGCCGAGGCGGTAAATCCTCCGTTCGTCCTGAGCGGCACCGAGGCGGTAAATCCTCCGTTCGTCCTGAGCAGCGCCGAGGCCGGATGGCCGAGGCGCGTGTCGAAGGACAGATCAATGCACCGTGGTTCGACGCGACGCTTCGTCAGGCTCAGCGTCGGCTCACCACGAACGGCATTCAGCGGCGCGACGCTTCGTCAGGCTCAGCGTCGGCTTACCACAAATGGCATTCATCGATGATCCGGGCTCGGTCCGGCGCGACGGAGAATCTGCCGTGCAGCGGACAGGCATGAGATGAGCGAACCCCTCGTCATTCTTGGCGGCACCTTCGACCCGGTGCATTTCGGGCACCTGCGCCCCGCGCTGGAGGTGGCCCAGGCGCTGGCCGTGGACCGGCTGCACATGGTGCCGGCACCGAGTCCGCCGCACCGTGCCGAGCCCGGCGCCCCGGCGGCGCACCGCGTGGCCATGCTGGAGCGGGCGCTGGCTGGCCAGGACAGCCTGGTGCTGGACACCCGGGAGCTGGAGCGGGAAGGGCCTTCCTACACCGTGGACACGCTGGCCGGGATCCGCGAGGGCGAGCCGGAGCGGCCCGTTGCCCTGGTGGTGGGCGAGGACTCCTTCGCCTCGCTCACCCAGTGGCACGACTGGCAACGGTTGCCGGAGCTGGCCCACCTGGTGGTGATGACCCGGCCCGGGGCGCCGCGGGTGCTGGACGCGGCACTGGAGCGGCTCAGCACCCGGAACCGGGCGCGTGACCCGGCGGAACTGCGCTCGCGCCCGGCCGGCCTGGTACTGACGGTGCCCGTCACCGCGCTCGACATCTCCGCGTCGCGGATCCGCGCCATGATCGGCCGGGGCGAGGATCCCCGCTGGCTGTTGCCTGAAAGCGTGCTCGACTACATCCGCGAGAACGGTCTTTACGGGCATGACCTCCGGGAGTAAGGTGTTAACTGTCTCGAACAGAGACGAAAACCGACGAGGTTCGCAAAGACAGCGTGACGACCGACCAGTTGCAGGCTCTCGTCATCGAGGCCCTGGATGAAGTGAAGGCCCGGGACGTCCGGGTTTTCGACGTCAAAGACAAGACCGCCGTCACCGACGCCATGGTGATCGCCAGCGGCACCTCCTCCCGACACGTACAGACCATCGCCGACCGGGTCGTGGAAACGGCCAAGCGGGCCGGCCATGCGCCGCTGGGCGTGGAAGGGGGGCGCGACTCCGAGTGGGTGCTGGTGGACCTGGCGGACGTGGTGGTGCACGTGATGCTGCCCCGTGCACGCGGCTTCTACAACCTGGAGAAGCTCTGGTCGGTGGAGGCCGAACGGCTGTCCGCCGGCTTGTCGTGAAGCTGCATCTGTTGGCGGTGGGAACCCGGCCGCCCGACTGGGCGGCCGCCGGATTCAATGACTTCGCGCGCCGGATGCGCGCGCCCTTCAGTCTTGATCTCACCGAAATTCCCCTGGCGAAACGCCGCCGCGGCGAGCCGCCCGACAGGGCCATTGCCGCGGAGGCCGGGCGCCTGAGAGACGCCGTGCCCGCCGGCGCGGTGACCGTGGCCCTGGACCCGAAGGGCGGGGCGTGGACCACGGAAGAACTGGCGCGGCGCCTGGGGTCCTGGCGCGACGAGTCCCGGGACGTGGCCTTCCTGGTGGGCGGCCCGGACGGTCTGGACGATGCCACCCGAAGCGCGGCGGACGCCGTGTGGTCCCTGGGCCCGCTGACGCTGCCCCACATGCTGGTGCGGGTGATCGTTGCCGAACAGCTCTACCGCGCCTGGTCCATCCTCCGCAACCATCCCTACCATCGGGGCTGATTCGCGGCGGGGACGCCGCTCCCACACGGCTTGTGGGAGCGGCATCTTGCCGCGAACCGGGGATTTCGCGCCTGTAAGGCGCTCCTGTACACCCAATCTGGGCTCTCGACCGTGCGTAGGAGCGGCATACCTGCCGCGAACCCCGCGATCCTCTGCAAACCCGCCCGCTACCGGGCACAATCGCACCATGACCGATACCGTCCTCTACCTCGCCTCCAAATCCCCACGCCGCGCCGAGCTCCTGCACCGCATCGGCGTGACATTCGAACCGCTGCG
>Ga0209918_1000931_pt1 | contig 17332 bp, 13 predicted proteins | sample SalPonD_shore_MG_FD_185712 | JGI IMG/M metagenome (GOLD analysis project Ga0209918, IMG submission 185712) | Salt pond soil microbial communities from South San Francisco under conditions of wetland restoration - Salt Pond MetaG... | ecosystem: Environmental > Aquatic > Marine > Intertidal zone...
CTATCGTCGTCCGGATTTAATGACCACAAGTAGAACCTTGGTGGGTGCTAAGCCTCCGCGGGGACAGGAGTTAGATGATCACTATTTCGGATCAATTCCCGAGCGGGTGCTTTCGTTTATGTTGGAAGCAGAAAAAGAGTTATACCGTCTGGGTATTCCGGTAAAAACACGTCATAACGAAGTGGCGCCCAGTCAATTTGAAATTGCCCCAATTTTTGAGACCTGCAATATCGCAGCCGACCATCAGCAGTTGATGATGATTACGCTTAAGCGAATTGCCCGCAAATATGGTCTCGAATGTGTATTGCACGAGAAGCCATTCGATGGACTAAATGGCAGTGGTAAGCACTTGAACTGGTCGATGAGTACCAGCGAAGGAATGAATTTATTGGAACCCGGAGAAAGCCCCCACGAAAATATGCAGTTCCTCTTTTTCTTTACTGCTGTATTAAAAGCTGTTTATCAAAATCAGGATCTGCTTCGTATCTCGGTATCTCATGCCGGCAACGATCACCGTTTGGGAGCAAATGAAGCACCTCCTGCGATTATATCGGCTTATATCGGCGAACAGTTGGAAGATGTCATCAATCAATTGTTAAATGGGGGAGCTAAAGAATCGAAAAAAGGAGGATTACTGGGACTTGGTTCACCGGTGTTGCCATCATTGCCAAAGCATGCCGGTGACCGAAATCGAACTTCTCCCTTCGCATTTACAGGCAATAAGTTTGAGTTCCGGGCAGTGGGGTCAAGCCAGTCGATATCATTTCCGATTGTCGTTTTAAATACCATTGTTGCGGATGCTGTCGATGAGATGTGCACGAAGCTAGAGGACAAGGTAGAGGAAGGCGAAACACTGGAGAAAGCCCTTGGCTCGGTATTGGTTAAGACGCTTTCCGAATCAAAGGATATCATTTTTAACGGAGATGGATATTCGGAAGCTTGGGAAAAAGAGGCTGAAGAACGCGGGCTGCTTAATCTTCCTACCACGATGGATGCACTACCCAAACTAACAGACAAAAAGAACATCGAATTGTTTGAAAAACACAATGTCTTGAATGAACGAGAAATTCATTCCAGGCAAGAGATATGGGCAGAGCAATATTTAACCACGCTCAATATCGAAGCGGATACCACCGAAGCTATGGCAAAAACGATGATTTACCCTGCTGCTGTTCGATATATGAACGAACTGGCCGAGAATGTTGAACGATTAAGCGGATTGGAGTTGAATGATGAGGGCTCACGTACCATGTTGAAGAAGGTAAATGGTGGCTTAAACGATCTAAATCTTGCGCTTGAGGAGTTACGCGAAGCGGTTCTTGAATGTAATGGTGATTCCGTAATGGAGAGTGCCACGCAGGTAAAAGATCGGGTAATTCCGGCGATGACGAAAATCAGGGATGCCGTCGATTTCCTCGAACGATACACAGCTGATGACTATTGGCCATTACCTATCTATCGTGAAATGCTGTTCGTAAAGTAATCTTACTAATACTAAATAAATCGAACAACGCCGGGCGGCTTCCACATATGTGGAGGCCGCTTTTTTTCGGATCCGAAGTTTAAGGTGATACTTAGATTCCAATTCAGAGGTTGTTGAACAAAAGTTGAGCAGTTACTTGAAACAATTGGTGAGCCTGTACGTTTCTTGTATTAGATTTCACCAATAGGAACCGTATATTCCTGCAGGAAGAAAAACAGAAATTAACAGCGATCATTCTTGAATTATCAATCTTCAGATTCGAATTACAGTCCCAATACTCAATTTTCGATATTTCCGCCAGCCGTTAAACATCTGCTGATAATTAATGTACTGGTTTTTGTAGCTACCTTTACGCCAGGTGTCGGCCAAATTTTACAGCATTACGGTCCCTTATACCCGGTAGGCAGCGGCAATTTTTATATTTGGCAGTTGGTTACCTACATGTTCATGCATGCCGGCTTTGCGCACATTTTCTTTAATATGTTTGCACTTTGGATGTTCGGGCAGTCCATTGAAAACTTTTGGGGCACCCGAAGATTTACGATTTATTATTTTCTAACGGGCATTGGCGCGGCACTCCTGCACATGGCCATTGGGGTAAGTGCTCCAACGCTTGGCGCTTCGGGTGCGGTTTACGGGATTCTTTTAGCATTTGGTATGATGTTTCCTAATCGCATTATCATGTTTATCTTTCCACCGATCCCAATAAAAGCCAAGTATTTTGTAGCCATTTTTGGCGCTATAGAGCTTTTTAGCGGTATTAGCCGTACTAATTCTGGCGTTGCACACTTTGCCCATCTGGGCGGAATGCTTGTAGGTTTTATCCTGATAAAATATTGGGGACTAAAAAATGAAGAATCTTACTACTAACAGTAAAAAATTTTATAAATTTACTATAGTATAAGAAAGATAATCCTGGTTCTTAATTCATGTATAACGATAGCTTCAGTCATTCAGTAAAACGCGGCTATTGGGGAATGCCGGTAGCTATTCGTGCGATCATTACGATTAATGTGGTCGTATTCCTTTTCCAGGTATTTCTGGGTATCCTAAGCCCTTATTATAGTGATGCGCTCATCAAAGCTCTGGCACTTTATCCCGAATGGCATACATCATTGTTCCAGCCCTGGCGGCTGATTACCTACATGTTTTTACATGGGGGATTTTTCCACATCCTCTTTAATATGCTCTGGCTCTGGTGGATGGGACGTTCTGTAGAACAAACGCTGGGTCCCCGAACCTTTACTGTGATATATATGGGAGCCGGAATAGGTGGGGCCATAATAGATGTGTTGATTGCACAATTTTTAGGTGTTAATTATGTGATTGGTGCCTCCGGGGCTGTTTTTGGGATTATGGTAGCCTTCGCGATGCTTTACCCCACCATGCCGATCATGTTATTTTTATTGCCGCCGATAGAAGCTCGCTACGTTGTAGCCGGACTTATTGCTTTGAATCTATTGCTGCTTAACGGTGGAGACGGTGTAGCCCATGTTGTTCACCTTGGAGGAGCCGGCGTCGGTTATTTGTTAATGAAAGCACAGAAGGGGGGCTACGAATTGAGCCGGTGGATGTTACCCTTAGAGCAGTTTTGGTATCGTCTGAAAGGAACTTATCAGAAGCAAAAGAGCAAGTCCCGAAGCAAGAAAAATAGCAATATGTATTCAGTATCGGATGTTGAAATAATAGATGAAGATGATCAATCTGAGCTGGATAAAATTCTCGAGAAAATTTCGAAAAAAGGATATGACGGTCTTACCAAAGAGGAAAAGAAAAAGCTCTTTGAACTTAGTAAGAAAAATTGACCTCTTATGAATGATTTATCCCTTTGGTAACGTTTGCAAAAAGAATGTTCAAATCTGGAAAACAAAAGAATATTATGCCTCAGATAAAACGACGTGAATCGATTCAGGTAATGGTTGGCGATGTGCCGGTTGGCGGTGGAGCTCCTATCGTAGTGCAATCTATGACCAATACTGATACCTCAGACGTAGAAGCAACCGTTCAGCAGATCAAATATCTACATAAGGCGGGATCGGAAATTGTTAGAATTACCGTAAATAATGATGGAGCCGCTAAAGCGGTGCCTTATATTAAAGAGCAACTTTTGGAGGACGATGTGACGGTTCCGGTTGTAGGCGATTTCCATTATAACGGACATAAGTTACTGGTCGAATATCCGGAAGCAGCCAAAGCATTATCCAAATTTCGGATTAACCCGGGAAACACCGGCACTAAGACACGAGATGAGAATTTTTGCACAATCGTTGAACAGGCTATCAAATATGATAAGCCCGTGCGTATAGGCGTAAACTGGGGATCGTTGGATCAGCAGTTATTAGCCGATAAGATGGACGCCAATAACGAGCTCGATAATCCGAAATCATCCAAACAGGTGATGCTCGACACCATGGTCGAGAGCGCTCGCCGATCTGCCGAGCTTGCCGAAAGTGTAGGGCTTGCATCCAATAAGATTATCATCAGCTGCAAGATGTCAAATGTGCAGGATGTCGTTCATGTCTATCAGCGAATTGCTGAGATTCTGGATTACCCGCTGCACGTAGGACTTACCGAGGCCGGCATGGGCATGAAAGGCATTGTAGCAAGTACTTCAGCATTATCGGTACTGCTGCAGCAGGGTATTGGAGATACGATACGCGTTTCTTTGACGCCCGAGCCCGGCGGTGATCGTGCAAAAGAGGTTCGTGTTTGCCAACAGGTATTGCAATCGCTCGGTATTCGAAATTTTATCCCGCAGGTAACAGCCTGTCCCGGTTGCGGCCGCACCAACAGCACCTACTTTCAGGAATTGGCGGATGAGATCCAGCGGTACCTTCGGGAGATGATGCCTATCTGGCGCGATATGTATCCCGGAGTGGAAGAAATGGACGTTGCTGTTATGGGCTGCGTAGTAAACGGTCCCGGTGAATCTCGCAACGCCAATATTGGCATTTCACTGCCCGGCACCTTTGAAGAGCCCAAGGCCCCGGTTTATATGGATGGTGAGCATTATACCACTTTACGTGGAGAGGGTATTGGAAAAGAATTCAGACAGATTCTTGACGATTATGTCATGCGAAATTATGGTCAAACAAACGGCCAAAATAAGAACGAAGAACAAGCTGTAGAGGAATCCCAGTAGGCATTTTTACTTAAAATTGAAATTTATGGGGAATATTTTCTATGTATTCCATAAGAAAAGCCTGTTATGGTTGTTTTTGCCAATCCTGATCCTTGCCTGTAGTGATAACCACTCAGAGACCATAAATGAGCAATACCTGAAATCCAGCCGTTATACTGCCTTTAAGAAGAGTGCACATCAAGAGAAAAAGCGAAGAGCAAAGAGGGAAAAATCAGTACAGGACGGTTTAAGATTGTTGCCGCAATGTAAACAGCCTAATGAGTTATCGTTACCGTTTCAGATTAATGAAGAAAACCTTTCGAGATTACTAAAAAATAGTGGTTGCAATGCTTTAGAGGTGAATCAACTGAAAAATAGCCCCCTAAAATTAATTGGGAAAAGTCATTTCAGGGATGCGGATATTTATTTCGTACTTAATGATAATGACATATTGAGTACGAATCGTCAATTGGTGGCTGTTACTTTTCGGGAGAACCATCTTTTCGACAAAAAAGTGATCGGATTATATAAAAAAAGTATTACCAAAAGAGTTTCTACCGATGTCAGCGTAAGTATTGATGGAGAGATTCTTAAAGTAGTCTCGAAAATGAACCGAAATATCGAGTATCCCATCAAACAGGAAAATACGGTCTCTGCTCAGTATGAGATCGATGGAAGGGGCCATATTCGAGAGATCTGATGGCTTGTTGGAGACCCGGCATTGATGCTAATTTCAGTTGGTCGATATTCTAATGAAAAATTCCCGGTAAAATGTATATTAATAACATCCTCGGTTAATAGGTTAATGCTAAATATATAAGTATGACACGGAAATTATTTTTATTTGCAGTGGGATTATTTGTTATCCCATTTCTGTCGGTAGCTCAATCTGCACAGCATTCACTGGAACAAAGAGCGGACTCACTCTATGATCATTACAAAGAAACGCAGGCCTTAGATCTTTATAATCAAATCCTGAAAAAACAACCTGAGAATTATAAGGCATTATGGCGTGCCAGCTTTCTTTATTCCCGCATTGGAAATCGCCGGCAGGACAAAGATCAGCAGAAAATTTATTTCAATAGAGCCATTGACTTGGCAAAACAAGCTTTAAATGTGGATTCTACAGACACGCAGTCTAATTTTGTCATGGCTGTAGCTATGGGTCGTAAGGCATTAATATCCGGAGCGAAAGCCAGAGTAGCAGCCTCCCGCGATATTAAACGATACGCCGAACGAGCTATTAAATTCGACAGCACAAATGCCGGAGCCTGGCATGTCTTAGGGCGCTGGCATTTAAAGGTTGCCAACCTTAGCTGGATCGAAAGAATGGCGGCTAATACTCTTTTTGGTGGGATTCCCGACGCCAGCAATAAAAAGGCTGAGGAGTACATTAAAAAGGCAATCAGATTGAACAATAAATACATTCTTTATTATCACGATTTAGCCCGGGTTTATAAAGAGATGGGACACGATCAAGAAGCTATTTCCGCTTGTCGGTCGGCACTTAATCTCCCCAATCTTACCCCGGATGATCCCCAGTTGAAAAAGGAATGTAACGAAATGATTAATGATCTGAATTGATGTTATTACTGCATCAAAATTTGTATATTTGCCCCGGCTTTTAGAAAAGTAATTTGATTTTAAAGGATAAGATATTATTACAATTTTTATACTCACTTCTTTAAAGTAGGCTCTATAACGGTCTTAGTTTAAGCCAACATTTTATTTTACACGTTTAATCAGATCTAAAGAATATTATATCTAGATAATGGCATCAAAACAGATAAATTTGAGAAGAATTGGAGTATTAACCTCCGGGGGCGACGCCCCGGGTATGAATGCCGCTATCAGAGCGGTCGTGCGCACCTGCGTTTATAATGATATGATTCCCTATGGAGTTTATCAGGGATATGATGGCTTGATTAATGATAAGATAGAAAAGATGGATGCCGGTTCGGTAAAGCACATTATTTACCAGGGAGGTACCATTCTTAAATCGGCACGAAGTCTCGAATTTAAGACAGAGGAGGGCATGGATAAGGCTTGGCGAAATGTACAGAAGCACAAGCTTGATGCTCTGGTGGTCATTGGTGGAGACGGGACCTTTAAAGGAGCTATGGAGTTTGGAAATAGATATGATTTTCCGATCATTGGCATTCCGGGAACCATAGATAATGATATTTATGGAACTGATTTTACAGTAGGATTTGATACGGCTGTGAATACAGTAGTGGAAGCTATTGACAAGATTCGCGACACCGCTACTTCTCACAATCGCCTCTTTTTCATCGAGGTTATGGGACGCGATGCCGGTTTTATTGCCGTCTATTCGGGTATTGCAGCTGGTTCTGAGGAAGTGCTAGTCCCCGAAAAGGATCGTGGCATTGAACAATTGTTTGAGTCGCTGGAGCGGACCTCCCAGCGTAAAAAAAGTTCCCGTCTTGTTATCGTTGCCGAAGGCGATAAGAATGGCAGCGTTTATGATTTGAAAGATAAAGTTCGGGAACGTTTTGGAGATCTATATGAAACGAAAGTAACCGTTCTCGGACACGTTCAGCGGGGCGGGCGGCCTAGTTGTGCAGACCGTGTATTGGCTAGTCAATTAGGGGTGAAAGCGGTTGAAGCTTTGATTGAAGGCAAACGAAACGCTATGGTGGGAATGCGAAATCGAAATATTGAATTTACCGACTTCGATCGAGCTACGAAACAAAATCCCAAGATGGATGCCGAACTTTTACGTATTGCAGATATCATTTCTATCTGATTTTATATCCCTAATTATCTACGATAATAATTAACAAATTTATTGAGCAGTGCCATCAGACCAAGTTTACAAAGCCCCTGAATGGGCTAAACATATTATTTGGTACCAGATATTTCCAGAGCGTTTCTATAACGGTGATCGTAGGAATGATCCCAAACGAGAGCGGGTTGACGGCCCGGAAGGCTGGAAAATTTCTTCCTGGACGACCGATTGGTATAAATGTGATGAATGGGAGGAAACGGTTGGGGAAGAATTCCGTGACAGCGTACGTATTCGAAGATATGGAGGGGATCTGCAGGGAATTATTGATAAACTGGACTACCTGAATGATTTGGGCATTGGAGGGATTTATCTCAATCCGATATTTGATGCGATCTCCCATCATAAATACGACGCTAGCTGTTATCATCATGTAGATCGTTTCTTTGGTCCGGATCCGGCAGGTGATGTGGAAATTATGAAAAAAGAAGATCCCAGTGATCCGTCAACTTGGCAATGGACGTCTGCTGACAAGCTTTTTTTAAAGCTTATTGAAGAAGTCCATAAACGGGACATGAAAATCATCATTGATGGGGTGTTTAACCATACCGGCACCGATTTTTGGGCTTTTAGGGATGTTAAACAAAAGCAGCAAAATTCTGAGTACAAAGACTGGTATTCCATCATTTCCTTTAAAAATGGCAATGACTCGGAATTTGAATACGAGGGTTGGTGGGGGGTAAAAGATTTGCCCATTTTTAAAGAAGTTGACAGTACCTTAGTGAAGCCCGTCAGAGAACATATTTTTGATGTTACCCACCGTTGGATGGATCCCGATGGAGATGGCGATCCTTCTGATGGTATTGACGGATGGCGGCTGGATGTGCCCGAAGAAATCGGCAAGGGTTTTTGGAAGGAATGGTGTTCGGCAGTCAGCGATATTAATCCTAAAGCTTATACCGTGGGCGAAATTTGGACCAAAAAGTCCACGGATTGGGTCAATGGGGAGCTGTTTACGGCAGCTATGAATTATCCGTTTGCAGGCTTGGTACAGGATTATATGATAGATCAGGAGATAGGACCCTCTGAGTTTATGGATCATTTGAAAGAGCTTAGAAGAGATTTTCCTGATGAGGCACCGTTTGTTCTTCAAAATTTAATAGATAGTCACGACACTCCCCGGCTTGCCTCGATGGTCGTAAATCCGGGCAGAGAATATGACAAAGAGGGCCGACCGGAAGATGGGTTCGATGTTAGGAAACCGACTACCGAAGAGCGACGAATACAAAAGCTTATCGCATTATTACAGTTTACTTATATTGGGGCCCCGATGATTTATTATGGAACAGAGTCCGGAATGTGGGGGGCGGATGATCCGGATAACAGAAAACCTATGGTCTGGGAGGAGTTTGATTATGAGCCTGAAAAAAGGCATCCCTTGGGCAAACAACGACCTGACGACGATAATAATTTTGATGAAAGTTTATATGATTGGTATAAAAAGTTAGCGGAGATTCGGAACCAACAGTTGGCCTTACAAACAGGGCAATTCCGCTTGTTATTGGCTAATGATGAAAGAAATATATTGGCTTTTAGCCGATACCTTAGTAATGAAAAATTTTGTTTAGTTGTATTAAGTCGCTCGACCAACTCTCAAAATATTGAGATACCGGTAAAAGAATTTGAAGTTGACGGCAGGCATCTCGAAAATGTAATTACCCGTACGAGAATTCAAATAGAGAATAATAAGGCTATTGTAAAAATAGCCCCCACATCCGGTGTTATATTGGCTCCAGAATCCAACTAGCATGCAAATAGATCCCAAATATTTTAATCGATTTCTTGTTATCGTGGCTTCTGTGGCAGTCTTGCTGATTATCTTTTTTACCTTTAATAATCAGATGAGCGATAAGTCTAATTTTAAAAAAAGAATATTTGCTCAGGATTCGCTGCAGAATGTTTACTGGTATGATGCTGAAGATGACGACAGCCTACGTGTTTCCGATTTCAAAGGGAAGTATGTAGTCTTGGATTTCTGGGCCAACTGGTCTGACGAGTCCCTTGAATATCACAAGAAGTTAGCTTCTATTAAGAATGAGTCGTCGCAACGTTTAGAGGTAATTGCAGCAGCTGTGGGATTACGGCGTAAACAGGTTATTTCGTATATGAATAAGCATTCCTTCCCTTTTCATTTTGTTGCCGGCTCCAGGCATTTTTCGAATTTTGGGGTTCCCGGCTTACCTGCTCAACTTATCTATAATCCTGATGGTAGGCTTCAAAGTGTTTTTTTGGGCTTTCCGAGTAAAAGCCAGTTTGATAGTTTACGTACCCTAGTTAGTCATGAAAACGCCCAGTAATTGGTGTATTTTTGATGGCAGTCTTATTACTGCAGATGAGCCTGTGGTTCCGGTACAGGCACGGGGATTGATGTATGGAGACGGGATTTTCGAAACGTTTCGTACGTATTCCGGCTGTACGTTAGGCTTGTCGAAGCACTTTAAACGATTGACTTCCGGTCTCAAAATTTTGGGGATTAATCTTCCTGCTGGTTTAACTTTGTCATCATTTAGATTGCAGCTACTGGAATTATTAAGGGAAAAGTCGTTAACTGACAAGGATGCGATTGTTCGGCTTCAGCTTTGGAGAGGGGACAGTCGCGGATATGAGCCCAGCTCAACTGACAATGTCCACTATTCAATTATCGCTTCTGATTGTCCTGCAAAATTTAATTTCCCAAAACTGGTAACGATACAGCGCCGACGAATTCCCAATGAGGCTCTACCGTCAGGGTATAAATTTACCAACAGCATTAATTATATCTTAGCCTCCAAAGAAGCGAATCAAAAAGGGGGCGATGATGCTCTTATGCAAACAGTAGAGGAGTGGATATCAGAAACAACCATTGGTAATATTTTCTGGATAAAAGATAGCCAGGTTTTTACCCCTTCCGGAGATTGCGATATCCTTCCAGGTATAACCCGGGATTTTGTTATCGACCTGATTCAAAGAAATAAAAAATGGGATATCGATAAGGGTAAGTTTTTTCCTAAAGAACTATTTACAGCAGAAGCTGTATTTATGACCAATTCTATTCGGGAATTATTACCGGTTCAGCAAATAAATAATCAAACATTTGATGTCGAAAATCCATTGTTTGCCCAACTAAAAAAGAGCTTTATCAATTTCAGAAATGGTAATCTGGAACTGCTGGAGGGCTGATGTATGCTTTTGGAGCAATTAATACATTATTTTACTTCCAACGGGGTCGTTATATTTTTGGAATCTCAAAATTCTGAACATTGCTGGGCAAGAAAATCGTATTTGGCAGCCTCACCAAAGGCAATTTTAAAAGCTAGAGGAAAGGATATATATCTTAACCAAGGGGGGCATGAAGAGCATACTGTTGGAGATCCGTGGGATGCGTTACAAGCATTCCAAGAAGAACGCAAAGATTGGCTTTTCGGTTATTTGGGATACGATTTAAAGAATGCTTTGGAGCGGTTAACCTCTGGCAATAAGGACTTGGTCCAGGCTCCTGACCTTTATTTCATGGTGCCTGAATTTTTGTTAGAGATTGATAATAAGACGAGGGATTATCGAGTTCTTAAGGGAAAGATACCCATTTTATCTGATGTTGAGGGAAATTCTATTACAAGTTCAGAGAATTTCGACCTTGGTGATTTAGCTTTCCAAACGAATAAGGCAGCCTACCTTGAAAAGATTCGCAAAGCTCAGCATAGTATTCATGAAGGTGAATTCTATGAAATTAACTTATCTCATCAGCTTAAAGGTAAGTTTAGAGGATCTTCATGGGGACTTTACAAACGGATGAGAGAAATTGGTTCCGTACCTTTTGGGGCTTATATAAAAGACGAAGATATTGCTATTTGTTCACAATCTCCCGAGCGTTTTCTTCGGAAGGAGGGGACCACTATCCTTTCACAACCGATTAAGGGGACGGCTCCACGCAGTGAAGATCACGAGGAAGACATGAGCTTTAAAAATCGATTATCATTATCTCCCAAAGAACGAGCCGAGAATCTGATGATTGTCGATTTAGTTCGAAATGATTTAAGCAAGATTGCCAGTAAAGGTTCGGTTACTGTTCCCCAATTATTTAGCATTGAGTCTTTTGGAACTGTCCACCAGATGGTTTCTACCATAAAAGCTGAGGCAAAAGAAGGTAACCCAGTTGCCATCATAAAAGCTTGTTTTCCCATGGGGTCGATGACGGGAGCGCCCAAAATAAGCGCCATGAAAGCTATTGAAGAGTTGGAAGATTACCGGCGCGGAATTTATTCAGGGGCCATTGGCTACATAACGCCCCATGCCGATTTTGATTTCAATGTGGTAATTCGAACAGCCATAATTAATCATCACAACATCTTTTATTCTACAGGAGGTGCTATCACAAGCGAATCGGTTGCTATCGAAGAGTGGGAAGAGACCTTAATAAAAGTCCGGGCACTAATAGAAACGAATCTCCATCCCCAAAGATAGTTATTGTTCTAGAGATGAAATAATTGCTACAAGAAGTGGTTCTCAACAGAAAAAGTTCTTTATTTACTAACTAAGAACACTTTATTTTGGTAAGCAATTGAATATATTGTTTATCGCTTGAACATTGTTAAAACAAAGGAGTACCATTGGCTGGAAGTACCATATATGATATAGCAAAAAAAGCAGGGGTAAGTATTGCCACCGTTTCGCGTGTCATGAATAATAATGAAGGCATTTCTGACAAAACGCGGAAAAAGGTTTTAAAAATTGCAGACGACTTAGGCTATCATCCGCAGGCATACGCACAGGGACTGGCCCGAAAGGAGAAAAACCTGATTATGGTGGTAGTTCCGGTATTGTCCAACTATTTTTTCATGGAAGTGTTGGCAGGTATTCAGGATGAAATGTCTAAATATCATTATGATCTGAATATATTTAATGTTCAAAGTAATGGTGGCATGTTTCCCCAGGTTGAAAATATTATTAAAAGACAACTTGCCGATGGATATATCTTTATATCGACACACCTGCGTAATAGAGAGCTGGAAAAGCTCGAAAGTTATGAGGTGTCCATTACCCTGATTGACGAAAATTATCCCGGTATCGATTCAGTAAGTGTCGATAATGAAAAAGGTATTCAGATGGCTATGCACTATTTTCTTGATCAGGGGTTAAAGCGCATTGGTATGATCAGTGCCATGAAATCTTCCAAGCCAGGGGAACAGCGTATTAAAGGATATAAAAAAGCTCTTGAACAGGCCGGGGTTAAGATTGATGAACAGCTTATTGTAACTGGCGATTCGATGTATAGAGATGGCTTCTCGGAGATTAATGGGTACGAGGCCATGAAAAAACTATTAACGCTTCCCAATCCACCGGAAGCCTGTTTTTGTGCTTCCGATATTCAGGCTGTAGGAGCTCTGAAAGCGATGAAAGAACTGGATTGTTGCATCCCCATTATTGGCTATGATGATATTACCATATCCGATTATATTGGATTATCAACCATTCGGCAGCCGATGTACGATATGGGAACATACGCTACTCATAGATTGGTACAGCGTATGCAGGATAAAAGAACAAAACCCAAGCAAAAAATATTTGAGCCTAAACTCGTCCTGAGATCTTCTACGGAAATGAATGTTCAAGAGAGGTATTAGTAGATTCAAAAAATCCATAAAGGTGCAGACAATTTTTTTTCATAAATGTGAATTAAGGTTGCATCTAAATGATATTCTTCTCATATACGGTGTCATCTAAAAATTAGTTTTCTTTAAGATTTATAGCATTTACATGAAACCTGCTGCTTGTATTTTTGATTTGGATGGGGTTATTGTAGAAACTGCTCACTATCATTATAAAGCTTGGAAAAAGCTAGCTGACACGCTCAATATCCCATTTTCTAAAAAGGAAAATGAATCATTAAAAGGCGTTAGCCGCAAAAAATCATTGCAGAAAATTCTTGCCCTGGATGACCGCAATATTTCTGAGAAGCGATTCCAGAAGTTAATGGATCAGAAAAATGAATGGTATCAGGATTATATTGCAACCCTTACTCCCAGAGATATATTAGAAGGTGTTCCGGAGTTTCTGGAGGCACTCAAAAACAGGAATATAAAACTTGGTATAGGCTCTTCGAGTAAGAACGCATCGTATATTATGGATTATATACAGCTTAACGATCTTTTTGATGTGGTCATAGATGGCACAAAAGTAGAGAAGACCAAACCCGACCCCGAGATTTTTCTGAAAGGGGCCGAGGCCTTGGGAGTGCAACCTTCTGAGTGCGTTGTTTTTGAAGATGCTGCAGCGGGTGTTCAAGCTGCAAAAGCCGGCGGTATGAAATGTGTGGGGGTAGGATCAGAAGATATATTGGGTGATGCAGATATAGTTATTGATACATTTAAAGGACTTACACCTGAAAAATTATTCTCTAAGTTGAATACTTAAGAAATAAGTTTATTTTTTGGTATAAAAGAACATGCAAATATTATGAAAAAGATTTACAAAGTTGACGACTGGAAAATAATTGAGGAGGGATTTAATGCCAATAGGCAGCGTTCTTCGGAAAGTATTTTTAGCCTTGGCAACGGACATATGGGCCAGCGGGCTAACTTTGAAGAATATTACAGCGGCGATACTTTGCAAGGTAGTTATGTTGGCGGCATATATTATCCCGATAAAACTAAGGTAGGCTGGTGGAAAAACGGCTACCCTGAATATTTTGCAAAGGTGCTAAACTCGATCAACTGGATTGGCATCGATATTTATGTAAATGGCAAACCATTGGATTTGGCGAAATGCAAGGTTAGCAATTTTCGTCGTGAATTGAATATGAAAAAGGGATTTTTGTATCGAACTTTTGTGGCAACGCTTCCAAATGGTAATAAAGTTAAAGTGGAAGCTCACCGTTTTTTGAGTATGAAGCGCAGGGAAGTGGGTTTTATTTCGTATGTAATGAAAGCGCTTAACTTCGATGGAAAAATTACTGTTTCGCCCTATTTGAATGGCAATGTTCGAAACGAAGACGCCAATTATGATGAGATGTTTTGGGAAGAGGTTGCTCAGGATGCTTTTCGGGATGGTGGTGTCGTAATTACGAAGACAAAGAAGCTTGATTTCCATGTAGGGGCGGGTATGCGGTGCTCGGTGCACAAGAATGGGCAATTGGTTGATAATGACCCTGAGACATCTGTAGAGCCGATGAAAGTAACCCAAACCTACGAAGTGCCTGTCCATAGAAATGATGAAATTTCGCTCCAAAAATATGTGGGTGTTGCTTCTTCTTTGAACCATGAACGTAAGCGCTTACATCCCCATTTGAAGGATCTAACAGCAAATATTAGTTCCATGTCTTTTGAGGAGTTGCTTGAGGAGCAGCAGCAAGCATGGGCTAAAAGGTGGAAACAAAGTGATGTTTGTATCGAGGGAGATAAGGAGGCGCAACAGGGGATAAGGTTCAATATTTTTCAGTTGTATCAGACCTATACAGGAGAAGATGAACGACTTAATATCGGTCCAAAAGGATTTACCGGTGAAAAGTATGGCGGCAGTACCTACTGGGATACTGAGGGGTATTGTCTGCCGTTTTATCTGAACACCGCTTCTGATGAAATAGCCAGAAATTTACTGCTTTATCGTTATCGGCATCTCCCAAAGGCTATTGAAAATGCCGAAAAATTAGGTTTTAAAGATGGGGCCGCCTTATATCCCATGGTAACAATGAATGGGGAGGAGTGTCATAACGAGTGGGAAATCACTTTTGAAGAAATCCACCGAAATGGGGCCATTGCCTATGCCATATTTAATTATATCCGTCACACCGGTGATGAGGCATACTTGCAGGAGGCCGGTCTGGAGGTGCTTGTGGCTATTTCCAGATTTTGGAGTCAGCGATTTAATATTTCCGAAAAGCGAAATAAATACGTGATGCTGGGAGTTACCGGACCCAATGAGTATGAGAATAATGTGAACAATAACTGGTACACTTCATACATTGCGTGCTGGACGTTGCGATACACGCTGGATTGCCTGGATAAAGTTAAAAATGAAGCTCCGGAGAAATTCAGGGAATTTAAAGACAAAACAGGATTTGAAGAACCAGAAACCGAACGTTGGGAAGATATTTTAGATCGGGTTTACTTACCGGAAGACGAGAAGAGAGGTCTCTTTTTGCAACAAGATGGATACCTGGATAAAGTTCAACGCATGGCTGATGAATTAGATAAAAATGAGCGCCCCATTAATCAGCACTGGTCCTGGGATCGTATCCTGCGTTCCTGCTTTATAAAGCAGGGAGACGTGGTTCAGGGCCTGTACTTTTTCGAGCATGAATTCGATAAAGACACTATTCGCCAGAACTTTGATTTCTATGAACCACGCACGGTGCACGAATCATCGCTATCGCCCTGTATTCACTCTGTATTGAGTTCTAAGCTGGGATACGCAGAAAGAGCTTACCAACTGTATTTGCGCACCGCACGACTCGATTTAGACGATTATAACAAAGAGGTGCACCAGGGACTGCATATCACGAGTATGGCCGGTACCTGGATGTCGGTGGTGGAAGGCTTTGGCGGAAAAAGAGCCCGCGATGGTGAGCTTTATTTTGCACCAACACTGCCTGAAAAGTGGGATGCTTATTCCTTCAAAATTGTGCATAAAAATCGCCGATTGAAGATTCATGTTGAATCGGATGCCATACAAGTGATATGTGAAAAAGGAGATCCAACGAGCTGTTATATTTATGGTGAAAAATATGACATTTCCACGGATAACCCTGTAAATATCTCCACCAAACAATTAAGTGTCTGATATCAATTTTTCAACAGTAACAAAGATGTAAACTCATGAAATTTAATCGAAAGCCGTTAACAAATCGAATTGCAGTTGTACTTATACTTCTTTTTTTGACTTCAGGATTTTTAGTTGTCCCGGAGTTACAGGCTCAAACTGCAACTAAGCCACATAAAGTTACCAATGTAAAACATCCCGAATGGGCTACAAATGCCAATATTTATGAGGTGAATATCAGGCAATTTACGCCGGAAGGCACTTTTAAAGCTTTTCAGAAGCAGTTGCCACGCTTGAAGGATACGGGCGTTAAGATTCTTTGGCTGATGCCTATCAATCCCATTGGGGAGAAAAACCGCAAGGGGCCATTGGGCAGCTATTATTCAGTAAAGAACTATAAAGCTGTGAATTCTAATTATGGTACCATGCAGGACTTTAAGAATTTGGTGAAGGCTGCTCATGAACGGGGCATGAAAGTGATCATCGACTGGGTAGCGAACCATACGGCCTGGGATAATGTGTGGACGAAAGAGCATCCCGATTGGTATAACCATGACAAGAATGGGAATTTTGTGCCTCCGGTTAAGGATTGGACGGATGTTATTGACCTGAATTACGATAACCAGCAGATGCGTAATGCCATGATCGCTGCAATGGAGTACTGGGTTAAGGAGACTAATATTGATGGTTATCGGTGTGATTATGCTGTGGGAGTTCCCAATGATTTTTGGGATCGGGCCCGCCGGGAGCTGGATAAGATCAAGCCTGTTTTTATGCTGGCAGAATCGGAAAAGCCGGCCCAGCAGAAGAATGCGTTTGATATGAGTTATGCCTGGCAGTTTCAGCATCTGATGACAGAAATCCAAAAGGGGAATAAATCTTTAAATGCGATCGATAAATATATGGCCGAAGAGGATACCGAATTTGCTCCCGGCGATTACAGAATGTACTTCACCACCAATCACGATGAGAATTCCTGGCAGGGAAGTGATACCCAAATGTACGGTAAGAATTTCCAAAATTTCGCGGTGCTGGCCGCTACCATTGATGGTATGCCGCTGGTCTATAGTGGACAAGAAGCCGGGCTTGATTACCAGCTGGCTTTCTTTAAAAAGGATACAATCGACTGGGATCATTATAAATACCAGGATTTTTATAGTACGTTGCTGCACCTGAAAAAGCGGAATCC
>Ga0209918_1000932_pt1 | contig 17307 bp, 26 predicted proteins | sample SalPonD_shore_MG_FD_185712 | JGI IMG/M metagenome (GOLD analysis project Ga0209918, IMG submission 185712) | Salt pond soil microbial communities from South San Francisco under conditions of wetland restoration - Salt Pond MetaG... | ecosystem: Environmental > Aquatic > Marine > Intertidal zone...
GGCCGACGAGCACGACCCGGCCTTCTGGTGGCTGGCGGCACGGCGCCTGAAGCACTCGGCCGATCTGGCCTGGGCGGCGGGTACGGTCGGGGGCGCGGGCCTGGCTCGCCCGACCCGGGTCGAACAGCAGCTCAATACCGCCTTTGTCTTCCTCGCCGGCCTGTGCCTGGAATACCTGGCCATGGCCTGGCTGGTCGACAGCGGCCGCCCACTCGACGACCTGCCGAACCACCGCCTGCGCCACTTGCTCGAGCGCTGCGCCATCGAAGCCGCGGGCGAGGAACAGGACCTGCTGCGCCGCGCCGAGGCGGCCCTGCAATGGCACGAGCGCTTCACCATCGCCGAGCCCGTGGCCGAGGCGGCCCTCGGCGAGGAGGCGCCGCAGCTGGGCGGCTGGGCCGCGATGCTCACCCCCCGCCACAAGGCCGCCTTCGACTCGCTGTTCGCGCGGCTCCGGGCCCGGGTGGCCGCCCGGCTCGACCGGCGCCGGGGCGCCGGGACAACGGGCCCGGCCGATTAGCCCGCCGGCGAGGCCAGGCAGCGCTCGATGATCGCGCCCAGATCGGCATCGTCGCCGAAGGCCAGGCGCAGGCGCTCGCGCAGCAGTATCTCCAGCGTCGGATCGGCGGGGGCACCGCCGCGGCGCTGGGTAACGTACAGACGCAGCCCTTCCCAACCGCTGAGCGCCTCGGCCAGCATGTCCTCGAACAGCCCGCCCAGGGTGTCCCGGGGGACGGCTTCACCACTGCTCTGCATAATGACGACCTCGTTGCGCGGCCCTCGCGCCTCATCCGGACTCTCCATTGAGAATAACGGCCGCGAATACAAGGACCTAAATTTCCAGTTCGTCGGTGTGCGAATTTGTGAAGGGGTTCTCAAAGAAGGGGTCACGCACCGGGCCCGGCGGGCCCGCCGCGCTCGAGCGGCGGGTCGCCGAGCTCGCCGCGGCTCATGATGTGGACGGTCTCGTGGACCTCGGAGTAGACGACGAAGGCCTCGCCCGCCTCGAGCTGGCGGCGCACGTGGGCGACCTTCTCGGCCAGCGTGAACTCGCGCTCGCCGTAGTCGGTACCCTCGCCCAGCACGTACTGCTCGATGATCGCCTCGAGCTGGTCGGGTCGAATCTCACTGAGGGGCACAATCAAGGGACGCTCCTGGGGTGGGCGGTACGCCGATACGCGCGGCGATGAACGCGGGCCGGCCCGGCTAAAGCCGGGCGCCCGCCCGGTCGTTAACCAGCCTATAGATGTAGATGCAGCCCACCCCGAACCCGGAAGCCGCGATGTCCCAGCCGCTGTCGATCCTCATCGCCGAAGACGTCGGCATGGCCGGTGAGCTGCTGCGCGTCATCGCGGAGAAGGCGGGCGCCTCGGTGGCGGCGATGGTCGCCGACGGGGAGCGCGCCGTCGAGGCCTTTCGCGAGCACCATCCCGACATCGTGCTGCTGGACATGTTCATGCCGAAGAAGAACGGCCTGCAGGTGCTGTCGGAGATCCGCGAGCTCGACCCCGAGGCCTTCATCGTGCTCATCAGCGCCGAGGCGCCGATGAGCCGGATCAAGCAGGCCCATGAGTTGGGCGCACAGGCCTTCCTGGTCAAGCCCGTGCGCCTGAGCCAAGTCCAGGCACTGATGGACAAGTGCCGCCGCATCCAGCCCGCCGCGCGCGGACGGTCCCGGCCCTGAGAGGCGAGCCCCGGCCGCTGCGACCTACCAATGCCGTTTGGGGATCGCCGCGCGCAGACTCGCCGCGCAGCGCCCGCGCTCGTCGGCGTTGAGCTCGGTGGCGAACTCGGTCTCGCGCCCGTGGCTGCGTAGCGAGATGCGCGGCGCGTGGCTGGGCGTATAACCCGGGCGCACCACCAGCTGCGTCCACACCCGCGGCAGGCGCACCTCCTGCTCGGCGCGGCGCCGCCCGCGCTGGATGATGACCTCGTTGTCGGTCAACAACACCACTTCGCGCCGGCACAGGCGCAGCGCGGTGAAATACAGGCCCGCCCCCAACGCCAGGAAGGCGAGCGCCGTATACGGCAGCACCATCCAAAAGCCCAGCCAGCTCAGGCCCAGCCCGATCAACAGCATCGGGATGCCCAGCAGCCACCACAGGCGCTTGTTGTCGCGCCAGGACAGCGAACAGTTGGGCCGCAGGGACCAATGGCCCGTACCCGTCTCCTCGTTCCAGTCGTGTTCAATCATCGCAATGTGCCCCGGCTCGCACCGGACAGGTCCACCCGGGCGGGTATATTACCCGCAAGCCGCGGGCCCGGATCAAGACGCCCGATCGGCCCGCCTTGACGATCACTTTAGCAGAAGCCGGCCCGGTGCAGAGCCGCCGGCCTTGGCCGCGGCGGCGCCAATACCGTAAGCTGAGCGCCGGAACCCGCCAAGGAGGCCCCAGCCATGTCCACCCGATCGCCCCTGCAGCGGCCGCGCGCCCTGCTCACCGCCTTGCTGCTCGCCCTGATCGGACCGGCCTGCTCGGCCGCCCCCGCGGCCCAGGGTTCGCCCGGCGCGGCCATCGAGGTCACCGGCACGGGCCGGGCCGCGGCCAAACCCGACCTGGCCGAAATACAGATCGGCGTGCTCTCCGAGGCCCCGGACGCGGCGAGCGCCCTGGCCCAAAACAACCAGGCGATGCGCCGCCTGCAAAAGGTCATCCAGGCGCACGGCATCGAGTCCCGCGACGTGCGGACCGGCCAATTCTCGGTCAACCCCAACTACCGCAGCGACCCACACGGCCCGGCCAAGCTGGTCGGCTACCGGGTCGGCCATCGACTCGAGGTCACCGTGCGCAAGCTGGCCGGCCTGGGCGGGCTGCTCGATGCCGTGGTCCAGGCCGGGGCCAATCGCATCAATGCCATCCACTTCTCGACGGCCGACAGTGCGGCCCTGCTCGACCGCGCCCGCCAGCGCGCCATGGCCGATGCGCGCCACCGTGCCCGGGTCTATGCCGCCCAGGCCGGTCTGCGCCTGGGCCGGGTGATGCACATCGGCGAACAGGGCGGCGGCGAGCCGCGCCCCATGGCCCTGGCGGCCCAGTCCGCGCGCGCCGTACCCATCGCCCCGGGGCAGGTGTCGGTGCACGCCACGGTCCGGGTGCGCTTCGCGGCGGCCCCCAAGCCCTGAGCTAGGCCGCCGGAGGCCCGTTGGGCGGCTTGGGTTCGGGCGGCGGCCGGGCGATATCGCCGGGGCGCACCACCTGAACCCCCGCCGCCTCCGATGCACCGGTCCCGGCGATGCCCGGGGGCGGCAGGTCGCCCGGCGCGGGCAGCACGAAGATGCGGTGGCCGTTGATCATCGCCGAGGTATCGCTGCCGCTGCCCGACAGGTCGTGGACGAATACCGCCGCCACGTGCAACGCCGTGAACACCCCGATCACCACCGCCCCGGCGACGTGCACCCGCACCAGCGTGACACCGGCGAGCCGATAGGGCTCGTCGAAGGCCAGGCCGGTGGCCGCCTGCAGCGCCAGGACCGCGAACATCGCCAGATACACCGGGCCCCAGAGCGGGTTGTGGGCATACCAGGCCGGCAGCGGGAAACGCCCGAAACTCACATAGCAGCGCAGGGTCTGCAGCGCCGCGCGCCACTGCCCGGGCGGGGGCAGACAATCGCGCCAGCTCGCCGCGCCGCTGCCCAGCACCAGCAGGTACAGGCGCAGGGCCAGGGCCGCGACCAGCACGTAGCCCGCCACGTAGTGAAAATCGGCCGGCGCGCCCCCCAGCGCCAGGTCGGCGTGCAGCAGCCAGCCGGTGGCCAGCAGGACCAGGCCCGCCCCGGCCATGAGCCAGTGACTCAGGCGCAGCGGCGCCGACCAGACCTTCACCCGTCGCAGGCTCGCTTTGTGCATCGTCTTCGACCTTCGTTCCAATGAGCTGAAATATTGCCAAAAGGTTCTCAGCGAAGGGGCGCGCGGGGCATCACACTTGCTATCATACCAGGCTGCCAACGTTGAGGTCCGGCGCCGGGCGCGAGCACGGGTGTGCCGGCAAGACCGCCCTTGCGTTGAGTCCCCCTTGGATGCGTCCGGGAGCCAAGAGACAACGGATATGTTCCGACTAATCATCACTCGCGAAAAAGACCGGGTCAACGAGGCCTTCTTCGACCAGGGCGAGGTCACCATCGGCCGCCAGCAGGACAACGACGTCTGCCTGCACGACACCACGGTCAGCGGTCACCACGCGCGCGTCCTCCAGCGCGAGGACGGCATCGTCCTGGAGGACCTCGGCAGCACCAACGGCACTTACGTCAACGGCGAACGCGTCTCGCGTTACGATCTGCGCGGCACCGAGGTCATCGTCATCGGCAAGCACCGCCTGGAATTCCAGCCCCTGCCGGTCGAACCCGAACGCGAACGGCGCGACCCGACCCAGCAGCTCAGCCGCCGCGAGCTCGAGAACCTGATCACCTCCGCCATGCGCGATCAGCCGCGCTCGGCGGCGCTGCGCGCCACCACCGCCAAGACCCTCAACTGGATTGCCCAGGACTCGGCGGGCACCTGGTGGGGCTTTTCCAACCAGCCCGAGTGCCAGGCCGACGGCTGGGTGGACCCGCAAAGCGGCCCGCGCATCCGCCTCAAGGACGAGCGACCCAATCCCGCCTGGCAGGACACCCTGCAGAAGATCTGACGACCCCGGTCCGGGGCGAGAACACGGGGTGCCCGCGCGGCGGGCTCACGCGTCCTGCGGCGGCGCGACGATCGCCGCCTCGTAGGGGTGGCGCCGGGTAATGAGCCCGCTGTGCTCGAACACGTCGAGCAGCGTCTCGTAGGCCTCGCGGCTGATGGCCGGATCCGGCGCCCAGCAGCCCAGCCGCTGGTAGGCGGCGATGGTATCGGTGAGCACCTGGCGGTCTATACCGGGGAAGTATTCCGCCTCGGCCTCGGCGATCTCCTCGGCGGGCGTCTCGATGACGTAGTCGCGGGCCCGGCGATAGGCGCGCATGAAGGCCCGCGCCATGTCCGTGCCCAACCACTTCGGCGAGGCGCACAGGCTGGAGAAGGCGACCGGTCCGATGGCCCGCCCCACCGAAGCGACCACATGGCCGAGGCCGTCCTTTTCCAACTGCTGGGGCGCCGGCCCCTGCTGATGCACGTAATCGCCCTCGCCGGCGCGAAAGGCCGCATCGATGGCCGCCACATCGCCCGCGTCGACCGCCTCGATGGCGTCGAAATCCACGCCCTGGCGGTGACAGGCGTACTTGAACATCGCCAGCGGCTGGAAAAAGTGGTCGACCAGCACGCGCCGGCCCACCAGGCGGCTCCAGGTGAAATCCGGCTCGGGCTCGCGGGCCGCGATGAAAAAGCCGTCGCGCTCGTTGATCTGGGCAAAGTGCACGAAGGGCGGCGTCTCGCCGCGCTCCAGCGCGGCGAAGCTGGTCGCCACGGCCGACTGGGCCACATGCACCGTGCCCTCGGCGATACCCGCCGCCACGCCCTTGTCGGGGCCGGCCACCGTGTAGGTCGGCGACAGGCCCTCCTCGCGCAGGAAACCGCCGGTGATCGTGGAGATCAGCGGGCTGTAGAACGCCGAGTGGCGCAGGACCATGATGTGGATCGGTGTCATCGGCTCTCCCCCTTCCCGCCAGCCGTAGCCCGCGGTAGCTGTGGAACGCGCTCCAGGGTACGGCCGGGGCCGCGACGGCGTCCAGCCCCGGGGTGAATGGGCGCTAATCGAGTGGCTGCCCGGCACGGCGCGCCGGGCTATAATCGGCGCGGGCCGTTGGGCCCGCCAATGCCCGAACGGGGCGCGGCAGGGAACCCGGGCACGGCGCACCGGTCCGACCCTGTTGAGGCGCCGCGGCATACAACAACGACCAACCCCCACAGACAGCAGTTCGAAGGCAGTCCCGAGTCCATGTCCCATCTCCCCCTTTGCCGCCGCGCCGGACGATTCCGGCCGGTCCCCCTGAGCCTGGCGCTCGTGCTGCTGGCGCTGTTGGCCCCGCCGCCGGCGGCCGCCGGCGGCGCCGCACGCCACACGCACACCGAGCACCTGTCCAACCAGGTCGACGTCCAGGTCACGACCTTCGCGCCGACCCAGGGGCACGCGGCCAAGCTCATGCTCCTGTGGATCGCGCCCAGCTTCGGGCTGCACCCGCCGCAGCGGCGCATGGCCGCGCGCCTGGCCGCCGAGGGCCTGGAGGTGTGGCAGGCCGACGTCGCCGAGGCCCTGTTCCTGCCGCGCGGCAGTCCAAGCATGCGCAAGCTCGACGGGCACTACGTGGCCGATCTCATCGAGCGGGCGCACGCGGCCACCGGCAAGCGCGTGGTCCTGGTCAGCAGCTCCTACGGCGCGATCCCGGTGCTGCGCGGGGCACGCCAATGGCAGCGCCGCGGCCACCGCAGCCCCATGCTGGCCGGTGCGATCCTGTTCTCGCCCAATGCCTACGCGACGGTCCCCGCGCTGGGCCTGGCGCCCCACTATCTGCCCATCGTGCGCGCGACCAATATCCCCGTCGCCATCTTCCAGGGCGGGATCAACGGCAACCGCTGGCAGCTGCCCCAGTTGATCGAGGCCCTGCGCAGCGGCGGGGCCGTCGTCTACACGGAGGTCATGCCCGGCATCACCGGACTGTACTTCCACCACGAGGGCCACGAGCAGGCACTGAAACGCCAGTTCGCGCGCACCCCGGGACGCATCCGGCGCGTGCTGGGGCTGCTGGCGGCCGCGCCGGTGCCCCGCCAGGCCCAGCCGCTGGCCAAGGCGCCGAGTTCGACCGGGCGCGGCCTGGACGCCGAGCTCAAACCCTTCCACGGCGACCCCCACCCCAAGGCGCTGCGCCTGCACGACGTCAACGGCAAGCTGCACGTGGTCGACCACTACCGCGGCCGGGTGACGGTGGTGAACTTCTGGGCGAGCTGGTGCTCGCCCTGCGTCAAGGAGATCCCCTCGCTCAACCGCCTGCGCAAGGCCATGCGCGGCGAGCCCTTCAAGCTGGTCTCGGTGAACTATGCCGAGGGCCCCAAGGCCATCCGCGAGTTCCTGCACCGGGTCCACGTCGACTATCCCGTGCTGATCGATCGCAACGGCAAGGAGGCGGACAAGTGGCATGTGGTGGTCTTTCCCTCGACCTTCGTCATCGGCCCCGACGGGTTGATCCGCTACGGCGTCAACGCCGGCCTGGAGTGGGACGACCCGCAGATCGTCGCCAAGCTGCGCCGACTGGCCCAGAGCCAGGGCCAGGGTCGAGGTGCGAGGGTCGAGTAGCGAGGGCGAAGGACTCAGGACTCAGGACTCAGGACTCAGGACTGGGGACTGGGGACTCGGGACTCGGGACTCAGGACTCAGGACTCAGGACTGGGGACTCGGAACTCAGGACTTAAGGGCGAGGCAGCGCTCGCGCAGGCGCTCGCCGATGCCGAGCTCGCCGAACAGGCGCTTGAGCGCCGCGGGGCGCGGCCCGGCCCAGGCCAGGTCGTCGCCGCCGCAGCGGATCCGGGCCCCCGCGTGCAGGGTCGCCAGGCGCAGACTCAGCAGGGCCTGCTCGCGGTGGCCGGCCAGGCGCTCGGCCAGACCCGCGGCGCCGCGCAGCTCGAGGTCGGCCACGCGGTGCAGTTGCTGGTAGACCCCCGCCACCGAGCCGAACCGGGCCAGCAGCGCGCCGGCCGCCTTGGGTCCGATGCCGGGCACGCCCGGGATGTTGTCCACGGCATCGCCAACCAGGGCGAGGTAATCGGCGATCTGGCGCGGTGCCACCCCGAAGCGCGCTCTCACCTCGGCCGGTCCGAGAGGCGGCCCGTCCAGTCCGTCCCACCAGCGATCGCCGGGGCCGATCAACTGGGCCAGGTCCTTGTCGCGCGAGACGATGACCAGGCGGAAGCCCTCCTCGCGCAGACGCCGGGCCGCCGTGGCGATGAGGTCGTCGGCCTCGAACCGCCCGCTGGCCCAGGTGCGCACGCCCAGGGCGCGGCTCAGGCGCTTGCACCAGCCGAACTGGCGCTCCAGCTCCTCGGGCGGGCTCGCCCGATTGGCCTTGTAATCGGCATACCAGTCGTTGCGAAACGAGCTGGTGAGCGACTCGTCGAAGGCCGCGGCGATATGACCGGGCCGCTCGCGCTCGAGCAGGCCGCACAGGAACTGCCCGTAACCGTAGACCGCGTTGACCGGCCGGCCGGCGGGGTCGACCAGCGAATCGGGCAGCGAATAATAGGCGCGGAAGACGTAGACGGGCGCGTCGATGAGGTAGGCCAGGGGACGGCGACGGGCCATGGGCTCGGCTCGGTTGCGCCGGCCGGCCAACCGGCGGCCAACGGACAGGGGCGCGGCGCGCCGCGAACGAAGGCCTATTCTAGGCCGGCCCGGGTGCGGGGACAATCGCCCCCGCGGGGCCGGGCTCAGTAGGCGCTGACGGCGGCGGGGATCTTGGCGATATCGCGCCAGGCGGCCAGCTTTTCGCGCCGGCGCCGGATCTGAATGCGGACCCGTTTCAGGGCCCAGCGCGTCTCCTCGTCCTCGGCATCGCGGTATTTGCGCGCCAATGCCTCCAGCTCGGCGATCTCCCATTGCATGCGGGTCACGGCATCCATGAGTCGGTCCTCCTTAACTGACTCACTAAGGATAACCAGCCCCGCCGCGGCGAGCCTGTCAGCATCACCTGATTTTGCTGTAGGAAAAGGCTTACACGGGCCCGGCGGGGCAGGCCCCTCAGCGGTAGAACAGCACCACGGTGGAGACGGCGAGCAGGTTACCGGCGCCGTGGACGATCATCCCCGGCAGCAGACTGCGATAACGCTCGTAGGCCCAGGCGAACACCAGCCCGCTCCACAGCACGGCGAGAAAGCCGGCCACCGAATACAGGTGCAGCGAGGCGAAGATGACCGCGCTGGCGACGATACCGGCCCAGACGCCGAAGCGTGCGCGCACGGTCGGGTACAACAGGCCGCGAAAGCCGATCTCCTCGAACAGGGGCGCCCAGATCACCGCGTTGATGCCGCCCAGGACGGTCGTCTGCCAGGGCCCGAAGATGGCCCGCTCGTAGACGGCCTCGGACCAGTGCGCCTGCAGGCCGACCTTCCAGCCCAGCCAGGCGATGCACAGGCTGCCGCCCCACTCCAGGGCCAGCACGGCCAGGCTGATCTTGGCCAGGCGCCAGGCGCCCACGCCGCGCAGGGTCAGCCCCAGGCTGGTGGCCAGGCGCCGCCCGTGCGGGCGCAGCAGCCGGCGATGGATCAACCACACCATGGGCAGGGAAGCGAACAGGGTCGCCCAGGAGGCGACCACGCCCGGGCGAAAATAGGAATGGGCGAACTGACTGAACACGAACAGCCCGAGCAGGCCGAGCAGCCCGGCGCGCACGATCACGGCGTAACCCTCGCCCAGGGTCCACGGCGCACGGGCGGGGCCCTCGGCCCAGCCGGCCGGACGCGCGCGCACCCCGCCGCGCCACCACAGGAGCACGCCGCCGAGCAGGGCCGCGCCGATCAGCCCGGCCAACCACAACAGGCGCTCGCGCGCCTTCTCGCCGCGCGCGTCCAGGCGCCGCTCGATGTGCGCGATGGCGCGCGTGTCGCCGGCGCGCTCGGCCACGCGCAGGGCCAGCCGGTCCGAGGCCCAGCCCAGCGGCAGCAGGTGCATGCCATAGCGGATCTCCTCGGGCGTGGCATCGACCGGGCCCAGGCCATAGGCATACCGGATGGCATCGCCGAGCACCTCCTGCTCGGGGCTGTCGCCCAGGCGGGCGAGCCCGGCCACGAGCTGGCGGCGCCGGCCGGTCTCGGCCAGGGTCACGAGCAGCCGGGCGCGGGTGTTGAGCTCGGCCCAGGGCGTGGCATCGTTGGGGTGCGTACCGAAGTAGGACAGGACCTCGCGGTAGGTCCCGATGGCCTGCGTGGAGACGTCCTTGCGCTGGCCGAACAGGAAATCGAAGAAGGCCCGCTGCCAGCGCGGCACCTGGCGGTAGCCCTCGTAGAAATCCAGGTGGCGCTCCATCATGCGCCCGGCGGACTCGCCCGGGTAGCGCAGCCCACCGAGGTGCTCCCCGTGGCCCGGCGCCAGGAACAAATAGCTCCCCAGCGCGGCCAGCAGGACCGTGCACAACACCGTCACCCAAGGACGCATGGTCGTTGACTGCATAGGAGGGATATCGGCCCCCCGCGGGCCGGGCTCCAGTCGGACCGCACCGGCGCGGCCGGCGACAGGCCCATTGGCTTTGAGTCTAGCCCCGCGGGGGCGGGCCGACAAGCCGGCCCCACCGGCCCTTACCCCCATCGGGATATTCAGGCGGACGGCCCATTTGATGCAAGTTGTCTGCATCTTCCGTCCGCGCGACCAAATCGAGGAGACCCAGCATGGCGATCCGCGTCAACAGCCTGGTCCTGGAGACCGACGAGGAGGGTTTCCTGCTCGACCCCGACCAATGGGACGAGCAGGTGGCCCAGGCCATCGCCGAGGAGCTCGGCATCGACATGCAGGAGGCGCACTGGCACGTGGTGCGCTTCGTGCGCGAGTATTTCGAGGAACGCCAGGCCGTGCCCGAGGCGCGCCGGGTGCTCAAGGCCCTGGGTGAGACCTTCGGCCAGGAACGCGCCACGCGGCGTTACCTCTACAGCCTCTTTCCCTACGGCTACGGCCAGCAGGCCTGCAAGATCGCCGGCATGCGCAAGCCCAAGAAGCTCATGCTGGACATCTGATCCCCTCAAGCCGGCGCGCGGGCCCGGTGCTAGAATGGGGCTGGATTCCCAGCCGTTTCGCACCGAGGTACGCCCCATGGCCGACGATCAAAGCCCGCCGTTACATCCGGACATGCACATCGCGGAGATCCGCGAGCTCGCCCGGCGCTACAGTCCGGACGAGCTCGAGGACTGCATCAACCGCCAGCTCGCCGAAGGCTCCAACCCCTGCGACGAGGACGGCGGCTCGACCGAGGAGATCATCAACGTGCTGGCCAAGGCCGAGTTCGTGCGGGCACGCCTCAACGAGGGCATGCACCTGGGCGAGGCGATCCGCGAGCTCGGCCGGCGCATTCGCGCCGCGCAGCAGGCCGGCGACCTCTGAGGCGCTCCCCTCTCAGCCCCGCTCGTGGCGCGGCCAGGCGCTGGCGTCGATCGCCTCCCGATAGGCGTGCCAGGTGGCGTGGCCGATGAGCGGCAGCAGCACCGCCAGGCCGATGAAGGCGGTGGCAAAGCCCACGGCCACCGCCGCCACGATCAGTCCCGCCCACAGCGCCATCGCCGGTTTGTTGCGCCCCACGGCGTTGATGCTGGTCACCACCGCCGTGACCGTGTCCACCCTGCGGTCCATGATCATCGGCAGCGAGAACGCCGCCGCGGCGAAGATGATGGCCGCGAAGACAGCGCCCACCGCCGAGCCCACGGTGAAGAACACCACCACCTCCAAGGGACGCGGGTGAGCCGCGACCGGGAAGAACACGTGCACCATCGAGGCCGCCCGGGCCCAGACCAGAAAGACGATCACCAGGATGAAGGCGAAGATCATCTCGTTGCCGAGATGGCGCCAGCCCTCGCGCAGGCAGTAGCCCAGGCGCGGGCGCAGGCCCTGCTGGAGCTGGTAGCTGATGGAGTACAGGCCGATGGCCATCACCGGGCCGAGGAAGACAAAGCCCGAGAGCATCGCCAGCAGCACCCAGGGGCTGCCCAGCTCCCAGGCGAGCAGGCTGACGAGCCAGCTCGCGGCGACGACGAACAGGCCGTAGCCCAGGCCCTGGCGCGGGGCGCGGCGCAGGTCCCGCCAGCCCAGGCGCAGCCAGCGCAGCGGCGCCGATGCCGCCAGCGCCCGGCAGGGCGCGACGAAGGGCAGTGCGTCCGGCTCGGGTCGACCGCTGGAAGGAGACTCGGGAGGTACCGCCATCGCCACGCTCCGGGTTGTCGCTCGCGCTGCGCCTTTACCTATTCTTGACGCGCCCGGGCGGCGGCGCAAGGCGCCCCACGCAAAACGCCCCCGACCGGGGCCGGGGGCGTTGTCGAGTCGGGCCCGGCAACGGGCGCGCGACGCAGCTCAGACGTAGCGGGCCTCATTGGCCATGGGCAGGCCGGCCTTGTCCCACTCGGCGATGCCGCCGGCGAGGCTGTAGACCTCGTCGAAACCCATCATCTCCAGCACCGCGGCGGCCATGGCCGAGCGCCCGCCGGTGGCGCAGTAGGTCACGACGGGGCGCTCGCGGGCGGCCACCAGCTCGGGCACGTGCTTGGGATAACCCGGGTCGGCCGCGGCCTCCAGGATGCCGCGCGGCACCAGCATGGCCTTGGGCAGGTGGCCCTGCTCGTGCTCGCTGGACTCGCGCACGTCGAGCACCAGCAGGTCCTCGCGCTCGGCGATCATTCGCTCCACCTCGGCCGGGCCGAGTTCGTTGACGCGCGAGCGCGCGGCCTTGACGAAGTCCATCAAGCCCACGGGAGCGGACGGTTGAAAGCTGTCGTACATGGTGCGATCCCTCGTATTCGTGATTCGAAATTTAAGCGTATTCTAATATAACTGGCCGGCCGGAAACACCGACACGGCTCAGGGTCACAAGCGGGCGGTCGATATAGACAGCCATGAACCGCGATCGCGCCATCCCCAAATCACCCCGTCGGCTCGCACTCACTTGGCTGTTCATGCTCGCCGGTGCGGCGCTGGCATCGCCGGTCGCCGCCCGGGAGCCGGCGCCCGCGGTCCGCGATCAGCACTTCGCGCCCCCCATCGTCGGGGTGCTGCGCTATGACTGGCTGGTCTACCGCACGGCCCGCGAGCACCAGGTCGACTATGCCCTGGTCATGGCGGTCATCCACACCGAGTCGCTGTTCAACCCGCACGCCACCTCGAACCGGGGCGCGGCCGGCCTGATGCAGCTGATGCCCGGCACCGCGAAACGCTACGGCGCGCGCGACCGCTACAACCCGCGCCAGAACGTCGAGGCCGGGGTGCGCTATCTCAAGGTCCTGCTGCAGCGCTACCGCGGCCGCCTGCGCTACGCGGTGGCCGCCTACAACGCGGGCGAAGACGCCGTCGACCGCTATCACGGCGTACCGCCCTACGCCGAGACGCGGGCCTACGTGAAGAAGGTCATGCGCTATCGGAAGTTCTACGAGGACTGGCCCTGAGCGCGCCGCGAACGCGGCTAGTGCCAGTGCGCGGCCAGGTAGGCCACGAACACCACCACCCCGAGCAGGATGGCCCAGGTCAGCCAGACCACGATGCGGCTGAGCGCCGCGAGCAATCGATCCATCCCCGCCTCCGCTGACACCGGTCGGCGCCGCGCGCGCACGGCGCCCGGCCCGATCCGATTCTAGCGCGTCGAGGGGGGTTGGCGCTCAGACCGCCTGCGGCAGGGGCGCCGGCAGGCCGTTCGCGGCCCAGGCCTGCATGCCGCCGCTGAGGTTGTAGACCTTGTCGAAGCCCTGCTGCTGCAGGAACATGCAGGCCTGCGCCGAGCGCGCGCCGCTGCGGCAGACGAAGACCAGGGTCTCGTCGCGGTCGAATTCCTGGAATCGCACCGGCACGGTGGCCAGCGGTATGTGCTCGGCCCCCGGCACGCTGCCCGAGCGCACCTCGGAGGGTTCGCGCACGTCGATGACGCGGAAGGCACCGTCCGACTCGTTCTCCAGCCAGTCGGACAGCTCGGGTGCTTGTAGCTCCTTGATATTCCAGTACATACCTCGCTCCTGTTGCGCTTGTTGGGGCTAGTATATTAGATACTACTAATATATCAACCCGTATAGGTGGGTCGGGCGGGGTCCGATTTCAAGGCCGGGGGGCTATTCGCGGCTGCGGGGGCCGGCTTCGTGCAGGGTCTTGACGGCGGTGTCGTAGGCCCGGGCCACCTCCTCGCGCGAGCTGGCCTCCATGCGCAGGTCGCGCAGCAGCCCGTCCTCCAGGTCGTAGACCCAGCCGTGGACGGTCAGCGCCTGACCGCGGGCCCAGGCGTCCTGCACGACCGTGGTCTCGGCCACGTGCATCACCTGCTCGATGACGTTGAGCTCGCACATGCGGTCGAGCAGCTGCTTCTCGTCGGTCACCGGGCGCAGGCGCGGCTCGTGCTTCTGGTGCACGTCCTGGACATGGCGCAGCCAGTTGTCGATGAGGCCGAGCTTGCGGTTTTGCACCGCCGCGCGCACACCGCCGCAGCCGTAGTGGCCGGTGACGATGATGTGGCGGACCTTGAGCACGTCGACGGCGAACTGGATAACCGACAGGCAATTCAGATCGGTATGCACCACCACATTGGCGACGTTGCGGTGAACGAACAACTCGCCGGGGAGCAGGTTGACGATTTCGTTGGCCGGCACCCGGCTGTCCGCGCAACCGATCCACAGGTATTGGGGCGCCTGCTGGCGCGAGAGTTTCTGGAAGAACCCGGGGTCGTGCTCGGTAATGGACGCGGCCCAACGGCGGTTGTTGTCGAAGAGCTGGCTCAGGGTACCCATGCGTCAATCCATCAAAACTCGGGGGAGTCGGCCGCGACACGGCGCGCCGGGCGGGGGCCGGGGCGTGGCTGGCGTGAGATTATCACAGATGCGCGCCGGCCACACCGGCGCGCACCGTCACCGCTGGCGGCGCCGGTAGTGCAGCTGCACCAGGCCGCTGGCGTAGGAGCGGGTGTCGACCAGGGACAACACCTGTTCGGGCAGTGACGGGGGGAACAGGCGAATACCCTCGCCGAGCAGGGTGGGCACGATGGACAGGACGTACTCGTCGATCATCCCGGCGCGCATGAAGGTCGCGGCCAGGAAGGCACCGCCGACGAGCCAGATGCGCGTGGCGCCCTGCGCCTCGATGTCGGCGATCACCGCGCCGGGCTCGCCCTCGACGAAGTGCACGCTCTTGCCCCGCGCCTTGAGCTCGCTGCGCGCGAACACGTAACAGGGACGGCGCGGATACGGCCACTTGGGCAGGGCCGCCATCTGCTCGTAGGTGCCCTCGCCCATGACCAGGGCATCGACCGAATCGTAGAAGGCCGCGTAACCGTAGTCCTCCTCCGGCGCCTCGACCAGGGACAGCCAGTCCGTAGCGCCATCGGGCCGGGCGATAAAGCCGTCGAGGCTGGTCGACAGATACAGTATGACGTTCGCCATGGCGATGCCTAAACGAAAACGGGGCCGCGCCGCCCGGGCGGTGATGGCGGTAGGGTGAGCGTCATTGGCCGGTTCTCCTTGTTGTTCTGGTCGTGCGCACTGGGCTGAGCATAGCAGAGCGCCGCGGCGCCCGTCGCGCCCATCAACGCGCGCCGATGCGCAGATTCGCCGTGGCCAGGTAGACCTCGCGCAGGAACAGCACCAGGCCGGCGAACAGGGCGGTCATCGCGGTGACGAACAACAGCGCGATGGGCACCGACATATCCACGGGCAGAAACGAGCCCAGAAACATCACCGCGATGACCGCGCAGATCAACAAGGCGCAGGCCGTACACAGGCTGATCGCCCAATTGATCAGCCGGGCGCGGCGCGAGAGTACCGACAACTGGCGCTCGATATCGGCCTCGTCGGGCTCCACCTCCGTCAACAGCAGCGCGTTCAACGTGCGGCCGCGATCGATGACCCGCCCCAGCCGGTTGGTCAACACGGCCAGCACCGCCCCGATACCGGTGAGCAGGAAGACGGGGGCGACGGCGAGTTGGATCGCGTGCGCGATGTCGGTGATCGAAGTATCGGCGGTCATCGCAGGACTCCGTGGTAACGGGGCCGCAGCCCCGGGGCGCCGGCGCTTCGCCGGGCTCCAATCATCGCCGCTGACCGCGCCGCGAAGGCAGCTTGCGCCACATGGCCGCGGCCGGATGGCGGGTCCACTCCGGGTGGCGGACGCGCTCGGCCTTGACCGCGCGCAGCGTACGCAGGATATCCCAGGGCATCGGCAGCCAGGGCAGGCTGGCCAGCTCCCAGCGGATACCGGTCGCATCGAGGAAAAACACGGCGTAGTAGCCCGGGGCATAAACGGGATAGGCCGCCGGCGGGTCGGTGACCGTCACGCCCTCGGGCACGAGAAACTCGCGGTAAAAGCGGTCGACCTCCCGGCGGTTGCGCGCCCACAGCGCCACGTGGTGAATGCCGGTGGCCTGCGCGTCGTGGTCGAGGTGGCCGCCGCTGCGCGCCGGCTGGATACCGATGTAGCTGTGCACGAAGGGAAAGCGGGCCACGTAATAGGTCGAGTGATAGCCGATGTCCAGCGTCCAGAAGCTCCGGTAGCCGAGCCAGCCGAACATCCGGTCGTAGAAGGCGACCGATTGCTCATAATCCAGGACTGAGAACTCGACGTGGTGCAGGCCGAAGTTGCGCATGGGTACTTGTTGTCATTGGTTTTTTTCAAGGCTAGCACAGGAGATTGGCGAGGGGGTGCCCACGCCCGCCGCGTGGATCGGCATGAACCATCGCCGCACGGCGAACGACTTATGACGCAGAACCCATGCCGGCGCGCCATCGGGCCGGCGGCAGTCGCACCAGTCAAGGAGACCGCCCATGAACACCCGTCCCTTCACCCACGCCGCGGCGGCCCTGGCCGCCCCGTTCCTGCTCGGGCTGGGCCTGAGCCTGGCGGGCACGGCCGAGGCCGGCCTGGTCAGGGCGCCGGCGGCGCCCGGCCGGCTCCAGGCCTCGCCGCAACCGCATCTGGCCGCGCCGAGGATCAGCCTCGTCGGCGCCTCGGCGGCGCTGCAGCGCCATTGCCATTCGCCGCAGCCGCTGTTCATCGTCTCGGTCACCCTGCGCAACACGGGCGGCCCACTGGCCGCTCACCACGGCCTGGCCAGTGCGTCGGAGGACTCGGGCGTGAGCGACGGGCACAAGCGCCTCGTGAGCCACGGGATGCCGCTGCCGGCGATCGCGGCCCACGGCAGCGCGGTCGTCAAGATCCCGGTCCAGGCGCTGGCGCCCTATTCCGATCTCAGCGGCGCACATAAGCTGACCGTACACGTCTTGCCCACGAGCTATTCGGGCAAGCTGGCCTTTCCCGAGCCGCCGACCTACACCTTTCGCGTTCGCGTACCCAAGGGCTTTTGCCTGGCCAAGCGCATGCCCCCGCACGGGCTGCGCCCAAGCGCCCAGCCCAGCCTCAAGCTCAACCCGCAGCCCGAGCCGCCGTCGCGGCGCTGAGCCGGCCGTCGGCCCGACGGGAGGGTTCGAACCGACTAGAGGATGGCGGCCAGGGCGTAGAGCCACTTCGGCCAGGGGATGCCCAGCACGCCCATGGTGATCATGGTCCCCGTGGCCAGCACGGCCAACACGAACACGACCGTACCGAGGCGCTGCATGCGGGTGGAGTTCGACTGCGATGTACTCATGGACTTCTCGCTCCGATAAGGGCCAAGGCCAGCGCCGGCGCGCTGGCCCCAAGTTGGACATTATCGCAGCTTATCCGGTTCCGGGGTATCGGGGCGCTAGC
>Ga0209918_1000935_pt1 | contig 17284 bp, 29 predicted proteins | sample SalPonD_shore_MG_FD_185712 | JGI IMG/M metagenome (GOLD analysis project Ga0209918, IMG submission 185712) | Salt pond soil microbial communities from South San Francisco under conditions of wetland restoration - Salt Pond MetaG... | ecosystem: Environmental > Aquatic > Marine > Intertidal zone...
TAACTGCTAACGGTGGGGCGCCGTTGTGGGATGCAGTTACGCGCCGCGTGTGCCACGGGAACGATGCACGGTTCTTACGTTACGCTTCGTCGCTACCGCTGTCAACCGATCTCTACATGGCTAAGTATGCCAGCGCGGAGCATAATTCCGATGGCCGTTTCAAGACATTCCGCCTCATTATGTTTGTTTTCTTTACGGCACTTTGTCGCGCGCCTTTCTATGTCGGCTAATGCCAGGTCTAACTTGTTACGCGACCTAACGTGCCACGCTCCCCACTGATCTGACAGCGAGCAATGCGATGTTCCGCCTCGGCTAGTGACGACATACGGGCATTGCTGGCGGGATGCGAGGGCGTTGCGGATCTTCTTGAATGCCGCCGGAACCCGCTCATCCGTCATATACCCTTGCGCTGCGTCCCTGTATAGCTGGTGCTCTACGATTGACATCGCCTCGTCCGCCTCCAGTTGCTCGGACATCTCTTTCCAGTGTGCTTCACTCATAATTGTTCCCCACTGGCGCAGTACATTAGAATCCCTTCCAGCTATTCGCCTGTCGCGCCTTAGCTGGTGCCATTTGCAGCACGTGTCTTACACTCCACAAGCAGGGGCTACCGTTCCGCCACGCTATCGGTTGCACGTTCATCGCATATCCATTGCGCGCTTGTTCTCTCGCCCATTGTAGGGCGGCGCCATGCAAATAAAAAGTGCGCGCCTTATCGTTATGTTGTGTTTTCATTCTGTTCTCTCCGCATCTATTGTCCGACGCAATTCATCGTAAAGGTAACGCATTTTTGCCGCTGATGCCATGTCGGCCTCCCGCCATAGTATATAAGCCCGCTTAAAATGGAATGCCGCATCTTCCATGAATGATCGCGCCGTAAATTGGCGATCAAATTTTTTGGCGATACGTGCCGCTCTCATTGCGTCTCGACCCATTATTTCGTGTGAGGTTGCGATCGCGTCGTTCGCCTGCGCGTCAATGATTGAAATAGTCATATTAGAACACCGGTCGAAGAAAGATAATGTACTCGCTTGTACCTGAATCTGTGACGGTACACGTAATCTTCACGGAAGCCCACGGTTCATCGCTAGAAATGCCTGCATGTTTCGCCGCCTCCTCGCGCGCCTTGCGTCGATCGTGGAAAACTGTGGCATTAGCGAACGATCGTTCAACGCGATTAGGTTCGCTGGCCCGGTTAGACACGCGCAGCCATGTCTTGTGCGGTGCGTTGTCACCGTTCGGTTCGATGAATTCGATAATGTAGCCAATGGGACGAGCGTTTGGATAAGGTCGGTTAAGATTCATTTATTGTGTCTCCTATTGTTGGTGGCGCGTCCCTGCGCCATATCTAATTTACTCCACCTTCAACTTGCCATTCTTCATACTGACTTTGGCAAACCATGAACGCTTGGGATGATTCGTCAGGAAGCACTCACCATTGAGTTTAATGTACTCTCTTAGAGTGCCTTCCCACGGGTTTACTATGCTGGGGTCTGCTATCATTACGTCGCCGCCACCAGCCACGACGATAGTTTTTAGCTCCCTCTTATTTCTCACGTCCAATACGATGCAGGTCATGACTTCGTTCCCGTTGTTCGTGCCCCAATGCACACCACTAATTATACTACCCATAAAAAAGGCCGCAAGCGTTTGCGGCCTTTGAACATTACAATTTGCAGATACATTATCTGTTTTGGATAAAAAAGGGTAGCCACAAGACTACCCAATGCGCGGGCGGGCGCTTTAATTTTGTTCGGATTCCCATTCGTCCAAAATATCTTCTAACTTGGATACACAATCGTTAAAAGACATTTCCGCTAAAAATTCAAATCCGCCTAGCGCGTCAATTTCGGTAATATCTCCGTCAATTACAGCGTTAATAGCAACAATGTCTGTCCCGTTATATGTCGCTACCAGTGTCTCATCGTTATTCTCACTAACGACAATCAACGAACCATGCAGTTCATTCCACATAATTGCTTACCTTATCGGTTTATAACCTTTTCCTGATTGTTTGACTGCTTGATAGCTTCTCGATCTGCTTTACCAGCGTGGTTTGACTCTATCATGCCGCCAATTGCACCGCCGCCGAAATAAAAACCCATGATCAACAATTCGATAGTTCCGATCCTGTAATTGCTCATCACATTATGTAGCGCAGCGGGATTTCCGATATTTGCTTGTGTCATTACAACGGTAGCGATAAAAGAGATTAAGTAAACCGCAGTAAATGAAATTGCTAGAACACGCTGTGCGATTTTGAACGGCGCGTATGCTTGCAAGAGTTTTACTTTAGCACTCGCCTTCGCTGCGGTTTCTTCGCTTGTCGACGTGTGCCAATTGTCGATCGCGTTTAGTGCGGTTTTGACAACGTCGGCGTTACCCAGAATATTCGCCAGTATAGCCCCCATTATAGCGACCCCTGTGTGTTGTTTGTTGATTCATCGCGCGCTTGTTGAATCTGTAATCGTGTGATGTTTACTTGCTGTTGCTGATTGATCTTGCGGTTACGCGCAATGTCTCGTTGCATGTAAGTCATTGTTGTTTGTATGGTGCCGTATGCAATTCCGCCTGTTATCATGCCCGACACGATGCCAGGAACGATCAACCACAGAATCCGATGTACAAATCTACGCTTTTCGTCGTTCATGTCACGTAGTTGAATACCTGTTTTTCAGCCTCGCGGCGTGTAGCTAATCCGCTGCTACGCTGTCCATTGACATAGACCCATCGATGAAATTCGGTTGCCGCAGCCTGCATCTTCCTAGCATTTACGTCCTTTAGCAGGGTTGATCGCTTCAACGCATCCGCGCCAAGGTTGAACGTGAATGAAATCAACGCTGCTCGCTGATACGGCGTTAACGGGACCTTGACATAGCGATCAACCGCATTCGCGGCCTCGCGTATGTCACCGTTCAAAAATTGTGTCGCTTGATACTGGGATATGTGATCGTAACTCGGTTTTCCGGGCAACTTGTGCCCGTAACCAACATGCCAAGTACCGCCTTGATCCATGTAAGGCGTTAAAGACAGGCTTTCGGTATTTTTTACAAGTCGCCTAGCAATCGCATTGCCACTACTTGCATTCGCTTTGTTGGCGAATAAAATCACGCCCCCAACGGCGACCGCAAATACAAGTGTATCTCGCATTATTCCGGCCATTCCCTAATAGACAAAATGGTATTAGCGTTATTTGGATCAGCTTGGTTATAAATGCGGTAAGCGCCACCGGGAGGTATGCGCAAAGTAAAGTTACCGTTCTGATTAACGCCCGCTCCAGACGCTGAATGCGAAACTGTGCGCTGGTAGTAGTCCGCCGATGTACCACCGCTTTCGTCAACGTCCATTCTGACAGAGCCGTTAGTGCTGCCGTCCGTTTGGGCGCGAACAGTAGCCTCAACAAGCGTTGGCCGGTTATCTCCGCGTGCAACACTTGGATTGCGCCATACGTTAAAGCCCAGTGTTGACTCGTCAGTGCTTACATCTGTGATCTGCGCAAGCCCTGTAAATGATCCGACGGCTAGCTTATCGTTCAATGATTGGACGACATAATTGTTACCGTCGTAATAAAAATCTAAGGCGCCAGTTAGCGCCCCAATTGGCACCCCATTACCGTTTGGCAAAACAACGGTTTTGGCCCCCTGCCCGCCATCGTTCAAAGTCGGGTTAGTAACCTGATTTGAACTCCCAAAGTAAAAACTATAAACATCCCCTGTTTTTAGAGTTTTACCGCTATTTCCAGTATATGTTTGCCCATTACCCGCATTAACCAATGCAATCAGAAGCTGATCTGACGTTGTAGGCGAAAAATAATTGCCCACATCATACACAACGGCGTCTAGCCCGTTTGCATCAGTCTTTACGTCACAGTTTGTTATGCGACCACCCGCTAACGAATCAACACTTTTTGTGCGGAGTAACGTTGTAGTAATGCCATCAAACACAAATAATGTTAGTACGTTATTTGACACGTTATCAGCATAAACAATAATTACCATGTTCCCATTAGCAACGGTAACGCCACAATAATAATTATGAAACTGAATAACGGAACTAACGTCAATTGTGTTTTTCAGTGTGTTTGAAAACCCGTCAAACCGATGAACTAAACCAGCTTGTGATTCGTAGACAAGCAAATCACCATTATCGGCAAACGCAATGTCTCCCGGATAATTAGTCAAAAAACCTGAAATGTCATAGGTCGCTATTTGGGCACCCGAATTTGGGTCAAATTGCGAAACGTTACTTGCATTATTGGCAATAACGTAGAAATACCCATTATAGAAGCAACCGCCTTCGTAATAATCATTAAACGTGCCTACATACGCGCTTAAATTGTATGTCCTCTTTTCTGTGTTTGAAATTCCATCATACACATGAACAACTGTCGGGTCATGGTTCAATACTGCAATATGGCATTCATCATTATTTTTATCATATGCCATTGCTTGCCTACTGCTTGTTGCGACCGTATTGTTGTACGATCCTTTTTGGATTGCATTTGAAGGTAGCGGCGTACCGTCCGAAAATGAAACGGGCGTCTTTTCAATTGGATTTGTACTAACCGGAACATAAAGAGGCGGCATTACAGCGTCCCCTCATTAATCACAATGCTTTCGCCGCCGCTTGATCCGAGCACATAAATTGACGAATTCGGCGGGATATACGGTTCGTAAAACGCCCCTGCATCAAGCAAAAAAGACGCGGTATCAGCGTTCGTGCCGAACGAGACATAAACCGCTGTGCTTCCACGATTTTGCATCGAAAAATACGCGCGTTGGGAATTACCCGGCACTACCTGTTGCGATTTCGTAGTCGCTTTGAATACAAACGTACTCATATCGGCATTCATTGGCCGATCATTACTTTTCTTCGGCTTTGCCGGAGTTTTACCCGTATTTGGATCAGGGGCGTAATCTGCCATATGGCCGCCCACCGCTCCGGGCGGTAGCCTGTCGCGCTCAGACGGGCCGCGCCTATCTTCCATCGGTAGTCCTGTACCCGGAACGTATGGGCGATTTGCCATGGTTATTAACTCCCGTACCGATACAGCTTGAATCCAATGAGCGACAGAAAAATGCGTCGATCATTGGACGCTTCTAGCGAAGTGAACGATGCTCGGACATTGCTATTTGCCCGAATTGTCGTTTGCAGCGGCATAATGAACGGGATCTCGCCACTACCGAAAAGATTAGCGATTGGTTGCTCCGAGTCGAATAGATTGCGGCCCGATGCAGTATCGCGCAACTGAACCGTTACAAGTGGAACAATCCGCGTGTTGTAAGTTACGGATGTACCTGCATTGTCCGTTGCAAAATATGATAGCTTGGTCAGAATGAAGTCCGAATCTGCTTCAATTGAAAGCGATGATGTCGCCGTTGCCCCGGCTGTTACGGTAACGTCAAAACTGTAAATGTAAAACAGCTTCGCCGTGTTATCGCGCTGATTTTGCGCGCTTTGCAACTGCCGTACACGCTGCTCCAACTGCGCAATATGTTCATCTTTAGTCATGGTACGTTTCCTCTTGCTGGCACCTAGGCTAACGCTTTGAAAAGCGTAGCGGGGCAAATCGCCCCGCTACGTTTGATAACGTCAAAAGACGTATCTTTACTGCGACAGACGGTACAGATAGCCCATGAAAATAACGCCAATCCGACCGTTTGTAGTCTGCGTCACCTTCCCATTCGGCCATTCCAGCGTAACAGCAAAATTCTGATTCGCCATCAGCTTAATCGGCGTAATGGTATACGGGCGGCCGGCAGAAACCGCGTAATCAAACGCGATATGCTGATCGGCTCCGGTTGCCTGAAATGCCTCAACATGGGCCGTTCCCGCGAGACGAAAATCCGGCGGGAACTTTCCGAGCGGACCATCAATAAGGTAATCCTTACTACCGATAGTCAGGCGCAGATAACCCGACTTCATCAGGTTGTACACGTCCTGCCAATTATACCCACTAGGCACAATCGTCGTGTCATCGCCAGCAACCGGATTACCGGGGTAATAAACAACCTGAATACCCTGAATAAGATACTCCTGCCCTGCGGGAATGGCCGAACCAATATCAAGGTTCGTATCTTCTCGCGTCTTTCCACTGTTGCCAACCGGAGCCTGAAAAAACGACAGGGAATTATAACCGGCAGAATTGTAAGTCTGATAATCGTAAAGCGGCTGCCAAATTGCTTCGGCTTCATTAGCACGATTAACGGAATACTGATCCAACTGCGAACGATTCGGGGGGATGCGATCCATGATTCAATACCTCAATAAGTGAAGGTTTCGTAAATGAGCCTTCAAAATAGCGGGGGAATAAGTGTCCGCTAATCAGGCCAAGCACCGAAGCTACCCGTAATAAGTACCTTCGGAATCCATGCCGGCATCGGTATACATGCCGAAACTGGACGTGTCCATGTTGGAGACGCCCATTGGATAGACGCCATTCATGCCGCCCTGCGCGGGCGCATTAAGGTACATGCCCATATTGCCGCCGTCACTACTCGGCGGCACATACGCGGGCGAGTAATAACCCATCGGCACATTCGGCATGAACTGTGTCGCGGCTTCACGCATTGCGTCAGTCGCAAAAACCGTCAACGCGCCCTGTGCCATACTTTCAGCCGTTGCGCGCTTCATGCCGAGTTTTGCACCGTACATGCCGAGGCCGACCGCGATTGCAGCCTTGGTTGCGTGGCGTGCATAACCCTGCGACAGCACATCGGGTAGCGGTGCGTACCCCATGGCGACGTCAATACCGATTGCGGTCGCGCCACCCATCAGTGCTGGACGCACAAAGCGCATGGCGCCACGGGGGGACGGATTGCGACGACGCCGACGCCGTGCCGGTGCCGCGCGCTGTCGGCGCCGTACAGCCTGCGTAGTGCGCCGTGCCGGGGTCCGCCGCCGCTTGGTCGAAGTCCGCCGCTTGGCGGGGGCACGCCGCTTGCTGGCGCTACGGCGGCGAGGGTTGACAAGCATCATCTTTCCAGCCATTGCTATCTTCCTCTTGTGGTCACATATGATATATCACGCGGGCACGTCGTCCTCAAACCCCGCGTCAGTGAAAGTGAAATCGCCGCCGATTATCACCATTACGCGCCCGTCATTCGATACTGCTAAAAGCGGCCGGGCATTCTCCTTGAATTCGTGTATGTAGCTTTCTACTTCACCATCCCGCGTTGTCGTATAACAAACTGCGTCCATCGTCCCAACACAGATTGCCGCATCAATCTCGGGTATATCGACTTCTTCGACTGAATCAACGTCCATGCCGGTAAAGTCTCGGTACAATTCTTTCGCTTCATCTAATGCGCGATTTCGCTTATTTGACATAGCTTTGCCCGGATTACGTTTGCGTCGCTTATCCCATTGCGAATATGCAACCGCCGCCCGTTGCTTTTTACTTGGGAAATCGTCAATTGCAGTTTCGTTTCCCATAAAGCGAGAAATAAAAACTTCCTTACTTTCGCCTTTTCGCGGACGCGGTAATGGGTTTGATTGGCGCATTAGCTTTCATTCTCTACAACGTACACTTTAACGCCCGTACCTGAAATGCTAGTTTCCCGTGCCGATTGAGCGCAACTTTTCATGGTACGCATCGGTCCAACGATCATATCGGCCTTTGACGTCGTGAACATCCATAGCCTCTTGTTCTTGTCGAAATCAGAAAGATATAACGTCTGACCTTCGACAAAAGCGTTATGCACTTCTACATGGTACATTTTCTTTAGCGGTGGCGTAGGATTGCGCTTGCGGCGAATATTCGGAGTCCGCTGTCTTGGGCGATTTCCCGAAATGCTACCGCGTCGAATCGACGCACGCTTTTTCGCGCTAGCCTTTTTCTTGCTTGCACGCTTTTTCGCGCTAGCCTTTTTCTTGTTCATGGCTACTAGCTTAGCCGTTGCGCGCTTTTGTGCCGGAGTGCGCTTACTTGCTGACTTCTTTTTGCTTGCAGCCATGATTAAATCCAACCCTTTTTATTCGCAAACCAAAGCGACACCACAACAATGCCGGTAATCGTAATCGGCTTTTGCAGGAAATCGAACGAAATTAACGAACCGCCCGCAGTCGTTTTATTAACAATGTTCGCGGCTTGCTGCGCATCATAGCCTTGCGATTTTAACTTTTGAATCGCATCTAGCTTTCGGTTCATCGCATAAGCATCTGACAGCCATTTTACGATCAGCGCACTTGCTCCAACGACGATTGCAAGCGGAACAGTAACCGCAAAGCCCAAATTACCTAGCTGCGGATTTAGGCCGTTAAAACCGAAATAGCTTGATACATCACTTAGCCAATTGCTCACTTCATCGTAAGTATTGGTTAGGGTTTCAATTGTACTGCGAATGTAGCCACCGCGATTCATTAACGTATCATATTGATCCTTCATCGCGGCTGGCACAATATCGGCCTTGTTTTGTAACGACGTGTATACATTCCAAAATTTTGCAACGCGATTTTTGAACGTCTGAATAACGGATGGATGCGTCGATGCGTCTACATTTGCTGACACATTATTTGACGCAACATTGGTCAAACTCGGAGGAATGCCAGCCATGGTTAACGGCGCCGCCGACGCGAATTAAGCAAGAAAATGAGCCCAATACCTGCCGCCACATAGGGAACATATTGCGAAGCCGCGTCCTTAATAGATTGCTGCAATGCGGCCCGCGTTTTTGGTCCAGCCTCGCCCTGTACATTGATTGCGGGCGGGTTGTTTAGCGGCGGCAAACCCTGTTGCGCGCGCTTCTTGTTCAACTCGATCAACTGTTGCTGTTGCTTGATCGCAGTATATCCACTGACCACGCTAGGAAGCGCATTCAAGATTTTGTCGTACCAGCTTGATTGACTGTCAGTCGAATTGCCAGACGACGCAGCATTCATGCCAGACAGCCCAACATCGGCGCGTGTTGCATTTGCTTTGTCTAGCGCATCTTTAAGTAGCTTTGGATGATTCTGATTCAGCCATCGAATAAACTTCTTCTTGTTCCGAAGCGCAGACGCCTTTGTAACGCCAATTGGCTGTACACCAAAACCCATCGACGTAAGATTGACCGGCTGTTTCATAGTAAACTCCGTTGATCAACTGCCGCCGATAGCGGCAAGAATAGCTGCAATACTGACCGGCACTGCAATACTACCTTTCTTTTTCGGCGTCTGCGGCGATTTGCCTACGCTCGATTGTGTGTTACCGGGCGATGGCGCGCTTGTGCCCCCGGATGATGGCGCGCTAACCGTGACATTCACAGTAGACGGTTGTGTCGCCTGTTGTGTCGCCTGTTGTGTCGCCTGTTGCTCGCCCTGTTTCACTTTTGCGGCATTATCGGCCTGTTGTTGCTTTGTCTGTTGCGCAACTTGCTGTTCTTTTTTCTTGACCGTTTTTGTGTTTTCGTTACGAATCGATTTTTCGGCAACCTGCTTTTGCAAGTTTGCTTTTTTAATCATTGCTTCCATCTTGCTTTTCATCTTAGGCAAAATGGAATTCTTTATATGCTTAAATTGATTGTACAACTTATATGCGGTAATGAATGGATCGTTACTCATTTCATTACCGTAATGATTCAACTGATTTGTTAGCTGGCGAAGGTCAAACGGAAATTGAACGCGCAAGCGGTTCATCTCCCAATTCGTTTGCCGCATCAGCGAATTTAGATCATACGTTTTGGATTGAATTTGCGCGGCAAAAGTGGGCATTCTAACTACATAATCCCTACGCGATGGCGCAGTCCGCCCATGTGGCTTCATTTGAATACCGGCATTGCTGTACCCGGTCCATTTTTCAATATCCTTTTGCAGCTTTTCTAGCGCATGTGTGTGAAAAGCTATATATCGGCTATGCAGCCCGCCGTAACGAAATGAACCAACGCCGAGCAACGGTCCGATAACTTCGGACCACTTCGTAATTGACTTGCCCCCTTTTTCTTTAAGCATAAACCCGGTAAGTTTTTTGTTACTTGCTCCGGCCGGCATATTGCCGCCATCGAAAGGAACAAGATTAAGGATGCTAGACGCAAGCGACGCTTTGATATACCGCAAACCTTCATCAACGGTGCCTTGCATCGTTTTAATTTGGTCAAGCACATTATGATATGCCGTAACATCGTATTCATTTTGCGATACGGCGGGCATTGTTATCTCCGCAAAAGTAGCATTACAAATGGCGTTGCAATCGGTAGCCACTTCATCCACGCCTTTGTTGTGCTTGTCTGCACTTTTGGATTCTGATTCTGTAACTGTTGCGCACGCCGACGCATCCACGCTGCATATGCTCCCTGCTCTTTTTTAATTCTAGCGCGCAATGCTTGTTGTGCTTGCTTTTTGTTTAACTCCATACCGCGTTTGTGCAACTCGGCCTGAAACGTCTTTACAGCCGCGTCAGTGATACTTGGGCTATTTTCAACCGTATCTGCCGCTGCAATCAATTTATCGGCATCATTATTGCCCGTCGCTTGTTTGTACAACTTTCCGACTTTTTTAGCGTAAGGCGCAGCATTTTTTGTAATGTTAAAAACTTGCTTACCGAATGCTGTAGCCGCACCCGTAGATAGCGTGCTCGATGCACTGACGCCAGCGGCAATTGCCGGGGTGCTGCCGGTCCCCACTGCTAAGGCACCGGACGCCGTACTAGCCGCTCCAGCGCCGCCTGTCGCGCTCGCGGCGGCGGTCCCGGCCTCGGCCGCACCCCCGGCTGCGCTCGCCGTCCCTGCGGCTGCTACGGCAGTGGCACCGACCGCGCAAATGGCGACGATAGCGACAAACTCGCCAAACCCCATTCCGCTTTTCGATGGGAATAATTTTTCATATCGCGTAATACCATCTTTTATTTCCTTATCCAACTCGTCACGCGACATGATATAAGGATTAATTGACGGCCACGCTTGTTGTGCCGTTACGCGATAAAAGCCATTTGGCGAACGAGGTACGCTTGAACCGAAATTATTGTCTAAATTTCCGGCACGCATTAGTTATGCTCAATCATGGATTTAGTGACATTTGGCGGACAGTAACCCATCGGCCAATTTTCGGTTGTTTCGAGCGTTACCCATTTCGGCCCGATTTTTGTTTCTGTTAATACATGGTTGAAATGCCGCGCACCGCAAGCAATGGCGCGAAAACGTGTCGGATGCCCGATTGATTCCAAAAGCGCCGCAACCAACATTGCCTGATCGTCACAATCGCCTTGCTTATGTTCTAGAGTTTTTTCCGGGATGGTAAGCGTTTCAACGTTACGGACATCGCGCGTGTAGCGAATGTGATTGCGTACCCAATTTTGAATGGCTCTCGCTTCGGCGGCATAGGCTTTCGCAGGTACCGCCGAAACGATAGCCATTGCTTGCTTACGGATCGGCAAGCGCGTTTTTGCCTCCTCCACCATCTTCGACATAGCCCGCAGGGTCTGGCGTGTCCCCATGCGGCCCGCCGCTACCCCGGTCAGGGTCGCGGTGTCCGGTAGTCGGGTTGTCTCCGGTAGGAGTCGCATGGGCGTCAGTCTCGCCGCCCGTGTCGCCTACGTCAAGGTTGGACAGGATCGCCGCTTGCAGCGCAGTGAACCATTCCCCATGCTGCGAAATCGGCGGCACTTTTTGGGCGAGAACATCGATTGCATTCGGCTGCGAAAGAAACTCATGCAACTGTCCGTAATACTCTTGTGGCGTAAAATCGAGAACCATATCTGCATACACTTCGGGATCGCCATTTTTTTCTGCGGCCTTCAAAAGAAACTGAACATGACCGCCTATAATCTGATCCATGTTGTTCGGTTGCGCTGCGTTGTTGGTTGCAGATTCGGGCGCGTGCATTTCAGTTTTTCCTTGTTGCGGATTTTGTGGATTACCACGCTGTGCTTTGGCCAATTCAATCAACGGGCCGACTCCTTCGCGCAATAGCGACGTAAACTCGCTTTGCTCGCCCGAATTAGACTGAAAAAATTCGCTGATTTCCTTTGCTTCTCTAATTTGCTCCATCAACGATTTTTCTTTTCCTTTTGCTGCACCGTTATTTCCCTGCGGCATCATACCGTGCATTTGCGACATAACACCCATTGCGCGTTCCATCGCTTGAAATGGATCGGTTTCATTCGCCGGGCGGTTACGCGCTTCATTCAATTCACGGCGCATTTCTTGCAATTGTTCATCCGTTTTGCGGTCGCGCTCACGCATGTATTCAAGCAATTTATCTGTATCGGTTCCTGCCGTTTTTGCAGGTTCCGGTGGCGTTTTCGGCGCTTTGACAGGAAACACTTGATTAGCGATCAATTGATTCGATCCGGCTTCTGTCGGCCCGCGCAAATGCACGCGGTAGTTACCGCCACCATATTCGCTGGCGATTTTGGAAAGTAACTGCTCAATAGAATATTGATCCGCTGGCACTGTAAACAGGAAAGGCATTTTTGAAGTATTGCCTTCCAATTGTTCGTACACATTGAATACAGCTTGCCCATGCGAATCCATTTCATCCAAGCGCGATGCAATGCTGGCGCCCGGATCATATGCTTCGATGCCATAAGTTTCTTGTATGTGTTCGCTTTCATCTGCCATTTTCGGCACTCCTGTAACGCAAAAAGCCCGGTAGCCTACCCCGACACCCTACCGGGAAGGCTACCGGGCATCCTACCCGGTATGGTGGGGTACGCCTACCCCGACAGGACGGGGCCGTCCGGGGTCCCTGCGACGTATTCACCGCATACTGTGTCACCCCCAACAAGCGGATAAAATGACTGTAGTGACAAACTCTGTTCACCTGTCATGGGATTTTGTGTAGGCACCACTTGCGGATGTGGTGGAAATCGGCGGCACTGATAAACCTTGGTTGTTTCCTTACTGCCGTTTTCTTTTGATAGCTTGGCGAACAAGCATGTATCGCATGTGCCTTTCATATTAATTCACCTTTTTCCGAGACAAAAAAACCCGCACCGTTACCGATGCGGGTTTCATACTGCTACACGTCATCCCTAACGGTTAGCTACTCGGAAGCGCCTTGCTACGAAGGTCAGCCAGAGGATCGGCTGCATCAGTTTCAACAAGCGTCTCGCAGCGATATTCGTAGCCGATGGGCACATCGCTCGCAACCATCTTTACGCGCACTGCGAACTGAAGCGATTCCGTGTCGGGATTGGCGATCTGTTCCGCGATCATGGAATTCATCGGGTCTGGAAGGAACAGGACCGGCGACTGAAGAATGCGCCCATCATGCGTGTGTGCCTCAAATGCGCCAGTGAGTGCCGTCCACGGCCCGTTACCGGATTCGCCCGTCTTAATCCCGCGCGTAATACCCATAACGGTGCCAAGCACAAGCTCTTTCTTGTCGCCCAGCTTCGGGGCGCCGCCGAAAAGAGCCTTGTTCGTAATCTTGCGAACCATTTCCTTCGCGCCCGTGTCCTGCTTACCTTCGTTCTTACCAGCCATTGTGTTTCCCCTTTTTACGTTTGCGGCGATTTGGGCGCCGCGTTCCCGTAGTGCGAGGATGATTTTACACCTTTCTAACCCGCTGTCAACACGTTTTCAGGCGTAAAAATCGGATTCATCAGCCGCAACTCATCTTCAATCGTTACCCATACGGGGCCGAACATGTCTCGTTCGCACCAAATAGGTCCACGGTAAATCCACCCGTTGCCATCTACATAATGCAATAGCACGGCCCTGTTGCCGGCTCCCGTCTCGTCTAACAAGTAGTGCGCATATAAATAAGGCCACCGCATCGCGGAAAACTTGACAAGCGAATCCCCACCGGGCCTAGCCCATTGCAGCCACGGTTCCGGGTCGTGATTCATATAAAAATTCACCATTTGAGCAACGCGGTATTTTTCTTGGCCTGAAAAATGTGCAAGAAAACTTAGATAAGTATTCACGCTTTCCGGCAATGTTTTATCAATCGACATTTAAGTCCTCCAATGCTCGCAATTTAGCAACTTCCTTTTTAAGCGTTTTGCAGGCATTATCAAATTTTGTAACCCCTACACGATCATAAGCATTATAGAATGCCACCACGTCAACGGCAGCGGCGCATACCTTTTCCTTTTGCTTATACAACATGAATTGCAATTTTATCTTATCAATGGCTTTACGCTTTAAACCTGCAATCTTAAACATCATGCAATCCTTTTAATTTGTCTGTGTGTCCACGTCGTTCCTTGCGTCAAAGAAAATGACGGTCCCTTGTTATACCATGTAACAGTTTCTTGATTCTCCACGATACGCTGTATTTCCAAAGGTGTTAAACGTGTGCCCTTGCTTGCTGTTACCCATTGCTTGTCATCATGCAAAATCGGTACGCGCATATTAATATCTTCATCATAGCGCGTTTTAAATGGCGCCGTTGACCCATCATTTTCGGATATTGCCGCATACAGCTTTTTGCCACCTATCCATATGTGCTTAAAAGAATCTTCGCGCGACCACTGACCCAACTCATTACCCGTTGGCCCGTCGAATTCTTTCGCCATGATTGAATCGGTGTCGCAGTACAAAACATCCTTGGACCTACAAATAGCCCGCCATAAATAAGCGCGCACAAAACCTGTAATGCTGGCGGCTGTTGCTACGTTAAAGAACCATTCTCCCGGATTTGATTTTTCCCATACAGCATGATCCGTTTCCGTCTCGCCCGTCTTAATCCATCCGCGATCCTTCATCAAATCGTAATCAGGTTGACCGTTTACTTTGTTTGCATCTTCCGGCGGAACCATTTCGCCATGTTCGTTAATCTCATAGTCATAACCGTGCCCGAACAATTTTCTAGGCTCGTCTAGTGCTTCATCTGGAACCGCGCCCAACTCCGTAAGCAAGTAATCTTTAAAATTACGCGCGTCCTGCCCGAACTTTCCATAACAACCATTTAGCAATAGCTTTGCGTGCAACTCCGTGTCTTTATCGCCGTTTAGCTTAGCTTCCAATTTTTCGCCATAGTATTTCGTAACAAACGGCTCAAAATCAGCTATATCGGTGAACACATAAACACGATGAATCTTTTTTACCCATAACGTTTTCGTTTCCAAACCCGCCTGTATTTCCCAATGTGTAGCATGAAATGTTCTGATTTCATCATCCGAAGGGAAATCAAGGGATCGATCCGCATTTCTAAGCGGTAACGCGCCGTGAGAAATGGCATCGATAACCGCAAAATACGGCGCCGAATGATTCGGAAATTTGTCCAGAACAAGCGCGTCTTGACCCCGTGGATGCTTGAATAACATCGCATACGGATATGCGCTGTTAATATCATAATACTGAATCGGCCCGTCAAACCTGCCAACCTTGAATGCTTGAGTCCTGCCCCCGTAGTAAAAGGGTCGATACCTAGCGTCTTGATCCTCTCGCGTGCGAGGAACTTCATATCCCGTAGCCCTCAATTCTTTTATTGCAACACTCGGTAGCGTCAATCTTGTGCCGAAACGATCCGTAAATTTTTTTACCCATTCGTACAAATGCAAGCAATCTGAATACAAGTAATTGCTGATTTCACTTCGATGATGTTCTCTATGCTCGCGCGCCATCTTCCAATATTCGATTTCATCCTTTTTGTGCGCGGCCAACGGAAGAGGTAAAATCAAAAACGAATCGCGCAACTCGCATTGTCCGATTGTGGCTTTTGCTATGCGTGTTTTAATGCAAAATAACTCGGGGTCTAAGTGCTCAAGCAAAAAATAAAAATCAAAATTACCGCCGTTGTGGAAATAGCAGTATGCGTGCTTATCGATAATATGCTCGACAAAACGGGGGACGCAATCGTCCCCCCAAAATTCTTCATAGTTATCGCCGTCATAGAACCCAAACACAAATGGTTCTACTGACTCGCCCCAAACGAACGGATCGGTTTCGGCGTCCCCTACACAAATGCTTCGCTTTTTTCTTCCCATTGTACGCTGTCCAATCGTTCCGCTGCCCCTGTCCCCATATCACGATTTTTTTCGTACCATGTGATTATAGCGTCCAACTCTACTAATTGCGTATGCGGTATCCCCCCGTGAATCATCGCATGGCGGGCGCCTAGCAAATATGCCAGTGCCTGTGATCGCGGTAAATTGTCAGTATCGGACAAAATGTCCTTTACTGCATTTGTCGCGCTCACTTCATCGAAACGAAATGCTGTTTTATTCATTTTTGGCGCGGACATCGTTGACCTCCCCTACGCGTCGCTCCCATTTATTAACCCGAAACGGTGCGCCGATTTCCTGATTACGCTTAATCTTCTCCATTAGCGAATCAACATCGTATTGCGAAAATCCGAAACGCCAACGATCAATCCACATTTCAATGTATTTCCAACCGCTAATAACACCTAAAGCGATTAGCGCCATCAACGCTAGCCATTTCATTGTTTGAAACCTCCACACTTATGATTTCGGATTACCCGTCTGCGACTTACACAAACGGGCAATTGTTTACTGTACCGTTATCATGGATGCAATGACGATGCAGGCGACGGCGCTTGCTTTATCGATAGAATAAACTTGTCCACACCGTCCAAATGCTGCATAAACCGATCAAAGGCTTTGCGACTCTCGCTTACCCATAGCCCATTTTTTACAATACCCGGTTTTGAGCCGGTTAAAACGCACCCGTCAGTGTTCGATACATCATTGCCAATATGGATTTCGATAAATGTTCGATTGGGTACGTTCTCAATATGCCATGCTTTCGTGTATGCGCCATCCGTAAGGCGTTTTATCAGCGGGCTATCACGTCGCGTTACCCGATAATCGCCCTCGGGTATACACGACACGTTCGCCTCGTTATCTTTCCATGGGTTCTCCAATGTCCACATAAAAATTTGCGAAGCATCATTGAAATACCACTGCCCCCAAGTGCCGAACGGTGTATACATGCGATAAATCGTCGCCTTTAGCATCGGTTTTTCTCCGAAGTTTTGCTGCGTATGCCATAGTATTCTAAAGCATTACGCCAATCATTAAACGTGTAACCGTGTGTACGGTTTAACATTTGGCGCACACGCCGATTACATTCCTTGCTTCCGTTCCTTTGTGGCTTGCCATAATTCTTGCGCAGCTTCCCTATCCCCCTCTTGTATCGCGCACGCCGCGATTTCGGAAGCGAGTGCAATTGCCGCGTTATAAATTCTCGCTCTATCGGCGTCAGACGTTTTCTCCAATTCGCGCCGGATGATATCCAACCAAAAGTCGAACTCAACAAAATATTGCTCTTTACCTTTTTCATCTATTGCATTTCTCAAATTTTTTAGCGTGCTTTTGACGCTACCATTAAGATAGTAGGCAAACCTTATTGATTCGTTATCGATGTTCATAGTTTGCCTTGTGTGTGTCTTTCCAGAG
>Ga0209918_1000937_pt1 | contig 17262 bp, 14 predicted proteins | sample SalPonD_shore_MG_FD_185712 | JGI IMG/M metagenome (GOLD analysis project Ga0209918, IMG submission 185712) | Salt pond soil microbial communities from South San Francisco under conditions of wetland restoration - Salt Pond MetaG... | ecosystem: Environmental > Aquatic > Marine > Intertidal zone...
GGACGTCGGCCTCCTCCCGGGTCGCCGGAGGCGGGTTGGTGGTCGCCGGCTGTTCGTTTTTCGGCGCCACCGTGGATTTTTCCGGGGCCGGCGGCGCGCAGGCGGCGAGGGCCGACAGGCAGGCCGACAAACCAATTAATATCAGTGTATTAGGAGATGTTCTTGAGAGCATTTGTCGTTCCTCGGTTGCGGTGACTGCAACCCAAGCAACGACGGGAATGGGCGAATGGGGTTGGTCCGGTCACGGCGGGATTCGGCTCGAAACCTCGACAAGCAAAGACGCTGGATCTCGGACAGCGCTCGCTGACGCTTGCGCTTCCGGGATGACATTTGGCCGGTGCCAACTCGCTCGGGGCGTTTATTCCGACCTGCCACCCGGTGGCTGTGTCACCCGCTGATCCAATCCGCGACGATGCGGCCAACCCGGGCGAGCGCCCGATTGCGTGCTTCCGCGGGCGCATCGGATTGGGTCAGGTAGGCGGCGATCAGCAGGGGCGGTGATTGCGGCGGCATCACGATGGCGATGTCGTTGGTGGACCCGTTCTCCCCGGTACCGGTCTTGTCGCCCACCCGCCAGTTTTCCGGCAGCCCAGCGCGCAGCCGGGCGGCGCCCGTGCGATTGCCCGCCAGCCACGCGATCAGTCGCTTTCGGGAAGCGCCAGTGAGCGCGTCCCCAACCAGCAGCCTTCGCAGGGTTGCCGTCATGGCGTTCGGCGAGGTGGTGTCCCGGGAATCGCCGGGGATCGCCGTGTTGAGCCCGGGCTCGAGGCGATCGAGCCGGGTCACCTCATCGCCGAGGCCACGCAACCAGGCGGTCAGCGCGCCCGGCCCACCCACGCTCGTCAGCAACAGGTTCGCTGCCGTGTTGTCACTGTGCCGGATGGCCGCCGCGCACAGTTCCGCGACGGTCATGCTCCCCTCGGTGACGTGCTCGCGGGTCACGGGCGCGAAGTCGAGTAGATCATCCCGGCCATAGTCGACGCGGCGCACGAGTTGGTCCTCGCCGCGATCCACCCGCGAGAGCACCATGGCGACCAGCGGCAGCTTGAAGGTGCTGCACATGGGGAATCGTTCATCTCCGCGATGGGCCAGCCGCTGCCCGGTGCCCACATCCAGGAACGCGACACCGAGACGGCCGCCGACGGTTTCCTCGATGGCCTTCAGGCGGGCAACACTTGCAACCGGTTTCGCGCTCGCGCCCGCACGGACAACCAGCGGCAACGCAAGAGCGCTCAGGCCACCAATCAGGAACTCACGGCGTCTAAGCATCACGAGCCTTTTCCGTTGCGCATCACGGTCGTGGCCTGACCGCAAGACTCACTCGGCCCTCGCATCCGCGCCGTGCTCGGAAAGCTGTGCGCCGAACCAGCGGTGGATAGCGGTGAGCAGGTGGATGTCGTCGGTCTCGTAGATGATCTGCCCGCCGTCGGGAAGATCCTGGTAGGAGACCTTCACGCCCGAGGGATTGGCTTCGAGTTCCCTGAGACCCGGCATGTCCGCGCCATGCAGGCGCGCGGGGTCGGAGTAGTCGCCGCGCGCGAACTTCCTGGCTTCCATTTTCAGGTGCTCCCGGATCAGCTCGATTTGCCTGGAGTCCTCCGGGTCTTTTGCCTGCACCCGCTGCACTCCGCCCGTTTCCGTCATCCGGAACACGTGGATCGTCCCGGCCATGTCGAAGGGCATGACCTGGTGGGACATGTGGTGAACCCGTTCCTGGGTGCTTTCGGCAAACCCCGTCGCGCAGACAAACGACAGCAGCCAGGCGAACGAGATGGCAAGAACACGAACGGACGCATTCATTGACGGCGACTCCCCGGATTTCGCAAACGCACTCGATCCGATGTGGTTTGACCTTCCCGGCACAACCGCGTTCCCGGCCCGCCGGCACGGCCTCGGGCCCGACTTCTGGTTGATGGATCGCAATTCATGGACTAGATTTATAAAGCTTCCTCACTTTCGCGATCAGCAGAGATGGGCCGGGAAGCCCCTCCGCCACCCGACGGTGCAGTGTTCCCTTAATGGCGGAAACTGGCTGCGGGTGATGAGCGCAGCATTCAGCGATCCCGGACTCACAGTGCTTTCACCAGCAGTACCCACTCCTTGCCGGCGCTCTCCCAGTCCTCCTTGACCATCCGGCGCCTCGCCCGCTCCACGTAACCGTGCCGCTCGTAGAGCCGGCGCGCGCCGACATTGGAATCGGCCACGATGATGCTCAGCCCCCGCATGCCAAGACCGGCGGCGACGCGCTCGGCGATGGACAGCAGCTCGCCGCCGATGCCGCGCCCGCGGAACGCCGGCAGCGTGGCGAGAACGTTCACGTACCAGGTGCCGGGCGCCAGGTCCTCCAGTTCCTGCAGCGGCACGAACATGGGCGGAATCTCCGAGTAGTCAGACGGATTCGGGTCGTCCTCCAGCGCATAGCCCACAAGGCAGGCCACGACCCGGCCGTCCGCCTCACGGACGACCGCGTTGCGATAGGAGAACGCGCCTTCCTCGCGCAGGGCACGCTCGTGGCCGACCTGCCACGGCGACTGCCCGGCCTCGGCCATGCGTGACCAGGCGTGGAGCGGCAAACCCTCGCCCGCCATGTTCACCAGCTCCGCCAATACCGGGGTGTCTTCGCGCCGTGCCGGCCGGCAGGGGTAATCGATTTCGATCATCGTCCTCGCCCGTTGAACGGCGGGTCCCGATTATCCGTCAGCGCGCGGCGGAATTCACTGCGAGGCCGGGCCTGCGCGCGTATACTCGGGGATTCGTTCGACGGCCTGGAGGGAGAGATGACCGACGTCCAGTGGAGCATCAAGGGCCGGGAGTTCGTGCACTGCAACTGTGCCTACGGGTGTCCCTGCCAGTTCAATTCACTGCCCACCTACGGCGACTGCAATGCCGTCGCCTGCATGATCGTCGAGGAAGGCCACCACGGCGCCACCGACCTGAGCGGGCTGCGCTTCGGAATGATCGCGAGCTGGCCCGGCGCCATCCATGAAGGCAACGGCGAAGTGGTACCGATCGTGGACGAGCGCGCCACGCCGGAACAGCGCGAGGCCATCCTGCGCATCATGAGCGGCGAGGACACCGAGCCGGGCACCACTCTGTTCAGTGTATTCGCGGCGACGTTCAAGCAGGTGCACGACCCGGTGTTCGCGAACATCGAATTCGACGTGGACGTGAACGGCCGCACCGCGAAACTCAACGTACCGGGCTGGATCGAGGCCCGGGGCGAGCCCGTGGTCAATCCCGTCAGCGGCGAGAAACACCGGGCGCGCATTAACCTGCCCTCGGGCTTCGAGTACGACGTCTGCGAGGTGGGCCGGGGCTGGACCGAGACGAAAGGCCCGATTGAGCTGTCGAACTCCGACACCCACGCGCAGTTCGCGAAGATCCACATGACCCAGAGCGGCGTGGTCCACGCCTGACGGTGACTTCCGGCGGGCTCGAAGCACTGCTGCGCCGGGACCGGCTGATCGTGGCGGCGGCGCTGGCCGCGATCACCGCGCTGTCCTGGGCCTACCTGCTCTGGCTTGCCGGCGCCATGGGCATGGACGCGGGCATGGCCATGGCGCCCGCACTCCGGCCCTGGGACCTGACCCGCTTCGAGTACATGTTCGTCATGTGGGCGGTGATGATGGTGGGCATGATGACGCCCTCCGCCGCGCCGATGATCCTGCTCTACGCCCGGGTGGGCCGCCAGGCCCGGGAGCGCGGCAAGCCGCTGGCGGCCACCGCCTGGTTCGCCGCCGGTTACCTGCTGGCCTGGACCGCGTTTTCCCTGGCGGCCACCCTGGGCCAGTGGGCGCTGGAACGCGCGCTGCTGCTATCCCCCATGATGGCGTCCACCAGCGCGACCTTCGGCGGCCTGCTGCTGATCGCCGCGGGCATCTACCAGTGGACGCCGGCCAAGAACGCCTGCCTCCGGCGCTGCCAGTCGCCGCTACAGTTCATCCAGGCCCACGGTGGCTTCCGGCGCGACGCGCCGGGTTCGCTGGCGGTGGGTTTTCACCACGGCCTCTACTGCGTGGGATGCTGCTGGGCCCTGATGGCACTTTTGTTCGTGGGCGGGGTGATGAATCTGCTCTGGATCGCGGCCATCGCGATCTTCGTGCTGGTGGAGAAGCTGATTCCCCCGGCACGCTGGCTGCCCCGCGCCGCCGGGGCCGCGCTCACGGCCGCCGGCGCCTGGTACCTGGTCGCCGCCTTGGCCTGAATCTGCCGGTGTCGGCCGCCCTATTCCGCCGGCTTTTTGAACCGGTAGATGAACTGGTCCGTGTGGCCGCGGATAGACGGATCGAACACCTTGATGTCGTGGGGATCGTCGGGATTGCGAAGCGCATTGCTCTCCCCGTCGAAGACGAATCCCGCGGACTCCACTTCCTCCTTCACCACCTCGGGATCGATGCGGTGCAGGGTGTCCGTGGCGTCCAGGCCGGAGCCCTCGGGCGCCACGTGGTCGATCACCACGTAGGTCCCGCCGGGCTTGAGCGCGTCGAAGATCTTCCTGTTGAAGGCCTCCATGTCCACCGGGCCCATGAACGGATCGTGATAGTCGTGGTAGTTCTGGGCGGTGAACACCAGGTCCACCTTTTCCGGGACATTGAAGTCCGCCGCCGGCTGCTTGAGAACGGTGATGTTCGAAAAACGCGGCATTTGACTCAGTTCGGCCAGCCGCGCCAGGCCTTTCCCCGAATACTTCAAAGCCTCATTCGGCCATATCGTATAGACATGGCCGTCGTCGCCGACGATTTGGCTGAAGACTACCGTCCAGTAATCCTCGCCGGGCACGAGTTCGGCCACCTTATCGCCGGGCTTCACCTGGCTGAAGGCCATCACCGCCGCCATCCGGCGGCGCTCGTCGTCCTTCGTGTCGTCGCCGCGGGCGGGATCGGCCATGGCGCTGGTCACGTACTGCGGCACGTCGTTGCCGGCAGCCGCGTGCTCATCGGCCAGCGCGCCGGTCGGCAACACAAACATGAATGCGGGAATGACGACACCAATCGCGAATTTCATAACGGACATCCCGTTCGTTTGTCGGGCAGTCATGATGCGCCCGACAAATGCCCCCGGCAACTTGAATCCCACCGGCGCTGGCCTTATCCTGACCGACCGGTCGGTCGGACTCCCTTCGATGGTTGCAGCCCTCAAATCCGAGTGCCCCGCGTTCCATGCCCTGCTCGACGCGGCCATGTGGCTATTCGCCGAGCACGGCTACCACGGCGTGTCCGTGAACCAGGTGGCGCGGGCGGCGGGAGTGAGCAAAGCCAACGTCTTTCATCACTTCCCGAGCAAGGAGTCGCTGTTCCTGGCCGCCCTCGGGAATGCCGCCGCCCGCCGTTCCGCGGTGCTCGAAGCCGGGTTGCGCGAGGACGGAGACTTTTCGGAGGGGCTCGGCGCGTTCCTGACCGCCCACCTGGAAAGCATGAACCGGGAGGAAACCGCTTCCCGGCTGATCATGCGCGCGGTCACCGAGCGGGACCTCCCGGTGAGCGCGCGCAACCTGGCGGAACAGCTTTTCAACGAGACGTGCCAGCGGCTGATAAAGGGTCTCAGTGAACGCCAGCGGGCCGGCCACTGGCGCGACGACCTGTCGCCCGAGTTCGTGATGTTCCTGCTGCTGGCGGGCAACTCCTACCTGTTCCAGACCCGCCGGGTGCTTCGCCACCTGCCGGGGTGCGGGTTTGCCGACGACCCGGAGTCCTTCGCGCGCCGCGCCGCGGACGTGTTCTGGAACGGATTGCAGCCGCGCGCCTGACGCCACGCCGCGCAAAGCGATCGCGCGCAGCCTGCGGCGCGCGCCACGCAGCGTTCGCCCGTTACTGATGAGGAGACAGTCAATGACCAAACGGTTGATCGTGACTCTCGCGGCCCTGGCCGTGATTCTCGGCGCCATCTTCGGCTGGAAGGCCTGGCAGGACTATCGCCAGTCCCAGGCCCGCGGCGGCGCCGCGCCACCGGCAACGGTCACCGCCATGCACGCCGAAGCGCTGGACTGGCAGCCAACGCTGAACGCCGTGGGCAGCCTGCGCGCCGTCAATGGCGTGAGCGTCACCACCCAGCTTGCGGGTCTGGTCGCCGAAATCCACTTCAAGTCCGGCGAGACCGTGAAGAAAGACGAGCTGCTGGTGCAGCTCCAGGACTCGCCCGAGCAGGCCAAGCTGGCCTCGCTCAAGGCCCAGGTGGCCTACGCGAAAAGCGAGTACGAGCGCGACCAGCGCCTGCAGAAGTCCAAGAGCATTTCCGAAGACCAGGTGCAGCAGGCCAGGAGTCACCTGGATGACCTCAAGGCGCAGGCGCGCGAGCAGCAGGCCACCATCGATCTCAAGGCCATTCGCGCGCCGTTCGCCGGGGTGGCGGGCATCCGCCAGGTGGACCTGGGCGAGTACGTGAGCGCGGGGCGAAAGATCGTCACCCTGCAGGCGCTGGACCCGCTGCTGGTGGAGTTCAGCCTGCCGCAGGGCCAGATCGGCCAGGTCCATGAGGGGCAGACGGTGACAGTCAGCGCGGACGCCTGGCCGGACCGAAGCTTCGAAGGCAAGGTCAACGCCATCAACCCGAAAGTGGACCAGGAAACCCGCAGCGTGGCGGTGCAGGCGGAAGTGCCGAACCCGGTTCACGAGCTGTTGCCGGGCATGTTCGTGGAAACACAGGTCCAACTGCCGCCGCGAAGCGGCGTGGTCACGCTGCCGGAGACCGCCATCAGCCACAACCCCTACGGCGACTACGTTTACGTGCTGCAACACCCCGAAGGAGGCGGCGACGGCTGGGTGGCGCACCAGGTGGTGGTGCGCACCGGCGCCACGCGCGGCAGCCAGATCGAGATTCGCAAGGGGGTGAAACCGGGTGACTACGTGGTCACTACCGGGCAGCTCAAGCTGCACGACGGCGCCACCGTGACGGTGAACAACGAGATTCAGCCCGACAACGAGAAGAACCCGACGCCGCCGGACGCCTGAGGAGCCACATGAACTTCACCGACATCTTCATCAAGCGTCCCGTGCTGGCATCGGTGGTCAGCCTGCTGATCCTGATCCTGGGCCTGCGCTCGCTCGGGCTTCTCACGGTGCGCCAGTACCCGGAGTCCTCCAGCGCCGTGGTCACGGTGAGCACCGCCTACCCCGGCGCCAGCGCCGAGCTCATCAAGGGCTTCATCACCGTGCCGCTGGAAAAATCCATTGCCCAGGCCAACGGTATCGACTACCTGGAGTCCACCAGCGCCCAGGGCGTGAGCAACATCACCGCCCACCTGGAGCTCAACTACGATCCCAACAAGGCGCTCACCCAGATCACCTCCAAGGTGAACGCGGTGCGCAACCAGCTCCCGCCCCAGTCCCAGGCACCCACCATCGACGTGCAGATTGGCCAGACCACCGACGACATGTACCTGGCCTTTTTCAGCGACACCCTGGACACCACCCAGATCACCGACTACCTGGAACGGGTGGTGCAACCGGAGATGTCGGCGGTGGCCGGCGTGCAGAAGGCCGAGGTGGTGGGCAGCCGCGAGTTCGCCATGCGCATCTGGCTGAAACCGGATCGCATGGCCGCCTACGACATCACCGGCTCGGACATCCGGGCGAAGCTGGCGGCGAACAACTTCCTGGCCGGCGTGGGCCAGTCCAAGGGCGCCATGGTGGCCGTCCCCATGACCGCCTCGACGCAACTCCACACCGCGGATGAATTCGGCGACATGGTGCTGCGCAAGTCGGGCAACGCGACGGTGCGCCTGCGCGACGTGGCGCGCGTGGAGCTGGGCGCGGAGAGCTATTCCAACGCGGTGCGCTTCAGCGGTCACAATGCCGCCTTCATCGGCATCCAGGTGGCCCCCACCGCCAACCCCCTGACGGTGATCGGCAACATCCGCGATCACCTGCCTGACATCCGAAGCAAGCTGCCGCCGGGCATCCAGGCGGACGTGCCCTACGACTCCACGCGCTACATCGACAGCTCAATCCACGACGTGATCAAGACGCTGGCCGAGGCACTGGCCATCGTGATCGTGGTGATCTTCTTGTTCCTGGGCCAGCTCCGCTCGGTGATGATCCCGGTGGTGGCCATGCCGCTGTCGCTGATCGGCTCGGCGCTGGTGATGCTGGCGCTGGGATTCAGCCTGAACCTGCTCACGCTGCTGGCCATGGTGCTGGCCATCGGCCTGGTGGTGGACGACGCCATCATCGTGGTGGAGAACATCCACCGCCACATCGAGCACGGCATGAAACCCATGGAAGCAGCACTGCAGGGGGCGCGGGAACTCGGACCGGCGGTGATCGCCATGTCCATCACCCTGATCTCGGTGTACGCGCCCATCGGTTTCATGGGCGGGCTCACCGGCAGCCTGTTCACCCAGTTCGCCTTCACGCTGGCCGGCGCGGTGTTCATCTCCGGCATCGTGGCGCTGACGCTTTCCCCCATGCTCTGTTCGCGGCTGCTCAAGCCGGAAAGCGGGGAGGAAGGCGGCTTTTCCCACTGGCTGGACCAGCGATTCGAGACGCTTCGCGTCTGGTACGAGAACCGCCTGCACGGCGTATTGAATTACTGGCCCGTGGTCGTGGTGTTCGCCGTGGTGGTGCTGGGGAGCTGTTACGCCTTCTTCACCACGGCCCAGCAGGAGCTGGCGCCCACCGAGGACCAGGGCCTGGTGCTGGTGCAGGGCACCGGGGCGGCGAATGCCACCCTGGACCAGACCGAGCTGTATGCGGACCAGCTCATGGACATCCTGCAGGGATTCAAGGAGCGCGATCACATCTTCATGATCACCGGCGGCCACCGCGGAAGCACGGGCGCCAACCACGTGATTGCCGGCCTGGTGCTCAAGCCCTGGGATGAGCGTGAGCGAACCCAGATGCAGATCAAGCCCGAGGTGCAGGCGAAGGTGAACAACATCGCCGCCTTCCAGACCGCGGCGTTCTCCAAGCCGCCACTGCCCGGCGCGGGGCGGGGCCTGCCCGTTCAGTTCGTGGTGGGCACCACCCACTCGGAAGAGCAGCTCTACGAGGTCACCGAGGACATGATCGGCAAGGCCTACGACAGCGGCCTGTTCGCCTACGTGGACAGCGACCTCAGGTATGACAAGGCGTCGATGAACATCCAGCTCGACCGCGACCGGGTGGCCGACCTGGGCCTGGACATGCAGACCGTGGGCAGCGACCTGGCGTGGATGCTGGGCGGCAACTACGTGAACTTCTTCTCCATCAGCGGACAGAGCTACAAGGTGATCCCACAGGTGGCGCGCGCCTACCGGCTCAACCCGGACCAGATGCTCGACTATCACATCCGCGCCGCCGACGGGCAGATGGTGCCGCTCAAGGCCATCGCCACGCTCAGGAAGGAAACCATTCCGGAAAGCCTGAAGCGCTTCCAGCAGCTCAACTCCGCCACCATATCGGCGATCCCGGCGCCCGGCGTGTCGCTGGGACAGGCACTGGATTTCCTCAAGACCCAGGCGGGCGAGAGTCTGCCGGAAGGCTATTCGATCAACTACGCGGGACAGTCGCGCCAGTACGTGCAGGAGGGCAGCGCGCTGATCGTCACCTTCTTCTTCGCCATCGTCATCATCTACCTGGTGCTGGCGGCGCAGTTCGAGAGCTTCCGCGACCCGCTGATCATCCTGATCGCCGTGCCCATGTCCATCTCCGGAGCGCTGGCCTTCGTCACCCTGGGCTTCGCCACCGTGAATATCTACACGGAAGTGGGACTGATCACGCTGATCGGGCTGATCAGCAAGCACGGCATCCTGATCGTGGAATTCGCCAACCAGCTGCAACGCTCGGGTTGGTCCAAGCGCAAGGCCATCGAGGAAGCGGCCAGCATTCGTCTCAGGCCCATCCTGATGACCACAGCCGCCATGGTGCTGGGCGTCACGCCGCTGATCCTGGCCAGCGGCGCCGGCGCGGTGAGCCGTTACAACATGGGCCTGGTGATTGCCTCGGGCATGGCCATCGGCACCCTGTTCACGCTGTTCGTGGTGCCTACCATGTACCTGATCCTGGGCAAGGACCTGCAGGCCCGCGAGACCGCCACCGCTGCGCAACCGGCGCCGGCGCATTAGGGGTAGGATTTCGCCATGAACGCGCGATCGTGCCTTTTTGCCGGGCTGCTGCTCCTGGCGCCCGTGGCGCACGCCGGCGACGAGCTGGTGGAGCGCCTTCGCGTACGCCTGGAGGTGCTGGACCGGCCCGGCGAGCTGGTGGCCGGGGGCACCGTCCTGTACGCCGTGGCGCCGCTGCGGCGGTTCTACGAGCAGCGGGGCTGGCAACCCGCCTGGTTCGAGCCGGATCAACAGGAACGCCCCGCCCTGGCCGGGCTGATTCCCGCCATCAGGGGCGCGGCCGAACAGGGCCTGGACCCGGATGACTTTCACCTGGCCGCACTGCAATCCGAGTGGGGCTATCTCCAGCGCACCGTACCGGCGGACCGGCAACCCCGCAGGTTGGCGGACATCGAGCTGCTGGCCTCCGATGCCCTCCTGACACTGGCCAACCAGTATGCCAATGGCCGAGTGGACCCGGCGCGCATCGACCCCGAATGGTTCATCCAGCGCGGTACTCCCTCCGTGACGGAAGCACTGGCGATTGCGGTTGGCGGCGACACCGGGGCGCCGGCGCGCGCGCTCGGCACGCTGCTCCCGGACGTGCCAGCCTATCGCGCCCTGGTCGCCGAGTTGGCCGCCCAGCGCGGTCTGACCGAGTCCGGAAACTGGCGGGAGATACCCGGGGGGCCGGCCCTGCATCCCGGCGAGAGGGACCCGCGCGTTGCCGACGTCCACAGCAGGTTGGAAGTCGAGCCGACGGGATCGGACCCGGCGCTCTACGATTCGCCCCTGGAAGCCGCGGTGCGCCGGTTCCAGGCGGACAACGGCCTGGAAGCCGACGGGGTGATCGGCCAGCGCACGCTGGAAGCGCTGAACGTGTCGCCGGCCCGACGGGTGGAGCAGTTGCGCGCCAACCTGGAACGCTGGCGCTGGCTGCCCCGGGATCCCGGTAACGAGTACCTGCTGGTGGACATCGCCGGATTCCGGCTGCGCGTGGTCAGCAACGGCGAGACCGTCATGGAACGGCGCGTAATCGTCGGCCGGCCCTACCGGCGGACGCCGGTGTTCGCTGCCAGGATGACCTACCTGGTGCTGAACCCGTCCTGGGAGGTGCCCCACAAGCTCGCCGTGCAGGACATCCTGCCGCACGTGCAGGCCGAACCGGACTACCTGTCGCGGCTCGGTTTCAAGGTGCTGCAGGGCTGGGGCGCGGAAGAGAAAACCATCGACCCCGCAACGGTGAACTGGCAGGCGCTGTCCCGCGCCGACTTCCCCTACCGGCTGCGCCAGGCGCCGGGCCCGGAGAACGCCCTCGGGCAGGTCAAGTTCATGTTCCCCAACCCGCACAATGTCTACCTGCACGATACCCCCGCCAAGGGGCTCTTCTCCAAGGAGGAACGCGCCTTTTCCTCCGGCTGCATCCGGGTCGAGGACCCGCTGCCGTTGGCGGACTGGCTGCTCGACGGTCCGGACCGACCGGCGGTGATGACAGCGGCCGAAATCCGCCGGATACTGGATATCGGTCGGGAAACTACCGTGAGCCTGACCAGGCCCCTGCCCGTGTACCTGGTGTATTTCACGGCCCGGGTGGACGACGGCGGTACGGTGCATTACCGGCGCGACATCTATGGCCGGGACGCGCCGCTGATCGATGCACTCGACGCTCCCGCCCCCGCCAACCCTGAATCGAGGTAATCGAACCTTGAATCGCCGGATCACCGTTCGCGTCTTCGCGAGCCTTCTGCTGTGCTGGTGCGCCCTGAGCCCGGCGGGCGCCTTCGACTCCGGGCGATCCGCATTCACCGCGACCGTGGGTGGCCGGGAAGTGGGCTACCGCCGGCTGTTCTTCACCGCCCTCCCCGGAGAAACCGTGCGCATCGCGGTCCCGGCCGCCGGCCGCTACGAGTTGAGCGGCGACACCGGCACCGTGAAACGCGACGGCGAAACCGCCTGGCGGTGGACAGCTCCCGGCTCACCCGGCCACGGCACGCTGACTGTTACGCGCGGGGACGGAGAGGCGATGGCGCTGGCGGTGTTCGTGATGCGCCCGTACGCGGAAATGCAAGGCGGCACGCTGAACGGCTACCGGATCGGCGAATACCCGCCGAACCCGCTGCGCAATGATCCCATCTACCTGGCGCCGCCGGGATTCATCGAGGTGACGGCGGACATGATGGACCTGCCGGTGTCACCCCACTTCACCCTGGGCCAGTTCCTGTGCAAGCAGCAGCCGGAACACTGGCCCAAGTACCTGGCGCTCAGACCCGTGCTGCTGGTCAAGCTGGAGGCCATCCTGGAGGCCGCCAACGCCGCCGGCATTCACACCGACCGCTTCGTGGTGATGAGCGGCTACCGCACGCCGGTCTATAACCGGGCCCTCGGCAACGTTGCTTTCTCCCGCCACCTGTGGGGCGGTGCGGCGGACATTTACGTGGACAACGACGGCGACGGCGTAATGGATGATTTGAACGGTGACGGCGCGCTGGACTACCGGGACGCCGTGGTGCTCAAGCAGGTGGTGGAGCGCCTGGCCGGGGGCGGCCTGCTGCACTGGCTGCTGGGCGGGCTGGGCGTGTATGGCCCGCGCGTGCACCACGGAGCGTTCGTGCACGTGGACGCGCGCGGCCGCAAGGCACGCTGGGAAAGCCCATAGAGAGCATCACGCGCGGAGTGGACGCCGCGGACATCCGGGCTGTCCGGTCGTGAGAGCCGCGTGGGAGCGGCGTCCCCGCCGCGAACCCCGCACTCAGGAAGCCGCACGCTTCCTGGCGTACTCCCCGCGCTCTTCCCCGAACATCATCGCCAGCGCCGCCTCGGCGTGCACCCGCGTGGTATCGATCACGGGCAACGCGCTGCGCTCGTCGTCCACCAGCAGGTCAAGCTCGGTGCAGCCCAGGACTACGGCCTGCGCGCCGAGCCGCGCGAGCGCGGCAATGTCGTTCATCAGTTCCTCCCGGGAGGACGGCATCACGCGGCCGCGGCAGAGCTCTCCGAATATCACCCGGTTGATCTCCCCGCGCCGTGCCTCACCCGGTACCACGGCGTCGATTCCGAACCGGTCACGCAGGCGATCGCGGTAAAAGCCCATTTCCATCGTGAACTTCGTTCCCAGCAGACCCACCTTGTCGTGGCCGGCCGCCCGGATGGCCTCGCCGGTGGCATCGGCGATGTGCAGAAGCGGCACGTTCACCGCTCCGGCCACCTCATCCGCCACCTGGTGCATGGTGTTGGTGCAGATCATGACGAAATCCGCTCCCGCCGCCTCCAGGCCGCGCGCGGCATCCGCCAGCACCCTCGCGCTGCTGTCCCAGTCGGTTCGCTTCTGCAGGTCGGCGATCTCCTGGAAGTCCACCGAGTGGATGATGCAGGGCGCGGAATGCAACCCGCCCAGCCGGGCCTGCACGCCGCGGTTGAGCAACTGGTAGTAGGTCACCGTGGATTCCCAGCTCATCCCGCCCAGCAGGCCGGCGGTCTGGAGCCTGTGATACCGGTACTCGGACTCTGTCACGGCTGCACCTCTCATGTCGGCGGCTCCGGACCATCTTGGCATCGCCCGGTATCCGGGGGAAATGATCGAGATCAAACGCCCGACTTCGCGGCCCACCCCGCGGCGGCTGGTGCCGATGGACTCAGGGCCGGAACAGGCGCGGATTGGCCGTGATGAAGCGGCGGATCCACCCGTCCATGAACGAGCGCCGGCGACGGTGCATGTAGGTCCAGCCCAGGACGCTGATCAGCAGCGCTGCCAGGGAATCGACAATCAGGTCCCACATGGTGTCGGTTAGCCCCGAGGCATCCCCCAGCATGGACTTTTGCATCTGCAAGTCGAACACACGATCCATGGCGAACTCGAAGATCTCCCATGTGGTTCCCACCGTCACGGAAAACAGGAATGCAAAAAACGCCACGAAGGCCGGCCGCATGTACATTTCGACGCGGGCGCTCTCGTTGAGCACGTAGACCAGCAGGAAACCCACCATCCCCATAAGCAGCCCGGAGCTGGCATGCAGCGCCACGTCCCACCACCAGACGCGCTCGTAGAAATTCCGCACCTCGCCAAGGAACAACGCGGCGAATATGAAAAGAACGGCGACGATCTGGAATTCCGGTGGAATTCTCACCGGGATGCGATGCCAGAGGGCAATCGGAGACAGGGTAATCGCCATGATCGCCGCGACCAGGAAAGCGGTCAGCCATTGCCCGCGCCACAGCACCAGGGCGAGCTCGCCCGCCATGATCACCACCAGCAGGAGAACCACGCCCCGGCGTATGCGCTCCACCAGGCTCACCGGTCCGCTGGTAACGCCCTCGTTGGCCCGCGCTCGGTTCATCCGTCCCGGTCAGTCGCTGGATTTTCCCAGCGACTCCACCACGGCCACCAGGCGCTCCACTTCCTTCTCCAGTGCCCTAACCCGCGCTTCCAGCGGATCCTCCCGCGTCGGCGCCACCGGCTCGCGGACCACCTCCTCGTCCCATTCGGGCCTCGGCGCCGGCTCGCCCGTGCCGAGGCGGTGGGCGTAGCGGCTCTCGCGCTTGCCCGGTTCACGGGGCAGGCATTCCACCAGTCTGCCGGTGTCGTGCTGCTCCAGGGACTCGAGCGCAGCCTCGACCGCCGCCGTGTCCGGGAACTCGAACAACCGCTGGCTGCGCGAACGCAACTCGCCGGGGGTCTGCGGCCCGCGCAGTATCAAAACGCAGAGCAGCGCGAACTGCTCCGGGGAAACCCTGACGGCCGCGTTCGTGGAGTCTCCCAGCCGGTGCTGGTACTTGCTCACCCGCCCGCCATAGCCGGAAGCCATGCGCACCAGGCCACGCCGCGTCAGGCTGCCCAGCGCCGCGCGCACGTCGCCCTCGTTCAGGCTCATCACCGGATCCCGCGCGCTCTTCTGGTTGCACGCGTTCACGATGGCATTGACCGACAGCGGGTACTGGTCCGGTGTCGTCCTCTCTTTCTCCATCAGGCAGCCGAGCACGCGCAGCTCGTCCGCCTCGAGATCCCAATCCATGCCAAACCCCCGTACTGGTTCCTGGGTGAGCATGATACCTCCTGTTTTCGTTGCAGGGCCGCATGATCGAATCATCACAAAGTGTTAGTCTCGGGCGTTCGACTTCCCACAGAGGGCTCGTCATGAAGCGACTTGCAAGTGTTTTCCCGACTCTTCTCGTCTTCCTGCTCGTCACGCTCGCCTCGGCCTCCGCGGCCGACAAAGAGGATTTGCTCTCGGCAAAGACCTTCAAGGGACTCGAGCTGCGCAACATCGGGCCGGCCCTGATGTCGGGCCGCATCGCGGACATCGCCATTGACCCGAAGCACAGCAACGTCTGGTACGTGGGCGTGGGCTCCGGCGGCGTCTGGAAGACGGAAAACGACGGCACCACCTGGAAGCCGCTCTTCGACGACCAGAGCTCCTATTCCATCGGTGAAGTCACCCTTGACCCCGGCAATTCCAATCGCATCTGGGTGGGAACCGGCGAAAACGTCGGCGGCCGCCATATGGGGTACGGAGACGGCGTTTACCTGTCCAATGACGGGGGTGCCCACTGGAAGGACATGGGCCTCGAGGATTCCGAGCACATCTCCCGCATCGTGGTCAGCCCCAAGGACCCGGACACCGTGTGGGTGGCCGCCCAGGGCCCGCTATGGAGCGCCGGCGGCCAGCGCGGCGTGTACAAGACCACCGACGGCGGCAAGAACTGGAAGCAGGTGCTCGCCAAGGGCAAGTGGACCGGCGCCACCGACCTGGTCATGGACCCGCGCGACCCGGACCGGCTCTACGCCGCGCTCTGGCAGCACGCGCGCAGCACGGCCGCCTACATGGGCGGCGGTCCCGAGTCCGGCATCTACCGCTCGGATGACGGCGGGGAGACCTGGACGCAGCTCACCGAGGGTCTGCCCGAGGGCAACATGGGCAAGATCGGCTTGGGCATCTCACCCCAGCACCCGGACGTGATCTACGCCGCCATCGAGACCAACCGTCGCAAAGGCGGCTTCTACCGCTCCGACGACCGCGGCGCCTCCTGGGAGAAGCGTTCCGACTTCGTGGGCGGCGGCACGGGCCCGCATTACTACCAGGAGGTCTGGCCCAGCCCACACCAGTTCGACAAGGTCTACGTGGCCGACGTGCGCATGAAGGTGACCACCGATGGCGGCAAGACCTTCCAGGACGTGCCGCACAAGCACAAGCATTCCGACAACCACGCGCTCGCCTTCCGGCCCGACCAGCCCGGCTATCTGCTGGCCGGCTGCGACGGCGGGCTCTACGAGAGCTACGACGATGGCGACACCTGGCGCTTCATCGACAACCTCCCCATCACCCAGTTCTACAAGATCGCCGTGGACGACGCCAAGCCGTTCTACAACGTCTATGGCGGCACCCAGGACAACAACAGCCAGGGCGGACCATCGCGTACCGATACGGCGAATGGCATTCGCAATGCCGACTGGTTCGTCACCCTGTTCGCCGACGGTTACGACACGGCCACGGAGCCGGGCAACCCGGACATCATGTACGCGGAATTCCAGAACGGAAACCTGTTCCGCATTGACCGCAGCGTCGGGCAGAAGGTGCACATCCAGCCGCAACCCAAGCCCGGTGCCCCGCCGGAGCGCTTCAACTGGGATGCGCCCATCCAGATCAGCCCGTACTCCCCGACGCGTATCTACTACGCCTCGCAGCGGGTTTGGCGCTCCGATGACCGCGGCGATACCTGGACGCCCATTTCCGGCGACCTGACCCGCAACGAGAATCGCATGCACCTGAAGCTGATGGGTCGGCAATGGGGCTGGAATGCGCCCTGGGACATGTTCGCCATGTCCAACTACAACACCATCACGTCGCTTGCCGTCTCCCCGGTCAAGCAGGGCCTGATTTACGCCGGCACCGACGACGGTCTTATCCAGGTGAGCGAGGACGGCGGGGACCACTGGCGAAAGACTGACGTGGGCGATCTGTCCGGCGTGCCCGAACGCGCGTTTGTGAACGACATCCGCGCCGACCTTTTCGACGCCGATACGGTGTACGTGGCGCTCGATGCCCACAAGCTGGGCGACTACCACCCCTACCTGTTCAAGAGCACCGACCGCGGCCATTCCTGGAAAAATATCGGCAAGGAACTCCCAGATCGTCACCTGGTCTGGCGCCTGGTCCAGGACGACGTCAACAAGGACCTGCTCTTTGCGGCCACGGAGTACGGCATCTTCTTCACCGTGGACGGCGGCGGCAACTGGACCAAGCTCGAGG
>Ga0209918_1000938_pt1 | contig 17234 bp, 11 predicted proteins | sample SalPonD_shore_MG_FD_185712 | JGI IMG/M metagenome (GOLD analysis project Ga0209918, IMG submission 185712) | Salt pond soil microbial communities from South San Francisco under conditions of wetland restoration - Salt Pond MetaG... | ecosystem: Environmental > Aquatic > Marine > Intertidal zone...
CACCGTACTTCTCGGCCATCACCCTCGTCATCGCCGCCGTCAGCGTCGTCTTGCCATGGTCCACATGACCAATCGTGCCGACGTTCACATGCGGTTTCGTACGCTCAAACTTCTCCTTGGACACGGCTCACCTCTTTTCTTAAATCGTGCTGCCCGTGGGCAAACCAAACTGAGTACAGGCCGCCAATCAGGAGGCCTTCTTGATGACCTCGTCGGCCACGCTCGCCGGCGCCTCGGAATAGCCCGCAAACTCCATCGAGTAGGAGGCGCGCCCCTGAGTCGCCGAGCGCAGATCAGTCGCGTAACCGAACATTTCCTTCAGCGGAACCTCGGCGCGAATGATCTTGCCGGTCGCGCTGTCTTCCATGCCCTGTACGGTGCCTCGGCGGCGGTTGATGTCGCCCATGACGTCGCCCATGAAGTCCTCCGGCGTGACCACCTCGACCTTCATGATGGGCTCGAGCAGCACCGGGTCGGCCTTCATGAAGCCTTCCTTGAAGGCCATGGAACCGGCGATCTTGAACGCCATCTCCGAGGAGTCCACATCGTGGTAGGAGCCGTCGTACAGGGTGACCTTCAGGTCCACCACCGGGAAGCCGGCCAGTACGCCGTTCTCCATCTGCTCCTTGATGCCGTTGTCCACCGACGGGATGTACTCCTTCGGCACGACGCCGCCGACGATCTTGTTGACGAACTCGTAGCCGTCGCCGCGCTCCTGAGGCTCCATCTTGATCCAGACGTGACCGTACTGACCGCGGCCGCCCGACTGGCGGACGAACTTGCCTTCCTGCTGGACCGCCTTGCGGATGGCCTCGCGATAGGCAACCTGCGGCGCGCCCACGTTGGCCTCGACCTTGAACTCGCGCTTGAGCCGGTCGACGATGATCTCCAGGTGCAGCTCACCCATGCCGGAGATGATCGTCTGCCCCGACTCCTCGTCGGTGCGGACCTGGAAGGACGGATCCTCCTGGGCGAGCCTCTGCAGCGCCAGGCCCATCTTCTCCTGGTCGCTCTTGGTCTTGGGCTCCACCGCCACGGAGATCACCGGGTCCGGGAACTCCATCCGCTCCAGCGTGATCTTCTCCTTGAGATCGCACAGGGTATCACCCGTGGTGACATCCTTGAGACCGATGGCCGCGGCAATGTCGCCCGCGCGAACCTCGTCGATCTCCTTGCGCTCCTTGGAGTGCATCTGAACGATACGACCCAGACGCTCCTTCTTGCCCTTGACCGGGTTGAAGATCGTGTCGCCGGTCTTGACCACCCCGGAGTAGACGCGGAAGAAGGTCAGCGTCCCCATGAACGGGTCGGCGGCGATCTTGAACGCCAGCGCCGAGAACGGCTCCTCGTCCGAGGAATGACGCTCGGCCGGGCTGCCGTCCTCCAGCTCGCCCTCGATGGACTTCACGTCCACCGGGCTCGGCAGGTACTCGATCACCGCGTCCAGTAGCGCCTGCACGCCCTTGTTCTTGAAGGCGGAGCCGCAGAACACGGGCACGATCTCGTTGTTCAGCGTACGCTGCCGGATGCCGGCATTGATGTCCTCGTTGGAGAGATCGCCCTCTTCCAGGTACTTCTCCATGATCTCTTCGTTGGCCTCGGCGGCGGCCTCGACCATCTCTTCCCGGTACTTCTCGCACTCGGCGAGCATGTCCGAGGGGATCTCTTCCTGGGTGTAGTTGGCGCCGGCGGTGGCGTCGTCCCAGTAGATGGCCTGCATCCGGACCAGGTCGACCACGCCCTTGAAGTCGTCTTCGGCGCCGATGGGCAGCTGCATGGGCACGGCCTGGGAGCCCAGACGCTTGCGGATCTGCTCCACCACGCGCAGGAAGTTGGCGCCGGCGCGGTCCATCTTGTTGACGAACGCGATCCGGGGCACCTCGTACTTGTTGGCCTGGCGCCACACGGTCTCCGACTGCGGCTCGACGCCGCCGACCGCGCAGAAGACACCCACCGCACCGTCGAGCACGCGCAGGGACCGCTCCACCTCGATGGTGAAGTCCACATGTCCGGGCGTGTCGATGATGTTGATGCGGGTCTCAGGGTACTGCTTGTCCATACCCTGCCAGAAGCAGGTGGTGGCCGCGGAGGTAATGGTGATACCCCGCTCCTGTTCCTGCTCCATCCAGTCCATCACCGCGGCACCGTCGTGCACCTCACCGATCTTGTGGGAGATACCGGTGTAGAACAGGATGCGCTCGGTGGTCGTCGTCTTACCGGCATCGATGTGCGCCATGATGCCGATATTCCGATAGCGCTCGATAGGTGTCTTGCGTGCCACAGCGAAATACCCTTGCCGTTACCAGCGAAAATGTGAAAAGGCCTTGTTGGCCTCGGCCATGCGGTGCGTATCTTCACGCTTCTTGACCGCGGCCCCGCGGCTCTCGGCCGCGTCCATCACCTCACCGCCGAGACGGTAGGCCATGGTGGTCTCGCCGCGCTTGCGGGCACTGTCGATGAGCCAGCGCATGGCGAGCGTGTTGCGGCGCTCGGGCCGCACTTCCACCGGCACCTGGTAGGTGGCGCCGCCGACGCGGCGGGATTTCACCTCAACCATGGGCCGGACGTTCTCAAGCGCCGTCTCCAGAACGCTCAACGGGTCGTCCGTCTTCTGCTTCTCGGCGACACGCGCGAGAGCGCCGTAGACGATCCGCTCGGCGACGGAGCGCTTGCCGTCACGCATCACCATGTTCACGAACTTGGTGAGCATCTCGCTGCCGAATTTCGGATCCGGCATCACTTTGCGCTTGGGAACTTCTCTTCTTCTCGGCATTGCCTCTACCCGATAGTCCTGTCAGTCCGCCTGGACGTTAGCCCTTCGGCCGCTTCGCACCGTACTTGGAACGGCCCTGCCGCCGCTTGTCGACGCCGGCGGTATCCAGGGCGCCGCGCACGGTGTGATAGCGCACACCCGGCAGGTCCTTGACGCGGCCGCCGCGGATCAATACCACCGAGTGCTCCTGCAGGTTGTGGCCTTCGCCGCCAATGTAGCTGGAAACCTCGTAGCCGTTGGTCAGCCGCACGCGCGCGACCTTGCGCAGCGCGGAATTCGGCTTCTTCGGCGTCGTAGTGTACACACGGGTGCAGACGCCACGGCGCTGCGGACAAGCCTCGAGCGCGGGCACGTTACTCTTTTCCGGCTTGCGCTTGCGCCCTTTACGGACCAGCTGATTGACCGTTGCCATAAACCCTGACTCCAAGCTGAAACAAACGACAGGCCGGGGACTCCGGCCTGTCGAAGGTGCGTGATTTTAGGCAGACACCACCCCGGTGTCAACCAAACCCTTGATGTGTCCCGGGTAACGGGGTATCGCGGATTGCCGCCGCGGGGACACGCCTGCCACAGTCCTTCGATCCCCCTCGGGGATGGCGAATGGTGCGGGAGCGGCCTCCCGGCCTGGGGTGCCTGCACCCCGAATCGCCCCGGGGACGGGCCTCCCACGCCCTTCGATCCACCCCGGAGGGCTGGCTAAGGGTGTGGGAGCGGCGTCCCCAGCCCGGTGGCACATTCCCGAATCGCCCCGGGGTCGGGGCTCCCACAAACCTTCCAGCCACCCCGGAGAGCTGGCTAAGGGTGTGGGAGCGGCGTCCCCGCCGCGATCGCCCTTTCCGGTATCGCCCCGGGGCCGGAGCTCCCACGCCCTTCGATCCACCCCGGAGGGCTGGCTAAGGGTGTGGGAGCGGCGTCCGCGCCGCGATGGTCCTTTCCGGTATTGCCTCGGGGCCGGAACTCCCACGCCCTTCGATCCACCCCGGAGGGCTGGCTAAGGGTGCGGGAGCGGCGTCCCCGGCCCGGTGGCACATTCCCGAATCGCCCCGGGGACGGGGCTCCCACAGCCCTTCGATTCACCACCGCGGGCAAGCGAAGGTTGTGGGAGCGGCGTCCCCGCCGCGATGACCTCGCCGGACCTACGACTCGCTGTCGCCCGACGGCTCCTCGGCGGCGGCCGCCGCCGGCTCTTCGGACTCTCCGGCGCTGCTCGCCTCGTCCAGGGCCGCCATCTGCTCGCTCATCGCCATCTCCGGCGTGATCTCGCCGCGCTGCCGCGCCGCGTGATAGGCGAAGCCGGTGCCCGCCGGGATCAGCCGGCCGACGATGACGTTCTCCTTGAGGCCGCGGAGCTCGTCCCGGGCGCCGCGGGTAGCGGCATCGGTGAGCACGCGGGTAGTCTCCTGGAAAGAGGCCGCGGAGATGAACGAGTCCGTGGCCAGCGAGGCCTTGGTGATACCGAGCAGCATGGGCTCGAACCGGGCAAGCTCCTTGCCGGCCGCCTGCAGCGCGTCGTTCTCGTCGAGAACGCGGGACCAGTCGGCCTGCTCGCCACGCAGGTAGCGGGTGTCGCCCGACCGGGCGATCTCCACTTTGCGCAGCATCTGCCGCAGGATGACCTCGATATGCTTGTCGTTGATCCTCACGCCCTGCAGCCGGTAGACGTCCTGGATCTCCTTGACCAGGTACGAGGCCAGCTCCGTCACGCCCAGTAGACGCAGGATGTCGTGGGGGTTCGGCTCGCCGTCGGCGATCACTTCGCCCTTCTCCACGTGCTCACCCTCGAAGACCGTGACGTGGCGCCACTTGGGAATGAGCTCCTCGTAGGTTTCGCCATCCGCCTGCTGGATCAGCAGCCGCTGCTTGCCCTTGGTGTCCTTGCCGAAACCGACCGTGCCGGACACTTCGGCCAGGATCGCGGACTCCTTGGGCTTGCGGGCCTCGAACAGGTCCGCCACCCGGGGCAGACCGCCGGTGATGTCACGGGTCTTGGACGACTCCTGCGGGATGCGGGCGATGACGTCGCCCACGTCCACCTCGGCGTTGTCCTCGGTGCTGACGATGGCCCCGGCCGGCAGATAATAGTGGGCCGGGATGTCGGTGCCGGCGATGTTGAGGTCGTTGCCGTCCTCGTCCACCAGCTTGATCATGGGGCGCAGGTCCTTGATGGCCACCCGCTCCTCGGACTGCTTGCCGTGGGAGTCGGTCACCGTGCGCTTGTGCTCGCCGCTGCCGCGGGTCTTGGGATCGGTGACCACCAGGCTGGACAGCCCGGTGACCTCGTCGGTCTCCCGCTGCACCGAAGCGCCTTCGACGAAGTCGAAGAACTTCAGGCGGCCCTTCACCTCCGTGATGATCGGATGGGTGTGCGGGTCCCAGTTGGCGACGATCTGGCCGGCCTCGACGGCGTCGTTGTCGGCCACGGCGATGGTCGCGCCGTACGGGATCTTGTAGCGCTCGCGCTCGCGGCCGTGCTCGTCCATGACGGTCAGCTCACCGGAGCGGGAGACGGCCACCAGGTTGCCCGAGTGGTGCTCCACGGTCTTGATGTTATGGAAGCGGATGGCGCCGCCGGACTTCACCTGCACGTTGCTGACCGAAGCCGCGCGGGACGCCGCGCCGCCGATATGGAACGTGCGCATGGTCAGCTGGGTGCCGGGCTCGCCGATGGACTGGGCCGCGATGACGCCCACGGCCTCGCCGATGTTCACCTGATGGCCGCGGGCCAGGTCGCGCCCGTAGCACATGGAGCACACGCCGTAGCGGGTCTCGCAGGTAATCGGGGAACGGACCCAGACCTCGTCGACGCCCTCGGCTTCCAGCTTGTCCACCCAGCCCTCGTCCAGCAGGGTGGCGGCCGGAGCCACCACGTCGCCGCCGCCGGGGCGGGTGACGTCCTGGGCGGCCACGCGGCCGAGAACGCGTTCGCGCAGCGGCTCCACCTCGTCGCCGCCTTCGATGATCGGGGTCATCAGCAGGGCGCGGTGGGTGCCGCAGTCGTTCTCGGTGACCACCAGGTCCTGGGCCACGTCCACCAGGCGCCGGGTCAGGTAACCGGAGTTGGCCGTCTTCAGCGCCGTGTCCGCCAGGCCCTTGCGGGCGCCGTGGGTGGAGATGAAGTACTGCAGCACGTTCAGGCCTTCACGGAAGTTCGCCGTGATGGGGGTCTCGATGATGGAACCGTCCGGCTTGGCCATGAGTCCGCGCATGCCGGCCAGCTGCCGGATCTGCGCCGCCGAGCCGCGGGCGCCGGAATCGGCCATCATGAAGATGGAATTGAACGACTTCTGCTCGGCTTCGTTGCCCTCGGCGTCGACCGCGTGCTCTTTGCCGAGCTTCTCCATCATGGCCTTGGCCACCTGGTCGTTGGTGTGCGACCAGATGTCCACCACCTTGTTGTAGCGCTCGCCGTTGGTGACCAGGCCCGAGGCGTACTGTTCCTCGATGTCCTTCACCTCTTCCTCGGCGCGGCTGAGGATGGCTTCCTTCTCCTCGGGGATGACCATGTCCTCCATGCCGATGGACACCGCGGCCCGGGTCGACATGTAGAAGCCGAGGTACATGAGCTGGTCGGCGAAGATGACCGTGGCCTTCAGGCCCACGCGCCGGTAGCAGACGTTGATGACGTCGGCGATGGCCTTCTTGGTCATGTCCCGGTCCACCAGCTCGAACGGCAGGCCGTCCGGAACCAGGCCGTAAAGCAGGGCGCGACCCACGGTGGTCTTCTTGCGGGACGTGCTCTCGACGATCTCGTCGTTGTCGTCGAAGACGCGCTCGGTGATGCGCACCTCGCAGCTCGCCTGCAGGTCCACCTGGCGTGCCTCATAGGCGCGGTGCACCTCGTCCACGTCGGAGAAGCGCATGCCTTCGCCCTGGGCGCCGACCCGCTCGCGGGTCATGTAGTACAGGCCCAGCACGATGTCCTGGGAGGCGCCGATGATGGGATCGCCGTTGGCCGGCGAGAGCACGTTGTTGGTGGACATCATCAGCGCCCGGGCTTCCAGCTGCGCCTCCAGGGACAGGGGCACGTGCACGGCCATCTGGTCGCCGTCGAAGTCGGCGTTGAACGCCGGGCAGACCAGCGGATGGAGCTGGATGGCCTTGCCCTCGATCAGCACCGGCTCGAAGGCCTGGATGCCGAGGCGGTGCAGCGTGGGCGCCCGGTTGAGCATGACCGGATGCTCGCGGATCACCTCTTCGAGGATGTCCCAGACCTCCGGCGCCTCGCGTTCGACCATCTTCTTGGCGGCCTTGATGGTGGTGGCCAGCTCGCGGCGCTGCAGCTTGCTGAAGATGAAGGGCTTGAACAGCTCCAGGGCCATGCGCTTGGGCAGGCCGCACTGGTGCAGCTTGAGGGTCGGGCCGACCACGATCACGGAACGGCCGGAATAGTCCACGCGCTTGCCCAGCAGGTTCTGCCGGAAACGGCCCTGCTTGCCCTTGATCATGTCGGCCAGGGACTTCAGCGGGCGCTTGTTGGTGCCGGTGATGGCCCGGCCGCGGCGGCCGTTGTCCAGCAGGGCGTCCACCGACTCCTGCAGCATCCGCTTCTCGTTGCGCACGATGATGTCCGGCGCCGAGAGCTCCAGCAGCCGCTTGAGGCGGTTGTTGCGGTTGATCACCCGACGGTAGAGGTCGTTCAGGTCCGAGGTCGCGAAGCGGCCGCCGTCCAGGGGCACCAGCGGACGCAGGTCCGGCGGCAGCACGGGCAGCACGGTCATGATCATCCACTCGGGCTTGTTGCCGGAGTCGATGAACGCCTCGACCAGCTTCAGGCGCTTGGACAGGCGCTTGATCTTGGACTCGGAGTTGGTGGCGTCGATCTCCTCGCGCAGCTGGCGGGCGTCGGTCTCCAGGTCGAGGCTGGTCAGCAGCTCGTACACGGCCTCGGCACCCATGCGGGCGTCGAACTCGTCGCCGTACTGCTCCACCGCGTCCAGGTAGCCCTCGTCCGTCAGCAGCTGGCCGCGCTCCAGGGGCGTCATGCCCGGATCGATGACCACGAAGGCCTCGAAGTAGAGGATGCGCTCGATGTCGCGCAGGGTCATGTCCAGCAGCAGACCGATGCGCGACGGCAGCGACTTGAGGAACCAGATGTGGGCCACGGGGCTGGCCAGGTCGATGTGACCCATGCGCTCGCGGCGCACCTTGGTCAGCGTCACCTCGACGCCGCATTTCTCGCAGACCACGCCGCGGTGCTTCATGCGCTTGTACTTGCCGCACAGGCACTCGTAGTCCTTCACCGGACCGAAGATCTTGGCGCAGAACAGACCGTCACGCTCCGGCTTGAAGGTCCGGTAGTTGATGGTCTCGGGCTTCTTGACCTCGCCATAGGACCAGGAGCGGATCATCTCGGGGGACGCCAGTCCGATATGGATGGAGTCGAAATCCTCGAGCTGCGCACCCGGCTGCTTGAACAGATTCAGTAGGTCTCTCATAGCCTTTGCCCGTCCAACTTAGTTGGCTAAATCCTGTATGAGGGGGCGGCCCCGGCATTGCGCCTTCGGCGCATCGGGCCGGGGACGGCCCTCCCACATCTCAATCATCACGCCGTAGGCGGCTCGAAGGTGCCGTCACTCCGACTCCAGCTCGATGTCGATACCGAGCGAGCGGATCTCCTTGACCAGCACGTTGAAGGACTCGGGCATGCCCGCCTCCATACGGTGGTCGCCGTCCACGATGTTCTTGTACATCTTGGTCCTTCCCTGTACGTCGTCGGATTTGACGGTGAGCATTTCCTGGAGCGTGTAGGAGGCCCCGTAGGCCTCCAGCGCCCACACCTCCATCTCGCCGAAGCGCTGGCCGCCGAACTGGGCCTTGCCGCCCAGCGGCTGCTGGGTAACCAGGCTGTAGGGGCCCGTGGAACGGGCGTGCACCTTGTCGTCCACCAGGTGATTGAGCTTCAGCATGTACATGTAGCCGATGGTCACCGGCCGGTCGAAGGCCTCGCCCGTACGCCCGTCGAAGAGCGTGGTCTGGCCGTCCTCCGGCAGATCCGCCAGGGACAGCATGCGCTTGATCTCACCCTCGTTGGCGCCGTCGAACACCGGCGTCGCCATGGGCACGCCGCCGCGCAGGTTGCGGCAGAGCTCGATCACCTCGTCGTCGCTCAGCTCGTCCACCTGCTCCGGCTTGCCGCTGACGTTGTAGATCTCCTCGAGGAACTTGCGCATCTCCGAGACCCGGGTGCTGGCGTCCAGCATCCCGCCCAGCTTGCGGCCCAGCCCCTTGGCAGCCCAGCCCAGGTGCGTCTCCAGCACCTGGCCCACATTCATGCGCGAGGGCACGCCCAGCGGATTGAGCACGATGTCCATCGGGGTGCCGTCCTCCATGTACGGCATGTCCTCGACGGGCACGATGGTGGAGATTACGCCCTTGTTGCCGTGCCGGCCGGCCATCTTGTCGCCCGGCTGGACGCGGCGCTTCACGGCCAGATAGACCTTGACCATCTTCAGCACGCCCGGGGCGAGATCGTCGCCCGCGGTGATCTTGGCCTTCTTCTCGTCGAAACGGCGATCGAAGGCCTCGCGCTGCGCCTTGAGCTGGGCCTGGATCTTCTCCAGCTGCTGGTTGGTCTCGTCGTCGCGCATGCGGATCTCGAACCAGCGCTCGCGCTCCACGCCCTGGAGATACTCGGCGGTGACCTTGGAACCGGCCTTGAGCTTGTTGGGCCCGCCCTCGGCGACCTTGCCCTCCAGCATCTTCTCCAGACGGGCGTAGGCATCGTCCTCGAAGATCCGGTACTGGTCGTTCAGGTCCTTGCGGATCTGGGCCAGCTGATCGGCCTCGATGGAAAGCGCCCGCTCGTCCTTCTCCACGCCGTCGCGGGTGAACACCTGGACGTCGATCACCGTACCGTCCATGCCCGAAGGCACGCGCAGCGAGGTGTCCTTCACGTCCGATGCCTTCTCGCCGAAGATCGCGCGCAGCAGCTTCTCTTCCGGCGTCAGCTGAGTCTCGCCCTTGGGCGTGACCTTGCCGACCAGGATGTCGCTGGCATTGACCTCGGCACCGATGTAGACGATGCCGGACTCATCCAACTTGGACAGCGCCGCCTCACCCACGTTCGGGATGTCGGCGGTGATCTCCTCCGGCCCCAGCTTGGTGTCGCGGGCCACACAGGTCATCTCCTCGATGTGGATGGTGGTGTAGCGATCCTCCTGCACCACGCGCTCGGAGATAAGAATGGAGTCCTCGAAGTTGTAGCCGTTCCAGGGCATGAACGCGACCAGCATGTTCTGCCCCAGCGCCAGCTCGCCCATGTCGGTGGACGGACCGTCGGCGAGGATGTCGCCGGCGGCGACCGCGTCGCCCGGACGCACCAGCGGCCGCTGGTTGATGCAGGTGTTCTGGTTGGAACGCGTGTACTTGGTCAGGCCGTAGATGTCCACGCCCGGCTCGCCCGGCTCGGTCTCCGCGTCGTTGACCCGGACCACGATGCGCGAGGCATCCACCTGCTCGATGACGCCGCCGCGGTCGGCGCGGACCACCACGCCGGAGTCGCGGGCCACGGCCCGCTCCATGCCGGTCCCCACCAGGGGCTTGTCTGCCCGCAGGGTCGGCACCGCCTGGCGCTGCATGTTGGAGCCCATCAGCGCGCGGTTGGCGTCGTCGTGCTCCAGGAACGGCACCAGGGAGGCCGCCACCGAGACGATCTGCTTCGGCGAGACGTCCATGTACTGGATCTTGTCCGGGGTGGACATGCCGAACTCGTTCTGGTGGCGGATGGAGATCAGGTCGTCCACCAGACGGCCCTTCGCGTCCACCTTGGCGTTGGCCTGGGCGATGACGTAACGGCTCTCCTCGATGGCCGAGAGGTAGTCCACGTCGCGGGTAACCACGCCGTCCACCACCTTGCGGTACGGCGTCTCCAGGAAGCCGTACTCATTGGTCCGCGCATAGCAGGCCAGGGAGTTGATCAGGCCGATGTTCGGACCTTCCGGGGTCTCGATCGGGCAGACCCGCCCGTAGTGGGTCGGATGCACGTCGCGGACCTCGAAGCCCGCCCGCTCCCGGGTCAGGCCGCCCGGGCCCAGGGCCGAGACGCGACGCTTGTGGGTGACCTCGGAGAGCGGGTTGTTCTGGTCCATGAACTGGGACAGCTGGCTGGAGCCGAAGAACTCCTTGATCGCCGCCGCCACGGGCTTGGCATTGATCAGCTCCTGGGGCATGAGCCCCTCGCTCTCGGCCAGGGTCAGGCGCTCGCGCACGGCGCGCTCCACGCGCACCAGGCCGACGCGGAAGACGTTCTCCGCCATCTCGCCGACGCAGCGCACGCGGCGGTTGCCCAGGTGGTCGATGTCGTCCACCGTGCCCTTGCCGTTGCGGATGTTGATCAGCTCGTCGAGCACGGCGAGGATGTCCTCGTTGCCCAGCACGCCCTGCCCCGTGACCTCCTCGCGGCCGACCCGCAGGTTGAACTTCATTCGGCCCACCGGCGAGAGATCGTAGCGGTCCTCGCTGAAGAACAGGTTGTTGAACAGGTTCTCGGCGGCTTCCTTGGTCGGCGGCTCGCCCGGACGCATCATGCGGTAGATCTCCACCAGCGCCTCCAGCTGGGAGCGGGTAGGATCGATACGCAGGGTGTTCGACATGTAGGGACCGCGGTCCAGGTCGTTGACGAACAGGGTGTCGAACCGCTTCACCCCGGCGTCGCGCAGCCGCTGGACCACTTCCTCGGTCATCTCGGCATTGGCTTCCGCCAGGATCTCGCCGCTGCCCTCGTCCACCACCCGCTGGGCGAGGACCTTGCCGACCATGTACTCGTCCGGCACGTCGAGCTTGTCGAGGCCGGCCTTCTCCATCTGCCGGATGTGCCGGGCCGTGATGCGCCGGCCGTTCTCCACGATGACCTTGCCGTCCGCCTTGATGTCGAACATGGCGGTCTCGCCGCGCAGACGCTCCGGCACCAGGTGCAGGACCATGTGGTCCTTGGCCACCTCATAGGTGTTCTTGTCGAAGAACGTGTCGAGGATCTGCTCGTCCTCGAAGCCCAGAGCGCGCAGCAGCACCGTGGCCGGCAGCTTCCGGCGCCGGTCGATGCGCACGAAGATGTTGTCCTTGGGGTCGAACTCGAAATCGAGCCAGGACCCCCGGTACGGGATCACCCGGGCGGAGAAAAGCAGTTTGCCCGAGGAATGCGTCTTGCCCTTGTCGTGGTCGAAGAACACGCCCGGGGAGCGGTGGAGCTGGGAGACGATCACCCGCTCCGTGCCGTTGATGACGAACGTGCCGTTGCGCGTCATCAGCGGGATCTCGCCCATGTAGACTTCCTGCTCCTTGATATCCTTGACGGTCTTGGCGTCCTTGTCGTAGATAACCAGACGAACGAGCACGCGCAGGGGCGCGTTGAAGCTCAGACCACGAAGCTGGCATTCCTTGACGTCGAACGCAGGCTCGCCGATACGGTAGTCCACATACTCCAGCGAGGCGGTGCCATTGTAGCTGGTGATGGGAAACACCGACTTGAAGGCGCCGTGCAAGCCCACGTCCAGACGCGCATCCGCGCCTCGGCCCTCTTGCAGAAACTGCTTGTAGGACTCGATCTGGGTGGCGAGGAGATACGGGACATCGAGGATGTTCGGCTGCTTGCCAAAGTCCTTACGAATGCGCTTTTTTTCGGTGAACGAATAGGCCATTGACGTTCCTCACCCATGGTTTGCTTCCGACATGCGGGTCCACAGCACCGCCGACTCAAACGCTTGAATCGGCGCGGCTGTGAAGCCGCCCTTTTCCCTAAACCGAACTACAAACGGGAAAAGGCCGGCGGCCAACCGGCCACCAGCCGTTTCCCGATACTGCTTGTGGCGAAGTGCGTCGCCAACCCTTACTTGAGCTCGACGGTCGCACCCGCCTCTTCCAGCTTCGCCTTCATCTCGTCGGCCTCTTCCTTGGAAGCGCCTTCCTTGACCGGGGCCGGGGCGCCTTCCACCAGCGCCTTGGCCTCCTTCAGACCCAGGCCGGTCATACCGCGGACGGCCTTGATGACGCCGACCTTGTTGTCGCCGAAGCTGGAGAGGACCACGTCAAACTCGGTCTTCTCTTCCTCGGCGGCAGCGGCCTCACCGCCACCGGCGGCGGGAGCGGCAGCCACGGCGGCAGCGGCGGTGACGCCGAACTTCTCCTCCATGGCTTCGATGAGCTCCACGACCTCCATCACGGTCATGTTACTGATGGTTTCGAGAATCTCGTCTTTTGAAACGGCCATTGTAGAAATCTCCTAGTCGGTAATGCGCGTTACCCGTTGTTCAGAAAAGCTGCGACAGGCACAGGTCTGCCGGGGCGCTACTGCTGCTTGGCGTCGCGAACCGCGGCCACCGTTCGGACCAGCTTGCCCGGCACCTCGTTGAGGGTGGTGGCAAGCTTCTGGACCGGGGCCCGCATGGTCGCCATGAGCCTGCTGATCGCCTCGTCGTAAGTCGGCAACGTGGCGAGACGGTCGATCTCGGAGGCCGGCATCACCTGCCCGCCGAAAGCGATCATCTTCACGACCAGCTGCTCGTGGCCCTTCGCGTAGTCCTTCAGCACCCGCGCCGCCGAACCCGGATCCTCCTGCGAGAATGCGAGCAGCAGCGGACCCTCGAAGCCGTCTTTCATGCATTCGAAGTCCGTGCCCTCGACGGCACGCTTCGCCAAGGTGTTCTTGACGATGCGCAGGTACACGCCCTGCTCGCGTGCCTTGACCCGCAGGTCGTCCATCTGGCCCGCCTTCAGGCCCCGGTACTCCGCCGCGAGTGCGGAGTGGGCGCCCTGGGCGACCTCGGCGACTTCCTGCACCATCCGCTTCTTCTGTTCCAGACTCAGTCCCATTCATTGCCTCCTGGAACTCAAAGCGTTGACCGAGCGCCGGCCGCCGCAGCAGCGACGCTCCCACCGGGCATCCGGAGATGCCCCTGCCCCTTGCGGGGCGACGGTGACCAGATGCAGGCATGACCTGTCTGGGCTACACCGTCTACGCAGGCGGCCTCGCGGCCTTTCAGCGCTTTCGCGCACCGTGCGGTCTCAGACGGCTGTCGCGTCATACCGACAGCCACAAGACTCTGTTTCAAACCGCTCACTAACCCGCGCTCAGCGTGCTGGGGTCGACGGTAATGCCGGGCCCCATGGTCGACGACACGGTGACCCGCTTCATGTAGGTCCCCTTGGAGGTCGACGGCTTGAGCTTGTTCAGGTCGGTGATCAAGGCTTCAAGATTCTGGATCAGCTTCGGCGTATCGAAGTCGACCTTGCCGATGCTGGTGTGGATCAGGCCGCCCTTGTCCGTCCGATAACGTACCTGACCCGCTTTGGCGTTACGCACGGCCTCCGCCACGTCCGTGGTCACGGTACCCACCTTCGGGTTCGGCATCAGGCCGCGCGGACCGAGCACCGGACCCAGCCGGCCCACCACGCCCATGGCGTCCGGCGTGGCGATGACGACGTTGAAGCTCAGATCGCCGCCGCGCATCTGCTCGGCCAGATCGTCCATTCCGACCACGTCGGCGCCGGCCTCCTGCGCCGCATCGGCGTTCTCGCCCTGGGCGAAAACCGCCACGCGCACGCTCTTGCCGGTACCGTTGGGCAGCACCGTAGCGCCCCGCACCATCTGATCGGATTTTCGAGGATCGACGCCCAGGTTGATACTGACATCGATCGACTCTTTAAAGTTCACTTTGGACAACTCTTTCAGCAGGGAGAGGGCCTCCTCCGCCGGATAGAGCTTGCCGGCTTCGATCTTCTCGCGGAACAGCTGCTTGCGCTTGCTCATCTTTGCCATGGCTTACAGGCCCTCCACGTCCAGGCCCATGCTGCGGGCGCTGCCGGCAACGGTGCGCACCGCCGCTTCCATATCCGCCGCGTTCAGGTCCGGCCACTTGGTGCGGGCGATCTCCTCGACCTGCTCGCGGGTCACCTTGCCCACCTTGCTCTTGTTGGGCTCGCCGCTGCCGGACTTGATGCCGGCGGCTTTCTTCAGCAGGATCGCCGCGGGCGGCGTCTTGGTGATGAACGTGAAGCTGCGGTCAGTGTAGACCGTGATGACCACGGGCACCGGCAGACCGGGCTCCATGTTCTGCGTCTCGGCGTTGAACGCCTTGCAGAACTCCATGATGTTCACGCCGTGCTGACCCAGCGCCGGACCCACCGGCGGGCTTGGGTTCGCCTGGCCTGCAGCCACCTGCAGCTTGATGTAGGCGTTGACTTTCTTGGCCATGACTCCATTGCTCCTGTATGGGTGCTAGCGCCTTTCGGCTCCCCTGTGGCTCACCGGGCTCTATGCCCGAGAATCCCGTTCGCGGCCTTGGGCCGCTTCTGCCATTCCTCGGAATAGCGCCTTTCGGCGCGCTCCCGCAGGTAATCTCAATTCCCCGTGGGAGCGGCGACCCCGCCGCGAAGCAGCCCTATCAGCCGCCGCATCGCGCCGAGGTCGGCGCTCCCACGCGTGTTCCGGTTAACCCGACGACCGCCCGCCGCGATCGGCCTAACCCTTCTCCACCTGGCCGAACTCCAGCTCCACCGGCGTGGAACGGCCGAAGATGAGCACGGCCACGCGCAGCCGACTCTTCTCGTAGTTGACCTCTTCGACGACGCCGTTGAAGTCGGTGAACGGCCCGTCGACGACGCGGACCACCTCGCCGACCTCGAACAGCACCTTGGGACGCGGCTTCTCGGCGCCTTCCTTGACCCGGTTGAGAATCTGGTCCGCCTCGCGCTCGGAGATCGGCGCGGGCCGGTCACTGGAGCCGCCGATGAACCCCATCACCCGGGGCACGTTGCGCACCAGATGCCAAGTCTCGTCGGTCATCTCCATCTGCACCAGCACATAGCCGGGGAAGAACTTCCGCTCGCTGCGGCGCTTCTGGCCTTCGCGGATCTCCACGACTTCTTCCGTGGGCACCAGGATCTCGCCGAACAGTTCTTCCATGCCGGCACGCTTGATGTGCTCCTCAAGCGACTTCTTCACCTGGTTCTCAAAGCCCGAATAGGCGTGAACCACGTACCAACGCTTCGCCATTGCCGCCTAGCTCCCCAAACCGAGCAGTGCATTGAGGACACGCACGAAGACCGCGTCGAGCACCCAGAGGATGAGCGCGACGATGATGACCATGACGATGACAATCAGTGTCGTCTGTATGGTTTCCTGCCGGGTCGGCCAAACCACCTTGCGCAGCTCGATGCGTGCCTCGCGCATGAACGCCCAGGTGTCGCGGCCCTTGGTCGTCGTCATGCCGAGCGCGAGCGCGGCGGCGCCAACGACCACGATGCCGACGGCACGATAGAGGAGCGGCTGATCACCGTAGTAGTAGAACGCCACGACACCGGCCGCGAACACGGCGATTGCGAAGAGCAGCTTGACGGTATCAACCGCCGGGTTCCCTGTATCAGCCTTGGACTTCATGAGGTCTGCTGTGCGCGCATCCGCTTGTGAGAGGCTCCGGACGCCGGCGTGGACCGGCCGGTTCCGAAGCCCCCTGAAACAAAAAAATGGCAGGCCAGGAGGGACTCGAACCCCCAACCTGCGGTTTTGGAGACCGCTGCTCTGCCAATTGAGCTACTGGCCTAATACTCGTGCGAGGCGCAAGGTGCTGGAGGAGAACCCCCTGCACCTCACGCGTCACTGCTTACTCGAGAATCTTGGAGACGACGCCGGCGCCGACGGTGCGGCCGCCCTCGCGGATCGCGAAGCGCAGCCCGTCTTCCATGGCGATCGGCGCGATCAGGCTCACCGTCATCTTCACGTTGTCACCCGGCATCACCATCTCCGTGCCCTCCGGCAGGTCGCAGGCCCCGGTGACATCCGTCGTGCGGAAGTAGAACTGCGGCCGATAACCATTGAAAAACGGCGTGTGACGGCCTCCCTCGTCCTTCGACAGCACGTACACCTCGCACTCGAACTTCGTGTGCGGGGTGATGCTGCCCGGCTTGCACAGCACCTGCCCGCGCTGCACCTCGTCGCGCTTGATACCGCGCAGCAGCACGCCCACGTTGTCGCCCGCCTCGCCCTGATCCAGCAGCTTGCGGAACATCTCAACGCCGGTCACCGTCGTCTTCACCGTGTCGTGAAGACCCACGATCTCCACTTCCTCGCCGACCTTCACCACGCCGCGCTCCACGCGGCCCGTGACCACCGTGCCGCGCCCCGAAATCGAGAACACGTCCTCGATCGGCATCAAAAACGGCTGATCCTTCGCCCGCTCCGGCTCCGGAATGTACTCGTCCATCGCGTCCACCAGACGCAGAATCGACGGCGCTCCAATCTCCGACTCATCCCCCTCCAGCGCCTTCAGCGCCGAACCGGTGATGATCGGAATGTCGTCGCCCGGATAGTCGTACTCGCTCAGCAGCTCCCGGACCTCCATCTCCACAAGCTCCAGCAGCTCCGGGTCGTCCACCATGTCCGCCTTGTTCAGATACACCACGATGTACGGCACACCCACCTGACGGCCCAGCAGAATGTGCTCGCGCGTCTGCGGCATCGGACCATCGG
>Ga0209918_1000940_pt1 | contig 17220 bp, 11 predicted proteins | sample SalPonD_shore_MG_FD_185712 | JGI IMG/M metagenome (GOLD analysis project Ga0209918, IMG submission 185712) | Salt pond soil microbial communities from South San Francisco under conditions of wetland restoration - Salt Pond MetaG... | ecosystem: Environmental > Aquatic > Marine > Intertidal zone...
AAGCTTTGAGGTAATTCATAGCCTGTGCCAGGTGCACGTCTTCCAGGCCACCCACCGCTTTCATTTCCACCATGACCACATTTTCAACCAGAAAGTCAACTCTTCGTGTCCCGCCCTACTCTTCTTTATACATCACGGGCATTTCATACTCCCAGACATACGGGATATCTTTCTTCTCCAATTCAATCGCCAGACACCGTTGATAAATCACCTCCTGAAATCCATTGCCAAGGGTGGAGTGCACCTCCATGGCACAGGAAATGATAGTATGGGTGAGTTGCCGATGCTGCATCTCATCAACCCTGGAACCTGGATTTTCAGGATGAGGCTTTTTTGGGGTCATGGTGCCTTCCGAACCTTTGGGTGCCCTGTTCACACCTTGAACCAGGATTTACAGGATGAATAAGAGGAAATGCCAAATCCCGTTAATCCTGCATCAATCCCGGGAATCCGGTAATAATCCTGTTAACCCTTTATCAATTCAGTAAATCCTGGTTCACCGGCTGTTTTCTTTCCTCCTCGCAGGATGCATCAGGCTTTGCACGGATATTGGAATCACAAAACCTCTTCCAATTTTCTGAACATCCAATTAATAAAAAAAATCATTTCATAAGCTTCTTCGGCCATTCGGTGTTGTTCACTGCCATGGCTAAAAACATTCCGCATCGCCTGCATCATACCCATCGAAAGGTACATGAAGCCTTCCTGAAAGTTTTTCTCATTTTCCGATTGCAGATCATTAAGTCGGATTGCTGGGTTTGAAACACTGAATGCATGACTCATGAGATTTTTGCCAAACCGGGAGCTGCCACTGGCGTTATGGATTTTTGTTTCATATCGTTCACATGCTTTCCTGACTGCATCATTGTAATGTCCGTCTTTAAAGAGTTGTAACGGTTCAGATTCAATTTCTTCAACCAATGGATGATTTTCCAACCTTTTCACCAATTCCGGAGGTGGGGGTTGTATTTCGGGAAGCGATTCATCGATGGTGATCTCCCGTATCTCCTTTTCCATTTTTATTTCCAGCGCATTCAGGCAAGCTATCAATTCTTCAATTTCATCTCTCGTAATCGGACTTCGTTCATTCCTCCGGTACTCAATCCCTGCCGGGATAATTTTCCGTATGACGGTATACGGCAACTTTTGATGGTGCCGGAACAACTTCACAAATCCTTCCTGTAATCTCACTCTCTTGGGACGGCGGTTTTTCCCTAAATATTTCTTGACGTTACTTTCGTCGAATATCGTTTGAAAGGTCGTGACATGATCATAGTATGAGGTTAGTGGGAGGAAACTCTGAATAATATCCACCAAACGGTAAATTCTCTCACGAACCGGCGCTGTGATTGTTCGGTAAGCCATAGTCACTTAGAGCATTTAATAAGACCAATTTTTCGATTGGATATACTATTTTTGATTTTGCCACTCTTTCGCAATAGCAGTCCAATCAACTTTCCTCTCTGCTTTTCTTGTCCAAACATCCCAAAAATCGGGATCAGCCGATTTTGGTCTATTATCATCCTCCAAATAGTCCATTTCGACAAGCGTTGGGATTGGAGCAGCCCATCCTAGTAAAACAGCTTTACGTGTTGGTAGGACTGGTAATTCGTTTAGAATCCCTCCCATATTATCAGGGACTAATTTTTTCACCATTTCCTGATCTTTGTCGTTAACTAGCCTATGAAGCAAAAAGGTGTTACATTGTGATAAAACTGTTTGTGAAAGTTCAAATGGTCTCTGAGATGATATCACTAATCCTAACCCAAACTTTCTACCCTCTTTTGCTATCTTTTCAAACGATTGAGTGCATAATTTATTAGCAGAAACTTCATCGATTTCAGTACTATACCGTTTTATAAAATTATGAGCTTCCTCAATTACTAACGTCGTTGGCAAAACCTTCTGGTTTTTCTTTCTGTATCTCTGTAATGCTTCGAATATAATTCTTGTCAATACTGCAACGATAATAAATAATATTTCCGATGGTACGAGTGATAGGTCAATTATATTGATAGAAGATTCTTCGTTTTTTCCAAGGTAATCATTTAGCCATTGTTCTAACGTAATTTCTGTTCGACTTGAAGTTTCTATTACAGAACATATTCTGGAATCGGTGAGAATACTTCTTATTCTCATGATGAAAAAATCAAGGAATTGCTGAGCATTGTTTTCTTGTGCTAACCGTTCTATATGATTTAAAAAGTCTTCATTATTGAAATAAACAGGATGATCTTCGTTGGGTCCTTCAAAAATTTGTAATCCACCAACATTGGAAAGGAATTCATTTAAGTGAGAAATAATTGATTCAACCTGTTCTTTTTCAAAATCATTATAGTATTCAATAATTTCCCCTTCATTATTTTTGAACGTTTGGTATTTGGATTGCACGATTGTGTTAAGGGTATTACTTAGATCTTCCAATGCCTCTTTAATCTCCGATTTATCAACATCGATTTTCGTTTGATCATTCTGCGCATCACGCTTAATACTCTCAACTTTTTTACCAAATTCATTCTTTCCGGGTTTACCCTTATAAGCAGATGCTCCAATTAACAAATCCTTTTTTATCTCTATTAAGCAGCTAGAATAATATCTTCGTAGGTTCAAAATTGTATTATCTACCTCAATACCATCATTCTTTACCTCTCTCAGAGCTCTCCTTAATATTGGTCTTTGAGTCTTTTGAGTTGCCTGTGAGATTGAACTCCATTCGAAACTATTCCACATCCATGAGGGGACTTTCAATTGTTTTACGATATCTGAATCTTCGGAAAGGTCCTCGAATCTCACTTGGAATTTATTCACTGAGTGATTTATATCATTAAAAGTATTTGAATACTCACCATTTGGATCTAAAACGATAAACCTTGAATTGGGTTTTTGATTATTTTCTAATTCTCCAGTGGCGGCCTTTATAGACCACCTTATTAATCCAGCAACAGAACATGATTTGCCACTACCTGTATTACCTAAAATAGCAATATGTCGACCAAATACACGATCGGGATTTACGTACACAGGAGCATTACCAGCAGTTGGTGAGGTGCCAATTTTAACCTTAGCGTTTTTGTCCCTATTCTGGACAATTGCACGTAACTGTAGTTGATCAGGAACAACGACAATATCGCCAACCGAAGGAAAACTAAACACTCCTCTATTTATCTGATATTCGCCATTATATTCTTTAAGATTACCAAGAGGATTCACTGATAATTTTCTAAGCGGATATGGTAAATCAACTAAATTGAAATCTTTGTACCCTTGCCTTTTGGGGTATTCAGAATACTCTATGCCTACCCATGATATGATACAAACTAATGCACCAGCTTCGTTCGGAATAAGAACGAACCCATTTACTTTGGGAAATAATTGAGGCGTTCCCATATTAATTGCGGTATTTTGAGGTGCATTAGTTTCCAGTAATACCTTAATCTCTCTCGGGGATACAAACTCTACTGTGCCAATCGATTGTTCTCGAATATTGTTAAAATCATTCATTGTTATCTCGTTTACTTTCTTGTTTCATATCTGCCAGTTGTCTCATTTCTCTAATTTTAGCCTCCCTATTAGAAATCCTATCGATTGCAGACTTCGGTAGATAGTTTTGAGTCAAATTTCTTAAATCCCCAAAATGATTTCCGACTAAGAGGGTTAGCTGTGAAGGATTACAATTGTCTGCAAATTTCTTGATTCGTCCTTCAGCTGTGTCATATGAAATAATAACCAAATGAGTTGAGAGTATAGTCATCATGTCAGAAATTATGTTATTAATATGGGAATCTCCGAAACCATAACCATATGTGATTAAAACTGAATTGGGACGGCAGATTGCACTTGAAAAATCACGAAAAAGCTCAGAGTAAGGGAAATAGGCAGTATCAATACCTTTAGCCGAATTAGGATATATCACCTTTGATTCATAAGAATTTTCAATCTTTTCTGGCATATGGCCGAATGGGAGTGGTTCTTTCCGGATTTCATTCTTATCAAATTGCCAATCAACCGAACCATGAAGTTTTGTATACCTGATTACACCTTCTACATATCGAGGTTCTCCCCTAATACCTGGTGGATTATAATGATAATCCAACTCCATTTTATTCATTCTCATAATAGGGGTGAGTTTTCCAACAAAACGATCGAGAATATAAATTGCAGCAAGATCCAGTGCATGTTCTATAATTCTATCATAATTAGTCGTAAAAATGTGAAGCCGGTCCCGCGTAGCTGTTCGACTACTGAAGCTAATTAAAAATTGCTGAAGCAACCCGAGCGCAGTTTGGTATTTATCAGACTTTAGGACTAATTTTTCATTATTAAGTAGGTTTTTAATTAAGTTTTCTAACTCCTTATCAATCTCTTGCTCTAATGACTCAGCCTTATCATTTTGGGCTATTGTTAGCCCCTTTAAAAGTTCAATTGCGGTTCTAAGATCATCCTCAAAATTTGCTTTTCCCCTATCGAGTTTCTCTGCTGATTTATTTGAATACTCTTTAATAAGCTGTTCACAGTTGCTGAAATCAATTCTTTGCATTGCTTGCGGTGATTCCTCGCATTCATTAACCATCGCCGTCGTAATTCCAGATCCTAATAACAAAGACAAATGCTCACTTTGAAATACAGCAGTTAGCCACGGTTCAATAATTCCTCTCAATTTTTGTGGATCAAGTTCATCTTTATCTTCAGGAATATCATTGGCAATCCAAAGTAGATTATTGTCATCCCAATTGATTCTTTTCAAAATATTTTCTTTCTATTCATAAAATTAATTGACCCACTGTTAACGTATTTCAAACTTCATCGTCATGGTAATCCTACTTTGAACCAATATAATCCAATTTAAAGCACATGCTTACCTAATTGCACTAAAGTACTTTTCTAATGCTTCCTTTCCGTATTCCCCTCCACCACCCCTATCTCCTCCCCCGTCAACCCATACAGGTCGTACACCATCCTGTCAATCTCACGTTCCAGGGTGGCGGTGTCTGCTCCGAGATTCTTATTTTTGGCGGAGAGAATTTGATCAACCAGTTCCTTAAATGGTTCCTGCTTCTGTTGAGAGATGTTAGGTACAGGTACCTTTTCCAGGTATACCTTTTTATATCGAAATCCCTTATTATCAAATTGTGGACCAGAATAATAATTTATGAACGAATAAATTCCGAGCTGTGACGTTAAAATTGCGAATACCATTATCAGGTTTTCCCCGGTTATTAGAAAATTGGTTGCCTCGACATAATAACCATCCCTATCCAAATACATATAAGGATAGTCCAAAAAGTCGGTACTATCACGTGGCAATCGCATAATATCAGGATAGACTATCTTCTCCTTCTCAAGTTCCTCGTAATACGCACAATTCCGGAGATTATAGGGTGTATCGCCCTGATCATATCGCTGCTCTAACTTGTCCCAATATTGATCCAGATGAGATTTTATCGCCGGATAATCCTTTTCCACGTCTACTCGTGGAACGGATTCGCCATTATCTTTAACATAGCTATTGTGAGTCGCAATCAACCACTTATCTGCAAAATCGGCGGTATACCGCTTGATATCCCTGCCCCGAAGAATGGGCTTGATGATCTCGGCACTCTTCGAGTCTTCTGCAATCAGTTGTTCTCTGGTTTCTCCGTCGATGATGAATGCTTTATTGTATCCGGTCAGTACGCCACGGTAAATATTCACATCCCATTCCTTCAGCGGTGTGCCAGTCTGTTCGATATTTTCCTTGATTCGCTGTTCCACCGGCGCCAGGATCACCCAGATATCTGAGCTGAGGTTGTTGACCGGCACCTGATGGTCGCTGACATATTTACCGAGATCAGTGTCCGGCTGAAAGCCATCCTGTACAGCACACCCTATGGGACGTTGCCGTTTCTCTCCCCTTTGTGCTATAAGGATGTTGGTGTCCACGGTGGCTGACTGAAAAACCTTGTATCCTCCGAAATCGATGATCTCCAACGGATTGGTCCGGTTTATGAAAAATTCCCGGGTCTTTTTCCCATATTTTGCCCGCATCCATTTGTTTGAGGTAATGAGACAAAGTATACCTCTGTCCTTCAACAGGTTGATACCGTTTTCGTAAAAGAGGCAATAGATATCCCCGGTTCTGGTGTAGGTTTGATATCCCTGGTCTTTATATAACTTGCCCAATTCACCACCATCTTTTTGCAGCTGTCGATACGGCGGATTCCCGATCACAATATCAAATCCCTCCACCCCGAACATCCACTCAGGGTCAAACCAGTCGTTGGATTCGTTGTTGAACGGGTTCCAGGTGGAGAGCTGCAGGGAGACGCTGTTTTGACCTTTTCGGCCCCAGGTCTGGGCTTTTGTCAGCATTCTTCTCTGAGTTTCCAGAAACTCGGTCTCCAGGGCTTCCTTTCCCTCACCATAGGCCTGCAAATATTTTTCCCGGATACCTTTCAGAACATCCTGCTCCTCCAGGGCATGCTCAATGGCACCCTCTACATCCGGTTTATCCAGCCCGATTAGTGTGTTGGCAGCCACAAATTTGAATTCCAGGTTGGGCAGGGCTTCTACGCCCCTGTTCACTACGTCGTCTTCTACGGTTTCATCCACTACCAGGGAGAGGAATCCCCGCAATTTGGAGATTTCCACGGCCACCGGCTGGATATCTACTCCGTAGATAGAGTTCTGCAGGATACCGAGCTTCCGAATGTAATCCCGGTCACCTTCATTCAACCGGTTCTGCAATTCCCGCCGATAGACCGGATCGGGAATCCGGGCAGATATCAGGTCCAGCCATTTTTGTGAATCCGGGTCCACTTTCTGCAGGACAAACAGTATCTTCTGCAGCATGCCCATGGGAAACGCCCCGGAGCCACAGGCTGGATCAAGCGCCTTGAGATTATGCAGTGCGAACAGTACCTCTTCGGTCTGTTCACCGAAGAGTTGGACATTTTCAGTGGTCAGGTCAAGTAATTGATCAATGGCGTCATTTGCAAGCGTTGTGTTTTCCTCAAGGTACAGTCGCAGACTCTCCTCGACCATATAGTCCACAATCGGCCTCGGGGTATAATAACTCCCGGTGTTTTTCCGGGCGGTTTCACCGGTCTCCGGGTTGATCTCTGCCAGTAAATTCTCAAAGATCCGTCCCAGCATTTCCGGATCGATGGAGAGGTCCACGTCCACCGACGTGTTCTCATCAATGGTGAAGTTATAGCGTTCGAACAGCTCCAGGAGTTCCCGGAACCATTGGTCCCGGATTTTCAGGGTGTTGAGATGTTTGGACACGCCGAGTGCGTCAGATTCATAATAGTCATCCGCATGGGGCTCAAACAATCCACCGTTCAGGAACGGGATCAGAGCCCAGATCTCCGTCCGGAACTCCTCAAGACGTGCATCGATAGGTGTGTTCAATACCTGGAAAAAGAGCGGTTCAATTACTTTGTGATAGTAATTGTCTGTGATAGAATCTGTTGAGAGCACGCCATCGGGAATGAGTGACACACCGTTTGCGGATGTCTTTTTCTTGAGAAACCAGCAAAACACCAGACGACCAATCAGGCGGACAGCGAACTCTTCCAGTTTCTCGTGATCCTGTGAACCTGGTAAGTACAGCCACCGCGCACTGTCACTTACTTCAAACTTCTGGCTCCGGATTTTCCGTTCGCCGCCTACCAGTTTGGTGAAGAGTTTAGCGATTTCCTCGTAAAACTCTTTATTGACCACTTCAACCGAGAAGCGCTCCCGGAGGTCATCAAAGGTGGCTACTCGTCCCTTTTGGATAAGAAATTGGGCGGGAGTGTGGGTTTTACTGTCCGGTCCCAGGAAGTAAGAATATCTTCTGGGATTGGAGTAGGTTTTTTCCACTCCTTGCGGTGTGAGTTCGAAATCAATTGTCACCAGTGAGAACCGATAATTCCCGGAGGTTGTCGATTTAAAAATAGCCAGCGCCCGGTGAATATCCTGCCACCGCATGATCCGAAACATCTCCCTGGAAAGCGTAACCCGGGGATCATGTTCCGAGTCATGTTCAACTTCAAAAACATGGGTACCAATCTGCTCAGAAACACCGATTTCTGTGAATGAATTTATATATTTAGTCTGTACGTGGAACTCTATTGCTTCAGATTTTTGTCGAAAATCCTCTGGTAAAAGATCATTCCGGAGAAACTGCAAGAATTCTGACCGATTATAGGGGTGCTGAAAAACAATGCTCATAAGGTATCCCTGTCACTCCTATTTTGGTTATTGACAAACATGCTTTGGAACTTTATACTTAACACAAGTATACAAATTGATTTCAGACTCATCTACCATGTGTAGAAGGAGATCTTCAGCCGTTCCTGTAACAGGAGCGGCTGATGCGTTTTTTAGGTGTTTCTGTTTTTATACTTTCGTTCCAAATTTCTTCGTTTTGATGCACCATCAACATGAAAAGCCGTAATCAAGAAATAAACATCGAATTTGCGTAGAGATCTTCTTTGTAATACAACGACATAGTCATATTCTTTTAACCAGATATAAGTCCGGGTTGTTTTATTTCCTTCCTCATAGTCCCAGTACATAACCTCTTTTCTATCAATGTTTTCAATAACTGCTCCACACCATGGTAATTTTTCGGATCTTCTCGGATCGAATAGTCGTTCATCCGTTTGATAATCAAAACGCGTTATCAGGTGAAGAAATGATCTTTCATAAGTCCTGTCGCCCCATGTTGAGGGTTGTTGTTCACACCAGACATAACATTCATTAAAATTTTTCTTGTGAGTAAAAAAATCTCTTTTGTATATACTGTACAGTACCGCTATGATCTTGTTGATATCCCCATCGACAGAAATCATATCGGGCAACCAGGCGGGAATACTCATTGCAACGAACTCCGTCCGGCGCGCCACTTAAACAGATTCATTTTTTCTTCTCTGTATAGCGTCGTCCTTTCCAATGAATAATGGGAACGTTCCTGCATTCTTCGAACGAGTTTGAGCTTGGCCTCGCTCCTGTCTAATCCTCTGTTTTTATAGGATATGGCTCCGATTAAAAGGTCAGCTAACTGAATCAATTCAACTTCATCAGAGCGGACTAACTGGACTCTCTCAATAATACTTCTGGAAAAGTCCCAGATATTATTACAAAGCACGTCATGTAATTTTCCCACCTTCTCTGCGCCGCGCGTATCCTTTATATCAAGATAAATACTGAAATGGGCATCCGGTTTCAGAATTATCTTCAGCATGTCAAAATACATTTTGTAATACCATTCATCATGACTTTGACCAAATGACTCATGGTCTAACCCACTTTTCTCTGCAATCAAAGCACGAAAATGTAAATCGTCATCGTCAAAGAAGTAGTCCACTATATCCAGATAAAACTTAATTTTCGCTGGCGATACTTTCGTCCATTTCACCTCAAAATGCCTGGGGAGCTCATGACGTTCCTTGATATCCCGAATACGTTCAAAAATACTTTTTGAGAGGTTCCCTGGGCACCAGACCGCACCAAGGACCATAACTTCTTGTCTATCATGTTCCAGGTGACCACTCTCATCACAATAAATGTTAAATGATGTCATCTTCTTTACTTATGATTGGGAACCTTTATTGTTAATTACACTAATTCCTCAGCAAGAATAATTGATTCTTGTCCTTCTTCAATACTCCTGGCGCGTTTAATAGTTTTTACCAAATAGGTATGCGGAACTTGCTTTGTTAATTCTCGTATTGATTCATCCAGGTTTTCACTATCAATTGCCCGCACCTGTTTCGCAAACCTGTCCGGTAATGCATCCAGTTCGCTTATTACCGTTTCGAGGTCCTTAAGGTAATCCTTGTGCTCAGGCTTGACCTGTTTTAAAGCCTTTATCATTTCCAACGCTTGGACGATTCCCTGATTTTTCCTTACTCGTTCTCGTCGTGTAAACAAGTGCGTTTTAACATTTTGATAAATTTTTTCAAATGAAACGCTGACTTCCTGAGCTTCCTCTTGTGGACTTGCTTTGAATAAGGCAAACGCTGATTCCACTCCGATGGCGGAGACATCTTCAGGAGCAGTTCCGGAACCGATTTTAAATGCCGATTCTCCTGCTTTCTTCCCGTACAGGATGACACCAGATTGTTCTTTTTTCTCGGTACGACCGATTCTGGTACGTTTTGGTATTTTCCGAGCTGCATTTAATAATTCAGGTTCATTCCTCTTAATACGATTTAATTCCTTGCGATAATCGGTATCCCAGGATTTCTCCTCCTGCGCCTGCCATTCTCTGCGGTACTGCTCCCGGAAATAAGATTGCACATCACCGTCCGGTGTCAACACTCTGGTATCTTCACCGAGGATAGCCTGAATCATCTGCATTTTTAAGGTTGTAATCTCCTTTTTACGGATCTCTGATTCCCCTGTCGCCGTGGGAAAAAAATTATAAATATAGAGTTCATCAAATACTTTTTTATTCACTCGGTTAATACGACCGACACGTTGAATAACGCGGGTTGGATTGTAAGGAATGTCGTAATTGATTACCAATCCAGCCCGATTTAAATTGATCCCTTCAGAAATGGCATCCGTAGCCACAAGAACATCGTATTTATATTTCTGATTTTTTACTCCGGCATCAAAGTTTTGCCTTATTATTCGCTTATTTGTCTTCGAGGAATGTTTCGAGGTATACCGAAAAATTCGAATATCATCTTTGAGATTCTCATACAGGTGATTAACCGTATCTGCATACTCGCTAAAGATCACAATTTTTCGGTCAGGCTCATCGGTCAGTTTTAATTGAAGTTGTTTTCGAATACTCTCCAATTTTGGATCACGATATATTGGATCATCTGATTTTGGATTCGCCTCAAACCATTCGTTTCTAATAGATGTAAGTAATTGAATATCAGCGACAAGATCTTTATGGAACTGTTTCTTCAGATCTTCGGCAGGAAGGAGATACAACCCTTTTGCCCTATCTTCTTCCAGTTCTTCTTCCAGCAATATATCACGTAGTTCCGGGTCTATGTCTTCACCACTGGCCACGTTTAAACTATCAATATCCGGCAGAGTACCTTTTTTATAAATGGGTACATTCCCTAATTCATTATACCAGCGTAATACCGTTTCGGATGACTTAATCATAGCGTTAAGCGTAGAGCGAAAAGCATAGACTGAACTTTCAAACCGACTCACTAACAGCCGCTTCATAAATTTTGCGAGGTTAATTTGTGATTGTGTGAAAAGGTTTGTGTCCCCAAATTCCTCTTTTATTTGCTTGGCATGCTCGTCCGGATTTTTCAGATAGGTTGCTGGCTTATATCGAGCTCCAATAAAACCACCTTTATTGGGTGGCGCTATCTTCAAAAGAGTTTCCTGATATGTATCAGTCAATTCCCCAAGCTCATAACTCAGTAATTCCGGTGGGAGTACTTCTGGAAACATGATATCCTGTTTTTGTAGATCTTCCCAATACTCATCAATCTCCTCTAAGTCTATCCTGGATCTACGAATGACCAAAGGATCCAAAATATCTCTAATACGCTTCGCAATTGTCTCAATTCTTTTTTTAAGTTCCTCTTGGGGAGCAGATTTTTCCTTCTGTTCCTTCTGAATGTTTTCGTATTCACGAATCAGAAAGCGGAATTGATGAGAGAGGTTATCCACAGTTTGGATTGTTGAACGAGAAGGAATCTGAAACAATTTTATCATCGCGAAGATATCTTGAGGCTTATTATTGAACGGTGTGGCAGTTAATAATGCTACTTTATTCCCCTGGCATAATCGATGAAGATAGCCGTAATCAATTGTCTTTTCATTACGGTATTTATGTGCCTCATCGATGATGATTAATTTTTCTTCTTCATCTTCATTTTCTATCAGAGCTTGTTCAATCTTTCCACTACTATAGATTTTGGCATTGTAATTGAACTCAAATCTATAATCTTCCCATTGCTGTTTAAGATGAGGCGGTGCAATTACTACTGTTTTATAATTTAGGTTGTGAGCAACAACCGAAGCGATTATACTTTTCCCAAGCCCTACTACATCAGCAACGAGCACTCCATTATGCTTCTTGATGACCTGAATAGCTCGTTGAATTGCTTCGATCTGATATTTTAAATCGATATACTGTCCATCAGTTATCTCTGAAGGTAATCGAAGTCGAACAGCGGGTTTCGTCGAGAAATATTCATCCAAGACTCTAATATAGATCAAGTATGGCTTAGGTAACTTTTCGTACCAAATTTTTTTAATAACCTTAACCCAAAACTCATCTTGCGTATTTTTAGAGATTACCTCAATTGCAGAGATCCAGAGCCTATCGAAAAGTTCTTTGCCTTCATTATAAAAATTCTCATCTCGACTAACGATGTTTACTTCGTTTTGAGATTCAAGTCCTGATATGGAAAGATTACTAGATCCTGTTATGAGGGTGCCGGGGAATGTCCCACCTTGGTCATGTTCCTCACTATTTTCAAATAAATAGAGTTTCGCATGGTTCGGATGAATTGTCTTTTTTATTTCAAGACTCCCGTCTTGTATCTTCCCGAGGAAAACTTTAAATGCCTCGATTTTACTCTCTGAATCAAAAAAATCTGTTTCATTAAATATTTCAACAAATGAATTGTAGAAGTTCTCTTTAGTTTCTCCACGGGAATTCGAATTTTCTGCTAAGATTTCATATTGTTTAACTTTGTTAAAAATATCTTTCTCAACAGCCATACCAATTAAAATACGAAGGTTTTTATCCTCTATACCTTTATACAGTCTTTTAAAACCGGAGAAATAAAAAAATCCGACTAAGAAATAGAGATTCTCTGTGCTTGGGATAATGTTCTCAACGATCTCAGCCAGTAATTTTTTCTCATTGGTAATGAATTGATTGGAGGCCATTAAACTCTCTACTCTAACAATGAAATACCGGGTTAAAGAATTGCCCCACCTTCCTGATACGGGTGAAATATATGCCGCCCTTCTACAATATCTTCGTAGTCAAGAGAACCGTCGACGCGGGTGGCGTAGTGCCGTTTCGGTTCTTCATACGGATTGTTCAGGATGGGATTGGTGTTTGTAGTCATGAAAATCAGTCAAGTTTATGGAGTTAATTTTCGCAGAACGATATTCGAAATATTCTGCAGTACCAGTCTATCAATAACTAACAACTTCGAACAGTAATACCCGCTATTTCATAAAATATTACTATTCAACAAGTCCGGTCACTTATCTAGCAATTTCAAACGCGATAAATTATTCTGTGTATGAGAGGTATAATTGTATCAAAATTAAGATAACCTTCATTACCTATTGATCAAAATAATTTTCACGAACCGGATGGAGTAAACCGAAGTACTTTTTGTTCCACGTGATCGGATTATTATCAAGGGGCGTATTCCCTCCGGGGAGGAATTATCAGCTAAAGTCCGCCTCCGGCGGTGAACAATCTTCAATAAATTCGTGTTTGCAGGTTATCTAACCATTCAATAACGCGTAGATAAAAATATTCGAATTATTGTTGGAGTTGATTCTGTTCAAGCCAACCTGTTAATAAAATCGAATAATCATCAAAAGATAAATCATTCTCATCAAGGTTAATTACTTTGCACATTTCCGGAATATCACCTTTGAATGATTGGAAACGCTTATAAATTGCCTTTCCTGATGGTATGATAATATTTTCCTCTGTGTTGGATTGTAGCCAATTTCTTATATGTTTGACTACCTTTACATTATCATTATCATGCGCTTCTAAATCCTGACCGGCAATATCCGAACAATATTTCTGGTAAGAGTATTTCGTTTTCTCCAAAATTAATGCAACTTTTCGTTTCTGTCTTGATCCGCCAAAATATTGTGCTCCCATAAAAAATCCAAGTTCAAATGGCATGTTAAATCTCGGCAACATATGTTTTTCATCCAACTCTGTTCGCGATATATCGTGAATTCCATATTTACATTCCGAGATGAGTTTGGCAATTACCTCAACACGTCTCTGACTGGAATCTTTCACTTCCTTGGTACATCTTGGAATAAATCCGCAATCCTGAATTGTAAATATGATGGCGTCAAACATTTCTACGTATTGAGGGTCAAACGGTACATTGACAAAAACGTTATGTTTATAATCTCCTTTAGGCATTCAGATTACAGGAGGATGATGATTAGACACCATGCCGTGCGGAGTGTTCAATACTCCCGTCCTTTCGATGCACAACCAAATCCAAATTTGTCGATTTACTTAGCCTCCTTGCATATTCAACAGCATCTTTTTTTCTCTCGAAGAGTTTAACGGCTCGTTGTGCGCCTTGCTTCTGAACCGACCAATTGCCATCCTCCCGGCGTAACACATGGTAAGTTCTTTTCTTATAGACCTTTTGCGCAATTTTTTTTGCATCTGCAACAGAAAGCTTCGAATCTCTTTTTAAATGCTTCACCTGACGAATTTTTTCATTCATGATTTCTCCTAACGAATACTTGATAATTCTCTTGTTTATATTATTCAAACTTCACTCGATTTTAAACAGCTTATTTTCACCTCAATATGTGAGGTTTAACTCGAAACTTTTATATGTATTCGTCATATCTCTTCGCTCAAAGCAGCAGATCATCGGATGGTTCATTCGACAGGAAGGGACGAACAAACGAACACCGGGGCGCGGTCCTCTGCGCCCCGGCATTCTTGCTCCACACGCACTTACCAGGATTCAGGCGTTACGGGTCAGCAGGTATGTCTCAGGCGTTCCGTTTCAACGGGGAGGTGACACAGATCGCAGTGCATACGCGGCAGTCGCATTCCGGCGGAGGGTTCCGGTCCGTGGGGTACGTTCGGGAAGCGTGTGATTCATTCATCCAGGGTCTGCGGGATCTCTGCTTCCACCGGCGCCGGCTTGCGCCGGTATTTGGTCCAGGGGCTCCGGAACAACTTGTATATCGTGGGGTTGTCCTTAAACACCCGCCGGCCGGCTTTGAGCACGACATTGGACAGGTCGTACACCCGCTGATGCGCATCGTGGCGCTCTACGGTGGTGGCCGGCCGTTCCACCTTCTTGATCTCCTGGTCGGCGTCGGCATCCTGGAAATCCTGCAGCAGATCCTTCCCTTCCTGGATTACCGCCGGGGTTAACCCAACCCGCGCCAGGGCCTTCTGGTGCTTTTCGGACAACCGGATGATGGTTTCCATCAGATCCATCATGACCCCGTCGTCATGTTTGGCCTCGTCCAGCTGGTCATTGGGAAACCGGGCGTACTCATGCGAGGCCCGCCCGAACCCCAGGTCCAGCCGCGTCCGGAAATCCAGGACATACTCGATGCACTCGTCCCGGATGTCGTCCTTCGCGTCGGTCGCGCTCCGCAAGTCAATCCGGACAAACTGATCATCCGGCAGCGCTACCGCTTCCCGGATGGTCGCCTCCAGGTCCGCCAGGAACGCATCGTCGATGCCGAACTTCTCCAGGTCGTCCCGGAAGCGTCGCCCCAGTTCCAGGGCGTTCTTTCCCTCGGTCGTGATGGCACTCGCAGGATAGATGGGAAGTCCCATAACTCACTCTCCTATCGCTTGTTGTTGACGGTTGCACTCTGCGAAAAAAACGACTTGTATGTTAATGGTAGACGCCGGATTTGAAGATGTCAATAGAAAGATGATATTTATTGTCATTTATTTCAAAAAAAATACTCCCCGGGCGTTGGGCGCCCCGAATCGTCGACACTTCGGGGACGGCCCCGGATTGCCGCACGCCGCTGGCCTCCCGGGAACCCTCCCGGGCCCCGGGGAGACACACCGTCGCCACCCGGCGAGGGGTCCGCCCTCTCCGGAGGGGAGCCCCGACGCCTCACACCCCCTCACGTCACCGGCCGACAGGGCGACTCAGGATCCAGTATATGATCACCCGACCTTCCGAGGTGATCACTCGAGGTTTCCAGGTGATCACTCGAGGTTTCCAGGTGATCACTCGAGGTTTCCAGATGATCACTCGAGGTTTCCAGGTGATCACTCGACCTTTCCAGGTGATCACTTGAGGTTTCCAGGTGATCACTCGACCGTTCCAGATGATCACTCGAGGTTTCCAGATGATCACTCGAGGTTTCCAGATGATCACTCGAGGTTTCCAGATGATCACTCGAGGTTTCCAGGTGATCACTCGAGGTTCCGAGGTGATCACTCGACATTCCCAGATGATCACTAGAGGTTTCCAGGTGATCACTCGAGGTTCCAAGGTGATCACTCGACCTTTCCAGGTGATCACTCGACGTCCGCCCCAAAATGCTCGTACCGATTGTACGGCCTTGCGCCCTCTGTTGACGGGGATCTTCCGTTTTTCACCCATCGGAATGCAGGCTTGCTTCCCGAGACAAAGCATCGGGATCGGCGACTCACCAGAGAAAGGGAGGGACGCCTCGCACACACCTGTTCTCCCGCTGCCAGCGCTGGCAGGGTGGGGTGCAGGGCGCGCTGCCAGCGGTGAAGCGGAGGGATGGTTTCGGAAGCAAGTCCATTGAATTGCATGCCCTCAAAACTGAACACTGTCAGACCGGGAAGCCCACAGGGCTGGTCCCAACAACTCTATCCCTCCTGTCCTCGTTCGCCCGTTGGGCCCTTGCTCCCCGATACAAAGAATCGGGATCTGCGACTTGCAAGAGAAAGGGAGGGACGCGCATGGATCGTTCGGGGCCATTTCGATCGTTCTGAGCCCACGAGTCCCCCTCTCTTGCAAGAGAGGGGGACAACAGGGGGTGAGTTGTTGTAAACTACGCCTTCAGTGGTTGCCAGTGCCACAGTGGCAAGGAGCGCGAACGCCGGCCAAGCCCGGCAGCCGGGTCTTCGACCTGCGATGGAGTCCGACGGGCCGGAAGGGCTCCCGGGCGGACGGGCTGAAACACCGGGAATGCATGGCCTCGCACCGAACCCCCGCTGGGGATTCCGCCTGCCGGCTGCATCCCCGGCTACGCTGAGGGAGACATCCCTCCGGGATTAAAATCCGCGTCTATTTGATATGGTACAGTCCCAGAGCCCCGTGGGGGCGAAAGAATCTAGCCCCACCCTTTAGGGTGGGGTTTCGAATATCAATGCTCTTCGACTCCCGGGGCATTTATGCCCCGGATGGGGGTAGGGTTCTTCAAACCCAGCCCTGAAGGGCCGGGCTAATAAAACAGCACTCCGGTCTCTCGTGCACCGACACTTTGCGGAAAAAAAGCCCTGCGGGCTTCTTTGGGAATAACGCTATCCCCCTGCGCCCTGAAGGGGGCACTACTAACGAATGCTCACAACCCGGC